>Ga0214543_1000011_pt1 | contig 344093 bp, 328 predicted proteins | sample CNSS2metaG_FD_160094 | JGI IMG/M metagenome (GOLD analysis project Ga0214543, IMG submission 160094) | Root nodule microbial communities from cowpea collected in UCLA plant growth center, Los Angeles, California, USA - CNSS2 | ecosystem: Host-associated > Plants > Roots > Nodule | place: USA... | reverse complement strand
AAGGGCAGATCACCAAGCTCAAGCTGGTAAAACGCCAAATGTACGGACGCGGGAAGCTCGATCTTCTTCAAGCCCGGCTGATCGGTGCGACATGAGATTAATGCACCAAATCTGCGTCAGAGCCCAATTTTGACCCCCCTCAGATTTCATCTGACCATCCGGCTTTTTGCGGCGGATGGAGCGGGAGTTGAAGCGAGTGGATACGATTGCGCGTGTTCGACGGGCCTTCCATGTGCAGGGCTGGTCGGTGAAGAAGATCGTCCGGGAACTTCATGTGTCGCGCAACACGGTTCGCAAGATACTGCGTTCCGACGAGACCGATTTTACCTATGAACGAGAACGGCAACCGCTGCCAAGGATCGGAGCATGGAAGGCGGAGATCGAGCGGTTTCTGACAGCCAATGAGGGCAAGCCGTCACGTGAACGGCTGACGCTGATCCGGATTTACGAAGAGGTCCGGGCACTCGGCTACGATGGCAGTTATGACGCGATCCGGCGCTATGCCAAGACATGGGCGAAGAACCGGGGAGCGGTGGCAGCGGAAGCCTACGTTCCCCTCTACTACGCGCCAGGTGAGGCATACCAGTTCGACTGGAGCCACGAGATCATTCTGATTAATGGCGTGACGACGACCGTGAAGGTGGCGCATGTCCGGCTCTGCCACAGTCGGATGATGTTCGTCCGGGCCTACATGCGCGAGAGCCAGGAGATGGTGTTCGACGCGCATGACAAGGCCTTCGCCTTCTTCCGTGGCACCTGCACACGCGGCATCTACGACAACATGAAGACGGCGGTCGAAGCCGTATTCATTGGAAAGGAGCGGCAATACAATCGCCGCTTTCTGCAGATGTGCAGCCACTATCTGGTTCACCCCGTCGCCTGCACGCCCGCATCTGGATGGGAGAAGGGACAGGTCGAGAACCAGGTTGGTCTCGTGCGCGAACGCTTCTTCACCCCACGCCTCCGAGTCAAAAGCCTGGCCAAGTGAAACAGAAAACCGTCGGCCATTGCTTCGAGCATCGATTCCAAGGTTTGATGTTTGCCATCACCCCAGCGCTTGCGCGCACCGTCAGCCCAATTGTGAATTTCGAGAGTCAGTTTTCCGGAATAGATGTAGTCGTGCTCGCTGCATTGCGGCGTCCACGCCCGGCAATTCGAGATGCTCATGCCTCCGGCAAACATCGACCAGCGGCACGACCGCGGTGCGCAGGCGCAGCAGATTGCGACGCAGCTTATAGAGCCGCTCGATGTCCGTCTTGTCTAACCGCGAGCGCAACAGTCGGTCTTCCAGCTCCTCAACTTCCCCGTGAATCGCCTCAACCACCGGCATATAATTGTCGACGATGAAGTCGAGGATGGAATAGAGGATGTAGTTCTCGCCATGTGCAAGCGCGGCAGGCGACGACTCGCATCGCTGTCTCACCGCCATATAGGAGGTGGACGCGCCGTGGCGCACGGAGATGATGTAGCCACGACCGACGAAGAGGTGGGTCTCACCGAAGGCGATCTCGTCCCCGACCATATGGGCCGTGCGGGCTACGACGAAGATCGCGTCGCCGTAGATTTCGAGCTTCGGACGCTGATGCGCCTTGCCGGCATCCTCGATCGCCAGATCATGCAGGTCGAATTCCCTTTGCACTTCCCGCAAAAGCGCGGGGTCGGGCTCATGCAGGCCGATCCAGATGACGACGTTTTCACGGTTGCGCCACTCTCCCGCCTCTTCGACCTCGATGTCGCGCAGGCGGCGCCTATCCTGATAGACGGCCGCCGCCACGACGCCGGGGCGGCCGCCCGGCACCGCTTTGCTTTCGGCCTCTGGCAGGCGCTGCGCACCTGATGTGTCGCCGTCCGTCCGCTCCAGCGCCATGCCTCGCTATCCTCAACCGTTCGCCGCCGAGCAAACAGCGGTTCCTCCGGTGATCAGCATAGCCGCAGTTCCTTTCAGACGCATCCAGGACAGATCATTGCGGCATTGCACTTCATGAAACGGTGCGGTTGACGGTATAGATACGGCTGCGCGACATTTGCCGCATTGCACAACGATTCTCACGAGGCCTCAGGGGAAGCGTTCATGAACCAGTACGATCTCATTGTCGTCGGCAGCGGTCCCGCCGGGCGCCGGGGCGCCATCCAGGCCGCGAAACTCGGCAAGAAGGTGCTCGTGATCGAGCAGGGAAAGCGCGTCGGCGGCGTCTCGGTGCACACCGGGACCATCCCCTCCAAGACGCTGCGTGAGACGGCGCTCAATCTTTCCGGCTGGCGCGAGCGCGGCTTCTACGGTCGCTCCTACCGGGTGAAGCAGGAGATCAGCGCCGACGATCTGCGCCAGCGTCTCATCATCACCCTCAACCACGAAGTCGAGGTACTGGAGCACCAGTTTGCCCGAAACCGCGTGCAACATATCCGCGGCCGGGCAAGCTTCGTCGGCCCAACCACGCTCGAGATCACCAAGGACGACGACGAGAGCATGCTCGTCTCCGGCGCCAGCATCCTGCTTGCCGTCGGAACGAAGCCCTTTCGCCCCGATTACATCCCCTTCGACGGCAAGACGGTCGTCGACAGCGACGAATTGCTCGATATCAAAGAGCTGCCGCGCTCGCTAGTGGTGATCGGCGCCGGGGTCGTCGGAATCGAATACGCCACGATCTTCAGCGCGCTCGACACCCAGGTCACGGTCATCGACCCGAAGTCGACCATGCTGGATTTTATCGACAAGGAGATCGTCGAGGATTTCACCTATCAGTTGCGCGACCGCAACATGAAGCTCAACCTCGGCCAGAAGGCGGAGAAGGTAGAGCGGCTCGATGACGGTAAGGTTCTGCTTACGCTCGACAGCGGCCGCAGGATCACCACGGAAATGGTGCTGTTCGCCGCCGGCCGCATGGGCGCGACGGATGCGCTCAATCTCCCCGCGGCCGGCCTCGAGGCCGACAACCGCGGGCGGCTCAAGGTCAACCCCGAGACATTCCAGACCACGGTCCCGAACATCTATGCTGCCGGCGACGTCGTCGGCTTCCCTAGCCTCGCCTCAACCTCCATGGAACAGGGGCGCGTCGCAGCACGCGTGGCGGTCGGCGCGATCGCAAAGGAGCCGCAGAAGTATTTCCCCTACGGAATCTATGCCGTACCGGAAATCTCGACCTGTGGGCTCTCCGAAGAGGAGGTCAAGGAGCGCGGGATCCCTTACGAATGCGGCATTGCCCGGTTCCGCGAGACCTCGCGCGGGCACATCATGGGACTGGACGCGGGTCTCTTGAAAATGATCTTTTCGCTGAAGACGCGGCGCTTGCTCGGCGTGCATATCATCGGCGAAGGTGCGACCGAGCTCGTCCATATCGGCCAGGCGGTGCTCAATCTCAAAGGCACGGTCGAATATTTCGTCGAAAACACCTTCAACTATCCGACGCTCGCCGAAGCCTACAAGATTGCCGGCCTCGACGCCTGGAACCGCATGGGAGAGATCAAGGCGACGGGCTGACGCTTGCGAGCAACAACATGGCGCAGAGATAGCCTCAGCCGGGCAACGAGCTGAACAGGTGAGATGATGCGGATCGTTTCCCTCAATACCTGGGGCGGCAAGCTCCATGCACCGCTCATGGAATATCTCGCAAGGTGTCGACGCGGACGTGCTGTGCCTGCAGGAAATCGTGCGCTCTTCCGGGAGCTCGGCAGATTGGCTGCTCTACCGCGCCGGCGACGTCGAACTGCCGCAGCGTGCCCATCTCTTCGACGAAATCTGCACTTTGCTTCCGGGCTATGACGGCTTTTTCTGCCCGACCGCATGCGGTGAGCTCTTCGACGGCGAACGTGTGGTCCTTTCCCAGTTCGGGTTGGCGACATTCGTACGCCGTTCGTTTCCCGTCATCGGTCAAGCGCTAGGCTTCGTGCACGGCGCATTTTCGCATCGCGGCTGGGGTGCCCATCCGCGCGCTCGCAACGCCCACTGCATCCGGCTCTTCGATCAGAAGGCCGGCGCAGCAGTTACCATCGCCCACATGCATGGTCTCCGGGAGCTGAATGGCAAGGCAGACAGCCCGGCACGCCACGCCCAGGCGGAAGCGCTGGTCAGCCTCATCGAAGAGGTCTGGCCGGGCAACGAGCGCTTGATTGTTTGCGGCGACTTCAATGTCCTACCCGATAGCGCCACCTTTCGATCGCTTGGTCGGCTTGGCTTGTCCGATCTCGTCGTTTCGCACGGACATTCTGACACACGCACCTCGCACTATTCCAAAGATGGTCGCTTCGCCGACTACATGCTGGTGACCGAAGATGTCGATGTCATTCGCTTCGACGTCGTGAAGCAGCCCGAGATTTCGGACCATCGCCCCCTGTTGCTCGACCTTCGGTAACAAGCGCCGGCGCCGAAAACAAAAAAGGCCCTGCCGCGCGGCAGGGCCTCACAAGTTCCAAACAGCAAATCCGGTTACTCGGCGCTCTCGTCCGCTGCCTTCTTCTTGGTCGGAGCCTTCTTCTTCGTCGGAGCGGCTTCTTCGCCTTCGGCGGCTTCCGCCTTGGCTGCAGCCTTCTTCTTCGCCGGTGCCTTCTTGGCCGGCTTGTCGTCTGCTTCGTCCTCGGCTATCAGCGCGTCCTTCGAGACCTTCTTGTCGGTCACGGAGACTTCGGTCAGCAGGTGGTCGACGACCTTTTCTTCGAAGAGCGGTGCGCGCAGCGAGGCAGCGGCGCCGGGGGTGTTCCGGAAGTAGTCGAGGATCTGCTTCTCCTGGCCCGGGAACTGGCGGAGCTGTTCGAACAGCGAGCGCTGCATCTCGTCATCGCTCACCTGGACGCCGGCCTTCTCGCCGATTTCGGAGAGAACGAGGCCGAGGCGGACCCGGCGCTCTGCGAGCTTGCGATATTCGGCGCGCGCGTCCTCTTCAGTCGTGTCTTCATCAGCGAAGGTCTTGCCGGCCTGATCGAGGTCGGTGTTGACCTGACGCCAGATATTCTCGAACTCGGCATTGACCAGACGCTCGGGCGTCTCGAACTGGTAGAGTTCGTCGAGCTGGTCGAGGAGCTGGCGCTTGACCTTCTGACGGGTAACCGAGCCATATTGGCTTTCAATCTGGCCGCGGACGATTTCCTTCAGCTTGTCGACGGATTCGAGGCCGAGCTTCGTTGCCAGTTCGTCATTGATCTCGAGCGGAGCGGCGGCAGCGACATCCTTCACGGTGATGTCGAAGGTCGCTTCCTTGCCGGCCAGGTTGGCTGCCGGATAATCTGCGGGGAAGGTGACCGTGATGGTCTTTTCGTCGCCAGCCTTGGCGCCGACGAGCTGCTCCTCGAAGCCCGGGATGAAGCGATTGGAGCCAAGCACCAGCTCCGCATCTTCGTCCTTGCCGCCGTCGAAGGCTACGCCGTCGACCTTGCCGAGATAGTCGATCGTGACGCGGTCGCCATTTTCGGCCTTGCCCTTCTTCGATTCATAGGTGCGGGCGCTTTCGGCGATGCGCAGGATCTGTTCGTTGACCTCTTCATCGCTGATGTCGACGACTTCGCGCGTGACCTTGATGCCGCTCACGTCCTTGAGTTCGATGGCCGGGATGATCTCGTAAGCAACCGTGAATTCGAAATCGGCTTCGGCCGCCAGGATCTTGTTGGCTTCGGCCTCGTCCTCGGTCATCGCGACTTCCGGCTGGGTAGCCGACTTCTCGCCGCGGCTCGTCAGGATTTCGGTCGGCTTTTCACGAACGATCTCGTTTACGAGATCGGCCATGATCGACTTGCCATAAACCTTTTTCAGGTGCGCAACCGGGACCTTGCCCGGACGGAAGCCATTGATGCGAACGCGATCCTTCACCTCGGCCAGACGCTCATTCATCCGAGCTTCCATTTCATCGGCCGGAATGACGACCTTGAGTTCGCGCTTCAGCCCTTGAGCGAGCGTTTCGATAACCTGCATGTTCAAACCTTCATTTCACGTTGACTGTGCTCTTCCCGAAAAGGCTTGGCGAGCACGTGAGCCGATCCATTTGCCGGGAGTGGCTTTACGCAATTCCAACCGCTTTGCAAGCAAAATGGCACCTCGCCTGCCCCCCTCAACGTCGAATATCGACGCGTGGCCGCGATATCGTCCTGGTGCGGGTAGAGAGACTTGAACTCCCACGCCTTGCGGCACCAGAACCTAAATCTGGCGTGTCTACCAATTTCACCATACCCGCGTTCAGACGATCGCACTGCCCGATCGCATTCCTGCAAGACCAAATCAGCGGAATGCCGCGGATGTTCTGGACGTGCGAAGGCACAGGGCTTCCCGAGCGCGGCGTCTCTATATCACTCGTTTCCACGGGATCAAAGGGAAAATGCAACGACGTCGCACGCGACAATGCCGCCACTCCTTTGGTCCCGCATGATGGGGTCGGACAACCATCTAGCGCTCGATGCGGGCGGCGGGCGTCTCTTTGTCCAAATTTCCCCACCGCAACACGCGACGCGATCCTGATGAACAATATTGTGGCACTTTCGGCCATCGGGTCGCGGAGCCATGCGCTTGGCGCATGATTGCCATTCGGCCTGTACTCTACCCAAGTCCGGTCGCACACATTATCGTCCAGTCATCGATCGGGGGCGGCGCACTCCTCCTCCCAGCGCTCCCCGATGCGGATTGGCAACACTCCTCCTCCCGGTTGCCAATCAGAACAAGCAACGCCCGCCGGTCCTCCTCCCCGGCGGGTGTTGTGTTTTGTGCCCTCCGCCCCTGCTGCGCTTTCACCTTCCGGGCAGCTCATCGTCTTCAGCGAGCGCTCGCACAATGAAGAAGCGTTAGAATCCAGTTAACAGCAGAAAAAGCGATGCAGCGTATGCATGGGTGCGATGCAGCAATGTCTCTGTTTATCCGGTTCAAATCGATTATATTTCAAACCACAAGATGGCGGCCAGCAAGAGAGATAGAGCGCTGGCAAACGACCCTAGGAAAGGAATAGGATCATGAACCTCGCACGTTCTTTCAACAACTGGCGCAAGTATCGTCAGACCTGCAACGAACTCGGCCGCATGACCGACCGTGAGCTGAACGATCTCGGCATCGGCCGCGGCGACATTCCCTACGTTGCCCGTCAGGCGATCAAGTAAGCATCAAAGCTTCGCAGGCTAACAGCCTTTTCAAAAACGCCTTCCGGTTCTGCCGGCGGGCGTTTTTCTTTTTTCATCCCTATTTGAGGCCTATCAGGACGCGTCCTTTCGCATAAGCGAAAGGCGGATGAGGTGTCGTCCCGGAACGCGATTCAGTGCGCTGCAACATTCCCATACGGCTTCTTCTGAAACGCTCTACGCCGGGCACTGAAAACGTAGCTAAGCAATGGGGTTAGGCGCCGAACCTCGCATTTAATCAACGCCTAATGCATGATGCTTTTTCGGGCGACAGCGCCTTGATGCTCACGAAATTGGCGATGCAGTGCACAAATGCATAGCAGCTGCATTTTCTTTGCACTCCATCTTCCAATTAGACAAGCGTATAAGAACCTCAACGACGCAGACAATCACTGTCGCGACAAACCGATCTTGAGGAAAAGACCATGAACCCGATTCGCATCGCAAAAAGCTGGATCAACTACCGCCGTACCGTTGCCGAGCTCGGCAGCCTGTCCAACCACGCTCTCAACGATATCGGCATCACCCGCTACGATATCCGCAACATCGCGGCCCGTTCCTTCCGCTAATCGGAACGAACAACACGGACCTCCAAGACGGCGCCTTCGGGCGCCGTTTTCGTTTCTTGGAAGCGCGTTGCGGCTGTGATAGGAAGCCGCGCATGAACATGAATACATCTTCGTCCTATTCGCCCATCCATGTCATCGGCGGCGGCCTTGCGGGATCGGAAGCCGCCTGGCAGATCGCCGAGGCGGGCATACCGGTCATTCTGCATGAGATGCGCGGTGTGCGCGGCACGGATGCGCACAAGACCGATGGCCTCGCCGAGCTCGTCTGCTCCAACTCCTTCCGCTCGGACGATGCGACCAGCAATGCCGTCGGCGTGCTCCATGCGGAAATGCGCCTCGCAGGCTCACTCATCATGCAATCAGCCGATCGCCACCAGGTACCTGCCGGCGGCGCGCTTGCGGTCGATCGCGACGGCTTTTCGCAGGCCGTCAGCGCCGCGATCGAAAACCACCCGCTTATCACGGTCGTACGCGAGGAACTGCGCGGCCTGCCGCCGAAGGAGTGGGATCTCGCCATTATCGCGACGGGCCCGCTCACAGCACCCGATCTTGCCGAGGCTATCCGCCAGGAGACCGGTGCCGATGCGCTCGCCTTCTTCGACGCGATCGCACCGATCGTCTATGCCGACACCATCGATATGAACGTCTGCTGGTATCAGTCGCGCTACGATAAGGTCGGCCCCGGCGGCACGGGCAAGGACTACATCAACTGCCCGCTGACGGAAGAGCAGTACAACGCCTTCGTGGATGCGCTGATAGCCGGTGACAAGACGGGCTTCAAGGAGTGGGAAGGGACGCCCTATTTCGATGGCTGCCTGCCGATCGAAGTAATGGCAGAACGCGGTCGCGAGACGCTGCGTCACGGACCGATGAAGCCGATGGGACTCACCAATGCGCACAATCCTTCAGTCAAGCCCTATGCGGTGGTGCAGCTCCGTCAGGACAACGCGCTTGGCACGCTCTACAACATGGTCGGCTTCCAGACGAAGCTGAAATACGGCGCGCAAGGGGAAGTCTTCCGGATGATCCCCGGCCTCGAGAACGCCGAGTTTGCAAGACTCGGCGGCCTGCACCGCAACACCTATATCAATTCGCCGACCCTGCTCGACAAGTCGCTCACGCTCAAATCCAGACCCGGCCTGCGTTTCGCCGGGCAGATCACCGGCTGCGAAGGCTATGTCGAGAGTGCCAGCATCGGCCTGCTCGCCGGGCGTTTCGCCGCAGCGGAACGCAAGGGTGAAGCCCCTTCCCTGCCACCTGTGACGACGGCATTCGGTGCGCTGCTCAATCACATCACCGGCGGGCATATCGTTTCAGAAGACGAACCGGGCAAACGATCGTTCCAACCGATGAACGTCAACTTTGGCCTATTCCCGCCTCTGGAGCCCGGCGCGCTCACGAAACCGGACGGCGCGAAGCGCTTCCGCGGCAAGGAGAAAGCGCTCGCGAAGAAGCAGGCGATGGCGTCGCGCGCTCTCAGCGACTGCGCAGGCTGGCTCGGAAAGCCGGCCTGACTTGGACGAGAATTGCCGGGCCGCAAGGCCCCGCAATTGATTCAATCGATCGTCTGCGCCGTCTGCGCGGCCTCGGACGGCACGTCCTCGAGCTCCGACCTGGGGCCGAAGCTGCCGAGCAGCCACAGGGAGACCTCGGCTGCCTCGGCGGCAGTCTGAAATTCGAAGGCGTTGTCCAGATAGGCGAAGTCCGGGAAGTGAACGATCAGCCCTCGCCCACTCTGGGATGTATTGACCCGGACCTTGCCGGGGTGAATGACGTGGCAGACATAATGGGTGCCATGCGACTGGATGAAGCCGGCCTTGCCATCGTGCAGGCGCAGAAAGATCGCTTTCCTGTCGGTAGTCGAATGCAGAGCCCGGATCGCTTCGTCCGGGAAGGCGCGGCCGAATTCGACGATGGCCGAGCCGGCATCCGGATTCTCGGCGTCGCGCTCGGCGCGCGCGTTCATGCGCATGTAGAACGCCCCGACGGCGACGATCACGGCCAAGAGCAACAACCAAAGCATCACATGGGTCCCTTAGAGCGGCAGGAATCCGGTAGACGAGAGCTATATCCAGCGAGACTTGCGCCAGCGTTGACTACCGGTGGTTACGAGCACGGAGTCTCATATTTTCTTCAGCTAAAATTGCCGACGCCGGCTCGCCCGCCACATCCGCCATTGCCGCTGCCATTGCGGCGGCTGCATCGGATGGCGGAGGATTTGAGCAACGGCGGCCTCCGCCCGATCGAACACCGGCTCGGCCAGCGCGACCGGGATGAAAGCGGAGAAATTCCGCGCCGAGATCGACTTCGCGCCCTTGCGCGCTTCGGCGAGGTGGTCGCGACCGAGACCGCAAAACGCGCGAATTGCTCTTCCGATCGCGTCCGCATCGCGGCCGGCGAGCCAGGTTTCCCTGTCGAGGCCGGTCGCACTCAAAAGCTCCGCGGGAAGGTAGACCTGGCCGCGCCGCGAATGAATCGGCAGAAGCAGCAAAAGGCCGGCGATCGTCTGGGCGACGCCGGCATGCCCGGCTGCCTCTGCCGAGTTCGGCGCCTTCTCCGGATCGAGGATCAGCGAGGAAAGTTGGATCAGCGCCGAAGCTGTTTCACCGGCATACCCCTCCAAGGCCGAGCGGTCCTGCATCGGATCGTCGTAGAGATCGAAAATGCGCGCATCGATCATATTCTGCAGCACGGCGACAGGCAGGCGGTGTTCGCGAATGCAACGCAGAAGAGCCCCTGCCAGCGGATGACCCGCGCCGTCCGACTGCTCGTTCGCAAGAATGTCGCGCCACCATTGCAGCCGGATTTCCCCTGGCAGCGGCTCGTGTATCACGTCGCGCACACGGGCAATTTCCGCGTAGAACGCGCAAAGTGCCGCGAGCGAATGCCGCTTTTCCGGCGGTGAAAGCAGGCACGCCAGATAGCGATCACGATCGGTCTCCCGCAGAGTTGCGAGGATCTGGAGGTCAGGCTGTTGCACGGTGAATTCCCCTGTCACACCGCGACCAGTGCGGCAGCGACAGCGCGCGATTCCGCCAACATGACATTGTAAGTCCGCACGGCAGCCCCGGTGTTCATCGGATCGGAAGAAATGCCGACGGCCTGTAGCGCTGCCTTCAACTCCTTGGGCAAGGGCCGGATTTCGCGACCGGTGCCGACGAGCAGCACCTCGATTTCACGCGCCTCGGCCAGAACACGCTGGAATTTTTCAACCGCGAGCGGATCGCCTTCGGAAACATCCCATGCATAGACGCCGGAAGGCAGCATCAGCACCGAGCCGCGATGCGACATATCCGCGAAGCGGAAGCCGCCATTGCCGTAAGCGTCGATCGGCGCGCGTCCCGGAAAGTGCGCCTCGCGCATTTCGATTCCCTTTGCCATGATCAGACGGCGCCTTTAGCTTCTCTGTCCGGCGCGGCCTCCCGGCCGCCCGGATCCTCTTTGCCATCGAGACGATCGTTTCGGCGATTGAAGAGAATGAGTACCGGCCCCGCGATATAGATCGACGACACCGTCCCGACAAGCACGCCGAAAATGAGCGTTGCGCTGAAGGACTGGACGAGAACGCTGCCGCCGAAGAAGTACAGCGCGACAAGCGCAAGCAGCGTGGTCAAGGCCGTCAGAACCGTACGCGAAAGGGTCTGGTTGATCGACGTGTCGATCAGGACCGAAAGCGGCATCCTTGGATAGCGCGAAAGGTTCTCTCGAATTCGATCGTAAATGACCATGGTATCGTTCAGCGAGTAACAGACGATCGTCAGCAGCGCGGCGACGCTGGCGAGGTTGAACTCTGTGCCGGTGACGACGATAAACCCGAGGGTCAGCAGCACATCATGCAGCGTCGCGACAACGGAACCGACCGCAAGCCGCCAGTCGAAACGAAGCCACACGTAAAGCAGGACAGCCAGCATTGCCGCAGCCAGCGTGAGCGTTCCCGCGCGGATCAGTTCCCCGGACACTCCGGGGCCGACCACCTCGACGCGCCGGAAGACGTATTGATCCTCGAGTTCGGCGCGAACCAAACCAACGGCGGTCTGCTCCGCATTGTCTCCAGCCTCTTGCGACGGGATGCGTATGACAACGTCCCGCCCCGAACCGAGTTCCTCGATCTGAACGTCGCCGAGATTCCATTCGTCGAGACGCGCTCGGATGTCGGCGCTGTCGGCGACGCCGGTCCTGGCCCGGAGCTCGATAATGGAACCGCCCCGGAAATCGGCTCCCATGTTGAGGCCTAGGCTGGTCAAGAGGACGAATGCGGCAAGCGATAGTGCTGCCATAATGATGAAGACCGGATTGCGGATGGCCATGAAGCGGAAATCCGCCTGACTGAAGAAGCCCGTCCGAATTCCGCGCGGCAGCCGACGTGGCCGCCGTCTGCGGTACCATCCGCGTATCAGCCGCCGTGTCAGGCTGTGCGCCGTCAGGATGGTCGTCACACTGCCGATGGCGAGCGTCACCGCAAAACCGCGAGTGGCGCCGGAGCCGATATAGAGGAGAATGACTCCGGCGATCAACATCGTGAGGTTTGCGTCGATAATGCTTCTCAAGACGCGCGAAAAGCCGTTGTCGAGCGCCCGCCGCAACGGCAGGTCGCTGCTGCGCGCTTCCTCCCTGAGGCGTTCGTAGATGAGAACGTTCGAATCGACGGCGACACCGATCGTGAGAATGATGCCCGCTATTCCCGGCAGAGTCAGCGTCTGTCCGAGAATGGAGAGCACTGCGATGATCAGCACCACGTTCACGATGACGGCAATTACCGCGACGAGGCCGAAGAAACCGTAGAAGGCAATCATGCAGGCGGCTACCGCCAGAGCCGCGATCAGCCCCGCCGTCAGGCCGCTCGCAACAGCATCGGATCCGACCTCGGGCCCGACGGTACGCTCCTCGATGACGGTCAGGGAAACAGGAAGCGGACCGGCACGCACCAGAGCGGCAAGATCGTTCGCCCCTTCCTCCGACAGATTTCCGGAAATCCGAATGGTATCGCCGGAGATCGCGTCCGCGAGGGCTGGCGTCGAGACGACCTGTCCGTCGAGCACGATGGCGAACTGCCTTCTCGACTCCGTTTGCAAGAGCGGCGCGAGGCGAGCGGATGCGTCGCCGGCCATCTTGACATTGACGATGGGTTCGCTCGTTGCGGGATCGAAGCTCGGCTGCGCCTCGACAAAATCTCGTGCCGAGGCAAAGGCACGCCTCTCAACCAAATAGGGTACCGGAGGATCATCGAGCGAGTAGAGGACCTCGGATCCCGCCGGTGGCTTTGTGTCGACGGCCTGCTGTGCCGGTATCGACGGATCCAGCCACTTTAGGGCTACATCACCTCGCTGGCCGAGGAGATCCTTGAGTCTCTGCGGCTCCTCAAGCCCCGGCACCTGTACGCTCAAGCGATCACTGCCGCGGCGCTCGATGACGGGCTCGACCGCAATGACTTCGCCGACGCGCCGCCGCACGACCTCGATCGACTGGGTGACGGCAGCGGAAACCCTGAGGGCGATGCCCTCATCGGTCAGGCGCAGTCGAATGACGTCGCTGGTCGCGCTTTCCTCGTAGACCAGTTCCTGGATGGGATCCTCGAAAAGGTCATCCCGTTGAACCGGGGCAGTCAACGCGCGCAGCGTTGCACGCGCGGCAGGCGCTTTCGTCGCGTCCCGAAGCCGGAATTGCAGGCTCTGACCGCTGCCGGACAGCCCCGTATAGCCAATATCGGCTTGCCTCAACGCGTTCGCGATCGCATCAATCGTCGATTGCAGGCGCTCGGCTACGATATCCTCACGGCTGACCTTCAGCACAATGTGGGAGCCGCCCTCGAGATCAAGCCCGAGCGGCACCTGCCGATGCGGCAGCCATCTCGGCCAGCCGGCAAGTTGCTCCCTTGAAACGAGATTCGGCAGGGCGAAGGCAAAGCCCGCCAGCACGACCAGCCAGATGAGAGTGTTTTTCAGCGGCGAGAACTTGGGCATGCGTCGAAATGCTCCATTCGCCGGCTCGGCCGGTCGCGGCTCGGGCTCGAGATTATTCCTTGACCGGTTCGCCCTTCACGCGGACTTCGGAAATGCCGCTGCGGACGACGCGAACCTTGATTCCGTCGGCGATCTCGACTTCAAGCTCCGCATCGTCGACGACCTTGGTCACCTTGCCGACGATACCACCGCCCGTGACCACCTGATCGCCGCGGCGGATGTTCTTCAATAGTTCTTCGCGACGTTTCATCTGCGCGCGCTGCGGGCGAATGATCAGGAAATACATGACGACGAAGATCAGAAGGAACGGCAGGATAGACATCAAAATATCGGCGCCGCCAGCAGCGGGGATTGCCGTCTGCGCAAAAGCTTCGGTAACGAACATCGTTCACTCCTTGAGTTCAAATTGCGCGGTCGATTCCCGCGACAAATCTGCCGGAATATAGAGAAGCCGTCCCGCAACACAATCGTCGGGGCCTTCTTCGTTTCTCCTGCCTCTGGCACAAATTCCGCAACAGGAGAACCCCCCGTGCGCTTGCACCCGGGCTTTTCCAGCGCAAACCGCCGTGCTACCGGAAAAAAGCTGCCACAGCACCACCTCAATCGGGGTTTGCCCGAAAGGGAACGATGCGGCAATTCAAGGATTTACGGCAGCCGACGGTCCGCCGTCGCGGGCGCCGTTCCAGGCTGCAGATACAAAGCACCGGAGACACGCAGATGCGCGAAAGCAAGGTCGATATCCTGATCAACGAAATGCAAAGGCTTTCGGCGGCGATCGAGCGGATCGCCGGTCCTGCGGACGCGGTCAACGACTGGAATCAGGCGGAATGCTTCGTCTGGGCGCCGGCGACGCGGCACCTGCAGCCCGTCTCGAAACCGAACCGCATCGATCTCGCGCTCATCACCGGTGTCGATCACGTTCGCGATATCCTCTTCGACAACACGCTGCGCTTCGCCGAAGGCTATCCGGCAAACAACGTACTGCTCTGGGGTGCGCGCGGCATGGGCAAGTCGTCGCTGGTGAAAGCCGTCCATGCGAAGGTCGCACGCGATACCGGCAGCGCGCTCAAACTTGTCGAGGTGCACCGCGAAGACATCGGAACGCTGCCGGTCCTCATGGAAATCCTGAAGGCGGCGCCAATGCCCGTGATCGTCTTTTGCGACGACCTCTCCTTCGACCATGACGATACGTCCTACAAATCGCTGAAGGCCGTCCTCGACGGCGGCGTCGAGGGGCGTCCTGCGAACGTCCTGCTCTATGCCACGTCCAACCGCCGGCACCTGCTGCCACGTAACATGATGGAAAACGAGCAATCGACCGCCATCAATCCGTCTGAGGCCGTCGAGGAGAAGGTTTCGCTGTCTGACCGCTTTGGTCTCTGGCTCGGCTTTTACAAGTGCAGCCAGGAGGACTATCTCGCCATGGTCGACGGATATGCACGCTACTACAAATTACCGGTCGACCTCGAAGCGCTTCATTCCGAAGCGCTGGAATGGGCAACGACGCGGGGATCAAGATCCGGCCGCGTCGCTTGGCAGTTCATTCAGGACCTTGCCGGCCGCCTTCGCAGGCAACTTGACGCATAGTCAGGCGGCCCGCGGCTTATCCCGGCGTCACCGAGAAGATGCCGGCTACAGAGCTTATTCGAGGTAAGTAGCTGGGTTCACCGGCGTTGCGTTCTTGCGCACCTCGAAATGAACCTGCGGCTGGCTCGCCCTGCCTGTCATCCCGGAGGACGCGAGCGTCTGGCCGCGCTGCACCTTCTGGCCGCGCTGTACCTTGAGCTCCGAAGCATTGCCGTAGACCGTGACCGTACCGTCATCATGGCGAACCAGAACGGCATTGCCCAGTTCTTTCAGACTGCTGCCCGAATAGATGACAACGCCGTTTTCGGCCGCCTTGATCGGCGTTCCTTCCGGCACGGAAATGTTGATGCCGTCGTTGCGGTTGCCGTTGACATTGGCGCCGTAGCCAGCAACGACCGCGCCGCGCACCGGCCAGCGATATTTGCTGATGCCGGTCGACTTCGGCGATTCCTCATCCACATCGGACTTGATCGCGACCTCGGAAACGCTCTCCTTTGCCACCGGAGGCTTGTATTCCGCCGGCTTGCTCGGCTCGATGGAGGCCACTTTGGTCTCGGCCTTCTTGCCCGGCACCGACGCTGTAACAACCGCATCGGTGGCAGGAGCAGCCGCCGCGGCGCCCGGCATTTTGAGCCTTTGTCCGACGCGGATGGCCTCGGTCGACAGGCCGTTGGCCTGCTTCAGCGCCGCGACCGAGACGCCATTCTCCCGTGCGATCCTGTTCAAGGAATCGCCCGCCTTGACCGTATAGAGACCCTTGTCGCTTCCACCTTCGCCGGCCGTATTGAGTTTGCCCGCAGTGACGTCGCTGCGGCCTTCGCTCTTCTCGCGTGATTGCGACTGTCCGGGAAGAATCGCCACCTCGCGCTGATCGGTCGGGAGCGGCGACGGCCGCTTCTTGCCGCCATCGAGGTCGGCAATCGAGTTCGATGCTGCCGCTTTTGCGGCGCTGCTTGCCCCACCGAATGTCGGAATGACGAGACGCTGCCCGGGCTCGACCTGTTCTGCAGACTTCAAGCCGTTCGCTTTGAGTATCTCTTTTTCGGGTATGCCGAACCGTCTGGCGAGGACAGCGACTGTATCGCCCTGGCGAACCATGATGGTTGGCGCGTTCGAAGTGGTCCAGCCGCCCTTGCTCGCCGTCTCCTTGACACCCCCGGACAACGGCTCGGCCTTCGAGAGAGCAGCCGTCTGCGTCTGCCGGGAAGCCGGCATCTGCGGCTGCCGGGCCGCCACGGCAGACGGGTCGGAGAGGCTCGATCGTTGAACGCTCATCGGAGTGGATGCGACACGAGCGCTCGATACCGGCGTCGTCGCCGTGTTGATCGGGTCGTAGGCACCACCTTGACCGCCGGCTGGATAAGCCTGCCCGAGCTCCGCATTGCTTCCATACGAAGGCGTCGGCAGACCGCCACTCGCAACATCGCCCTTCGGAACAGGGTTTACATCTCTCGGGATGGAACCGGTCGTCATATCGTCCGACCGCGAAAAGAGCCCGCCGAAGCGGCTGACGTCAGAACTGCAACCGGTCGCAACACCCGCTAGCAAGACCGCCGCGCAGAGACGGATCACGGACTTGCCTGCATGGGGAGATACAAATTCACGCATGACGCTTTACCACTCCGAACGCAACTCGCTGTAGAGTGATTAAAGCGCATCAGAGTTACCGCCCGGTTAAGGGCGACACCATTTTTGACCAAATGCTAACCATAGCCGCGCGACAGCGGACGCTTAAGGATACACACCGCAGTGGGGCCGAAAGAGGACGGTCTTAAAGGAGCTCGGAATAAAGTCGCTCAATTTGCGAAAGTGAGTTCGGCTCGCGCGCCTCGTCCTCATAGCTGATGCTGGATACATCCCAAGCGAAAACGGGCTTGTCCGCCAGTGGCGGCGTCGCCGAGACGGTGGAAGAGGCCTTCTTGTCCTCGTCGAGGACGACGCTTACGAGCCTTTCGAAGTTCGTATCGACGTCCAAGCCGCTTTCGACGTCGTATTCAAGCGATCGCAAACCGGCGACCGCGGCTTCGCGGGTGCCAAAGTAGCGCAGACTATTCTGGTCCTCCGGACGGAGATTGTCATAGTAATCGATGAAGGCCCCGTAGTAAGCCTTGTAGTCACCGGCTTCGGCGAACTTGCCGAAGGCCTGATATTCGCGCGCCGCAAGCTGCGGCGAAAGCCGGTTGTTCCATTCATCCTTGGTGAGAGGCGGCATCCGCTCGGGTGACTTCTTCGTGCGGCTCAGATAAAGCAGCGCATCGACAGAGAGCGAGATGCGCGGCGTCGGGTCGACGAAGGTCGCAGGCAACACCTGCGCGCCGCTTTCGCCTTTGTTTCCCGCTTCGACCTGCTCGGCGGAACGCCCGGCGAGATTGCCCAAGCCGTCGCCGGCGGTCGCCGCAGTCAACCTGTTCGCGATCTGCATATGCCGTCTCCGTCATCTGCACGACAACCGGGCGACGCGGGCCAAGTTGCCCGCACCGCGAAGCGTCGCGCCTTCTTGGCTTAGGGCAGCAAGCTTGCGCGGAACTGGAGTCGGTTAAGAATGCGTTAATGGCGCAACAAGGAAGCCGCGCGTCCTTAAAGGAAGGATGCCAGTTGCGGGACGATCGGAAGGTACGGCGCGTCGAAGAGATCTTCGCGATCGAAGCGACTGCCCGTGCGGTTGACGCGAACGATACGGCATTGCGTTTCGCTCATCATGATGGGCACCAAGAGGGTGCCGCCGGAGACGAGATGATCGGAGAACATCCGCGGCAGACTGTTGAAGGCGGCCGTGATGAGAATCCGGTCGAAGGTCCCCTCGCCCGGCACGCCGGCGCTGCCGTCGGCCTGCCTGACGACGACGTTGCGAATGCCGGCTTTCTCGAGGTTCTTCTGCGCCGCGGCCACCAGCGTCTGATAACGCTCGATCGTCAGGACCCGCTCGGCGATGCGTCCCATCACGGCCGCGGTGAAGCCGCTGCCGGTTCCGACTTCGAGTATGCGCTGGCCCGGCTTGATGTTGAGGCAATGCAGCAGCCGAACTGCGAAGTCACAGCCTTCCATGAACGAACCGCAATCGAGCGGTATCAGTCGCTTGGAATAGACGTCGTCCTGGTATTGCGGCGGCGCAAAATAAGCTCTCGGCGTTTGCTCCACCGCCTTCAACAGCTCATGATTGACGACGCCTGCGGAGCGAAGGCGCAGCGCCATCGCTGCAAACCCCTCCTGCTGGGATATGCGTGCGTTCAAGCGACAGTCCCCTCCAGCAACGCGCGTGCTATGCGATCCTGAACGGTATAGTCCGTCATATCTAGTTTAAGCGGCGTTACCGAAATCCTGTTCTCGCGCACTGCGCGAATGTCGGTACCGGAACGAAAATCGCCGGAACGTTCGCCGAAGCGCAGCCAGAAATAGGGGAATCCGCGGCCATCGGTGCGCTCGTCAATGGTGAGACCGAACTCGAGCTTGCCTTGTGACGTGACTTCCACCCCCGCCACAGCTTCCACCGCGCAATTGGGGAAATTGAGATTGATAAGGGTTCCGTCCGGCAGCTCGACATTCATCAATGTGCGGATGAGCGCCGGCGCATGGCTTTCGACCACGTCCCACGAGATATCCCTGCTGACGGCATGCTGAAAGGCCTGACTGAGCGCCATCGACCGGATGCCCTGAAGGGTACCTTCGATGGCACCGGCCACTGTGCCGGAATAGGTCACGTCGTCTGCGAGGTTAGCGCCGATATTGACGCCGGAAAGGACGAGATCGGGCTTGGGGTCGAGAAGCTTCTTGGCTGCCATGATCACACAGTCGGTCGGCGTTCCCCTGAGCGCAAAACGCCTTTCCGAGATCTGGCGCAGCCGCAGCGGTTCGGAAAGCGTCAGAGAATGGGCAAGACCGCTCTGGTCCACCTCCGGCGCGACCACCCAGACGTCATCCGAGATCGTTCGCGCGATCCGTTCCAGAACGGAGAGACCCTCGGCATGAATGCCATCGTCATTCGTGAGCAGGATGCGCATTCCGTCCTCTTCCGATTCCCCGCGCTTAGGCGGCTTTCTCGATCCGCCGCTGGCCGCCCATATAGGGGACAAGGACGTCGGGCACCGTGACCGAACCATCGTCGTTCAGATAGTTCTCGACCACCGCGATCAGTGCCCGGCCTACGGCGACGCCGGAACCGTTCAGCGTGTGGACGAACTTCGTGCCCTTCTCTTCCTTCGCGCGGTAGCGCGCGTTCATGCGCCGCGCCTGGAAGTCGCCGCAGACGGAGCAAGACGAAATCTCCCGGTAGGTATCCTGCCCCGGCAGCCAGACCTCGAGATCATAGGTCTTGCGAGCACCGAAGCCCATGTCGCCGGTGCAGAGCGTCATGACGCGGTAGTGCAGGCCCAGGCGCTTCAGTACTTCCTCGGCGCAGGCCGTCATCCGCTCATGCTCTTCGATGGAGCTCTCGGCATCGGTGATGGAGACCAGTTCCACCTTGTTGAACTGGTGCTGGCGCAGCATGCCGCGGGTGTCGCGGCCAGCAGAGCCCGCCTCCGACCGGAAGCACGGCGTCAGCGCCGTGAAGCGCAGCGGCAAGGTCTCGCCATCGAGGATCTGCTCGCGCACCAGATTCGTCAGCGGGACTTCGGCCGTCGGGATCAGCCACCGTTCGTCCGTGGTACGGAAGAGGTCTTCGGCAAATTTCGGCAGTTGGCCAGTGCCATACATCGCATCATCGCGAACGAGGAGCGGCGGCTGGACTTCGACATACCCGTGCTCCTGCGTGTGCAGGTCAAGCATGAACTGACCGAGCGCCCGTTCGAGGCGCGCAAGCTGCCCCTTCAGGATCGTGAAGCGCGACCCGGCAATCCGCGCCGCCCCTTCGAAGTCCATCAGGCCCAACCCCTCACCGATTTCGAAATGCTCGAGAGGCTTGTGATTCCAGGTGGGCTTTTGACCGACGACCCGGGTTACGACATTGGCGGTTTCGTCCGGGCCGACCGGAACGTCCGCAAGCGGGATGTTGGGAATGCGCGACAGAGCGTCCGAGAGCTCCGCTTCGACCCGTCGGGTTTCGTCCTCGACAGCCGGCATCATATTCTTGAGTTCGGCGACCTCGGCCTTGAGCTTCTCGGCCAGCTCGCTGTTCTTCTGGGCCATCGCGGCGCCAATTTCTTTGGACGCAGCGTTACGGCGCGACTGCATGTCCTGCAGCGACTGGAGAATTGTACGGCGGCGTTCATCAAGCGCGATCAGCGACGCCGACAATGGCTCCGCACCCCGTCTAGCCAGGGCGTCATCGAGCGCGTCTGCATTTTCACGGATCCATTTGATGTCGAGCATAGTCGTTCCACGCGTTGGTGACTGCATGATCCCTCCGATCGGAAGCGATCGAGGAAAAATCGTGCAGCGATTCAAAGTGCTACAACGAGCTTAGCGCGTCGGAACAGACTCGCTAAGCTGCAGGTCTCGGGCGAAAACGTCGGAAGATCAGCCCTTGGCCGGGCCCACTGTCTCGGAGGAGCCTTCCTGTGCGGAGGCGGCTTCGCGTGCGAGGGCCTCGGCGGCCTGTCGCTTTTCGACGAGTCGCGCCGTATAGATTGAAATTTCGTAGAGAAGGATGGCTGGCAGCGCAAGGCCGATCTGGGAAACGGGATCGGGCGGCGTCAGGACTGCGGCGACAACGAAGGCGATGACGATCGCATATTTGCGCTTCTCTGCGAGCCCCTCAGAGGTAACGAAGCCGACCCGCGCCAGGAGCGTGGTGACCACCGGCAATTGGAAGACGAGGCCGAAGGCGAAGACGAGCGACATGATCAGGCTCAGATATTCCGAGACCTTCGGCAGGAGCTGGATCGCTACCTGTCCCTCGCCGCCGCCCTGCTCCATGGCGAGGAAGAACCACATGACCATGGGTGTGAAGAAGAAATAGACGAGCGCACCGCCGAGCAGAAACAGAATAGGCGAGGCAATCAGAAACGGCAGGAAGGCCGCACGCTCGTTCTTGTAGAGTCCGGGCGCGACGAACTTGTAGATCTGAGAGGCGATCACGGGAAATGCGATCACCAGCGCGCCGAACATGGCGACCTTGATCTGCGTGAAGAAGAACTCCTGCGGCGCGGTGTAGATAAGCTCGACATTGCGGTGGCTGAGCCCCGCCCAGCTCACCGCCCACTTGAACGGCAGGACCAGGAAGTTGAACAACTGCTTGGCAAAATAGAAGCAGACTAGGAAGGCCACGAAGAATGCCCCCACCGCCCACATCAGCCGCGTGCGCAGCTCGATCAGGTGCTCGATAAGCGGCTGCGGCCGGTCTTCGATATCGCCGCTCATGCGTCACCCTTCTTGCGTGAGGCAGCCCGCGTCTTCGGCTTGCCCTCGGCTGGCCCTACGCTCACGGCCTTCGCCGCTGCCGTTTTTTTTGGCGCCGCGCCGACCGCCGCCTTCTTCGTGCCTGAGGCTGCAGCCGCTGGCTTCTTTGACGCTGCCGCCCTAGGTTTCGCGGGGGCCTTCGTCTCGCCCGCCTTCGATGCATCGGCGGCGCGGTCCATCTGCCTCGATGCCGAGCTTATCGCCGCGGCTGCGACCGTATCCACCGGCTTCGCCGCCGTTTCGACGGGAGCCTCGGCCTTCGCCGGTTCGACGATCGGCTCGGGCGCTACCGGCTCCGGCGGCTTTTCAGGCGTTGTCACCTTTTGCAGATCGGACTTGATTTCGTTTCCGAGCTGTCGCAGCGGGTTCATCGCATCGCGTAGCGCAGTCGTCGGATTAAGGCTTTGCGCGTCGCTGATCGTCTTGCGCACCTCGTCGAGGTCGGCTTCACGCAATGCTTCGTCGAACTGCCGCCGGAAATCCGCAGCCATGCCGCGCATCTTAGACGTCATCCGCCCAAAAGCCCGCAACATCGGCGGAAGGTCCTTCGGCCCAACGACGACAATCAAGACGATTGCGATAACAACAAGCTCGGTCCAGCCGATATCAAGCATCCGACGCGCCCTACAAACCCGCAGTACTCACCGGGCGCCCACCCCGCACCCGATCCGCCAACTTCCGATCGTTAGCGGACTTCGTCGGACTTGTGTTCGACGGTCTTGCCGTCGATCGCCTTGTCGGCGGCCGCGGCATCGTCGTCGGTCATGCCCTTCTTGAAGTTCTTGATGCCCTTGGCAACGTCGCCCATCAGTTCCGGGATCTTGCCGCGGCCAAACAAAAGCAGCACGACCACCAGGACGATCAGCCAGTGCCAGATGCTAAAGGAACCCATTCACTTACTCCCTCGAGGCTTTATCGATTTAAAGCCATCACGTTGTCATTTTTCAGGCGCGCCCGGAAGCACGACCTCATTATGACGGTACTTAAGCTGTCGAGGCGTCTTTTTCAAACACCAATATGTCGCGCTCGTTAACGGAAAGCGTGACGTCACGCAATCCTTGCGGCAACAGATCGGCGCGGATGCGAGCCCTTACCGTGCGCTCGGATTGCGGCACGGCGAGTTCCAGAAGCTCGACGACGCCGAGAAAGCGGCGGGAGACGATGCGGGCGGGAATATCACCGCCCTCCTCCTCGAGCTGAACGCCTGAAAGCCGGACCGCCACGCTGAGGGCCTGCCCCTCGGCGTAGCGCCCGGCCGGAACCACGCCCAAGGGTGTTTCGACGCGGCCGCCGCGTACACGGACGTCGAAGACGTTTATCTCCGAAAAGAAGCCGGCAGCAAAGAGGTCGCATGGCTTACGATAGAGTTCGTCCGCCGTACCGACCTGAACAAGACGGCCGTCTTTCAGAAGCGCGATCCGATCCGCCATCCGCATCGCCTCCTCGGCGTCATGGGTCACGACGATGGCGGTCGCCCGCGTCTCCCGCAGGATGGCCAGCGTGTCGGCGCGGATCGAATCCTTCAGGCGGGAATCGAGGCCAGAGAAGGGCTCGTCCATCAAAAGCACTGCGGGCCGTGGGGCGAGCGCACGGGCAAGCGCCACTCGCTGCTGCTCGCCGCCCGACAGCACGTGAGGATAGCGGTCGGCGTAATGCAGGAGCCCGACGCGCTCCAGCGCCGCATCCGCCTGGATCGACGCTTCCTTCTTCGGCAGATCCGTTAAGCCGAAGGAGACATTGTCCCGGATTGTCATGTGCGGGAAGAGCGCGAAGTCCTGAAACATGAGGCCGACGCCGCGCTTCTCCGGCGGGAGAAAGACGGACGGTCCCGAAATCTCCCGCCCGTTCAGGAGCAGCCGTCCCCCAGTCTGCAGCTCTATGCCGGCGGCGATCCGCAACAAGGTTGTCTTGCCGGAGCCGGATGGGCCAAGCAGACAGAGTACTTCACCCGCCTCCGCCTTTAGCGTGACGCCCTTGATCGTCTCCTTGGAATGATAGCGGTGGCTAATGTTCTCGAATGCCAGGCTTGCCGCGAAGGACACGCCCGGCCTTCTCGTCGTCGTGACGGTGCCGTTGAGCGAGTCTGAAACCATACCCTGCATTCCTTGACCCGAAGACGTTCGGCAGCCTCGCCCACATCGGCGCGCTTTAAAGCCGATAACCCTACTCAGGATTTGTAATCGTCTTCTTCAGCCTTCGGTGTCAAGAGGCCCAGCTCCTCAAGGTCCATCTGGGTAATGGGGTCCTCGTTGTCGGAAAGCTCGTCCTCGCCGACGGGAACCGGGATATGCAGGCTCGAGGGTACACGACCGGACAGGAGGCCGGCACCCTTCAATTCCTCGATACCCGGAAGATCGCGGATTTCCTCGAGGCCGAAATGGTCGAGGAAGTCCCTGGTCGTTCCGAACGTCACTGGCCGCCCCGGCGTCCGCCTCCGCCCTCGGAATCGGACCCAGCCCGCCTCCATCAGCACGTCAAGGGTGCCTTTCGAGGTCTGCACGCCGCGTATGTCCTCGATCTCGGCGCGCGTCACCGGTTGATGATACGCGATGATCGCCAGCACTTCGAGCGCCGCGCGAGAGAGTTTCTTTACCTCCTGCTCGTCCGTCTGGACGACGAAGGAGAGATCGGCGGACGTCCGGAAGGCCCAGTGATCCGCGACCTGGACCAGGTTGACGCCGCGGCTCGCATAGAGACCCTTCAGCCGCGACATGATCCGTCCGACGTCGACACCGTGTGGGAGACGACTGGCGATATAGGCTTCGGAAACGGGTTGAGCCGACGCAAAGACGAGCGCTTCGGCGATCCGCTCCGCCTCCAGTTCGAGCCGGGGATCGAACGCGACGTCGTCGATCTCGTCCTCCTCTTCCGGCAACCCGGGCAAGTATCTCTGCGCTTCAGCCACGCGCTGCCTCCATCTCCGCCAGGGTTGCCGCATCGAACGGTCTTGGCCCACGCTTGAGGTAGATAGGCGCGAAGGCGCCCTCCTGACGGATTTCCAATCTTCCCTCTCGCACCATTTCGAGCGACGCGGCAAAGGAACTCGCAATCGCCGTCGCGCGCTCCTTCGGGCTCGTCATGTACCGGACCAGAAAATGGTCGAGTGCAGTCCAATCATCGAGGCTTCCGACCATCCTCGCCAGGATCAGCCGCGCATCGGCGAGCGACCAGACGTGGCGCTTTTCGATCGTCACCTGCGTTATCGCCTGACGCTGCCTGAGCGTGGCATAGGCCGTCAGCAGGTCGTAAAGCGAGGCGTCATAACCGGATCTCTTCTCTGCGACGATGTGCTCGGGCGCTCCGCGCGCGAAGATGTCGCGGCCGAGGCGGTTCCTGTTGACCAACCTCGTCGCAGCATCGCGCATTGCCTCCAGCCGCTTCAATCGGAATGCGAGCGCTGAGGCCATCTCCTCGCCCGACGGCCCCTCATCCTTGGTCTGCTGCGGGATCAGCAGGCGTGATTTAAGGTAGGCGAGCCACGCCGCCATGACGAGGTAATCGGCGGCAAGCTCGATGCGAATGGACCGCGCCCGTTCGATGAAGGCGATATATTGCTCCGCAAGCGCCAGGACCGAGATGCGGGAAAGATCGACGCGCTGGCTGCGGGCGAGATGCAGAAGCAGATCGAGGGGTCCTTCAAAGCCTGCAATGTCGACGACGAGTTCTTCCTCGTGCAATCCACGATCGGCGGACTCGTCCTGCCACAAAGGCTCCAGCGGCGCCTTCGTCACAGCTTCTCCCTGCCTCTCGCCCGAACTCGTCACCACTATCCTTTCAGCGCGGCGCCGCCGCCTCAAACCCTGTCGGCTTATAGCGGCACGCGGCCGCTTTATGCCAGGGCGAACATCGCATTGAACTCCGTTCGCAATACGGCTTCGTTTGAACTATCGGGTTTCTGGAACGCGGCTTCGGCCGCCCTCGCCCGGCGCAGCCGCTCGCCGGAAAGCACCGGCACGACGTCGGCGACGGCCTTCATTTCCTGCATTATGCCGTGACAATGCAAGACGAGATCAAGGCCCGCAGCGATAATACCCTTCGCGCGTGTCGCCATGTCGCCGGCGAGAGCATTCATCGACACGTCATCGGACATCAAAAGGCCGTCGAAGCGGATATGACCGCGAATGATCTCGCGCACCACTTTGGCGGAGGTCGTCGCCGGATTGTCCGGGTCGATCGCGGTGAAAACCATGTGCGCCGACATGGCCATCACTTCATCCCTCATGGCAATAAAGGGCAGGAAGTCGCTGCTCTCCAACTCGTTCCGATCGGCGCTGACGACAGGCAGGCTGTGATGCGAGTCGACGAAGGTACGGCCGTGGCCGGGCATGTGCTTCATGACCGGCAGCATACCGCCTGCCTTCAATCCCTCGCTCATCGCGCGGCCGATGGCAGCGACCGCCGCCGGATCGTGGCCATAGGCCCGGTTGCCGATTACATCGTGACTTCCGGGCACGGGCACATCCAGAACCGGCAGACAATCGACGGTGATGCCGAAACGCATCAAGTCGAAGGCGTGAAGACGGCCCATCAGCCATGCGGCGCGCAGGCCCATTTCGCTGTCCCGCCGATAGATCTCGCCGATGGCCGCGCCGCTCGGATATTGCTGCACGAGCGGCGGGCGGATGCGCTGGACGCGACCGCCTTCCTGATCGATCAGCACCGGCGCCTTCGGGTTGCCGATGCTTTCCCGCAGGCTCTCGACCAGATCACGGATCTGCTCTTCCTCGCCGATGTTGCGTCCGAAGAGGATGAAGCCCCAGGGGCGCTCGCCGGCAAAGAAGCTGCGCTCCTCCGCCGTCAGCGTAAGCCCCTTGCAGCCTGAAATGAATGCTTTTGATTCGCTCATGCGAGAAGCATAGTGTCCACGGCCTGCGCCGCGAAGCCACAAAGCGCCGGTTTGCGGCTCATGCACAGGCAAGTATCTGCAATGAAAGAGGCGCGGCATCTCTGCCGCGCCCGGACCCGTAGATCGAAACCTTTCGGAACCTATTTGGTTACGAGGCAGCTTCCGCCTGCGCTCTTGTACTTTGAGCAAAGCGCATTCGCCTCTTCACGCGAACCAGCCGGTATGCGAACCCGATAATAGGTGCCCTTACCGGCGATCTCCGCCTTGCGGATATCGACACCACGGCCGCCGATGACGCTCGCGAACTTCGCCGAGAGATTGTTATAGCTCTTCTGCGCTTCGGCCTCCGAGGGGAGCGACGCGATCTGGATTACATAGCTTCCGGCCGGAACCGAAGCCGTTGCCAGGGGGGCTGTCTGCTCGGCGCTTGCTGTTTGCGTTGCAGGTTGGCTTTCCGCGGGACGCTGAACAGCGCCCGCTCCCGCCTCGCCCGCCGGGCGCGTCTGCGGCCGTGGCGCCGCCTCGTTGCCGACAGCGGTCGTCTTGACGCTGCGAACGGGCGCAAGCTCGCCCACCGCGTCTTCCGTCGCGGAGAGAGCGACTTCGTTCGTGTCTGCGGCCGGCTGCCCGGCAGCGCGCAATTCGGCACTGGCGTCGGCAGCGGCTGCCTTGCCCTGCGAGCCGGATGCGACCGCTTCGCCGGAGGCACGTGCCGGGATCGGCTCCGCACTGGCGACGGCGACGCTTTCCGGCTGTGCTGCCGGCTCTTCGCGCTGGACCAGCGTGCCGTCCGGCTTCACGATCATAGTACGGACCTTGCGTGGCGTGACGGCAGGTCCCTTCGCCGCTTCGGCGTCTTCGCCATTGACGCCATCGCCGTCCGGCAGCAGCCGCGCGACTTCGTCCTCATCCGCGGCAGGTACGCCAGCCAAGCCGTCGGCTTCGTTGCTGCCTTCGAGCGGCAAGGTCTCCGGAGTCAACGTTCTCTGCACCACGTCCATCGGTTCCTCCGTCGAGGACACCAGGGCCTCCTGGGAGGGGGCAATGTTCTTATCGCCAGCAACGCGGTCGTAAACGGCCTTGTCCTGATTGGGCACGGTCTTGCCGCCCTTCTCCTCCGGCACGACCTTCACCGGGTCCTTGTCCGCAAGGATGATCTTCGGGCCGTCGCCGGAAAGCACTGCGTTGCTCCCGCCCATCCAGGCGTAAACGCCGGCTCCACCGAGAATGATGATGCCGGCAACGCTCGCGGCCAGGAGCATCGTGCGCTGAGAGCGGCGGCCATAGCCCTGCTCGGCATAGTCGTCGGCATCGGCCCGCGGCGCTGCCGCCATGCGTTCGACCTCCTGTACGGTGCCGCGGCGCTCCGCCATCGAGCGCTGGAAGTCCTCCTCCATTGCCTTCTCGAACTCGTCGAAATCATCGATCGAAGCGAGAGCGGGCGCGGCCTTGGCCGGTGAGGCCGGCGCTGCGGCCAGATCAGCATCGCCGGCGTGCGCGCCGCTCTTGGCGGCAGGCGCGGGCGTGGCGAACAGCTGCGCCATTTCAGCGTCGATATCGAGATCGTAATCGGCCGGGTAAGGAACAGATTTTTCTTCGGCTTCCAGGACCGGCAATTGCGGAACATCGAGATCGGCAATCGGCGCCACGCCGCTTTCCGTTTCGCCGATCATGGCCGGATCGAAAGGCAGCGGGCTTTCGGTCGGCTGCTCCTCGACGACCTCCGGGGCCGATGACCGGGGCTGATCGGCGCGTAATTCCGGCTCTTTCGGCACGCCCAACGCCTGCAGGAACGGCTGCGCGGGCGACTCAACAAGTGCAGGGTGCGATGCGATCGGCTGCTCGGCGACGCTCGGCGCCGCCTCCTCCGCATCCTCCTCCGCCAAATCAATGTCGAGCGCGATGTCCGCCAGTTCCAGTTCGAAGTTTTCTATATCGAAGCTCGGCTCGACCTCGGCTTCCGGCTCTCGCTTCGCTACGAATTGAGGGGCTGCGGGCACCACTTCGGGCACGTCCGGCAGAACGGCCGGGGCAGCAGCCGCCTTTGCGGCAGCCGGCTCCGTCATGGGGGAGGCAAAGGCTCGCTGCGGCGAAACCCCGGTTGGCGAAGCAACCGGCGTCGCGCGACTGAACATCGGCGTAAAGGGATAGTTATTCTTCTTCACCGCAGGCGCGGCCCGCTCCTGAACCACAGGTTCAGCCGCGGCGGTCATCATCCCGGTCGCCAAGGAAACGGGGAAGCGCTCGACATCAGCCAGGAGGCCGTCGCCTCCAACGGAAGCCGCAGCAGGCTGCGACGGCGCAGCGGACTCAGTGGCGGCAACGCCTTCCGACCGTTTCACGTCGACCGATGAGACATGATCCGCGGCCATGTCGAAGTAGACGGGCTCCGCCGCCTGTTCTCCAAGCTTACCGGCAGCCGCTAGCTTAGACGATAGCGGTTCCTGCCAGTCATAGAAAGCGGGAAGCTCGTCTACCTTAGGCTCAGGAGCTGGCTGCGCAACCTCGCCCTCGGCGGCATCGAGCGGCAAATTATAGCCAAGCGACAATTCGAGCTCGCGCTCCAGGTCGTCGGCCGCTTCGACCGCCTGCGGCTCGTCGACGATGGTCTTTTCCTCGACGGCGAAAGGATCGGGAACCGACACAGGCGAAACCACCTCGACAAGCGCTTGCTCGATCGGGGCGGAACGATGTTCGGCTGAGGCAACGTCCTCGACAGCGGGAGCAGCCTCGACGGGCTGCTCGGAGGACGGCTCCTCGGCAATACCGGCAGACGGATGCTCGATGAGGCCGCTATCCGGCCGGACCGGCGCTGCGCGGGGAGAATCGTAGCTATCGAACGCGCGGAGCAGTTCCTCCTCGAGATCGAAGGCCGGCTCACGCCGCATGGTCTCCTGGTGGCGCTGCAGCTCCTGCAATTGCTGAACGGCTGGCCGAGCATCGTAACCGACAATGCGGGCAAGTTCGCTCAACGGATCATCATCGGCCAATGTATCGAATTCTGCCGGACCGCTTCGTGCGAATTGTTTGTCTGCCATACTCTCCACTCACAACTGCCTGCGTTGAATTGCCAGTGCATTGTGGGGAAATGGTGACACTACCTACCGCATCTCTTCCGGTGCCGAGGTGCCTGTTATCGACAGGCCTGACTTCAATACCGAGGCGACAGCATGCACCAGCCCGAGTCTGGCAATGCTTAATTCTCTGTTCTTATCGTTAACAAACCGTAATTCCGGATTTTCTTTACCTTTGTTCCAGAGTCCGTGGAAGACCGCTGCAAGATCATACAGGTAAAAAGCGATTCGATGAGGCTCCTGCGAGAGTGCTGACGCCTCGACCACGCGCGGATATTCTGCCAGTTTGGCGACGAGCTGTATTTCCGCAGGGTCCACAATCGTACCCATCACTGCGCCGGCAAAATCGACCGAGGACAAATCAACATCGGGAAACGCCTCCGCCGCCTGGCGGAACACGGACCGGCAACGCGCATGGGCATATTGTACGTAGAAGACCGGATTATCCTTCGATTGTTCCGTCACCTTGGCAAAGTCGAAGTCCAGCGGCTCCGAGTTCTTGCGGTAAAGCATCATGAACCGCACGGGATCGCGACCGACTTCGTCGACCACATCGCGCAAGGTCACGAAATCACCCGAGCGCTTGGACATCTTCACGGGCTCGCCATTACGGTAGAGCTTCACAAGCTGGCAAAGCAAGGCAGTCAGCTTCGCTGTGCCGCCGGAGATCGCGCGTGCCAGCGCCTCCAGGCGCTTGACGTAACCGCCGTGGTCGGCGCCGAGGACATAGATCATTTCGTGGAAACCACGGTCGAACTTGTCCTTGAAGTAAGCAACGTCGGCAGCAAAGTAAGTATAGCTCCCATCGGACTTGATCAGCGGGCGATCGATGTCGTCGCCCACTTCGGTCGAGCGAAAGAGCGTCTGCTCGCGGTCTTCCCAATCCTCCGGCAGCTGCCCCTTCGGGGGCGGCAGCGTGCCCTTATAGACATGACCCTTGAAGGTCAGGTCGTTAATCGCGGTGCGGATTGGCGCCGCGCCGTTGTCGTGCAGCGTCCGCTCGGAAAAGAAGACATCATGGTTGACGTTGAGCGCCGCCAGATCTTCACGGATCATCGCCATCATCGCGTCGATCACACGCTCCTTGACGAGCGGCATCCACTTCTCGTCCGGCATGATCCTGAGGCTCGTGCCGAATTCGTCGGCGAGCGCCTCGCCGACAGGCACGAGATAGTCGCCGGGATAGAGCCCGGCCGGAATCTCACCGATCTCCTCGCCGAGCGCCTGGCGGTAGCGCAGGAACGCCGACCGGGCGAGCACGTCGATCTGCGAACCGGCATCATTGATGTAGTATTCCTTCGTCACGTCGTAGCCCGCAAAGGCCAGGAGGTTGGCGAGCGCGTCGCCGACGACTGCGCCGCGGCAATGGCCGACATGCATCGGCCCCGTCGGATTGGCCGAGACATATTCGACGTTCACTTTCCGCCCGGCGCCCACGGTGCTGCGGCCGAAATCGGTCCCTGCCCGCGCTATTGCCGACAGAAGCTTCTGCCAGTAGCCCACCGAGAGGCGGACATTGATGAACCCCGGCCCGGCGACGGAAACCTCAGCCACCTCAGGCTCCTGCCGCAGCTTCTCGACGATCAGGTCGGCAAACGCGCGCGGGTTCATGCCCAGCGGCTTCGCCAGAACCATTGCCGCGTTGGTCGCCACATCGCCGTGGCTCGCATCGCGGGGCGGCTCGACATTGATCCGCCCAAAATCGAGATCAGATCGCTTTTCACGAACGATATCAACCGATTCCAGAATGTTCTTAATTCTTGATTCGAAGTCTGTGAAAAGATTCATCTGATCCGTCCGCTTTCCCAGCCACACTGGAGAATGGCGCAAATTCAAAAGGAGGCCGGGTTCATCGTGAACCTCTAGCCTCCGCGCGGGGCGTCACTAGCGCAAATCAGGCGTATGGTCAAACAAGCGCCTGTGCACGCTTATCGCGAAAGTGTCCGTCATCCCGGCGAGATAATCTCCGACATGGCGTGCGCGGGCCGGCTCGGCCATGCCGGCGATCTGATCGATCCAGTAATGCTCTTTCATGAGCAACGGATCGGCCATGAAAGCCAGATAGAGATCCGTCACGATCGATGCCGCTGCCTGCCGCACGCGCATAACCTCCGGATGTCGATAGATACGCGTCATCAGCAGGTTCTTGATTTGCCGGTCCGTCTCGCTCATCGCCTCGGAGAAGGTTGCGATGATCTTGCCGGCGCCCCGAACGTCGCCAACGCTCCGAGGGCGGATTTCACGAAGACGCGCCTGCGCTACGCCGATCACGTCCTCGACCATCGCAGTGATCTGCCGCCGCATGATCTCATGCGTAAAGCGACTCCTTTCCAAGCCCGGATAGCGATCGCGGACCTCGCGCATCAGCCTGGCGAGAAACGGGACCTCTTCCAGCATATCGAAGGTGAGGTAGCCCGCCCGTAATCCGTCGTCGATATCATGGGTATTATAAGCGATATCGTCAGCTATTGCGGCAACCTGAGCCTCCAGACTGGCAAAACTTGCGAGCTCGAGGTCGTGGATAGCACAGTAGTCGAGGATCGGCTGCGGAACCGGACCGCGCGTGCCCTGCCCGTCCGCGGCCACCAGCGGGCCATTGTGTTTCACGAGGCCCTCGAGGCTTTCCCATGTCAGGTTCAGCCCGTCGAATTCAGCATAACGCCGCTCCAGCTTGGTGACGATCCTCAGCGACTGGGCATTGTGATCGAAGCCGCCATAGGGCTTCAGCACCTCGTGCAGCGCATCCTCGCCGGTGTGCCCGAAGGGCGTGTGGCCGAAATCGTGCACGAGCGCGACGCCCTCCGCAAGATCCTCGTCAAGCTTCAGCGCCCGCGCCAGAGCACGAGCAATCTGGGCAACCTCGATCGTATGCGTGAGCCGCGTCCGGTAGTGGTCTCCGTCGGCGGCGATGAACACCTGGGTCTTGTGCTTCAACCGGCGGAACGCGGTCGTGTGGACGATGCGGTCGCGGTCGCGCTGAAAATCGGATCGGGTCGGGCTCGATGCCTCGGGATAGAGCCTGCCGCGCGAAGCCCACGGGTCCGAAGCAAAAGCGGCATGTTCGCCGTAACCGAAGCCGAGGGCCTTTCTGTCGAATGTCATGTCACACCTGAAGGTCGCCCCATTGACGGGGCATTCAAGCCTTCATACCTATAGTATGCGCTACAGGAAAGCGGCGACGGCATGCCGCCTAGATCATTGCGAAAGAACAATGAATTGGCGGAAATACCGACGCTCGCCTCTCACTCCGTGCGATTGTAACGCCAAGACGAAAACGAATCTCTCCGGTTCTTGACCCCGGCAGGAGGCAAAGACGATGCAGGAAACAGTGACCCTCTCGGATGCGGCGGCCAAACGCATTGCCGCGATTCTCCAGGCGGAAAGAGACAAGAGCGCCATGCGCGTTTCCGTCGAGGGCGGCGGTTGCTCCGGCTTCTCCTATAAGTTCGATCTGGTTGACCAGGAAAACGAGGACGACCTCGTTCTGGAAAAGGGCAATGCCAAAGTCCTGATCGACAGTCTTTCGCTCGTCTACATGGGCGGCTCGGAAATCGACTTCGTGGACAACCTGCTCGGCCAGTCCTTTCAGATCAAGAATCCGAATGCGGTCGCAAGCTGTGGCTGCGGCACAAGTTTTTCGATCTGACGAGTATCGTCGCGCCGCCTACTGAATGTTTTCCTTAAATCGTAGCCGATATGAGGACAAAAACATGCAGCAATTCAAACTGCTGCAGCGTCCTTTGTGCGTCTGAAAAGACGCACGCCGCTGTAGTCCGCCGCGGCGTTATTCTTTTCCTAAAGATAAGGCGAACCAAGCCAGAGCAGGCGATTTGCCAGCCGGTTTGCGAGGGGTTCCGCTCGAAGGCCGGCGAGCGTCACCTCTTCGGCGGTTGCGCGAATGGCCCAGATTTTGTCGCTGATTGTGCGCGCGAATCCATTGTCGAGTATTTCGAGATCGAACTCGAAATTGAGGCGCAGAGAACGCGGATCGAGATTGGTCGAACCGACATAGGCCCAGCGATCATCGACAACCATCAGCTTCGAATGGTTGAAGGCGCCCTTTGCCCGCCAGACCCGGCAGTGGCCTTTCAGCACCTGATCGAACTGCGCTGTCATCGCGCGATCGACGAGCGTCAGGTTGTTGACGGCAGGGACGATGATATCCACCTCGACTCCCTTCCTCGCCGCCGTCACCAACGCGCTGACCAATTCCTTGTCGGGTAGGAAATAGGGCGACATCAGTCGGATATGCTTTCGCGCGACCGAGAAGGCCCCCATCAGCATCTTGTGGTTCGTCTCGTTGGTATTGTCGGGGCCCGACGGAACGGCGCGCATCAACACCGACGGCACCTCCGGCTTCTCCGGGAGGTCGGCGAGCCGCCAGGCGTCACCCGTCAGCACCTCATCGCTCGAAAACTGCCAGTCCTCCGCCGCGACCTGGAAGATGTCCGCGACGACAGGTCCGGTCACACGGAAATGGGTGTCAAAGGAAGCTGCAGTACCCGCGAGTTCGGCAGAAAAACCGGCCCGAATGTTCATCCCGCCGGCGAAGGCCACCGCACCATCGACCACCATGATCTTGCGGTGGGTCCTGAGATTGGCATAGGGCAATCTCAGGCCCATGATAATGTTGCCGTTGAAGACGGCAGTCGGCACCCCCCCTTCCTTCAGATAGCCGACAATGCTCGGTACCGAGTAGCGCGCCCCGACAGCGTCGATGAGAACGCGCACGCTGACGCCGCGTTTGACGGCGGCGATCAGCGCATCCGCAAATCGCAGGCCGATTGGATCACGGTCGAAGATATAGCTTTCGATAAGGATGCTGCGGCGCGCGGCGAAGATCTCGTCGAGCATCGCCGCGTAGACGTCGTCGCCGCCTTCGAGCATGACGATCTGATTTCCCGTCGACATCGTAAAGCGCGCAACCCGATCCCCGAGCATCTTCATCGCCGCGAATCGCTGTCCGAAACGGGCAATCACCTGGTCATGCGTGATATCGAAACGCCCGAACGGGTCGCGCTCGGTCGATCGCAGCAGCGAGCGCTGCAGGCCGATGGACGAGCGGCGCATCCGGTTGATGCCCGCTACCGCGTAGATGAGCGCGCCGATGACCGGCGAGAGGAGGACGACCCCGACCCAGCCGGCGGCCGCACGCACATCGTCTTTCGTCATCGCTGCATGGATGATTGCCGGAACGCCCAAGGCGAACGACAGCAGAGCCAGAAAATGCGGCCAGTAACTCTCGATGAACGCGATCATGCGCGGGACTATAGACGGACCGCGAGCGGAATCAATTCGGCCGCCGCGAGGTCCATCGGCCGCGGAAAAGTAGCGGAAAACGGGCCGGCAAGCCCACGGCATGGTCACCGCCGCGAGTGCCAGGTCGCGGATTTGTCAAAAGAATTTCTAGCCGCTAGAACGAACCGATTGCAGAGACTCAACCGTCATGAGAGGCAAGGCTGCCCAATGAAGATCGCCACCTGGAACATCAACGGCGTCAAGGCGCGGGTCGACAGTCTCGTCGCCTGGCTCAGGGAATCCAATCCGGATATCGCCTGTCTGCAGGAGATCAAGTCCGTCGATGAGGCGTTTCCGCGCTTCGAAATCGAGGCGCTTGGCTACCACGTGGAAACCCACGGTCAGAAAGGCTTCAACGGCGTCGCCCTGCTCTCCAAGATCAGGCCCGACGAGGTCACTCGCGGATTGCCGGGGGATGACTCCGACGAGCAGTCCCGCTTCATCGAAGGTGTGTTCTCCGTGAACGGGGGAGCGATCCGCGTCTGCTGTCTTTACCTGCCGAACGGCAACCCGGTGGGGACGGAGAAATACACCTACAAGCTTGGCTGGATGCAGCGCCTCACTGCTTTTGCCGAACAAAGGCTGCTGCTCGAGGAGCCGCTCATCCTGGCCGGCGACTACAACGTCATTCCGGAAGCGCACGACTGCTGGGACGTCAAAGTCTGGCAGAATGATGCGCTATTCCTGCCCGAAACGCGCGCCGCCTTCCGGCGCCTGCGCAACCTCGGCTTCACGGATGCCGTTCGCGCCGCCTCGGACGAGGTACCGCTCTATTCGTTTTGGGACTATCAGGCTGGCTGCTGGCAGAAGAATTTCGGGATCCGCATCGACCACCTGATGCTGTCGCCGGAGGCCGCCGATAAGCTCGTCTCGATCGCGATCGAGAAACACGTCCGGTCCTGGGAGAAGCCCTCCGACCACGTGCCGGTAACGGCCGCATTCAAGTTCGAGCCGGCATAGGCAGAGAACGGCACGAGCCTACCGGATCGGCGGGCCGGGCGGATCAATCATCGTCTGCCTGAAGATGCATGTTTTGCGACATCGCAATCGCGACCCGGCGGTCGTCTTCGGTGGCGAGCGAGAAGGCCTGCTCCTGCATTGCTTGCAGCCAAGGCCTGTCCTTTGGCGAACACTGGTCGAGCGCTGCCGTCATGTAAGCCAGGCCGCGAACAGTCTGCCCCTCCTGAAAGAGGACGTTACCGAAGACGCCCATGGCGCCCGCGTGACCGTTCTTGCGTGCGCGGTTCAGCCATTTCTTGGCCTGCTGGACATTGACGGCGCCGCCTTCGCCGGAAAGCAGCATACGCGCGAGTTGGAATTGTGCCTCCGCGACGCCGAACGTCGACGCCGCCTGGAAATACAATTGCCGCGCCTGCGGCAGATTCACCTGCACGGGACTGTCGGGAATGCCGCGCCGATAATAGCCCGCAAGCGAGATGAGCGCGTTGACGAAATATCCCGTGTCTTCCGAACCCGGCTCGACACCCTGTTGAGCAATTTCGCTATAGATCTTGAAGGCTTCGAGGTCGTTCTCCGCGACGCCATCGCCATAGGCGTACATGTTGGCCAGCGCCCAGCGGGAGCCTGTATGCCCCTTTTCGGCGGCATAGCGGTACGCCTCGACCGCCTCATCCTTCCTGCCGTTCTTGTACGCGGAAAAGCCGAACTTGAAGAGGGCGAAGGGCCCGGACTCTTTGGTGACGCCAGCCCCTGGATCGAAGGCTCGAGCCGGCCCGGCAGCGGTTGCGCCCACGGCTAGCGACATACCCAGAACCGCAACTCTCAGCGACTTGAACTCACCCGCGCGCATAATAATCAGTTTCTTTCGTCCCGGCCGGCCATGCCGGATCCAACATCGCTGCAAACATCAACCCGTGCGGTACGCGGCGTCCCGCGGAACGACGCCGGCCGTTCATCCCCGCCGCGAATGTCTCGCGGCGCGCGGGTCAGCTTTCGCGCGACCGGCTCGCCCCGGCTGCGCGCGCTCTGCCAATTGCTTAGGGATGTCATGACGGCACACAAACTCGCTTCACCTCAAACGCGGGCACGGAACTCGACGACATTTTGTCGCTATAATCGCTGCTCTCATTTTGTGGCGGGAAATGGACATAATCGAACCCGCCCGGATACTAGCAAACCATAGCAAGAAATGTGTTGCTGAATCGTCACATTCACAACCGCTTATAAACGCAGCCGCCTGACCTCGACCGCAAAAGAAAGGCCCGGCAAAGACCGGGCCTTGAGCAGTCGATTGCGCTGATCAGAATCTGACTTTTAGCGATGTCGAGATCGCCCCGACGAAGTCATTGTCGAAGTCGTAGGAAACGTCACCGCCAATCACTTGACCATTGAAATTGACCGGTCCCGAACTGCCGCTCGTCATGATGCCGGCGCTGCCAGCGAGGCGAATTTCGACGTTCTGCGTCGGCGTGTAGGAAACGCCGGTGCCAAGCAGCCACGTGTCCGTTTGTGTTCCGTATCCGTGACTCGTGCCTCGGTCCCAGGTAAGGCTGACCGCGCCGCTCCACTGTTCGTTGAACTTGTGGCCTACACCGCCGGTAATTGTCCAGCCGTCGCGATAAAGGAGATCGAGCGTTGTGCAGGGCTGCGCAAGAGTTCCGCCGCCGGCGGGGCAAAATTCCAGCACCTGAAGCTGGCTCCAGTCCGTCCATTTAACCGAACCGAAAGCCAGCCAACCCGGGGCGATCCCCGACTGAACCTTCAACTCGAGTGAGTCGGGCATGGATGCGAAGCCGGACACGCCATAAAAGTTGACGGGTGCAGGACCACGGACATTTCTAATATCAATGGTGCCGGCGAGATTATCGAGATCCACGGCACTGTTGTACACGAGGCTCGCCCGCATTGCGTATTCCGGGATTTCGTAAGCGACGCCCGCTCTCCAGCCCCACCCATCGCCTTCCAGATCAAGCCGGCCGACACCAGACAAAGGAATCCCAGTGCCTGTGAAGTCCTGCACGAGCCGCTCCTTGAAGCCGCCTACTTCCTGATAGAAAGCGCCGCCGATGATGCGAGCAAAACCGGGCCCCATCTGCCATTTGTAGGAGCAGGTTGCGGCGTAGTTGTCGCTCTCGACCTTCGTTTCGATGTTGTTATTGGCACCCGCCCAGTTCTGGCCGGGATTGGTGTGGGCACCCCAAGGCTGCGAGTAGTCCGCCATACAGTCAACACTGTCACCCAAAGCAGCCTTCACGCCAACGCGGGGTGCCCAATAACCCTCTGTGTCATCGACACGATCTGGACGACCGGTCAAGTCGCCGCCACCGGGGCCGAAAGCAGGAGACCCCACAGGTGCCAAGGCCGTGGTGGGATCCGTGTCCCGAACATTCTTCAGCTCACGCTGCGGATTGACGTAGGTCGCCGTCGCCTCGGCCGCATAGTCTGACGGATCGAATAGAAGATCGATATTATAGCCGCTGCGCTCAAGTCCTCCCGCTTGCGCAGCCGACGCCACGAGCATTCCGGCAACCGCAACCAAAACGCCCTTTTTCAGTCCACCATGAGCCATTAAGCTCCTCCCCTGCATTTCAGGATGCGACGATTCCACCCCGTGTCGCGCTTGAGGAAAGTATCCTCACGATTGCGTGAAATGGCAAACGGCCAGACGGAGGCCTAACTGGACGAAACCGGTCACCAAATTTACGTAAGAAATCCAAGATATAGCCACAATTCGACAAGACTTGGAAAGATATTCCTATTGTGCAGTAGAATTCCGCCATCATGAAGAAAAATATTCTGTAACTTCAACAAAGTGTGACGTCAGAACAACAACATCCCTTTTTGCCACCGAACCGCTGCCTGCGCCGTTGAAAAACCTCCCGGCAAAACCCATGCGTGTATTATCGCGCCGGTCACTGCAAGTGAGCGTCGACTCAAAAACTGTAAGAACAATAGAAAAATCCGCGGCATCTCTACCGCGGATTGCACCTCTTCGAGTGGTTGCAGTCGTTCAGCTTGCTTCCGATACGCGGCTGAGAGCGGTCCCAAGCGAGTCCCTCTGCAGATCGAGTTCGACGAGCCGCTCGCGCTCGGCCTCGACCAGTTCGGGCTTCGCATTCGCGACGAACTTTTCGTTGGCGAGCTTGCCAAGGATTCGCTCGCGCTCGACCTCCACCTTCGCAATCGCCTTTTCGAGGCGCGACTTCTCCGCCGCAAGATCGATCAGGTTGCCGAGCGGAAGGCAGGCCGTCGCCTCGCCGACGACGATCTGGGCGCTGCCGCGCGGCGCTGCCGCCGCGTGCTCGACGCTCTCCACCCTCGCCAGGCGCTTGATCGCCGAGACGTGCCGGTCGAGCCGCTCGCTCGTCAGGCCTTTCGCTCCGACGATCACCAGCGGCGCCATTGCCGCCGGCGGGACGTTCATCTCCGCACGAACCGAGCGGATACCCGAGACGAGATCGATCAACCAGTTGATCTCGTCCGCGGCCGCGTCGTCCGCGTAGAAGGCGGCCGGCCATTCCGTGTGGCAGAGGAGCAGCTCGCGCTCTCGGCCCGGACCGCCCGTCTTTTCCCAAAGTTCCTCGGTCATGAACGGCATGAACGGGTGGAGCAGCTTATAGATATCGTCCAGCACATAAGCGACACAGGCCTGCGATTCACGTTTGGCCGCCTCGTCCTCTCCGTTGAAGACCGGCTTCAACAGCTCGAGATACCAGTCACAGAACTGGTTCCATATGAATCGATAGAGGCTTCCAGCCGCTTCATTGAAGCGATAGCTCTCGATCGCCTCGGTCACGTCGCGAATGGTGCGCGACAGCTCCGTCAGGATCCAGCGGTTGATCGTCAGCGATGCGGCTTCGGGAATGAAGCCCTCGCTGCTCGTAGCACCGTTCATCTCGGCGAAGCGCGTGGCGTTCCAGAGCTTCGTGCCGAAATTGCGGTAGCCGGCGATGCGGGCCGGGTCGAGCTTAACGTCACGCCCTTGGGCCGCCATGATCGCGAGCGTGAAGCGCAATGCGTCGGCCCCATATTCGTCCATCAGCTCCAGCGGATCGATGACGTTGCCCTTGGACTTCGACATCTTCTGCCCGTTCTTGTCGCGAACGAGCGCGTGGACATAGACCGTGTGGAACGGCTCAACCGGCGTACCATCCGCGTCCTTCATGAAATGAAGGCCCATCATCATCATGCGGGCGACCCAGAAGAAGATGATGTCGAAGCCCGTAACCAGAACATCGGTCTGATAATACTTTTCGAGTTCCGGCGTCTCCTTCGGCCAGCCAAGCGTGGAGAACGGCCAGAGCGCCGAGGAGAACCAGGTGTCGAGAACATCCTCTTCGCGCGTCAGGATCTCGCCCGGCTTGAAGTTTTCGAGCAAGTCTTCGACGTAGGCCTTCATCGGCCCTTCATGCGCGAGATAGTGCTGGATGGCCGCATGCAGCGCCTCCTCCTCGGTTCTTTCGACGAAGATCTGGCCATCGGGTCCGTACCAGGCGGGGATCTGATGGCCCCACCAGAGCTGGCGCGAGATGCACCAGGGTTGGATGTTCTCCATCCATTCGAAGTAGGTCTTTTCCCAGCTCTTCGGGACGAATGTGGTCCGGCCTTCCCGGACGGATGCAATCGCAGGCTTCGCCAGCGTCTTGGCGTCGACGTACCATTGCTCCGTCAGGCGCGGCTCGATCGGCACGCCGCCGCGGTCGCCATGCGGAACCACATGTTTGTGCGGCTCGATGTGGTCGACGAGACCCGCGGCTTCAAGTATCTCGACGATCAGCCGGCGCGCTTCAAACCGGTCCTTGCCCTCCAACTGATCCCAGGCGCCGTGCAGCGCTGCGGGATGATCAAGTCCTTCAAGGAAATCGTCGTTGTTCTTGATCGTGATCCGGCCATCCACCGTCAGGACGTTTACCTGACGAAGCCCCCGGCGTTTGCCGACCTCGAAGTCGTTGAAGTCATGGGCGGGGGTCATCTTCACAGCACCGGTGCCGGTTGTCGGGTCGGGATATTCATCCGCGACGATCGGAATACGGCGGCCGACGATCGGCAGGATGACATGCTTGCCGACGATCCCTTTGTAGCGTGCATCATCCGGGTGTACCGCGACGCCGGTATCGCCGAGCATCGTTTCCGGACGCGTCGTGGCTACGACCAAATAATCGCGAGTCTCCCACTCGGTGGCATTGCCGTCCTCGTCGAAGGCAATGGGATGCTCATATGTGACACCCTCTTCGAGCGGATACCGCAGGTGCCAAAGATGGCCGTTGACTTCGACCTGCTCGACCTCGATATCCGAAATCGCCGTCTGCAGCTTCGGATCCCAGTTGACCAGGCGCTTGTCGCGATAGATCAGGCCTTCCTTGTAGAGGCTGACAAACACCTCGATGACGGCCTCGGAAAGGCCCTCATCCATCGTGAAGCGCTCGCGCGACCAGTCGCAGGAGGCGCCGAGCCGTTTCAACTGGTTGAAAATCTGGCCCCCGGACTCGGCCTTCCATTCCCAGACCTTTTCGATGAAGGATTCACGGCCCATCTGCCGACGATGCTGCTGGACTTCCATCAGCTTCCGTTCGACGACCATCTGCGTGGCGATGCCGGCATGGTCCATGCCCGGCTGCCAGAGCACATCCTTGCCGCGCATGCGCTCGAACCGCACCAGTACGTCCTGCAACGTGTTGTTGAGCGCATGGCCCATGTGCAGCGAGCCGGTAACATTCGGCGGCGGGATCACAATGCAGAAGGTCTCTGCGCCGGGTTTGGCGCCCGCGCCTGCACGAAACGCGTTTTCTTCGTCCCACTTCTTGGCGATGCGCGGGTCGACGGATGCGGAATCGTAGGTCTTATCAAGCATTCTTTGGCCGATTTTTTGGAGATTGATGTCAGCGTTTGTAAACCGGAAGGCCCTGCGCAAGTCAACACAAACGGGAAAAAAGCCGCGGCGGTTACGAAGCCGGCCTCATCTTAGCAGCGCCGGACGAAATGGGATCAGTTAATTCACGATCGCCACGGCCGACATCAGGGCACCGATCGCCGGGTCATGTCAATGGAGCGCAGACCTAACCCGGACCGTGCTCGAGTCGCCGACTCGAGCCGAAGGCGGCATAGCTGCGGGCGGCGTTAGCGCCGAGGTCCGCGTGCGACGCGTTCGATTTCCTCGCGCACCAGCCTTTCAACCAGCGTCGGCAGGTTGTCGTCCAACCATTCCTGCAACATCGGGCGCAGCATCGCCTCGGCAATCTCATCGAAGGAACGCTTCGGTCCGTTCTCGACCGCATGGGCCAGATCGTCGAAGGCGCGCGCCACTTGCCGGCTAACGGCCGGGGAGACAATCGCGCTAGCCAGGTCATCGACTTCCGGCGGCTCTTCCGCGGGCGCTGAATGCGAGGCGGTCGGCGGCTCGGCGGTGATCCGCGCCGGCGCGACATTGCGCAGCGGGACGCCGCTCATCGGACTCTCAGCTGCCACGGTCGTCGCCGCGCTTGTCGTAGCGGAAACGGCCGCAATTCGGGAGGTGACTGCCGGGCCAGTGGGGGACGAATCCGCCTGCTCCGTTTCCGGCTGCTCCCTCGAAAAGTGATTGACCGCGTGACGCTCAGAAGCCGCCCTCACCCTCGCCGCAACATCGGCGAGCGAAAGCGGTGACGGCGGCGAGGCCGGGGCATCCATGCGTGAACCGCCCGTCGTCGCGCCGCCTGGCGCGGCGGACGTCGAACTTGCCGCCGGCAGGGGCTCTTCCGAAGGGCCAAAAGCCGCAGCTTCGATTTCCGAATCGATCGTCAGTTCGATCTCATCTTCGGCTGCGTCCTCGAAGGTTTGGTGGAGGGACGATCCAGCCGGGCCAGGCTCGTTGTTCTCGATGATCTTGCGAATGGATGCCAGGATTTCATCCATCGAAGGTTCACGCGCGACGTTGAGCTGTGCCATTTCAATCCTCGTTTGCTGCGGACAACACGGGGTACCAAGCCTCCCATGTGCCGATTTCGAACAAACCTTAAGTGAGTTCGCCGACGAAACATACGTCGCGAATCAGCTCCGGAAATTCTTGCACAGATTTGTTTTTCGGGGCAGATGCCCTCGTGAGCCAACAAATGAACACCGCGCATCCTGCGGACACGCGGTTTTCATACTCGCAAAATTGTTCTTAAGTTCAACGCCCGTCGACGGTGCGCAAGCCGATCCACTTGTCCTTGACGGCTTCGTAATGCTCTTCCGAGCGGTATTCTGCCACCTGCAGGCCCTGGGTCTTTACGGTCAACCTGCCCATCGCCGCAAGCAAGGCATAGCTTGCCACGACGGAATCGCGCTGCGCTCCAGCCAACGACTCTTGCGCATCGAGAACGTCCTGCTGCGCGTCGAGCACGTCGAGGGTCGTACGTTGGCCGACCTTGCGCTCTTCAATGACGCCTTCGAGGGCGAGGTTGGCGGCAGCGATCTGCGACCTGCTGGCGGTGATTCGAGCGAGAGCGGACTCAAGTTGGGCATGCGCGGTAACAACGGTCTGCTGCACCGACGCGCGTGCCGAATCGACCAGGATGCGCTGCTGCCCCAGAACTTCTTTCGCCTGGCGGACCTGGCCGTATTCCGCACCACCCTGATAGATCGGCACTTCAAGCCGGGCGGTGATGCTCGCCGTAGTGTTGTCGGTACTGACATTGCCCGTGTTGCGCGTGACGGCTCCCTGGAGCACGACACCGGGCAACAGCGTCCCCTCCGCCGATTTCACCTGGAACCCAGCAGAATCGACGGCATATTGCGCCGCGAGAATCTGAGGATTCTCCCTTAGGCCTGTTGCCACCGCCTGATCGAGAGATCTCGGCATGCCCTTCGACGCCGGTCCCGGCTGCCTGATGGCCGTGGGTGCGGCGCCGACGATCTGCACATAGACCGCTTCGCTCTGCTTCAATTGCGCAACCGCCGCGACGAGCAGCGACTGGGCGTTGGCGAGTTCTGCTTCAGCCTGGCTCACGTCGGTGCGCGTGCCTTCGCCGACGTCGAGGCGTGCCTGTGCGGCGTTCAACTGCTCGCGGAGGAAGGCCAGGTTCTGACGGCGGATGGAGACGATCTGCTGATCACGGGCGATATTCGCATAGGACTGCGCGGCAGATAAGAGAATTTGTATCTCATTGGCCTTCAACGTTTCGCGGCTTGAAAACACATTCGACTCAGCCGCCCTGACGTTGTTCAGCGTCTGAAATCCGTCGAAGATTGTCTGCGTGATGGAAATGCCGATCTGTCCACTATGAAGATCGCGGGTCCCCGTCCGCTCGGCGTCGACACGTGAAAGTGTACCTGTCGCCGAAGCGGAAATCTGCGGCCGATATCCGGCCTTCGCGATCGGAACCCCTTCGTCCGTCGCGCGCAACCCGGCGCGTGCGGCGTTAAGATCCGGGTTATTTGCATAGGCCTTTGCCATTGCCCCGAAGATCGTCTCCGCCAGCACGGCATGCGGCGCGAGTAACACGCTGGCCGAGACAGCCGCCCACAAGGCTGCTTTGCGGACAATCGACACCATCTTCCCTCCAATCAGCCGGGCAGCCTTGCGGCCCCGTATTTTCAGCAAGTCGGCCCGATGGGCGACCCCCGTGTAAACACTGCAGTGAGGCCCCGCGCCACCCGTTGGCGGGCAAATCACCACGTCATGCTCTTTTGAACCCCGGATTCGGTCTTACGACAACTGCGCACTGCGGCTCTACACGGGCATTTCAAAAAGAAACAGGCAACACGTTGCCGATTGGCAACATTGCAGTTTTCGCTTCAACGCTCATATACTGAGCTGCCTCAATAAGAGGCACCTCAAAACACAAAAGACTGCTCGCGGCGGAATCCGGGGAGCGGCTTCACGGCGGTATTGAAGTCCGCTCGCTCCGACGTCCTACCCGATTCGCGCACATAGAGTTTCGCACGCGATGCGTTACCAAACCCTTCAACGGCGACGAGACGTCCGCCATCGCGAAGCTGCTCGAACAGAGCCACAGGTATGATCTCGACGGCGCCGTTAATGAAAATCACGTCGTAGGGAGCTTCCGCCGCATATCCCTTCTCGAGATCGCCGGCCACCACTGCAACATTGTCGTAGCCCAGGCGAGTCAACGTTTCAGTAGCACTGGTGGCCAGCGTCTCGTCGCTCTCGAGCGCCACGACGGAGCCGGCGAGCAGCGACAGCAACGCCGACGCGTAGCCGGTGCCGCAACCGATCTCGAGGACGACATCCGACTTCGAAATCTCGGCAAGCTGCAGGAGTTTCGCCAATGGTGAGGGCTCCATCAGGTAACGCCGCTGAGGACCGCCGGCGAGCTCGATATCCGCATCGATATAGGCCAACTCCCGCATCTTGGCGGGCACGAACTCCTCCCGCGGGACGGACAGGAAAGCAGACAGGACCGAGTGGGAAGTCACATCCGTCGTCCGGATCTGATTGTCCACCATCTTAATACGCGCTGCTTCGAAGTTCATGACACTGCCTCGTGGGATGGGCGCGGCGCCGCTGTATGGGATATCCGCGCGATCTTGCGTAAGGCTGCTGAGAGCCTGTTGCTTAAAGCTCATAATTCGCCGCACGGTCGGTTTCAAGCGACTGCGGTATTTGCACGCGCAAAAAGGAATCCGCCAGCTGGATGGGCTGGCGGTCGGAAGCGAAAAGTTTTGCGAAGATCACCCCATGCAGCCGGGGGGCCGCCGCCGAGCTGCAGCGTCACCGGCCGGGTGCGGCTTCGAGGCCGACCAGCGCGATCTTGCCATAGCCGGCATTCTTTATGAGGTTCATTACTGTCATCAGCTCGCCGTAGTCGACGAGCTTATCGGCGCGCAGGAGCACGCGGGTCTCCGTGTTGCCGTTCGTGATCCGCTTGAGTTCCGAAACGAAGGTCTCGCGGGCCGTCTCCTCATTGCCGACCGCGAGAGAGAGATCGGCCTTCAGCGTCACGAAGACTGGCTTGTCGTCCCGTGGCGTAGGTCTTGCGACCGATTGCGGCAAATCGACCTTCATATCGACCGTTGCGAGCGGCGCGGCCACCATGAAGATAATGAGCAGCACGAGCATGACGTCGATGAAGGGCGTGACGTTGATCTCGCTGTTTTCGTCGAGATCGCCGCTGCCTTCCGAAATTCTTCCCGCCATGGCAGCTCACCCGATCCTGGCTATCGAAGCATCGTTGCCGTGGGCGAAGCTGCCCTCCCGGCGTGGCTGCATCCGGCGGACCTGGCGGTGATCGAGTTCACGGCTCACCAGCCTTTCAACAGCCGCCGCGGCATCGGCCAGCACCAGCTTGTAGCCCCCCACCGAACGGGCGAAATAGTTGTAGATCACCACGGCCGGGATCGCTGCGACCAGACCGATTGCCGTTGCCAGCAGTGCCTCGGCGATACCCGGCGCGACGATCGCGAGGTTGGTCGTCTGAGCCTTGCTGATACCGATGAAGGAATTCATGATCCCCCAAACCGTACCGAAGAGGCCCACGAACGGGCCGACGGAACCGATCGATGCAAGAATTCCTGTACCTGCGCTCATGCGCTTTCCGGCACGAACCTCGATGCGGCCCAAGAGCGAAGAGACGCGTTCCTTGACGCCGGCTGCCGGCGCATGGTCCAGGACAGCCTCCGAGCGCGCCATTTCGTCGATTGCCGCGGCGACCATGTCGGCGGCTACGCCGGCCCGGCGTTCAAGTTTCTGCTCCAAGTCGGCCAGACCGTTTGCTCCAGTCAGGATCTCGACCGCGCGCTTGAGCCGCGATTTGGCGTGAGCGAGCTCCAGCGTCTTCACGAAGAAAATCGCCCAGGTGACGACAGAGGCCAGCGCCAGCGCCACCATTACCCCTTTGACGACGATGTCGGCCGCGAGAAACATGCCGACCGGCGAAAGGTCGTGCGGAAGGATCGGCCCGCCCCCCGCAGCCGTCAACTCGGTAGCCTCTGGCTGGGCAGGCGCCGCAGGCGCTGCATTGGACTGATCGGGACCGGGAGCGTTCGCCGTTCCGATCGGCGTGGCCGGCTGCTCGGCGACTGCGGCTGCGGGCTGTTGTGCCGTTTGCGCAAAGCCGGTCGCGGCCGGACCGCCGAGAAAAACAGCCAGCGTCGCCGCCAGCAACAGGTTCGACTTCGGCTCGATCCGTTTCGCCATCTCGTTCCTCATTCTTTCATGCCTTCGCCCGATGGTTCCGGGCCGCGCAGCGGATTCTCTTGATCTCGAGGCTTGGGTGGAGGCGAAGAATCGCTCTCGCATCCCGTGTTATCGTGCCCTCGGGCACCGCCTTCCGGATGTTCTTTACGACAAATGAGGGCGGAATGACAAGTTTTGTGGAGTATATTAATCAAGAATAATGCGGGGTGCTGACAGCGCCTATCAGAGGTTCGGCTCCGGGGGCAGAAAGTCGCCGCTGCGCCAATCGTAGCGGCGATGACGCTGCCAGGGTCTTTCTGTCGAGGCGAACGACGTTTCGACGCGCATGCGTGGCTCTCCCGGCTGCTTTTGGTCGGCATAGATTTCGATCGCACCGGTCCGTCGCAAGGTCTGACCCGTTATAATCAGCGCCGCACTCGAGGGGCAGGCTGCGAGAGGGCGCCGTGTAGCCACAACAACGAGATCGGCGCCTTTGCAGAGGAAGGGAACGAGTTCCGGTGCTTCGACGACCGCCACGGTCCAGCCTTCGCGGCTTTGCCCGACGCAGACTTGGCTCTTTCGGCAGGTAAAGACGCCGGTCTTTGCCGCGCCAAGGAGAGCGACAATCTCTACTTCGTCGGGCTGTCGGACGAGCTTTGGCGCTCCAGTCCTTTCGGGGCCGATCGCCGGAACTTCGAGCGGCGCCGCGTGGTCCCGGGCGGCTAGCGCCCGCTGCCATTGCGAGAACACGAATTCTGGTGGCCGGCTCCGATTGGTCGCGATCGTGTCTCCGGCAATCAGGCCCACCAGTTGTCCGTCTTCCGATATCGCGATCGACGGGCGCTCCACATTCCGCTCCAGAGCGATCGCCGATCCGCCCAGGAGGATCAGCCCCGCCCCCGCGAGCGCCAACCGCGTTCGCAACACACAAAGCAGAACGCCTCCGAAGGCGACAAGAAAGAAACTGACGTTGCCGATGCGGCCCGTCATCCATTCGCCGTCAAGAGACGCCACGTATCGCGCTACTGAAAGCATCCAGTCGAGGGCCTGCCCCATCACCATCAGGGGATAGTGCTCAAGCCCAAAGGGCATCAGCAGCATCGCGAATAGCGCGAATGGCATCACAAGAACGCTGATCAGCGGTGCCGCGGCGATATTGGCCGCCAGTCCGTAAGCGGGCAGCCTGTGGAAATGGGCGGCCGCATAGACGGCCGTTGCCAATCCGCCGATGACAGAGGTCGCCACAATGCCCGTGGCGAGACTCGACGCCGCTCCCCAACCTCCCCGCTTCGTGTTGGCCTCGCGGTCCTTTGCCCTGTGGTCGCGCCAGCGGGTATAGCCCGCAACAAGTGCCAGGGTGGCCGCAAAGGACATCTGAAATCCCGGTCCGGCAACGGCGGAAGGCTTCCAGGTTATGATGATGAGCGCAGCAAGCGCGACATTGCGCAGACTGATCGAGACGCGGTCAAAGAAGACAGCGACGAGCATGATCGAGATCATGATCCAGGACCTGAGCGCTGAAACCGCGCCACCGGAAATCAGGATGTAGAGAAAAACCATGAGCAGCGCGCCGGCGGCCGCGATCTTCTTGATCGGAAATCTCTCCGCCACGCCGGGGATGAAGCTCAAGAGCGTCCGCGCGCCGATCAGAAACGTGCCCGCTGCCAGCACCATGTTGAGTCCCGAGATCGCAAGGACGTGCGACAGACCGGCGGCGCGAAGCGCCTCCACGGTCTCGCGGCTGATAGCGCGCTCCTCACCGGTCACGAGCGCCGCCGCCTGTCGCCGCCGATCACCGCCCGGATGCGGTTGCCGGCCGCCTCGCGCATCATCGTGAGAAAGGCGCTTATGCGCGCGGGCAGAGAGGATTGCTGCCGTTCGGCAACCATGCTTTCCGCCGGAACTCGCGGGGCGCCATAGAAGAAGCCGACGGCCCCGACTCCTTTGAAATAGGCGTCGAAGGCGAAATCATTGAGCCCCGGCAGCGCCGGCCCGGACGGCGGCGAGAGGCGGGCCTTGCCTTCCAGCGCCGCCCCCACCTGAAAGGGCTCGTGGCGGCTGCGCGCAAGCAGCGTCGCCCGCGCCGGAGGTCTGCGCAGCCGCGGTCCGGACGTTTCCTGAATCTCGACAAGATATCGCCAGCGCCCCTTGTCGTCTGGTTCCCGCGAGATCACTGTCCCACGAACATTGGTCGTCACAGGGCCGTCGAGAATGACGGTATCGAGCCGCGCCGTTTCGGCTGCGGCAAGCAGCATGCCAGCCGTAAAGAGCGCGGGTGCAAGAGCGAAGGGACGCCAGCGGCGGAAATCTCCCCGGCAGAGAAGTGCAGATATGCCGAAAACGCAAAGCAGCGCTGCAAGTTCGGCAATTCTGACGGTCCCCGGCAGCTCAAACCACGCCAGAGCGCCGAGTGCAAGCAGGACCGGTATCAGCACGAAACCGTGGCCGAATTCCTGCTCCTCCGCCGCCGCGGCGCGCATGCTGCGTGAAATCGACGTCGCCGCCCGAGCGATCCGACGGCGGATGATCAGACAATATCGCACCGGCGGGCTTTGGAGATCGGCGCGTTGTACAGCCAAATCGGCGGTTGGAACCGGAGCGTCGGCGTCGAGCAAGCGCCATGCGCGGCGCTCCTCGTCGCCCGCTACCGCCTGTGCCTGGCCCTGCCCCATTCGTCGCTTCGCCCCCGCTGGCCAACCGGAGCAATCTGCAACCAAAGGAACGCCATTGCAACCGAAAGACTAGCTGCCTAAAAAAGCGGCACAACTAAATAGAATGGTACCGCATTATCAGCTTAACGATCATTGATCTTGCTGGACATCTTGCCGTAACATGCGATTGTTGCATCGCCATATGCTTATTTTCGCGTCGCACCAATTTGCCTTTCGTACTGCTTGGCAGTCGAAAATAAATCATATAGCAAATTCGCAACGCTCAAATTCGCGGCACACCACCTGCCACGATGGCACAATATGGAGGGTCCCATGTCAGAAAAAAGCGCGACAGTAGCAATCGGCGGCAAATCGGCGGACCTGCCAGTGCGATCGGGATCGATCGGTCCGGACGTCGTGGATATCGGTTCGCTCTACAAGCAGACGAAGATGTTCACCTACGATCCGGGCTTCACGTCGACGGCATCGTGCGAATCCAAGATCACCTATATCGATGGCGACGAGGGTGTGCTCCTCCATCGTGGCTATCCGATCGAACAGCTCGCCGAGCACGGTGACTTCCTCGAGGTCTGCTATCTGCTGCTTTACGGCGAACTGCCGACAAAGGCTCAGAAGGCCGACTTCGATTACCGCGTCACGCATCACACGATGATCCACGAGCAGATGTCGCGGTTCTTCACCGGCTTCCGTCGCGACGCCCATCCGATGGCCGTCATGTGCGGTTGCGTCGGGGCTCTCTCCGCCTTCTATCACGATTCGACCGACATCACCGATCCGCATCAGCGCATGGTTGCATCGCTGCGCATGATCGCCAAGATGCCGACGATCGCCGCGATGGCCTACAAATACCATATCGGCCAGCCCTTCGTTTATCCGAAGAACGATCTCGACTACGCCTCGAACTTCCTGCGCATGTGCTTCGCGGTGCCCTGTGAGGAATATGTCGTGAACCCGGTTCTGGCACGCGCCATGGACCGCATCTTCATCCTGCACGCCGACCACGAGCAGAATGCATCGACGTCGACCGTCCGCCTTGCCGGCTCCTCGGGTGCGAATCCCTTCGCCTGCATCGCCGCCGGCATCGCGTGCCTCTGGGGCCCGGCCCACGGCGGCGCCAATGAAGCGGCTCTCAACATGCTCGCCGAAATCGGCACGGTCGATCGCATTCCGGAATACATCGCGAAGGCAAAAGACAAGAACGACCCGTTCCGTCTCATGGGCTTCGGGCATCGGGTATACAAGAACTACGACCCGCGCGCGAAGATCATGCAGAAGACGACGCACGAGGTCCTCGCCGAACTCGGCCACAAGGACGACCCGCTGCTGGAAGTCGCCATGGAACTCGAACGCATTGCGCTGACGGACGAGTACTTCATCGAGAAGAAGCTCTATCCGAACATCGACTTCTATTCCGGCATCACGCTGAAGGCGCTGGGCTTCCCCACCACCATGTTTACCGTACTCTTTGCGCTCGCACGCACTGTCGGCTGGATCGCCCAGTGGAACGAAATGATCGAGGATCCGGAGCAGCGCATCGGCCGTCCGCGCCAACTTTATGTCGGCGCACCGCTGCGCGACTACGTGCCGCTCTCCAAGCGCTGAGGCAGCTTTCCCAAAAAAGCCCGGTCAGGAATGGCCGGGCTTTCTTCTTTGAAGATATTCAAGGACGATTTCCGCCGCTTTCTCGCCGGGCGGACGGTCGGTCGCCATGCGCTGCTGTACGATGGCGAAACCGTCGAGCATCGCCCGCCGTTGCGCCGTGTCGCTCGAAAGGCGCTCGAACCACCGCGTCAGTACCGCCGGTCTGATCATCTTGTTGAAATATTCGGGCACGACCGGAAAATCGGCAATGAGGTTGGGAAGTGCTGCGGTCCATATCCGGATCCGCGCATGCAGCAGACTGACGAGCCAATCGGCATAGTAGGTCGAGACGACCGGAACACCGGCAAGCGCCAGTTCCAGAATGACGGTACCCGAAGCGGCGAGTGCAGCGTCGGCCTCCCCAAAGGCCTCCCACTTCTTGTCGGCGGCGATGGATATTTCGGGCTGCACCTTCCAGGACGCTGTCAGCGCCCTCACGCGGCTTTCCTGGCGCGGAACCGTCGGCAGGAGGAAGCGAATGTCCTTGTGCCGTTCGGCGAGTTCCTCGACGGTCCCGCGAAAGATCGGCAGCAAACGGGTCACTTCGCTCCCGCGCGATCCCGGCAGCAGCAGGCAGGTTTTGCCCTCACGCTGCTTCTGCGCCTGCTGCTTTTCGCGTTGCCGCTTCCGAACGGCCAACACGTTCTTGTCCGATGCGAGCCGGTGCCCGACATAGCTCGTCGGCGGGCCGCCGAGGCGGCGCATGACTTCCGGCTCGAAGGGCAGCACCGCCAGTACGTGATCGACATAGGCCCGCATCCGCGGTGCCCGTTCGGCCTTCCACGCCCAGACGCTGGGGCAGACATAGTTGATCACCGGCAATTCCGGTAACGCGGCGCGCACACGCCGCGCAACGCGATGGGTGAAATCGGGGCTATCGATGATCACCAAAGCATCGGGGCGCGCGGCAATGATCGCCTGAGAGGTCTGCCGGATGCGCAGTAGAAGCTTCGGCAAGTTCGCAAGAACCTGGGAGAAGCCCATGATCGACAGTTCGGAGTAGTCGAACAGGGATCGAAGGCCTTCGGCCTCGAGCGCTTCGCCGCCGACACCGACAAGCTCGACCCCATCAACACGGGCGCGGAGCGCACGCACGAGATCTGCGCCGAGCAAATCCCCGGAAACTTCGCCGGCAATGACCGCCAGCCTGTAGCCTCGATCAGTCATCCCTGTCCCCCGCGTCCGTCGCGCTCGACGCCGAGAATAAAGAGACCCTCTTTGTCCGCAGCCTCCGCGACGCGCGATCGCTCGAGAACGAGTGCACGCCCCGCTTCGACGGCGATACCGGCAAGACCGGCCGCGGCGGCGCCCGCAACCGTCGAAGGCCCGATTGACGGCAGATCCGCGCGCTCGTCCTGCTGCGGTTTGCAGAGCTTGACTAGAACGCCGCGGCGGCGGGCCGAAATCCGGCCGTCAACCTTCAGTGCCGCGACTCTCGCCAGCATGGCGTCGGTGCCTTCGGCGCCCTCCAGCGCAACCACCCGGCCGCCCACTGCAACGGCACCCTGACCGACATCGAGCGCTCCCAGCGCATTGGCAGCGGCAATTGCGGCCTCGATGTCGCGCCTGTCCTCCGCTGTCGGGGCATGCGCACCAATGGGACCGGTGTCGGCAAGAAGATTGGGCACGACCTCCTGCGCGCCGATGACGCGGGCACCGCTCGCTTCGATCAGCTCGATCACCATGCGCAGCACCGCGTCGTCTCCCCCGGACATCAAGGTGCGCAAGATACTCGGCACCTTGGCCAGCGTCTTCAATGTCGGACGGATATCGCGCCATTCCGGCCGTCGTCGGACCGCACCGGAGAGTACGACGCGGTCGACGCCCTTCGCCTGAAAGGTTCCGCTGATCGCAGCGAAGTCGCCGATCCCGAGAATCGAATGGTCAAAACCGGTCCAGTCGGCATCGGCCTCGCGCGACAGTGCAACGATGAACGGGTCTTCTCCCTGCCGGCGGGCCGCCTCGGCGACGTGGTGGGGAAGCGCGCCAGCGCCGGCAATGATTGCCAACCTGCCTTTCGACTGCGGCAGGTCGCGAGCGGCCACCACTGTCAACCCTTGCCGCCGCGGTTCGGCGAGGAGAGCGCGCGCTCGCTATCTGCGGCAATGAAATCGAGGATCTCGAGTGCCGGCGGGCAATCAAGATATTCATTGCGAACTGCGGCCGCATTTGCGCGAACCGACTCAGGCCCTTCGAAGATCTGCTTGTAGCACCGCCGGACCTTGTGAATCGTCTGGCGATCGATGCCCGCGCGCGTCATGCCAACGACGTTGAGGCCGCTCAGGACGCCTGGATTGCCGTTGAGCATGCCATAGGGAATGACATCGTAGCTCACTGCCGAAAGTCCGCCGATGAACGACTGACGGCCGACGCGGGTGAACTGATGAACCGCCGAACCTCCGCCGAGAATGGCGCGGTCCTCAACCGTGACATGGCCTGCGAGCATCACGTTGTTAGACAGGATGATGTTGTTTCCGAGGCGGCAATCATGCGCAACGTGCGAATAGGCGAGGAACAGGTTGTTGTTGCCGACGATGGTCGTTCCGCCGTGTTCCACCGTGCCCGTATTCATGGTCACGCCTTCGCGGATCGTGCAGTTCTCGCCGATCGTCAGCGTCGTGTTCAAGGCGCTGTGGTGAGCGCTCTGCGAATCGCCGCCGATGACGGCACCCGGGAAGATTTTCGTACGCTTGCCGACGGTCGTACGGCCGATGACGACGACGTGGCTCAAGAGCTCAACGTCATCTCCGAGAACGACTTTCGGCCCGATATGGCAAAACGGGCCGATCGTTACGTTCTCGCCGATCACTGCGCCGTCCTCGATGACCGACGACGGGTGGATCTTTGCACTTGATGCTATCATTCTCAGGCGTCTTCCTTGCTGACTATCATCGCGCCGATATCAGCTTCCGCGACGAGTTGCCCGTCAACTTTTGCGTCACAGTGAAATTTCCAGATATTGCCCCGCTGCTTGTGCTTGGTGACATGGAACTCGACCTGATCGCCCGGCACCACCGGCTTGCGGAAACGGGCATTGTCGATCGTCATGAAATAGACGAGATTGCTGCCGATCCCGGTCTTGCGGGCGCAGATTGCCCCTGCCGTCTGCGCCATGCCTTCGATCAGCAGAACGCCCGGCATGATCGGCTTTTCCGGGAAGTGCCCGGTAAAGTGCGGCTCGTTCGCCGTCACGTTCTTGATCCCGATCGCCGAATTGTCATCGTCGATCTCGATGATGCGGTCGACAAGAAGGAACGGGTAGCGATGGGGAAGAAGCTTCAGGATCTCCTGTATATCCGCCGTCCCGAGAACAGTTGCAGCCTCATTCATCCTTGCCACCCTTTTTCTTCTGCCTCTCGCTTGCCCGCAACGCCATCTCAGCCACGTCGCGCAGGAAGTCCCGCATCGGCCGCGCCGGAATTCCGCCGTAGCGCTCGCCTGCCGGAACATCGCTCGCGACGCCGCTCATGGCCGCAATCTGCACTCCATCTCCGATGCTGATATGACCATTGACCCCAGTGCCGCCGCCAATCATCACGCCATCACCGATGCGCGCGCTGCCGGCGATGCCCACCTGACTGACGATACCGCAATAACGGCCGATGCGGACGTTGTGGCCAATCTGCACGAGATTATCGATCTTCGTGCCTTCGCCGATCACCGTGTCGTCCATGGTACCGCGATCGATGGTGGTGTTGGCGCCGATCTCGACGTGGTCCTGAATGATCACGCGTCCGACCTGAACGATCTTGATCATTCCACCTTTCGGACTCGGTGCATAACCGAATCCGTCCTGGCCGATCCGTGCGCCGGGATGAATGATGACGTTGTTGCCGATCAGCGCGCAAAGGATGCTCGCGCCGGCGGAAATCGTACAATCGCGGCCTATCCGTACGCCCGGTCCGATCACCGCCCCGGCTGCAATCCGCGTCCCGCTGCCGATCTCGGCGCCGGCGCCAATGACCGCCATCGGCTCGAGCTCGACGCCCGCTTCCAGCCGCGCCGTCGGATCGACGAAAGCTCCGGGCGCGACACCGTGCTCGCTCGTGTTGTATGACGGACGCAGCGCATTCTCATGCAGCAACGCGCCGGCGACCGCGAATGCCGTATGCGGCTTCGAAGTCAGGAGCACAGGGATGGTATCGGGGATGATCGAGGCAATCGCCTTGTCGCAGATAATCGCGGAGGCGTGACAGCTCTCCAGCTCGTCGCGGGTCTTGCGCGACAGCATGTAGCAGATGTCGCCCGGTTTTGCGCGATAAACCGGCGCGACCGCGCGAATGGCACGGTCGGCGGCGGTGGCGTCCATCAACTCCGCCCCAATCTGATTCGCCAGGTCGCCCAGGCGAATCCCAACATGGGGCGGAAAAAACCAATTCTGTTCCATGGACACTCCAGAACGATCTTCTGGCAGTTCTGGACTGCTCTTGTCAGAACGACGAGTTGATACCGAACTTGAAGTTCTGGACCTCGTCGAAGTCTTCCTTTGCGACCGGCACGGCGTAATCGACACGCAGCGGACCGAAGGGCGAAGCCCAGATCAGGCTGACGCCGACGGAGGCACGCAGCGACGCGTCTTCGCCACGGACGGATTCACCGGCTCCGGTCAACTTCACGTCGTTGCCATAGAGCGTACCTGCGTCCACAAACAACGCGCCGCGGAAGCCGCTGTCACGCGGAATCCCGGGCAACGGGAATGACGCCTCCGCAGACGCGGTGAAATAGGTGGTGCCGCCCAAGGCATCACCGTTGTTGACACGCGGGCCAATGCCGTTGCGCTCGAAGCCGCGGATGTCGTTGCTGCCGAGCTGGAATTGATCGAAGACTTCCATCGAACCGGACGTCTTGAACACGTGACCAGCGCTACCAGCGAGCGACGCAATGATGTCCGCCTCGTCGTTCAACGTGTAGTACCACTTGGCCTTACCGGTGATCTTGTAGAAATCCGACGTACCGCCAAGGCCCGCGAACTCCTGCGTGAACGAAGCGAGGATACCCTCGTGCGGTAGTTGGGCGTCGTCGAGCGTGTTGTACGTGATGGAGTGCGACACGGACGACCGCGTCCAGGGGCTATCGTCGATTACACGATCATAGGGCGACGAGAGCTCGTCCTTGTCGCCGAAATACTCCAGCTCCGTATAATTGTAACGCAGCGTGGTCGACAGATTCTCCGTGATCGGCGCCGTCACGCGCAGGCTGAAGCCCTGGTCGTTATAGCTATAGTTGTCGTCGTCGAAATCGGTTTCATTCTTGAACAGATCGAAGCCCGCAGCCAGGCGATAGCCGAGGAAGTACGGCTCGGTGAACGAAACGTTGTAGGTCTGACTGTCTTCGCCCCTGCCGGCGGCAAGGCGAATATACTGGCCACGACCCAGGAAGTTCTTTTCCTCGATCGAAGCTTCGACGAGGAAGCCGCCGCCGCTGCCCGCGGAGTAGCCGGCACCGATACCGAACGAACCCGTCGACTGATCCTGCACATCGACAATGATGATGACGCGGTCAGCCGCGCTGCCCGGAGCCGTCGTGATGTTGACGGACGAGAAGTAGCCCAAGGCCTCCAGCCGGCGCTTGGCGCGAGCGATCATCTCCTGATTGAAGGCATCGCCCTCGCCGACGTCGAATTCGCGGCGGATGACATAGTCGCGCGTACGGGTGTTACCCCGAATCTCGATGCGCTCGACATAGGCGCGCTCACCCTGATCGACGAGATAGTCGACGGCGATCGTATGATTGGTGAGATCGCGGTTGCCGCGCGGCGTAACGCGCGCAAAGGGATAGCCCTCCGACGCGACACGCTTCGAAATCTCGCTCATCGTGTCCTGAATGTCCTTGGCCTTGTAGACAGAACCCTCGCGGCTCTGGACCAGACTCTTCAGCTCTTCGGCGTTGATGCCCTCGACCGTCGATTCGACGTTGATCGGACCGAAGTCGTAACGCGGACCTTCCTCGACGGTGATCGTCACGGTGTATTCGTTGGTCGCTTCGTTGAGCGTCGCCTCAGACGAAATCACCTGGAAATCGGCGTAGCCGCGGTTGTAATAGAACTGCCGCAGCAAATCTTCGTCTGCCCGCAGCTTGTCCGGATTATAGACGTCCTTGCGCGTAAGGAACGAGAAAAGACCCGATTCCTTCGTCGCGATCACCGACTGCAGACGACCGTCGCTGTAGGCTTCGTTGCCGACGAAGTTGATCTCGGAAATCTTCGTGCGCTCGCCCTCGTTGACGACGAAGGCGACATTGACGCGACCCTCGGCAATCGGCACGACCTGCGTCGTCACCGTCACATCGCTGCGGCCGATAGCAGCGTAGGCGTCCCTGATGGCCTGAATGTCGTTCTCGACGGTGGCTTCGCTGTAGGGACCGAGCGGCTGCGTGCGTACGATGCCCTGAAGCTTGTCGTCCTTGATCTTGCGGTTGCCGTTGAAGACAACCTGATTCACGAGCTGGTTTTCACTGACGGAGACAACGAGCGTGCCGCCGGAAACGGTGATGCTGACGTCGGAGAAATAGCCGGTGCCATAAAGACGCTTCACCGAAGCGTCGATATCCGCATTGCTGAAGCTCTTGCCGGGGACGATCGTGATGTTGGCACGAACGGTTTCCGCGCTTACGCGCGTTGCACCACGCACTTCAACCCGATTGATGACCGCGGCTTGTGCGACCGACGTGCCGGCAACCAGCCCAACACCGGTACCCGTGGCAACCATGCTCGCTGAGAGCGCAAACGCCGACACCGCGTTCAAAAACCTTGAACCAGCTTTCATGTTTAAATCTTACCTTTTCCCAACGTCCCGCGGCAATTTCGTACCGACTCCGGTCACGGTTGCCGTTTTACCCGCTTTTCCCATACAAGCAAGCCAGCTCGTTAATTTCTGTTTACTTCAATTCGAACCGTGGCTTAACAGCCACTACGGCCTCGCATTAACGTAAACAAATCGTTGCGGAGCAAGCCGGCGGAATTCAATCCCTCACAAAATCCATGAAGATCATCACATCCAGTTCGAAGGCAGCCGACATCATCCAAAGAGCCAATTGATGTCGTTCCACGCCGCGAACGCCGTGAGCATGAGCACCATCGCAAAGCCGATGCGGAATGCGAGATCCTGCGCGGCGGGGCCGACCGGCTTACCGCGCAGCGCCTCGACCGCATAGAACATGAGATGGCCGCCATCAAGCACCGGAACGGGCATTAGGTTAAGCAATCCTATGGAAACCGAAAGGACGGCAGCGAAGTTCAGCACTTCCGCAATGCCAAGCTTTGCCATCTGACCGGACATCTGCGCGATGCGGATCGGCCCACCCACCTGGTCGGCGTTCATCCGCCCGACGACCAGGTTGGAAAGATAATCGAAAGTGCCCGTGACGATACGCCAGCTCTGCAGGGCGCCTTGCCCGACCGCCTCGAGCGGTCCGTAGGTCTCGATTCGGAAATTGCCGGCTTCCTGATTTGTGCCGATGCCGATCTTGCCCTCTTCCACCTTGTTGCCCAAGGGATCGACGGTCTGGGTGCGCTGCGGCACCATCGGCAGATCGAACGCGGCACCGTCGCGCTCGATCCGAACCGTAATCGGCAGTTCGGGGCGAACGCTCACATAGCGGCGCACGTCATCGAAGGTCGCGATCGGCCTTCCGTCGATTGACAACAGCCGGTCGCCCGGCAGTATGCCGGCCTTCTCCGCCGCGCTGTCGGGCGCCACGAAAGCGACGACAGGATCGGCGACCGCGCGACCATAGATGGAAAAGAGGACGGCAAAGATAGCGATCGCGAGAAGGAAATTCGCGATCGGGCCGGCGGCCACGGTCGCGGCCCGCTTCCACAACCTGGCGCCGAGGAACGTTCGGGCGCGTTCCTCCGGCGCGATCGTCTCCAGCCGCCGATAGTCAGGCGTGCTCGCCGCGTCCTCGTCGCCGAAGAACTTCACATAGCCGCCAAGCGGGATTACGCAGAATTTCCAGCGGGTACCATAGCGATCGGTCCAGCCAAAGAGCTCCGGTCCGAAACCGACGGAAAAGGCAAGGATACGGATGCCGGACCAGCGGCCGACAAGATAGTGCCCCATCTCATGAACGAAGACCAGCAAGGTCAACAGGAACAGAAAGGTGGGGATGGTGTACTGGAGATTGTCAAGCAGAAGGCTCATGGTCATTCCTAACGCGTCCGCCGCTACGCCCGCCCGTTCCTCGCAAGGCGCCGAGGCAGCCGCTACACTTTGAATTGCCGCAGAATCTATCCTTATTTCGGCCCTGATATAAGGAACTATGCGGTGGCCTTAAAGCGGGATGAAAAGGTGCACGCGCTTTCCGCCCGTATTTGCTCCAGCTTATCGGAAATCGATCACGATGGCTTGATCGATTCGACGTAAGTCACCGTCGCCTAGAGGCCCAACAGCACCGAACCGAAGGCAACTTCCCGCCCGCCTGAAAGCAGGGTCTGGCCCAACACCAGTGCCAGGGCCGCAATGCAAGCGAATATCAATCCATCGACCCGGTCCATGACCCCGCCGTGCCCGGGAATCAGGTGACTCGAATCCTTCACGCCGAAACGGCGCTTGACGAAGGATTCAAATAGATCCCCCACCTGGCTCGCGATCGACAACACCAGCGCGATGACGGGGATGCGCAGATCCTCGATGGAAAAGTGGACCATAAAGACGGCTACTCCGGCAAGAACGCCGCAGATCGTTCCTCCGATCGCTCCCGACCAGGTCTTGCCCGGTGAGATCGCCGGCGCCAGCTTAGGGCCGCCAATCGCTCTGCCGGTGAAATAGGCGAAGATATCCGTCGCCCATACGACGGCGAAGACGAACAGCATCGCAATCAGGCCGAGATAGTCCGCACCGCGGATTGCCGCGAGGGATATGCCGGTCAGCCCGGCATAGACGATGCCGCCCGGTAGCCACCAACTTCTTGCCCTGATCAGCACCCATAGCGCCGCAGCGGCCGCGCAGACGGCAAGCGCCGGCAGGCTGACGTGCATATAGTCCAAGAGCACGAGCCCGGCGATCACGGCCTGCGACAGCCATCCGAGGGCGTTGCCCTGGAAATCCCGCTCGGGGAGCCTCGTGATCGTCGACCACTCGTAATACACGAGTAAACCTATTGCGACGGACAGGAGCTTGAAGGAAAAACCGCCTGCCCAGGTCGCACCGAGAGCGATCGCCGCCAGGACCACTCCGGACGCGACGCGAAGTTTGAGTTCAGTTTGCATCAGGAGCCGACCGCCAGTGTCGGTTGCGGCAGGCCGCCAAAGCGGCGCTCGCGGGAGGAGTATTTTTCGATTGCCGCGAGAAATGTCTCGCGTGTGAAATCCGGCCAGAGCTCGGGAATGAACAGCAACTCGGAGTACGCTCCTTGCCAGAGCAGAAAATTGGAGAGGCGCTCCTCGCCGCTTGTCCTGAGAATGAGGTCGGGATCGGGAATACCCGCCGTATCGAGAGTCGCCGCGATACGCTCCACGTTGATCTCGCCTGGACGAAGTTGGCCGGCGGCCACTTCCTCCGCCAAGCGGCGCATCGCCCTCGCCAGCTCATCCCGCGCACCATAGTTGAACGCGATCACCAGGGTGATCCCCGTATTCGCGCTCGTCATCTCCTCGGCTTCGATCAGCAGAGGGAGAATGTCGCCGTTCAGGTTGGTTCGGTCACCTATGACGCGGATCCGAACATTCTCGCGATGCAGATCCACGAGATCCCTTCGTATGAACGCCTTGAGCAAACCCATGAGGTCGCTGACCTCGTCCTGCGGCCTGCTCCAGTTCTCCGACGAAAAGGCGAAAAGCGTGAGATAGCGAATGCCGAGCTCGGCGGCCGTTCTGACCGCGCCGCGCACCGCCTCGACGCCTTTCCGATGTCCCATCGTGCGGGGCAGTCCACGCGCATTCGCCCAGCGACCGTTGCCGTCCATGATGATGGCGACATGCCTCGGTACGTTTGTCGGAATGAATTCTTGCATGGGCCGCCCGAAAAATGAGACTCAACTACGCGTTGGTCAGACCTGCATGATTTCCTTTTCCTTCTCCGCGAGCAAGCGGTCGATTTCGGAAATCACCTCGTCGGTCATCTTTTGTACGCGCTCGGACTGAGCGCGGCTCTCGTCCTGGCCGATCTCGCCGTCCTTTTCGGCTTTTTTCAGGTCGTCCATGCCGTCACGGCGGACATGGCGGACCGCGACCTTGCTCTTTTCGGCATAGTCGTGCGCGACCTTGGCCAGTGACTTGCGGCGCTCCTCGTTCAGCTCCGGCAGCGGAATGCGCAGGTTCTGTCCATCGACGATCGGATTAAGGCCGAGATTGGCCTCCCGGATCGCCCGGTCCACGGCGCCGACCATGGACTTGTCCCACACCGACACCGAAAGCATCCGCGGTTCCGGAACCGTGACGTTGGCAACCTGGTTCAGCGGCATGCGCGAACCGTAGGCTTCGACGGTCACCGGATCGAGAACGTTCGCCGACGCGCGGCCGGTCCGAAGCGATGCGATGTCGTGCTTGAATGCAGCGACCGCTCCATCCATGCGGCGCTTCAGTTCCTTCAGATCCACACCTTCACTCATGGTTCAAGACTCCCGTTCTTATTTCGACGGCGCTTGCGGGCCGTCAGCAGCTTGTCAATTATCAGCCACGATGGTGGCACGGCCGCCACCCGTCAATATCTCCGCGAAGCCGCCCTTCTCATGGATCGAGAAGACGACGATCGGAATAGCATTTTCCCGCGCAAGCGCCACCGCGGCAACGTCCATCACGGCCAAGCCCTTCTCGAGCACTTCGCTGTGCGTCAGGCGATCGAACCTCACGGCCGACGGATCCTTTTTTGGATCGGCGGAATAGATCCCGTCGACCTGCGTTCCCTTGAAGATTGCCTCGGCCCCGATCTCGGCGGCGCGAAGCGCAGCTGCGGAGTCCGTCGTGAAAAAGGGATTGCCGGTGCCCCCCGCAAAGATCACAACGCGGCCGAGCGAGAGGTGATAGAGCGTCGCGCGCTGCGAAAAACTCTCGCAGATCTCCGGCATGGCGATCGCCGAGAGAACCACCGTGTCGATATCGAGTTTTCGAAGCGACGTCGCCAGCGCAAGTGCATTGATGACCGTTGCCAGCATTCCCATGTGGTCGCCGGTGACCCGGTCGCCTCCCTTCGAGGCGACCGCAACGCCTCGAAAGATGTTGCCGCCGCCGACGACGACACCGACCTCGACGCCCATGGCCCGCGCTTCCGCAATATCCGAGGCGATCCGGTCGGCGACCGCGACATCGATGCCGAAGCCCTGGCTTCCCATCAACGCTTCGCCGGAGGCCTTCAGAAGAACGCGCTTGTAGATTGGCTTGGCCGACATCATCACTCCTGAGCAGATCGGCGCGCATGTGCGCAATTCGGCACATGGCGGCTAACGGGTAAATCCGGCTGCGTGGTATCAACCGCTCCGGCAGGTCCGGCGGGTCCGACGCATCGACGAATGCCGGATACACGAAGGGCACCGCGTTGTCACGCGATGCCCCCAGGTTTTCCCAATCGGGGTGAAGAAATCAACCCTTTGCCGCTGCAGCCACTTCTGCCGCGAAGTCGGTCTCTTCCTTCTCGACGCCTTCGCCGAGCAGGAGGCGAGCCATGCCAGTGACTTCGATCGGTGCGCCGGCGAGCTTCTCGGCGTCCTTGACGGCCTGGCCGACAGTGATGTCCGGGTTCATGACGAAGGCCTGCGAGAGCAGCGCGACTTCTTCGAAGAACTTGCGCATGCGGCCTTCGACCATCTTTTCAATGATGTTGTCCGGCTTGCCCGAAGCGCGCGACTGTTCGATGAAGACGTTGCGCTCGCGCTCGGCGACGGCGGCGTCGACTTCCTCGGCACGGATCGCCAGCGGATTGGTGGCGGCGATGTGCATGGCGACCTGACGGCCGATCGTGTTCAGCGCTTCCTTGTCGCCCGTGGACTTCAGCGCGACGAGCACGCCAAGCTTGCCGATGCCTTCGCCGGCAGCGTTATGGACATAGGTGGCGACAACGCCGTCTTCGACCTGAAGCAGTGCGGCGCGGCGCAGCGTCATGTTCTCGCCGATCGTGGCAATGGCGTCCTTGATCGAATCTTCGACGGACTTGCCGGTTGCCGGATAGGTCGCCTTGGCAACACCGTCGACCGTGCCGTCGGTGCCCAGCGCGACATTGGCAACGCCGCGGACGATGTCCTGGAACGCTTCGTTGCGGGCAACGAAATCGGTTTCGGAGTTGATTTCGACGACGACAGCCTTGGTGCCGGCGCTGGCGATGCCGATGAGGCCCTCGGCAGCCGTACGGCCGGACTTCTTGTCCGCCTTTGCGATACCCTTGGCGCGCAGCCAGTCGATCGCGGCCTCCATGTCGCCATTGGTTTCAGCAAGCGCCTTCTTGCAATCCATCATGCCTGCGCCGGTCTTTTCGCGCAGATCCTTCACCATTGCGGCAGTAACAGTCATCTTCGTGCCTCTTGTCAGTTTGGCTGGCGCGCCGACCGCGAGTGGCGCAGTGCCAGAAGGTTTGGCAGGAAATGGCCTTTCTCTGTGACATCATTATGAAGCGATCATAGCGATGTTTGCGGGCCTGCCCGCGGCCGGCCGCGCCATTTCCGGCTGATAAAGAACAAGGCCGTCCAGATTCTCCATCACAAACGGCCTCGTCCCGACATTTCATGCGTACGGCAGCGCTCCGTCTGCCGTGCGGCCCGATCAGGCCTCGGACGATTCCTCGAGGGCCGGCTCGACCGGAACCTCTTCGGATGCGCCGAGATCGCGGCCAGCGGCGCCCTGCTGACGGGCAATGCCGTCAATAGCGGCGCGAGCGACGAGATCGCAGTAAAGAGCGATAGCGCGCGAAGCGTCGTCGTTGCCGGGAATCGGGTAGTCGATGAGATCCGGATCGCAGTTGGAGTCGATGACGGCAACGACCGGAATGCCAAGGCGCTTGGCTTCTTCGATCGCGATCGATTCCTTGTTGGTGTCGATGATGAACATCAGGTCCGGCGTGCCGCCCATGTCGCGAATGCCACCAAGCGCACGGTTCAGCTTTTCGCGCTCGCGCTCGAGGTTCAGGCGTTCCTTCTTCGTGAAGCCAGAAGCTTCCGAAGCGAGGATATCGTCAAGCTTGCGCAGACGCTGGATCGAGTTGGAAATCGTCTTCCAGTTGGTCATCATGCCGCCGAGCCAGCGGGCGTTGACGTAGTACTGGGCAGAGCGCTTCGCCGCGTCGGCAATGATTTCCGAAGCCTGGCGCTTGGTGCCGACGAAGAGCACGCGGCCGCCGCTGGCAACGGTGTCGCTGACGACCTGGAGGGCGCGCGACAGCATCGGCACGGTCTGAGCGAGGTCGATGATGTGAACGTTGTTACGGTCGCCGAAGATGTACGGCTTCATCTTCGGGTTCCAGCGATGCGTCTGGTGGCCGAAGTGGACGCCGGCTTCGAGAAGCTGGCGCATGGTGAAATCAGGCAATGCCATGCCTTTGTCTCCTTTTCCGGTTGAACCTCCGCAAGGCGTCGAGCGCACCGCGATGCGCCCACCGGCGGAACAGTCCGGATTTCTCCCGGAACATCCCATGCCTTACGTGTGGAATGGGCAGCCCATTAACGGCAACCGCCCGATAAATCAAGACTGGTGGGCATTTTTTGCCTGAAACGGCTCACAGCTCTCGTTATCCCGAAAGCACAGACAGTTTCGGGCGATACGCTACTTGCACTCTTCGGCATTGAAGACTTCGAGGTCTGCGAGCTTCCCGCTCAGCACGAAGTCGCCGTAGTCCATCGTCAAGTCCCGCGTGACGCCGTTCTCGTAGAGTTTGAAGGACATGCGATAGATGGGCTGCGCGTCGCCGCTGGCGTTGTCGTTGAAGTAGGATATCGTCACCGGCCAATATTTTTCGCCCGCGAGCTTGCCCGCCTTGCCGGCGTCGGCCTCGTCCGCGGAGGGCTGACGCGGCTTGCCGACGAAGGTCGACGTGATCAGCGTCTTGTCGCCCGTATCGGAGCCGTCGAAAATGCGGGACTCGAAGAACGACTCGCCCCTCTTCGCCCGCTCGATCACCTCCAACATGTGCTCGGTCGGAAAGCGGCTCGCGGCCAGAGCAACCTCGCGCTTGTCGGGTGCGGTGAGCTCGACCTTGACGCCGGTCTTTTCCTCATGCGCGCTTCCGCGCACCTCCTTGTCCAGCTTTTCATCGGTGAAGGACCGGGTCAGGAAGCGGAAGCTGCCGTTCTTCATGTCCTCATAGGTGGTGGTCTGCTGATCGGTCAGGCGAACCTCCTCCCCGGTATCGACCTGAGTGACGAAGCGGAAGCTCACGGTATAGCCTTCGCAGGGAGAGCCGTTGAACTCGTAGACCATGCGACCATACATGCCGGAAATTCCGGAACGTTCGGAGGCGTCCTTCAATTCCAGGTCGTAGACTGCACGATGGGGAGCGAGCGCGCTCGCATTCGCCCCGGCAGTCATGACAGCGAAACAGAGAGCCCCCAGACTGGCACGACCGAAGCCTTTACGAAACATCCGTTTCCTCCTGTTGGACTCGCCGGCAATGCGATAAACAAGCTTTCGGCAGAAGCGAGGCAGATCCGTTCCGGCTGGCGCCTGTCGTGATCCTGCCTCTGCATGCAGGATTTTACCACAAAAGACAACAAGGGAGCCTTTCATGTCCGCAGAGATCGAAAAGCGTCTTACCGAGCTCGGCATCGTCCTTCCACAGGCGGTCGCACCCGTCGCGAATTACGTGCCCTACGTCGTCACCGGCTCGACGCTCTATATTTCCGGACAATTGCCGATGGAAGGCGGCAAGGTCGCCGTGACCGGGCACGTCGGCAAGGACGTCGACGTCGCCGCCGCGCAACGGGCCGCGGAGCTCTGCGCGATCAACATCCTGGCGCAGGCCAAGGCAGCTTTGGGCGGCGATCTCGGCCGCATCCGGCGCCTCGTCAAGATCAACGGCTTTGTCGGCTCGACTCCCGATTTCACCGAACAACACCTTGTCATCAACGGCGCCTCAAATCTTTTCGCCAATGTGCTCGGTGAGGCCGGCAAGCACGCGCGGGCCGCTGTCGGCATGGCCTCCCTACCCTTCAACGCGGCCGTCGAGATCGACGCCATCGTCGAAATCGCCTGATCAGGGACTCTCATGAAGGACATTTCCTGGCTCAAAGCCCAGCCGATAGCTCATCGGGGCTATCACGACATGAACCGTGAGGTTTGGGAGAACACGCTATCCGCCTTCCAGCGCGCGGCCGAAGCCGGCTTCGCAATCGAATGCGACCTGCAATTCACGGCCGATAGCGTGCCGGTCATCTTCCACGACCACGACCTCGAGCGTCTCTGCGGGATTAAAGGAGATGTGCGGGAGAAGACGGCCGCCGAACTCGGGCTGCTGTCGATCGGCGGCACCAAGGACAAGGTGCCGACGCTCGCTCAAATGCTTCGCCTCGTAAATGGCCGTGTTCCGATCGTCCTGGAACTCAAGGGCCGGAAAGGCGATGACGAGGGTTTCGCCGCGGCGGTTCTCGATGTGCTCGAAGACTACGAGGGACGCGTCGCGCTGATGAGCTTCGATCACTGGCTGCTCAAGGACCTCAAGGCGCTCGACGTGCCGTATCCGCTCGGCCTGACGGCCGACGGCGCCAAACCGGAGACTTTCTTCGTGCACGAGGAAGCAATGCAGCTCGGTCTCGATTTCATCTCCTATTTCTACGGCCATCTGCCGAACAGCTTTATCAGCAAGGAACGCGCCCTCGGCCGCACCATCATCACCTGGACGGTGCGCGATAAGGCGGCACAGGAGCATACATTCGCCAATGCGGATCAAATGACCTTCGAGGGTTTCGATCCGCGGGAGACCATGATTTCCTAAGCGCATGACAGACGCGATCAACATCCGCATCGAACACTCGTTCACCGCGATCTCGCCAGCGCGCTGGAGCAGGCTTGCCGGCGCGTCACGGGGGCATGCCGGCACGCCCTACAATCCCTTCGTGTCGCACGCCTACCTGTCGGCGCTCGAGGAATCGGGTTCGGCGACGGCGGAGACGGGTTGGCTCGGGCAGCATCTGCTGATGGAGGATGCGGACGGCTCATTGCGCGGGGCGCTCGTCTGCTACGTCAAAAGCCACAGCCAGGGCGAATATGTCTTCGATCATGGATGGGCGGATGCTTTCGAGCGTGCCGGCGGCCGCTACTATCCGAAGCTGCAATGCTCGGTCCCGTTCACGCCGGTCACCGGACCGCGGCTCCTGGCAGCCGAAGAGGACGATCCACGCCTGGTTCGTGACGCCCTTGTGGCGGGCCTCAAGGAGTTGACGCGTCGTCACGGTCTCTCCTCGGCCCACGTCACCTTCGTGCCCCCGGACGAAATGGCGACGTTCGAACGGGCGGGATTTCTGCACCGGACCGATCAGCAGTTCCATTTCACCAATGCCGGCTACGGATCGTATGACGACTTTCTCGCCACGCTCGCGTCGCGAAAGCGCAAGGCGTTGAAACGGGAACGGCGGGCGGCCGTCGAACATGGCATAAGCATCGATTGGCTGACCGGCAGCGACCTTACCGAATCGATCTGGGACCAGTTCTTCGCCTTCTATATGGACACCGGCGGCCGCAAATGGGGCCGCCCCTATCTGACGCGCGCGTTCTATTCCCTGATCGGCGAGAGAATGGGCGACGACATATTGCTGGTCATGGCCAAGCGCCACGGACGCTACATCGCGGGCGCGATCAACTTCATCGGCGGCGACGCGCTTTACGGGCGGCACTGGGGGTGCATCGAGGATCATCCCTTCCTGCATTTCGAAGTCTGCTATCATCAGGCCATCGACTTCGCGATCGCCAAGGGCCTGAAGCGTGTCGAGGCGGGCGCTCAGGGCGAGCACAAGCTTGCGCGCGGCTATATGCCGGTGATGACCCACTCGGTACATTTCATCACCCATGCCGGGCTTGCACGCGCCGTCGCCGACTATCTCGAAAGGGAGCGCCGGGATGTGGAAGAAACCGGCGAGTTCCTTGCAGAGCACGGGCCTTTCCGCAAAGCGGAGCACTAGGATCTAAATCATCGCGGCACAGGACGACTTGAAAAGCCGCGGTGTTCCCATCAGCGTGCAAGAAGAGGAAACGACATGAGCGCATACGACACCAACAATATCTTCGCCAAAATATTGCGCGGCGAAATTCCTTCGCACCGCGTCTACGAGGACGAGGCGACGGTCGCGTTCATGGATGTGATGCCGCAGGCGGAGGGGCACGTGCTCGTGCTGCCGAAGGCGCCGTCACGCAACATTTTCGACGCCGATCCCGCAACCTTGCCTGCCCTGATCGCCACGGTCCAGAAGATCGCGATCGCCGCGAAGGCTGCCTTCGATGCCCACGGCGTAACCATCATGCAGTTCAACGAGCCGCCGGCCGGCCAATCGGTCTTCCACCTGCATTTCCACGTCATCCCCCGCCGGGAAGGTGTTCCGCTGAGGCCGCATTCCGGCCGGATGGAGGACAACGAGGTCCTGGCTGCAAACGCGGAGAAAATTCGGCGGGCGCTTTAATGCATGTCGCCCAAAGGTGTGCGGCGGTTTTGGAACAGCGACATGCACAAAAACGAGGACTAAAGCGCGTCGCGCTTTAGTCCTGCGGGAAATCGGGAAAGCCCCCGTCGATACCCTTTTGCCCCTGAGGGGCCACGCTGAGCCGATGGTCCGTCAAAATCCCAGCCACCAGAGGCCTGCGCCCAATACAGCTATCGATGTCGCAATTCCGACCGCGGGTTTCTGGCGGGCGAGAAAGAAAGCGATCGCCCCCACGATTAACGCACCAAGGCGGAGCCAGAGGGGCGACTGCGCCAGAACCCCTGTCGGATAGAGGATCAGCTTCGCGATGACGGCCGCGACGAGCGCGGTGGCGACCGCCCTCACCCAGTTCAAGGCTTCCGAATCCTCGCGGAGCCGCTTGCCGGCGAGGACGCCGAGCCATCGCCAGATGTCGGTCGCGAGCCAGCCGGCAATCGCGATGAAGGCATAGGCCCACCATCCGTCCAGCCAGGTCACGCGCTTTTCTCCTGTCGCGAACGCCAAATGCGCTCGCCAAGCCAGGCGAGCGTTCCGCCGCCGACGCCGGCGAGGAGAATGTCGAATTCCGGCGCGATCCAGTAAAACAGCGGCCCCGCGAGAAGGCCGACGCCAAGCGCCGCATAGACTACCGGATGGCGCGCCGAGTGCCAGATCGAGGCAAGGAAGTAGACGGGCGTCAGGAAGAAGAGGCAGCCAGCAATGATCGGCGGGAATTCGGCGACAACGTGATAGACGATGCCGACCAGCAGCATGTTTGCGGTAACCAGCGTGATGCTGAAACCGGCGAAGAATGTTGCGCGACGATCGCGCGGTACCTCCTGCACCCGCTCCATCGCAAAGACCCAGGCGGTGATCGCCACGAAGTGCGAGAGCACGAGAAGCAGCCATGTCGGTGTTCTCGACCCCCGCAATTCGGGGACGAGGGCCGCAACCATCGGCATCAAACGGACCGACGATAGCGTAACGGCGAGGAAGGCCGTGGCAAGACTGGCACCGCTGAGAATCGAGCTCACCAGTATGACCTTTGCCGGCAAGGCCCAGACGATGCCGGTCATGAACACGACCTGCTCCGGCGGAATTCCCGCCTGCACGGTCAGCGAGCAGAACCCGACGAAAGAAAGCATCAGGATGATGGCCGGAAGGCTGAAAATCCCGCGCGCGCCGGTCAGAAACCAGGCAAGGGATGATCGGTCGTCTTTCACACGCTCCATGGACGTCATGGGAACCGCGCCTTCCGCTCAACAACACAGTGCCGGGCGGGGCCGCCCGGCACTGTCAGGGTCAATCGCGATTGCGCTATTTCTTGCGCGGTACTTTTGGAACTGTCCGGCCCCTGAGAGGAGTCGAGTCCGAGCCGTCGCCACCGCCGGTAGAGGCCTTCGCCGACTTCTTCGGCTTCGCCTTCGGAGCAGCCTCAGCCGAGACCGTTTCCTTCTCGTCCGCCTTCTTGGCCTTGGCGCCTTTGCCCGCGGGGCGCGATACCTCGGCCTTGGGCTTAATCGGCGCCGTCTCCGGCACGGCGTCCAGGATCAGCCCCTCGCTGCCGTCCTCCTTCGTTCCGATCGTCACCTTGACGACGCCGCCCTTCTTGAGCTTGCCGAAGAGGATTTCATCCGCGAGCGGCTTCTTGATGTTTTCCTGGATGACGCGCGCAAGCGGGCGCGCACCCATTTTTTCATCGTATCCCTTCTCTGCGAGCCAGGCGACGGCATCCGGTGCAAGGTCGAAGGTGACGTTGCGCTCGGCGAGTTGCGTCTCGAGCTGCATGACGAATTTCTGCACGACCTTATGAATGACCGGCGTCGGCAGCGAAGCGAACGGAATGACCGCATCCAGACGGTTGCGGAACTCCGGCGTGAACAGACGGTTCAGCGCCTCGACATCCTCTCCGCTTCGCTTGGAGGAACCGAAGCCAATCGCCGGCCGGGCCATGTCCGATGCGCCGGCATTGGTCGTCATGATCAGAATTACGTTGCGGAAGTCGATCTTCTTGCCGTTATGGTCGGTCAGCGAACCGTGATCCATGACCTGCAGCAGGATGTTGAAGAGGTCCGGATGGGCCTTCTCGATCTCATCCAGCAAGAGCACGCAGTGCGGATGCTGGTCGACACCGTCGGTCAGGAGACCGCCCTGGTCGAAGCCGACGTAGCCGGGGGGCGCGCCGATCAGACGAGACACGGTATGGCGTTCCATGTATTCCGACATGTCGAAGCGCAGCAGCTCGACGCCAAGCGACGTCGCCAACTGCTTGGCCACCTCCGTCTTGCCGACACCGGTCGGGCCGGTGAAGACGTAGCAGCCGATCGGCTTGTTGGGCTCTCTCAGGCCCGCACGCGCCAGCTTGATCGACGAGGCCAGTGCCTCGATCGCCAGATCCTGACCGTAGACGACCGAGCGAAGCTCCTTTTCGAGATTGGCAAGCACCGCCTCGTCGTCCTTCGAGACCGTCTTCGGCGGGATGCGCGCCATCGTCGCGATCGTCGCCTCAATCTCCTTCTCGGTGATCAGCTTGCGGCGTTTGTTCACCGGCAAAAGCATTTGCGCTGCACCGGATTCGTCGATGACGTCGATCGCCTTGTCCGGCAGCTTCCGATCGTTGATATAGCGCGCCGAAAGCTCGACCGCCGCCCTGATGGCCTCGCTGGAATATTTGAGCTGGTGGTAGTCCTCGAAGTAGGGCTTCAATCCCTTCATGATTTCGATCGTATCGGCGATCGTCGGCTCGTTGACGTCGATCTTCTGGAAGCGACGGACAAGCGCGCGGTCCTTCTCGAAGAACTGGCGATACTCCTTGTAGGTCGTCGAACCGATGCAGCGGATCGCACCCGAAGAGAGCGCCGGCTTCAGCAGGTTGGACGCGTCCATGGCGCCGCCCGAGGTGGCGCCGGCACCGATGACGGTATGGATCTCGTCGATAAAGAGAACGGCTCCGGGATATTCCTCGAGCTCCTTGACAACCTGCTTCAGGCGTTCCTCGAAGTCGCCACGGTAGCGCGTTCCGGCGAGCAGCGTTCCCATATCCAGTGCGAAAATCGTAGCGTCCTGAAGCGCCTCCGGCACCTTCTTCTCGACGATGCGCTTGGCGAGACCCTCGGCAATCGCCGTCTTGCCCACACCCGGATCACCGACATAGAGCGGGTTGTTCTTGGACCTGCGGCAAAGCACCTGTATCGTCCGGTTGACTTCGGCATGGCGACCGATCAACGGGTCGATCTTTCCGGATTTCGCCTTCTCGTTGAGATTGACGCAGTAGGCGGTGAGCGCATCCTGCTGCTTCTTCGGACCTGCCTCCTCGCTCTCGCGCGATGGCTTCTGCTCGGAGTCCTGATCCTCCGCTCCGCGCACCGGCCGCGACTCGGAAGTGCCCGGCCGCTTGCCGATCCCGTGGGAGATGAAATTGACCGCGTCGTAACGCGTCATCTCCTGCTCCTGCAGGAAATAGGCGGCATGGCTTTCGCGCTCGGCGAAGATCGCGACGAGCACGTTGGCGCCCGTCACCTCCTCGCGGCCCGAGGATTGCACGTGGATGACGGCGCGTTGGATTACCCGTTGAAAGCCGGCCGTCGGCTTCGAATCCTCGTCATAGCCCGTCACCAGGTTCGACAATTCGTTGTCGACGTAGTCGGTTACGGTCTTGCGAAGCGTGTCGAGATTAACATTGCACGCGCCCATCACAGCCGCCGCATCGGCATCGTCGATCAATGCCAGCAGCAGGTGCTCGAGCGTCGCATATTCATGATGGCGCTCGTTGGCATAAGTCAGTGCCTGATGCAGCGCCTTTTCGAGGCTGGGCGAAAATGTTGGCACGTTAGTTCCTCATTTCTTTTCCATGACGCATTGCAACGGATGTTGATGCTGCCTGGCGAAATCCATCACCTGCGTCACTTTGGTTTCGGCGACTTCGTAGGTGAAGACGCCGCATTCTCCAACGCCGTGGTTGTGGACATGGAGCATTATGCGGGTCGCCTCTTCCCGGTTCTTCTGAAAGAAGCGCTCCAGGATATGAACGACGAACTCCATCGGCGTGTAATCGTCATTCAAAAGCAGGACGCGATACAAACTCGGCTTCTTGGTCTTCGGCTTGGTGCGCGTAATGACGGACGTGCCACGACTGGGGCCGCCTCCGTCTCCTTCGCTTCCCTGCTGCATCCGGACCGGCATGGCGATCATTCTTGTTCATTCCCTTGACAGCCGCGGAGCATGCGAATTCGGCCGCGACGTGCTTGCCCTTATCTAGTGGTTCGTTCTGGGATTTTAAGACCGAACCAACGCACTGCAATCATATTCGCACGACGAAACACAAGATTGATCAAATTTCTTCGCCGGCCGCGGCAACCTTCGCGCGTCGCTCTCACGAGCTTCTGGAAAGCACGCATGCGAAAGCAAGAAGGCCAGCCGCGGCAACCGCGACCGGCCTTCTGACGACGGTAATGGTCGAAATCGTCAGGCGGCAGCGGCCGTCTTGACTGCTGCGGTAGCCTTGGCAACCGGGGCCTCGTAGGGCTTGTAGGCGTCCTTCGCGAGGTCTGCGTACATTTCACCGATCTTCGTTGCTTCGGCGACGAAACCTTCATAGCTCGACTTCAGATAGTTGGTCTGAAGCTCGAATGCGGCCTCGAGGCTCTTGGCGCCGGCAAGCTTTTCGAAATGGGCAATGCCGTCCTCAAAGGTCTTCTTCGAATAGTCCGCCGTTTCGGTCGCAATGGCTTGAAAGCCCTTGGTCAGGGCGGAATAGCTCTTCACGGCCACGTCCAAGGCTTCTTTGCTCTTCTTATTCGCATCGTCGAAGTTAAACATCGGTGTCTCCTTGTGGGGCTAGGCAGAAGATAGTCTAGGTGCGCTGCACAAAAAGTCAAGTTCAGTGTGCATTGCAATAAAACACAATTCTTGCAACGACTTGATGAAGATCAGGAGACTTTTGAAGAATTTCTGAAAAAGTATGATTTTAATAACAAAAGCCCGGCGTGATCGCTCAGTGCCGGGCTTCGCAAGGCGAGGTCGCAAAACTCACAGATCCACGTCGAGGATCGCCATCGAGAAGTTGTAGGAGAGCTCACCATCCTCCTCGTCGCGGAAGAGGACGCCGAGAAATTCGTCGCCGAGATAGACTTCGGCGGATTCGTCCTTCTTCGGACGAGCCTTGACGACCATCGACTGATTGAAGGTGCGCTTGAAATAGGCCTCAAGCTTGCGGATTTCTTCGGGATTCAAATCTTTTTCTCCGTAGCCGTTGATTTGCCGCGCTTGTTGCACGGGCCGTTGCCAGGTGTAAACCCGTCGCAGCGCCGAACGCTTGTGTAGACGCACAAAGGAGGCCGCAACGTTTTGAATTGCTGCATAAATTTTTCCTCCAAGCGATCCCCGACCGAGGAAATCATGCGGCGCCGGGCGGCCTCAGCGTCAGATATCGAAACTGGCGAGGATCTGATCCATTTGACGCGAAGGCTCGGAGCAACCCGCTTCGCCGACGACTTTCGCCGGGACACCAGCCACCGTCGTCTTCGGCGGAACGGGCTTCAGGACGACCGAACCGGCAGCCACGCGTGAGCAATGGCCGATATGAATATTGCCGAGGATCTTCGCGCCGGCACCGATCAGCACGCCATTGCCGATCTTCGGATGACGGTCGCTCCCCTCCTTGCCGGTGCCGCCGAGCGTCACACCGTGCAGGATCGAGACATTGTCGCCGATGACCGCGGTCTCGCCGACGACGAGACCCGTCGCATGGTCGAGGAAGATCCCCCGTCCGATGCGGGCCGCCGGGTTGATATCCGTCTGGAAGACGCTCGATGAGCGGCTCTGGAGATAAAGCGCGAAATCCTTCCGCCCGCGGTTCCACAGCCAATGGGCGAGACGGTGCGTCTGGATGGCGTGGAACCCCTTGAAGTAAAGCACCGGCTCGATGAAACGCGTGCAGGCGGGGTCGCGATCATAGACCGCCTGGATATCGACGCGCAGGATCGCGCCCCATTCAGGCCAGTCCTCGAGCATTTCTGCAAAGGTCTGGTGCAAAAGGCTTGCCTGAAGATCGGGATGGTCCAGCCGCTCGCAGATGCGGTAGATGACGCTTTCCTCGAGCGAATGCTGATTGACGACCGTCGAATAGAGGAAGGCGGCCAGCATTGGGTCGCGCTCGGCTGCCATACGGGCCTCTTCGCGCAGGCTGTCCCAGATCGGATCGATCGCCTTGAGCGCGTCGGTATGGCGAAGTTCGGTCTTTGCGACCATGTCGCTCTCCTTCCTGGCCGATCCCTCGGCTTGGTCAGTCTTTGCTCGCCGGCGGCGGCGTCGTTTCGGCCATATATAGGCCAATTCCCCGCCGACATAAATGGCCTCGCCGCATTTCAGCCGTGAGTGGCAGCGGGCCTGTAGCGCTCGCATCGAACCGAGCGCTACAGCACCCGATTTTGAATCGGCTCCGGTTGAAGGGAGAATGCGGTGGCTCACCCCACCTCAGCCAGAAATTCCAGGACCGCCTTCTTGAACACGCGGTCGCCGACGGCGAGCATATGGTCCCGTCCGGGAATGTCCAGCGCCCTTGCATGCGGCATCAGGGCGGCAAGTTCCTGCGCCGAACCGGCAATGTCATCCTTGGTTCCGACACCGATCAGAACCGGCACGTCGATGCGCCGGATCTCCTCGGGGGAAAGCAGATCCCTCGAGGTCGAGATGCATGCGGCGAGTGCCTGCCGGTCGCTCTTCGTCTGATCGGCAAAGGCGCGGAACATTCGGCCGCGCGCGTGGGTCACGTCGTCAAGCGACGGCGCGACCAGCGCATCGGCGATCGGATCCCACTCCCCCACCCCGGTGACCATGCCTATTCCCAAGCCGCCGAACACGAGCGAGCGGACGCGGTCCGGATGTCGCAGGGCCAGGAAAGCGGAAATGCGTGCACCCATCGAATAGCCCATGACATGCGCGTCGGCGATGCCGAGATGAACCAGCAGCGCCGCCGCATCGCCGGCCATCTGCTGCGGGTGGTAGAGCGAGGGATCGTAAGGCTTGCTGCTCATCCCATGGCCGCGATTGTCGAGAGCGATCACCCGATAACCGGCGTCACCGAGCGTCTTCAGCCAGCCGGGAAACACCCAATTGACGTTGGCGCTCGATGCAAAGCCGTGGATCAGGAGGATCGGGTCTCCCGAGGGATCACCCCCGTCGAAAAAGGCGATTTCCAGTCCGTCATGCACAAAACGGGAAAATGGCGGAGGATTCAGGTCCATCTCGTTTCCTGGTACTTCATCCTGTTTGCGCCGCAAACTAGGTGGTAAAGCCTCGGTCGGAAACCCCCGCCGGTCCAAAAACCACAGGCGCGGCATGTTTGCTGCTACACATTTGCGGCAAAGCTCACTATGGTGCCGACAAATCGACATCACGAGACTTGCATTCATCGGAGTACGACATGGCCGGCCACAGCATCCCTCATTTCCAGAACGACGGCGGGCACCGGGTCATCGAGATCGGCGTTAAGGAATTCATGTGCACGGGCGCATCCGCGCCGTTCGACCATCCTCATATCTTCATCGACATGGGCGACGACAACGAGAAAGTCTGTTCCTATTGCTCGACGCTCTATCGTTACAATCCGTCGCTCAAGGCGACAGAGACGAACCCGCCGGGATGCCTCTTCGCAAACAAGGCGGCCTGATCCTTCTCAGGCAACGGCGCAACGTCGATGGGAAACGCTGAGCCCGTTGCTATCGTCGGTGCTGGCATCGCCGGCCTGACGACGGCGCTTTGTCTCGCAAGACAGGGCTGGCAAACCGATATTCTCGAGCAAGCCGGCACGCTGACCGAAGTCGGCGCCGGACTGCAGCTGTCGCCGAACGCATCGCGTATCCTCATCGACCTCGGCCTGCTCCCGGCTCTTGAGAGCATCTGGAGCGAGCCGGAGGCGATCTCGCTCGTCGACGGCCGCTCGCTGCGGCCGCTCGCAAGCGTGCCCGCAGGCACCAGCGCCCGCAAACGATGGGCGGCCCCCTACGGCGTGCTCCATCGCGCCGGCTTGCAAAGGATTCTGCTGCACGCGGTGAAGTCCGAACCGCTCTGCCGTCTTCATCTCGCATGCCGCGTCGAGCGGAACCCGCGAGCAGCGGTCACCGAAGCGAGCGGGCGACGCCCCGCCGCCATCATCGGCGCGGACGGCATCTGGTCGCAGGTGCGCGCCTCCGTCCCCGGTGCCGCCCCCGTCCGGTTCTCCGGCAACATTGCCTGGCGGTTGATGCTGCCTCTGACGTACGCGGCCAAGTGCCTGTCGAGTAATCGCGTCACGGCTTTCCTCGGACCGAAAGCCCATCTGGTCGCCTATCCGATCCGAGAGGCCGACGCTCTCAACCTGATCGCGATCGTCGCCGGCGAGCCGGCCGCGGAGGCTTGGGCGGGGCGGGGTGCCGAAGACCGGCAAAGCGAACTTTCGGCCGCCTTCGAGGACTGGCACCCCGACCTGCGCTCGATGCTCAAGGGTGCCGCCTCGGCGACCTTTTGGCCGCTGTGCACCGTCGACGACGGCGCGTGGCACAACGGCCGCGACACTATTCTGATCGGCGATGCCGCCCATGCGATGACGCCGTTTGCAGCCCAGGGCGCGGCGATGGCGATCGAGGACGCCCGCGAGCTCGCGCGCTGCCTCGCCGGGAGTCCGGATGTTCCCTCGGCCTTCGCCCGATATGAAGCCGCTCGCAGGGCGCGGATCGACCGGGTGCGCAAGCGCGCTGCATTCAACCGCTTCGCCTATCACGCCGGCGGCCCGGTGCGGATTGCCCGCAATCTCGTTCTCGCACTGAAGGGACCCGAATCGCTCGCAGCCGACCTTGACTGGCTTTACGGATATGGTGCGCAGGATCGGTAGAGGACGGAGGAGGCTTGCCTCGCTCCCCTCTCTCAGCCTTGCTCGTGGGATCAGACCGCGTTTGCGGCCGCGAGGCCCGCCTCGATGTCACGGCGGAGGTCCGGAACATCCTCGAGCCCGATCTGCAGCCGGATGACCGGCCCCTCGGACGGAGCTTTGGCGATCTTGCGGTCGGACAGGTTGGCGTGAACCGCAAGGCTTTCGAAGCCGCCCCACGAATAGCCGAGACCAAAAAGCGAGAGCGCGTCGAGGAAGGCATGGGCCTTAGCCTTGCTCTTCTCGGCGTCGGCCTTCAGCACGAAAGAGAAAATCCCGCTCGCGCCGCCAAAGTCGCGCTTCCAGAGCTCGTGCCCCGGAAAGCTCGGCAGCGCCGGATGCAGCACGCGCGCCACTTCCTCGCGGCCTTCAAGCCAGCGCGCGATTTCCAGCGCGCTCTCCTGATGGCGTTCGAGGCGAATACCCATCGTGCGCAGACCGCGCAGAATCTGGTAGCTGTCGTCAGGCGAGACGCAGACGCCGAGCGTCACCATCGCTTCACTCAGCGCGGGCCAATGCGCGGCGTTGGCCGACACGGTTCCGAGCAGCACGTCCGAGTGTCCGGAGGGATACTTGGTTGCGGCATGGATGGAAATGTCGACGCCGTGCTCGAGCGGCCGGAAATAGACAGGTGTCGCCCAGGTGTTGTCCATGGTCACGATGCAGCCGTGACGGTGCGCCGCGGCGGCGACCGCCCGGATGTCCTGCATCTCGAACGTATTGGACCCCGGTGCTTCCGTGTGCACCAGCTTGGTGTTCGGCCTGATCAGGCCTTCGATGCCGGCCCCGATCATCGGATCGTAATATTCAATCGTGATACCGAGCCGGGTGAGCATCGTGTCGCAGAAATGGCGGGTCGGGAAGTAGACCGAATCAACGATAAGGGCATGATCACCCGAGGACAGAAAAGCGAGGAAAGGCACGGTGACGGCGGCAAGACCGGAGGGAACCAGAATCGTGCCGGCCGAGCCCTCAAGCTCATTGATCGCCTCACAGAGCGCGTCGGTCGTGGGCGTGCCGCGCGTGCCATAGGTGTATTTCTGCGCCCGGGTCTCCATCGTCCTCGCGTTCGGGAAAAGCACGGTGGAGGCGTGAACCACCGGCGGATTGATGAAGCCATGAAAGTCGGAGGGATTGTTGCCGCTGTGCGCCAGGCGGGTGTTGATGCCCCGCTCTGCGTCCGCGCTCGTCTTGTCTGCCATTGAAACATCCGCTGTTGAAATCTCGACGCCAACTCATCGAACGCGTCACCGGGCAGGTCAAGGAAAATCCGAGATTCGCGGATGGGACGGTTTAGACGCCAACTGGCCGTTTTTTGTTCGGATGGGACGTTTTTCCCGCAAAAACTGCCTAAACTTCTGGCGAGCTTCAGGTTTTTCACACGCAAAATGAGAAAATCGGCGACATCTCTTGACCCTCATAGATTTTGAGCATGAGATAGGCCGCACTCACGCCAGGAGGGTGGCTGAGGCTGCACGCGCCTAAGAGCGCTGCCGTGCAGACGGGAACATAGGACAACCGAAAAGGTTCAAAAAAATGGCAAGAAGAATTCTGACAGCCCTTGTTGGCGCTGCTGTCATGGGGATTGGCGCAAATGCGGCCTCCGCCGCAACCCTTGACGACGTAAAGGCCAAGGGCTTCGTCCAGTGCGGTGTGAATACCGGTCTCACCGGTTTCGCCGCGCCCGACGCGTCGGGCAATTGGAGCGGTTTCGACGTCGACTATTGCAAGGCGATCGCGGCAGCCGTTTTTGGCGATGGAAGCAAGGTCAAGTACACGCCGACTTCCGCGAAGGAGCGTTTCCCGGCGCTGCAGTCCGGTGAGGTCGACGTTCTCGCCCGCAATACCACCTGGACGATCAACCGCGACACCGCGCTCGGCTTCAACTTCCGCCCGGTCAACTACTATGACGGCCAGGGCTTCATGGTGCGCAAGGGCCTCAACGTGAAGTCGGCTCTCGAACTGTCGGGCGCTGCCGTCTGCGTCCAGACCGGTACCACGACCGAACTGAACCTCGCCGACTATTTCAAAACCAACAACCTGCAATATAACCCGGTCGTCTTCGAGAAGCTCGAGGAAGTGAACGCGGCCTATGATGCCGGCCGTTGCGACGTTTACACGACCGACCAGTCCGGCCTCTATTCGCTGCGCCTCACGCTCTCCAACCCGGACGATCACATGATCCTGCCGGAAATCATCTCGAAGGAGCCGCTCGGCCCGGCCGTCCGCCAGGGCGATGACCAGTGGTTCGATATCGTGAGCTGGGTTCACTTCGCGCTGATCCAAGCCGAGGAATTCGGCATCACGCAGGCAAATGTCGAGGAGATGAAGAAGTCGCCCAACCCCGACGTCCAGCGCTTCCTCGGCGTCGAAGCAGACAGCAAGATCGGCACGGACCTCGGTCTCACCAACGAATGGGCTGTCAACGTCATCAAGGCCGTCGGCAACTACGGCGAAGTCTTCGACCGCAACATCGGCGCAGGCAGCCCGCTGAAGATCGAACGCGGCCTGAATGCGCTCTGGAACAAGGGCGGCATCCAGTACGCACCGCCGGTCCGCTGATCGGTCTGGCAAGACGGAGGAGCGGCCACCGCTCCTCCGCTTACAATAAAAACGCCCGAAAAGGGCGGATTGGGGAAAGAGGCATTATATGGCCATTGGCGTTACAGACGCGCCTGAGAAGAGGAAATCCTCTGGATCGATCATCAATGATCCTCAGGTACGCGGAATATTCTACCAGGCAATCACCATCATCATTCTGGCGGTCCTCATTTACTGGATCGTCGATAACACGGTCGAGAATCTGAGGCGCGCGAATATCGCGTCCGGATACGGCTTCCTGAACAGCCGTGCGGGTTTCGACCTTGGACAGTCGCTGATCGCCTTCACCAGCGATTCTTCATACGGCCGCGCTCTGGTTGTCGGTTTCGTCAACACACTGTTGGTGGCGATCACCGGTATCATCACGGCAACTATCATCGGCTTCATCGTCGGCATCGGACGTCTGTCGCACAACTGGATTATTGCCAAGCTGTCGCTCGCCTATGTCGAGGTGTTCCGCAACATTCCGCCGCTGCTGGTCATCTTCTTCTGGTACAGCGGCGTTCTGGCGATCCTGCCGCAGGCGCGCGACGCGCTCGCCCTCCCCCTCGATATTTATGTAAGCAATCGCGGCGTCGCCTTCCCAAGGCCGCTCTTCGGAGAGGGGGCGCAATACACACTGTTCGCCATCATCATCGGCGTCATCGCGTGCTTCGCCTTCGCCCGCTACGCCCGGCAACGGCAGGAGGCGACCGGCCAGCGGCCTCCCGTATTGTGGGCCGTGCTTGGCTTGCTCATCGGTTTGCCGCTGATTACCTTCCTCGCGACCGGCGCTCCACTGACTTTCGACGTTCCGATCGCAGGCAAGTTCAACCTGACGGGCGGGTCGGTCGTCGGACCGGAATTCATGTCGCTCTTCCTCGCTCTTTCCTTCTACACTGCGGCCTTCATCGCAGAGATTGTCCGGGCCGGCATCAGGGGGATCTCGAAGGGACAGACGGAAGCAGCTCATGCACTCGGCATACGCCCAAGGCTCACGACTCGTCTGGTTGTCGTGCCGCAGGCAATGCGCATCATCATCCCGCCATTGACCAGCCAGTACCTCAACCTCACCAAGAACTCGTCGCTGGCCGTCGCCGTCGGCTATGCGGATCTCGTCGCCGTCGGCGGCACGATCCTCAACCAGACCGGACAGTCGATCGAAGTCGTCAGCATCTGGCTCATCGTCTATCTGAGCTTGAGCCTCGCGACGTCGCTGTTCATGAACTGGTACAACGCTCGCATGGCGCTGGTGGAGAGGTGAGGTCATGAGCACGCATCAGGCAAATTTCGTTCGTGCTTCGATGATCGAAGCCTCACCTGCTCCGGCGCTGGAAAGCGGCATCGCCTTCTGGCTGCGGAAGAATCTCTTCGCCACACCACAGGACACGGTGCTGACCATCATCAGCCTGCTCGTGCTGGCCTGGCTGGTTCCGCCAGTGATCCAGTGGCTGTTCATCGACGCTGCCTGGACGGGTGGCGGGCGCGGCGTCTGCGCCACGATCGCGCAGGGCGGTTCGCAGCCGGACGGCTGGAGCGGCGCCTGCTGGGCTTTCGTCAACGCAAAGTTCGACCAGTTCATCTTCGGCCGCTATCCACCCGAGGAGCGGTGGCGCCCCGCCCTCGTCGGCATCCTTTTCGTCCTGTTCCTGGTGCCGATGCTGATCCCCAAGGTGCCCTATAAGGGGTTGAATGCGGTTCTGCTGCTGGCCGTCCTGCCGATCATCGCGATAATCCTTCTCCCCGGCGGCTGGTTCGGCCTCACCTATGTCGAGACGGCGCTCTGGGGCGGCCTCATGGTCACCCTCGCCCTGTCGTTCGTCGGCATCGCGGTCTCGCTGCCGCTTGGCATCCTGCTGGCGCTCGGACGGCGGTCGAACATGCCGGTTATCAAGATGCTCTGCACGGTCTTCATCGAAGTGGTGCGCGGCGTTCCGCTGATCACGGTTCTGTTCATGGCAAGCGTTATGTTGCCTCTGTTTCTGCCGCAGGGGGTCACCTTCGATAAGTTCCTCCGCGCGCTCATCGGCGTGTCGCTCTTCGCGTCGGCCTACATGGCGGAAGTGGTACGCGGTGGCCTGCAGGCGATCCCGAAGGGCCAGTATGAAGGCGCCGATTCGCTGGGCCTCAGCTATTGGCAGAAGATGAATCTCATCATCCTGCCGCAAGCGCTGAAGCTGGTGATCCCGGGCATCGTCAACACCTTCATCGGCCTGTTCAAGGACACGTCGCTCGTCTCGATCATCGGGATGTTCGATCTGCTCGGCATCGTTCGCTTGAACTTCGCCGACGCGAACTGGGCTACCGCCGTCACGCCGGTCACCGGTCTCATTTTCGCAGGCTTTATATTCTGGCTTTTCTGCTTCGGCATGTCGCGCTATTCAGGCTTCATGGAACGCCTGCTCGACAAGAGCCAACGATAAAAGGGGAAAAACATACATGGCAAACACTGCCACTGCTTCAAAGATGACCGTCTCGACGACGGATGTAGCGATCGACATCACCAACATGAACAAATGGTATGGTGATTTCCACGTGCTGCGAGACATCAATCTCAGGGTGATGCGCGGCGAGCGCATCGTCATTGCCGGTCCGTCGGGCTCCGGCAAATCGACGATGATCCGCTGCATCAATCGGCTCGAGGAGCACCAGAAGGGCAAGATCGTCGTTGATGGCATCGAACTCACCAACGACCTGAAGAAGATCGACGAAGTGCGCCGCGAAGTCGGCATGGTCTTCCAGCACTTCAACCTCTTCCCGCATCTGACGATCCTGGAAAACTGCACGCTTGCCCCGATCTGGGTGCGCAAGATGCCGAAGAAGCAGGCCGAGGAAATCGCGATGCATTTCCTGAAGCGCGTCAAGATTCCCGAGCAGGCCCACAAATATCCAGGTCAGCTTTCAGGCGGCCAGCAGCAGCGCGTGGCGATTGCCCGTTCGCTCTGCATGAATCCGAAGATCATGCTTTTCGACGAGCCGACTTCCGCGCTCGACCCGGAAATGATCAAGGAAGTGCTCGACACAATGGTCGGCCTGGCCGAAGAAGGCATGACGATGCTGTGCGTCACCCACGAAATGGGCTTCGCGCGCCAGGTCGCCAACCGGGTGATCTTCATGGACCAGGGCCAGATCGTCGAACAGAATTCGCCGGCCGAATTCTTCGACAATCCGCAGCATGAGCGCACGAAGCTGTTCCTGAGCCAGATCCTGCACTGATGCGTATCGTCGCAGGATGAAAACGGCCCGCCTCCAAAGGGGCGGGCCTCTTCCTTTATGCCTCTGTCGGCTGCGGCAAGCGTCGTCGCCCGACATCTCCGGCTCCGATCGCCGGCATCAGGGTTGCTTGCCCGCACTCTGAAACTGTGCCACTTTCTGATATATCAGCATCCGGCACAATCCTTATGCACAACAGGTCCCAAGCTCATCTCGCCTACCTCGCGCTCGAGCGGCTTATCGTCACCTTGAAACTGAAACCCGGAACGCTCGTTACAGAGCGCCGGCTGCTTGAGCTCGCCACTTTCGGCCGAACGCCTGTCCGCGAGGCGATCCAGAAGCTTGCCTGGCAGGGACTGATCGAAATCCGCGCGCGCGTGGGCCTGCAGATCACCACAATCCGTCCCGGTGATAGGATCGACGTGATGCAGACGCGGCGGCAACTGGAGCCGCTCGCGGCCGCCCTCGTGGCAGAGCACGCGAATGCCGAGGCGCGGGAGGCCATGAGTGCCTGCGCCCGGCAAATGATGGAATGCGCGGACAAGGGCGATCTTGAGGGCTTCCTCGTCGCCGACAAGATGTTCGACGAGATGATGGAAGAGACCTGCCCTAACCGTTTCCTGACGGCCGCGCTGGCGCCGCTGCAGACACACGCGCGCCGCATCTGGTACGCGTCCGCCTCACCGGAAAAGATGGAGGCGTCGGTCGAGCGACATGTCAAAGTGATCCGCTCCATCGAAGCGGCGGATGGCTTCGCCGCCGCGGCGGCAATGTCGCAGTTGATGGACTACCTGGCGGAGTCTTGAAGAAGCTTGCATCGCCCGCTGAGCAGACCGATAGCCGTCAGCAGTTCCCCCTATGAAAAAGAGACACACCCGTAAGCGAGCATGCCTCTTCAACGATCTTCATAATTCCAGACCGGCTAGCTGCCTCTCAGCCGACGAATGCCCGTTCGATGACGAATTCGGCCGGCTTGTTGTTGGCGCCTTCCGTCAGACCGGCGGCTTCGAGGATTTCTTTGGTGTCCTTCAGCATCGCCGTCGAGCCGCAGATCATGCCGCGGTCGATCGCCGGATCGAGCGGCGGCAGGCCGAGATCGGCGAAGAACTTGCCGTTCGTCATCAGGTCGGTGATCCGGCCCTTGAAGGGGTATTCCTCGCGCGTCACCGTTGCATAGTGCCGGAGCTTACCGCCGACGATCTCGTTCAAAAACTCGTGATTGCGGATCTCCTCGACGAGGTCGAAGCCGTACTTCAGTTCCGCCACGTCGCGGCAGGTATGGGCGAGGATGACCTCCTCAAACTTCTCATAGGTTTCCGGATCGCGGATGAGGCTCGCGAAGGGAGCAATGCCGGTGCCAGTAGAGAACATGTAGAGCCTGCGGCCCGGTACGAGCGCGTCGAGCACGAGCGTGCCCGTCGGCTTCTTGCGCATCAGTACCTGATCACCCGGCTTGATCGCCTGCAGATGCGAAGTGAGCGGGCCGTCCGGAACCTTGATCGAGAAGAACTCCAGCTCCTCATCCCAAGCCGGGCTCGCGACCGAATAGGCGCGATAGATGGGCTTGTCGCCAACCATCAGGCCGATCATCGCAAACTCGCCGGAGCGGAAACGAAACTCCTGCGGGCGCGTCATGCGGAAGCGGAAGAGCCGATCCGTGTAATGTTCGACGCTCGTGACCGTTTCGACGAAGACACCTGCCGGTGCCTGTACCGCGAAATCTTCCTTTTTTGCCGGCGCATTCATCGTGGCTTCAGTCCTGTAATGGTGAGGCTTTTTATCAAGTACGAGCGGATATTCCAAGCTCTGGCGAATTGAAAGGAATTCCCTTCCAAATATAGTCGCTTTCGAGGATTTCGGCTTGCTTCACACTGTCGCGGGCGCGCGTCTTTCACGAGACGCGGCGCCAGCTATAGGAATTCGTATCGGCAGATGGCTTCGCCGTCGGCTGGTAATGGTTGGCTATACCCGGCAGCCGCCCTTCCGAGAGCCGCCTGATCGCGGTGGCGTTCGTCACGGCGAAGCTGTCGATCCCGCAACGCAGCATCAGCGGAATCTGATCGATCAGCACGTCACCGACGGCGCGAATCTCGCCCTTGAAGCCGAGCCGCGTGCGCAGCAGCGAAGCGTGACTGAAGGCCCGGCCGTCGTTGAAGGCCGGAAACGCGACGGCCACCAGCGCGAGGCGATCGAGATAAGGCGCGAGACCCGTCACGTCGTCGGCCGGTGCGATCAGCACGCCCAGACCGGGGGCATCGCCTGCGGCGACCGCTTCCAGGAACGGACCGAGACCCAATATCGCCTTTTCGTTTGATCCGGCCTTGGTCTCCTCGGTCTCAACGATCCAGGGATCATCGTTCACGAAGCCGGTTTCTTTCCAGATTTTCGTCATCTGCTTCTTATCCCTGCTTCATGCGGCTGCCTGGGCACCGCCGCCATAGAGCGCATCCTTGAAAGGCTGCGGCCCTACCCGACGGTAGGCTTCGAGGAAGGTTTCCGACTTTTCCCGGCGCAGGCCGAGATAGGTGTTGACGATCGTTTCCACCGCGTCCGTTACCTTCTCCGGCTCGAAGCCGCGGCCGATAATCTCCCCGATCGATGTGTTCTCGTCGCCGGAACCACCGAGCGTGATCTGATAAAGCTCTTCACCCTTCTTCTCGACGCCCAGAAGGCCGATATGGCCGACGTGGTGATGCCCGCAAGCATTGATGCAGCCGGAGATCTTTATTTTCAGCTCGCCGATCTCGGCCTGCCGTTCGGGCGAACCGAAACGGCTCGAAATCTCCTGTGCAACCGGAATCGAGCGCGCATTGGCGAGCGCGCAGTAGTCGAGCCCGGGACAGGCGATGATATCGGTGATCAACCCGGCATTGGCAGTCGCAAGACCGGCCGCGACAAGCGCACGGTAGACGGGCTCCAGATCGGCAAGCGCCACATGCGGCAGGATCAAGTTCTGCTCATGACTGACGCGGATTTCGTCGAAGGCGTATTCGTCGGCGATATCGGCGACCGCATCCATCTGCTCGTGGCTAGCGTCGCCTGGAATGCCACCGATCGGCTTCAGCGAGATCGTCACCATGCCGTAGTCGGGATGCTTGTGCGGCTGAACGTTCTGATGCACCCAGCGGGCAAATTCCGGATCGGCCTTCTTCCATCGGGCGAGATTTCCCCAGCCTTCCGGACGGTTCGGGAGCGCCGCAGGCGCGAAATAGGCGGCGATCGCCTGGATGTCGGCATCCGGCAGCTTCAGCTCCGTGTCCTTCAAATTGGCGAATTCGGCTTCGACCTGGCGCGCCAGCTCTTCCGCACCGGTCTCGTGCACGAGGATCTTGATGCGTGCCTTGTATTTGTTGTCGCGGCGGCCATAGAGGTTGTAAACGCGCATGATCGCCGTCGTGTAGGACAGCAGATCCTCTTCCGGCAGGAAGTCGCGGATCTTCTTGGCGATCATCGGGGTACGCCCCTGCCCGCCGCCGACATAGACGGCAAAGGCGAGCTTGCCGTTCTCGTCCTTCTTCAGGTGCAGACCGATATCGTGCACCTGGATCGCGGCGCGGTCGCGCTCGGCGCCGGTCACGGCAATCTTGAACTTGCGCGGCAGGAACGAAAATTCCGGATGCACGCTCGACCATTGCCTGAGGATTTCCGCATAGGGACGCGGATCGGCGACTTCATCGGCAGCGGCACCGGCGAAGTGATCCGCGGTCACGTTGCGAATGCAATTGCCCGAGGTCTGCAGCGCATGCATTTCCACGCTTGCCAAGTCGCTGAGGATATCCGGCGTGTCGGAAAGGCGCGGCCAGTTGTATTGGATGTTCTGGCGTGTGGTGAAATGTCCGTAGCCGCGGTCGTATTTGCGGGCGATGTGCGCCAGCATGCGCATCTGGCGGCTCGAAAGTGTGCCATACGGAATGGCGACGCGAAGCATATAGGCATGAAGCTGCAGATAGACGCCGTTCATTAGGCGCAACGGCTTGAAGGCGTCTTCCGCGAGTTCGCCGGAGAGCCGCCGCTGGACCTGGTCGCGGAACTGCTCGACGCGTGCGGAAACGAAGGCGTGGTCGAATTCGTCGTAACGGTACATCGGGTCTCAGGTCCTTAGGCAGCGACATTCTTCGGGCCGGCAAGCCCATGATATCCGGGAGCATACGGGATAGACGGCCCCTCGGCGCGGATGCGTTCGCGCATGCGCAAGGGGCGAAGCGTGCCGTCGACTTCCTCGACGTCGATAACGTTGACGTCTACCACTTTATTCTCATCGAACGAGCGCTTTCCGGTTGCCTCCAGTGCAGCAACGGCCTCCGCATGGCGCGCGACGAAAGCATCCTGCAGCGACTCCACCCAGTTACCCGAGGCGTCGAGCCAGACGGATATGCCATCCGCCAGACGATTCGCCGTCAAAACCTTGTCCACCATTGCGTTGTCCTCAATTCCCAATCTGTTCCGTGCGCTTCGCGGCGTCGCTGGCTTGCCGGCGGCCGGCCGCAAGCGGCTCCGACCGGCCGAAGTTGGCGCCGGCAACCGCATCGCCGATGATCACCATGACAGGCCCGTCGAGTTCCGTACGGGTCTCGAGGTCCGGCAGATCCTTGAGCGTTCCGTGCAGCAGGCGGCGCTCCGCGCGGCTGGCGTTCTCGACTACGGCGACTGTCGTCTCCGGAGGCAGGCCCGCCTGCAGGAGGCGGCCAGCGACCGAAGCAGCCACGGTGCGCCCCATATAGACCGCGATCGTCGCGCCGGAAACGGCAAGCCGCGCCCAGTCGGGAAGCACGTCGCCAGCAAGGTCATGCCCCGTCGTGAAAACCAGCGAAGACGCGACGCCGCGAAGCGTCAGCGGCAACTCGAAATCGGCAGCCGCGGCAAAGGCGGAGGTGATGCCGGGCACGATCTCGTAACTGATACCCGCCTCGCGCAAGGCCGCCATCTCCTCGCCGGCGCGGCCGAAAACCAAAGGATCGCCCGATTTCAGCCGAACGACGCGCTTGCCTTCGCCGGCAAACTTTACCAGCAACTGGTTGATCTCGTCCTGCGACTTGGTATGGCAGCCCTTGCGCTTGCCGACCGACAGACGCTCTGCGTCGCGCCGGCCCATATCGACGATCGCCTGGGGCACGAGCGCGTCATAGACGATCACGTCGGCTTCCATCATCACCCGCTGCGCCCTCAGCGTCAGTAAATCTTCGGCGCCAGGACCGGCACCGACCAACCAGACATGCCCGGAAACGCGCTCGGCCTCATTGAGAAGCCGCGAGGCCTCGCGGCGGGCGGACGCGAAGTCGCCGAGGGCGACATTATCGGCGACAGGACCCGAGAAGAAGCGCCGCCAGAAAACACGGCGCGCGACGCCGCGCGGCACGAGACGATCGACTGCTTCGCGATAACTCGCCGCGAGCGACGCGACGAGCCCAAGCGACGGCGAAAGCAACTGGTCGATCTGCGCACGGATCATCTGGGCCAGAACCGGCCCTGCCCCTTCCGTGCCGATCGCGACGGCGACCGGCGCGCGGTTGACGAGCGCCGGCGTCAGGAAATCGCAATAGTCCGGCTGATCGACGGCGTTCGCGGGAATCTTCCGCTCGCGTGCCGCCGCGACGATCGTCCGGTCAGCCGCCGCATCGCCGGTCGCAGCGAAGACAAGTACCGCACCTTCCACCTGGTGGGCGGCAAAAGGCTCGCGAACCGTCGCGATGCCATTGGTTTTCAGAAAAGCCCCGAAGGCCGGTTCCGGGTGATCGGCATAGGCGACGATGTGCGCCTCGGTGTTCAAAAGCAGCCGTACCTTGGCGAAGGCCTCGTCCCCATTGCCGAACACCGCCACGCTTTTCTGCGCGACGCGAAAGAATGCCGGGAAAACAGACAATTGCTGCGACATATTAAGGGGGCGGCTCCTTCTACAGGCTGCGGCGAATATCCCCTATAGGCGGCGACAATTGAAGAAACAGAAATTTCATTGCTTTTAGGGTCACGTATTGTTTTGCTCGACAGCCAATCTTTTTGAGCAAATATCTCCGAAGTCCGAGGCCGATAGGGCGCCCGGCCATTGCGCCATTCGCGCGATCTCCGTTAAATGCCGGCGGACAGCCGGAGGCTCCAGACATGAAACAGTGTGAACTGGCCGAGCGCTTGCTCACGGTCATCGAGAACGATATATTGCCGCTCACCGAGAGGGGCGTGGCCGCCGGCAACAAGGTCTTCGGCGCCGCTATCCTGCGCAAATCCGATCTTTCGCTGGTGCTCGCCGAAACCAACAACGAGACGGCAAACCCGCTGTGGCACGGCGAGGTCCACACGCTCAAGCGCTTCTACGAGCTCGCCGACACGCCCGACACGCGCGAACTGATCTTCCTGTCGACGCATGAACCCTGCTCCATGTGTCTCTCGGCCATCACCTGGGCCGGGTTCGACAATTTTTACTACCTCTTCAGTCACGAGGATTCGCGCGACAGTTTCTCGATCCCGCACGATCTCAAGATCCTCAAGGAAGTCTTCCGCCTTGAGCCCGGCGGCTATGCCCGGGAGAATGCCTTCTGGGCATCCGCATCGATCGCAGCGCTCCTCGGAGATGCCGATCCAGAGACGAAGAGACGGCTCGCAACCCAGGATGCCCGCATTCGCGAGCGCTACAATCACCTGTCCGACAGCTACCAGGCGGGCAAGGACAACAACGCGATACCGTTGAACTGAACCATGGAACCCTCACGCGACATTCAACGCCTGCTCGATATCATGGCCGCCCTCCGCGCACCGGAGACGGGCTGCCCCTGGGACATCGTCCAGACCTTCGAAACGATAAAGCCCTACACGATCGAAGAGGCCTATGAGGTTGCCGACGCGATCGAGCGCCACGACATGGACGATCTCTGCGACGAGCTCGGCGATCTGCTGTTGCAGGTCGTGTTCCATGCCCGCATGGCGGAGGAGGCGGGCGAATTTTCCTTCGGCGACGTCGTCGAAGCCATCACCCGCAAGATGATCCGCCGCCATCCGCATGTCTTCGCCCGCTCCGACGCGGAGACGCCGGAGGCCGTGAAGCTGCAATGGGAACAGATCAAGCAGGCGGAAAAGGCGGACCGACGGCGGCGGCGCCTGAAGCGCGGTCAGCCGCAAGAAACGGAAGCCGGCCATCTCGGCTCCGTTCAGCGGAGTTTCCCGGCGCTTGTGGAAGCCCTGAAGCTTCAGGAACGTGCGGCAAAGGTCGGTTTCGACTGGTCGGAACCGGAGCCGATCCTCGATAAGATCGAGGAAGAGATCGGCGAGTTGCGGCAAGCGCTCAAGGATGGGGACCAGCGAAAGGTCGCGGACGAACTCGGCGACCTTATCTTCGCAATGGTCAATATCGGCCGTCACATCGGCACCGACCCGGAAATGGCGCTGCGCGGTACCAACACCAAATTCCGGCGCCGCTTCGGCCACATCGAACAGGAGCTGGAAGCGGGCGGCGAGACGCTCGATGCCGCTTCGCTGGAGCGCATGGAAGAACTCTGGCAGGCGGCGAAGGCGATCGAGAGACAATTGACGTAGCGGCATGCCGTTACGTCAATTTCACCAATCCTCTTCGATCGGTTTCGGTCCGTTGCCCAATCGCCTCTCAAGCTCGGCGGCCTCCGCTTCGGTCAGCCGCAGGTCGAGGCCCACCCGTCCGTCCTCGAGGTCTTCGCGCCCATCCACGATCGCATGCTCGTAGACCCAAGGCAGCAACTGCAGTTGATCAAGACCGAGGACGACCGTGCATTCCGTCATGACGCCTGAAAGGCGCCGGCCGATTTCAGCAAGAAGCTCGTCGACGCCGTCGCCGGTGATGGCGGAGACCGCTACGGTGTTCTCGGCAATCGCAGCCTTCTTCACCAGCGCCTCACGCACCTCCGGCTCGAGCTTGTCGATCTTGTTCCAGACCTCGACGATGCGCTCGGCCCCCTCCTTCTCGTCGATGCCGAGATCGGCAAGGATGCGCAACACGTCACTCGCCTGCGCCTGATTGTCGGGATCGGAGAGGTCGCGGACATGCAGGATCAGGTCGGCTTCGAGGACTTCCTCGAGCGTGGCGCGGAAGGCCGCGACCAGATGCGTCGGAAGATCGGAGATGAAACCTACGGTGTCCGAGAGGATGACCATGCGCCCGTGCGGCAGCTTCAGACGCCGGAGCGTCGGGTCGAGCGTTGCGAAAAGCATGTCCTCGGCGAGCACGCCCGCTCCGGTCATCCGGTTGAAAAGCGTCGACTTACCGGCGTTCGTATAGCCGACCAGAGCTACGATGGGGTGCGGCACCTTCTTGCGCTTCGAACGGTGAAGCTGCCGGGTGCGGCGCACCTGCTCCAGCTCGCGCTCCAGCCGCACGATCTTCTCCTGCAGCAGGCGGCGGTCAGCTTCGATCTGCGTTTCACCCGGACCGCCCATGAAGCCCGCCCCACCGCGCTGGCGTTCGAGGTGGGTCCAGCTTCTGACCAGACGGCCCTTCTGGTAATTGAGGTGAGCGAGATCGACTTGAAGCGTACCTTCCTTGGTGGAGGCGCGCCTGCCGAAGATTTCGAGAATGAGGCCCGTACGGTCGATAACCTTGGCGTTCCATTCTTTTTCGAGATTGCGCTGCTGGACCGGTGTCAGGGGGTGATCGACGATCACCAGGCCTGCGTCCTTCTCGTTCAGGATATGGCCGATCTCCTCGATCTTGCCGCTGCCGAGCAACGTGCCGGGTTTCGGCTGGGCGACCGGCACGATCGTGCCGTGCACCACGTCGAGCTCGATGGCAAGCGCCAGACCCGTCGCCTCTTCCAGCCGGCTCTCGTCGGAACGCGCAATCGGCTGCGTCAGGACATCCGCGGATGGTTTTCCCGTCTTCTTAAGGACCGGGACGACGACGACAGCACGCGTGTCGTCGCGGAGCCGTTCCAGCTCCGGGATGATCGACGACGATTTTGAATCACGCTTGGTAATGTTCCTCACGTCCCGTCAGGATGCTGCTTCCTCATTCTCGAACATCTGCAGCGGTTGGCCCGGCATGATCGTCGAGATGGCGTGCTTGTAGACGAGCTGGGAATGGCCGTCGCGGCGCAACAGGACACAGAAATTGTCAAACGATGTTACGACACCCGTCAGTTTGACGCCGTTGATGAGGAAAATGGTCAAAGAAATCTTTTGCTTGCGGACCGTATTGAGAAAGAGATCCTGCAAGTTTTGAGAACGTTCCGCCATCGCGCCGCTTCTTTCTTATTTGCCGGCCGTTTTTCGCCGGGGCCTTTTGTCAAATTCTGCGATTTCGAGGCGTCACAGTACCGTCCCCGACACCTCTCCAAGTTTGGTATCAAATCAATGTCTTTTCCGCAATGTCGAAAAAGGCTTCGCGAATATTCTGCGCTATGCTTCCCGGATGGCCGTTGCCGATGGTCTTCCCGTCTATGGAGACAACCGGGAAACAGATGCTGGTGGCGGCGGTCACGAAAACCTCCCGGGCCGCAAGCATTTCCTCCACAGAAAAAGCCTTTTCCTCGATCTTAACGCCGAGCGGCTTTGCCACATCCATGAGCGTCGTCCGCGTCACGCCGCGCAGAATGCCATGCTCCGCCGGGCGCGTGCGCAAGATCCCGTCCCTGTCCACGATCCACACATTCGTCGCCGCCCCTTCTTTGACCGTGCCGTCCGCATCGACGAAGATCGCTTCCTGCGCGCCGAGTTCCTTCGCCTTCTGGCGCGCTAAAACGTTCGGGAGGAGACCGACGGTTTTGATGTCGACGCGATCCCAGCGGTTTTCCGGCACCGTTATCGCCGAGATGCCCTCGGTATTCTTCCGGGCGATCGCCGCGGCGTCCGTCCGCTTCGCCGTGACGACGATCGACGGCGGCGTGTCCTTTGACGGGAAGACGTGATCCCGACGGGCGACCCCACGGGTGACCTGGAGATAGAAGAGACCGTTCCTGACCCGGTTCCGGCGGAGCACCTCGCGAATGACATGGGTCAGCGCCGCCCGGCTCATCGGCCAGCCGATGCCGAGCTCGTTCAGGGAACGGTCGAGGCGATCGAGGTGGCGGCGAAGATCGACGATAAAGCCATGCCGCACCTCGCAGACTTCATAGACGCCGTCGGCAAACTGGTAGCCGCGGTCCTCCACGTGAATGGCGGCTTCGGCGTGGGGTACATAGGCCCCGTTGACATAGGCTACTCTCGGCATGGGGGCCTCAGAAATATTGGATGCTCACTCGGAAAAGCTGTTCGACGTCGCGGACGGCCTCGGCGGCGGCAAGCAGGACCACGCGATCCTTCGCCTTTATCCGCGTATCGCCGTCGGGGCGGATGTAGGCCTTGTCGCGATAGAGCGCACCGATGCGAATGCCCTCCGGCAATTCAAGCTCGCGCAGCGCCTTGCCGACCAGCGGAGAGGTTTCAAGCGCTTCCGCCTCGATCACCTCCGCCACACCGTTTTGGACGGCGTAGACCGATCGGATTCGGCCCTTGCGCACATGCTGCAGCACACGCGAAATTGTCACGGCCCGCGGGTTGATATAGGCGTCGACCCCCGCGGTGCCGGCGAAATCCTGATAGGCGGGTTCGTTGATCAGCACGAGCGTCGACTTCGCCCCGAGGCGCCTGGCCATCATGCTGCCGAGAATATTGATCTGATCGTTGTTCGTCAGCGCGACGACGAGATCGGCATCCTGGACGTCCGCCTGCATCAGGATACGTTGGTCCATGGCCGAGCCATGCAGGACGACCGCGCTGTTGAGCTTGTCGGCGACGAGGACGGCGCGATCGCGGTCGTTCTCGATGAGCTTCACCCGCATGCGGGGCTGCTGCTCCTCGATCGTCCGGGCGACGAAATAACCGATATTGCCGGCGCCCAGTATGACGATCCTGCGCGCTTCCTGCTCCTCGTGGCCGAAGAGCGCAAGCGTTCGGCGCGCCTGGTCGCGGTCACACACGACATAGGCGAGATCGCCGGTTTTCAGCTCGTCGGACGAATGCGGGATGATCAATTTGCCATCTCGGAAGATGCCGGTGACGGTTGCGAGCAGATCGGGGAAGAGTTCGCTCAGTTGCTGGAGGGGCGTGTCGACGACAGGGCAATCCTCCATGCACTCGATCGCCAGCATGGCGATGCGGTCGTCGGCGAAACGCACGACATCGGTCGCGCCCGGAAAGGAGATCCGGCGCAGCACGAGCCGCCCCACCTCGATTTCCGGCGAAATCGTAACATCGATCGGCACGTTCTCGCGTGAGAAGAGGTCGGAATATTCCGGCGCCAGATAAGCCTGTGCCCGGATACGGGCCACCTTCGTCGGCACGTTGAAGATCGCGTGCGCCACTTCGCAGGCGACGATGTTGACTTCGTCGAACAGCGTCACGGCGATAATCATGTCGGCCTGATCGGCGCCGGCCTTCGCCAGCACTTCCGGATGTGCGCCGTGGCCGACATAGCCTCGCACGTCGAGCGTCTCGGTTATGTGGGCGATCAGCGCGGCGGAGGTGTCGATCACCGAGACGTCGTTGTTCTCCCGCGACAGACGTTCGGCAATGCCGTAACCCACCTGCCCCGCCCCGCATATGATCACTTTCATCGCTGTTCCTTAAGTCCTCGGACAGGCCCTTCGAATCGCTCGGCACGCGGCGGGAAATCCACTCGGTGACGACTTCGAATCATACACCCAGCGATTTCAGTTTGCGGTGAAGGGCGGAGCGCTCCATGCCGACAAATTCAGCGGTGCGCGAGATATTTCCGCCGAACCGGTTGATCTGCGCGATCAAATAATCGCGCTCGAACATTTCACGCGCCTCACGCAGCGGCAGGGTCATGATGTGCTGATCGCCCTGGGCGGAAATCTTCGGCAAGGTATCTCCCACCTCATTGGGCAGCATGTCGGCGCTGATCGGCGTATCCGGCCCGTCGCTTCGTGCGAGAATCATCAGGCGCTCTATGTTGTTGCGCAACTGCCGGATGTTGCCTGGCCAGTCATGCGCCTGCAGCACGGCGAGCGCGTCCTCGCCGATCCTGCGCGGGCGAATGCCCGCCTGTTCGCTCACCTGGCGCATGAACATGTCGACGAGGAAGGGGATGTCCTCCCGTCTCTCGGCAAGGGCCGGCACGCGAACCGGGATTACCGCTAACCGATGGTAGAGGTCTTCGCGAAAAAGTCCTTCCGCGATCATGTTCTCGAGGTTGTACGCGGTCGAGGAGATGATACGAACATCCACCCTGACGCGCTTCGAACCGCCCACGCGCTCGAACTGCTGATCGACGAGAACGCGCAGGATCTTGTTCTGCGTCTCGCGCGGCATCTCGCCGACCTCGTCGAGATAGAGGATGCCGCCATGCGCCTCCTCGAGCGCGCCTGTTCGGCGCGGCTGGCCGGCTGTGCCCTCGGTGCCGAAAAGGGCGATCTCCATTCTATCCGGCGTGATCGCAGCGGCGTTCAGCGCGACGAAAGGACCGTTCGCCCGCGCGGACTTGCGATGGATCATCCGCGCGACGAGTTCCTTGCCGGAGCCTGACGGCCCCTGGATCATGATGCGGCTATTGGTCGGCGCCACCTTCTCGATCATCTGGCGCAGTTGCGAGACCGCAACGGAGGTCCCGATGAGCTCCACCGGGTCGCCAGACTTTCTTTTCAGTTCGGAGACTTCGCGCTTGAGCTTCGAATTTTCGAGCGCGCGCTCGGCGATGAGAATGAGCCGATCCGCCTTGAACGGCTTCTCGATGAAGTCATAAGCGCCGCGCTTGATGGCGGAAACGGCCGTCTCGATGTTGCCATGGCCGGAAATCATCACCACCGGCAAATCGGGATGGCGGCTCTTGATCTCGTCGAGAAGCGCCAGCCCGTCGAGCTTGCTGCCCTGCATCCAGATGTCGAGAAAAATGAGCCGCGGCACGCGGTCGTTGATCGCCGCAAGCGCGCTGTCGCTGTCGTAAGCGGTCCGCGTCTCATGGCCTTCGTCCGACAGGATACCGGAGACGATCTCACGGATATCTTCCTCATCATCCACAACCAGAATATCAGCCGCCATTGGTATTGCCCTTATCTTTCACAGTATTTTCGCCTCCGGTTTCTCCGGCAGGCGGCAGAATCACCCGGATCATCGCCCCCACGCCGTCGTCGAAATCCGCCGGTGCGTCGTGCAGTTCCAGTTGCCCGCCATGGTCCTCGATGATCTTCTTGACGATTGCGAGGCCGAGCCCCGTCCCTTTCTCGCGCATCGTCATGTACGGCTCCAGAATCCGGTGCCGGTTCTCGGTCGGCAGCCCCTTGCCGTTGTCGATGACATCGACGACATAGCGCCCGGTGGCGCCGTCGCGACGGGAGCGAATGACGATTTTCGGCGTTGCCCGCGCGGCACTCGCCGGCACCGCCTCGATCGCCTCCACCGCATTCTTGACGATGTTGCCGAAGGCTTGGCCGAGCATGCGGCTGTCGAACTGCCCGTCGAGCGGTTCGTCGCCGAAATCGCGCACGAACGTGATGTGGTTGTTGCCCATCTCGCGCAGGAAGACGGCGTCTTTCAGGATCGCCCGCAGGTCGGACTTTTCCTTCGTCGGCTTCGGCATGCGCGCAAAAGCCGAGAACTCGTCCACCATGCGGCCGATGTCCTCCACCTGGCGTACGATTGTGTCCGTGCACTGGTCGAAAACCGCCCTGTCCTCCTGGTCGATCTGCTTGCCGTACCGGCGCCTCAGCCTCTCGGCCGAAAGCTGGATCGGCGTCAACGGGTTCTTGATCTCGTGCGCGATGCGGCGGGCAACGTCCGCCCAGGCCGTGGAGCGCTGCGCGATCACCAGATCCGTGATGTCGTCGATAGTGATGACGTAGGAGCCGTGCGATTCGTCGCCCTCCTCCCGAGTTACCTGGACATTCAGTGTCCGCTCAGTTCCGCCACGCATGATGTTGATCTGCTTACGATAATCGTTGCGGTAGCGGCTTTCGGCCTCGACGAGCACCGCTTCGATCTCCGGCGCAATCTCGCTGAGGCTCGCTCCAATGAGCCCGGCGGCGTCCCTACGGAGGACCTCTTCGGATGAGGGATTGAAAATGGTGATGCGACGGTCCCTGCCGACGCCGATGACCGCTGCGGTGACGCCGGAAAGCACCGCCTCTATGAACCGGCGCCGCTGATCGACCTCGTCCTTCGCCACCAGGATCTGCTCCTGTTGGGTGCGGATCTCGCTGACCATCTTGTTGAAGGTACGCGACAGGTTACCGACATCGCCATCGACGGCGCGGACGGGTACGACGACATCGAGATTGCCGGAGGCGACACTGTCGGCCGCGCCGATCAACTGCCGGATCGGCCGAACGATGCGGTCGGCGACGGCGATGGCGGTCCAGATCGCTGCCAGGAGCACGATCAGAGCGAAGCCGATGTAGAGGACGCCGAAGGCGATCTGCAGGGATGTGCGCCCCGCCTCGAGCGCCTTGTACTCGGCGGTGTTCTCCTCCATCAGCCGCATAGAGCGCATGACTTCCGGATCGACGTTGCGGACGGTGTAGAGATAGGTGCCGGGAATGTTTTCCAGCGGAACGACGGCGCCTACGAGATTGGTGACGCCAGGAGGAATAAGCGTCGGCTGGCCGGCGACGGTGCTTTTCAGCGCGTCCTGCGGAATGGCGGGCAGCGGCCGGTCGGTCGAGATATTGGCCTGAAGTATGGCGCTCCCGTCAGCGCGCACAAGAAAGGCGCCGAGCATGCCGCGGCCGCGCGCCTGTCGCGTCATCAATTCGATGAATCCGGTGCGGTCGAGGCTGTAGAGCTGGCGGTTACGCTCGAGGTCATTGGCCATCGAAACCGTCTGGCCCTGGAGATAGCTGGCATTCTCCAACACATAGGCCTGTGCGACGTTGAGCGAAGAGCTGACGATCGCCTGCGTGCGCAGCGAGAACCAACGGTCGAGGCCGACGTCGAGGGTGATGCTGGCGAAAATCGCGACCAGGATGGCGGGCGTGATCGCGACGATCGAGAACAGCGCGACGATGCGCACATGCAGCCGCGCCGCCGCCCTCCCCTTGCTGCGCGCCCTCAAGAGCCGCAGGATCTCGCGGGCGATGAGATAGATCAGGCCAACGACGAAGATACCGTTGATGCCGGCGCAGGCGATGACGATGTTGCGCTCGGGCCGAATGGGGGTCAGACCAAGAAGAACGAGAAGCGACAGGGTGGCACAGATCAGCGCGCCGGTCGCCAGCATCAGCCCCGGCAAAGCGAAGGAAGCTCGCCGATCCTGGGCAGCAGTGACACCGTCCTCCGTGCCCAATGGCAAGGCCATTCCATCCACCATGAAAAATGCTTCCCCCAAACCGGCGCACGGATGACACCGGCACAAGCCTGCGCTTCCCGACCTAAGAACTGAACGCGGCGGCGCCGTCCCAGGATGGCCCCCGCACGCAACGGCTCAACCGAAGCGCCTGTCGAATCGACGCCTACCGGAGGTTCAAGCAACGCATTGTGGCGAAAATGCAACGGTGTTGCATCTTAGTCAAGCGCTACGCGAGCTGCGATAAACCGAGACCCCAAGCTCGCGGATCTTCTTGCGCAAGGTGTTCCGGTTGAGACCGAGCAGATCGGCTGCCTTGATCTGGTTGCCCCTCGTGGCCGTCAGCGCCGCGAGAATCAACGGATATTCCATCTCCGCAAGCACGCGGTCATAAAGGCCGGAAGGCGGTAAGGCGTCGCCAAAGCTTGCGAAATATTGGCGCATGTTTTCCTCGACCGCCTGCGAGATCGACATCGAACCGTTACGGGTTGCGGCCTTCTCGATCGGGCTGTCGGGCACCTCCGAGCGCAGCTCGTTCTCGATGATCTCGCGAGTGATGACATCCTGGGGATAAAGTGCGGTCAGCCGGCGGACGAGGTTCTCGAGCTCGCGCACATTGCCCGGCCAGGGATGCGCTTTCATCAGTTCCAGCGCCTCCTGATCGAAGCGCTTGGCATCGAGCCCCTCCTTTTCGGCCTGCTGAACGAAATGGCGGACGAGATCCGGGATATCCTCGGCGCGGTCTCTGAGCGGCGGCAGGCGCAGCGGAACGACGTTCAGCCGATAATAGAGGTCCTCGCGGAAAAGCCCCTGATTGATCGACTGTTTCAGATCCTTATTCGTCGCTGCGACGATGCGCACGTCGGAGCGGATCGGTGTGCGGCCTCCGACCGTCGTATACTCGCCCTGCTGCAGTACGCGCAGAAGCCGGGTCTGAGCGTCCATCGGCATGTCGCCGATTTCATCGAGGAAGAGCGTTCCGCCTTCGGCCTGTTCGAAACGGCCGGTGGAGCGGGTCTGCGCGCCGGTGAACGCCCCCTTCTCGTGGCCGAACAGTTCCGATTCGATGAGGTCGCGCGGGATCGCCGCCATGTTGATCGCGACGAAGGGGCCGTTTCTCCGTTTGCCATAGTCGTGCAGCGCACGCGCGACCAGTTCCTTGCCGGTCCCGGATTCGCCGGTGATCATCAGCGTCAGGTCGGTCTGCATCAGGCGCGCCAGCACCCGGTAGATTTCCTGCATGGCGGCGGAGCGGCCGACGAGCGGCATGCCGTCCTGCGAGTCGTCGTCGAGCTTGGAAGGGCGGCGCTTCGGCTCGGCAAGCGCCCGGCCGATAATGCCGATCAGCTCGGTCAGGTCGAAAGGCTTCGGCAGATAATCGTAGGCGCCCTTCTCCGATGCCTTGATCGCCGTCATGAAGGTGTTCTGGGCGCTCATCACCAGGACCGGCAGGTCCGGTCGCGCCTTCTTGATCCGCGGCAGGAGATCGAAGGCATTCTCGTCCGGCATCACCACGTCGGTGACGACCAGGTCGCCATCGCCGGCGGCAATCCAGCGCCAGAGGGTCGCCGCATTGGAGGTGATCCGCACGTCGTATCCGGCACGGCTCAGGGCCTGGTTGAGCACGGTGCGAATGGCAGCGTCGTCATCCGCTACGAGGATCGTTGCGCCCGTCATCCATTGGTTCCTTTTGTCATCGGAGTTTCGTCGTCCGCCGCCAATCCTTTGGAGGCCGGCATCAGAACGCGGAAAGTGGTGCGATTATGCTGACTGTCGCATTCGACGATGCCGCCATGGCCACCAATGATCTTGGCCACGAGCGCCAGGCCGAGGCCCGACCCGTTCGTCTTGGTGGTGATAAAGGGGTCGAAAAGATGCGGCAGCAGATCGGCCGGAACACCCGGGCCGTTATCGTGCACGCAGAACTCCAGAGGGAGCGAAATCTTTTCGCGCGTCCCCGCGACCGAAAGCCGGATGCCCGGCCGATAGGCGGTCGTCAGCATGATCTCGCCATCTGCCCTGTCGCCGATCGCCTCGGCGGCATTCTTGACCAGGTTGAGGAAGACCTGAATGAGCTGGTCGCGATTGGCGAAGACCGGCGGCAGCGACGGGTCGTAGTTCTCGGAGATCTTGATATTGCGGGCGAAGCCGGCCTTGGCGATCGCCTTCACGTGGTCGAGCACCGAATGGATATTGAGCGGCACGCGGTCGACGGGCCGCTCGTCGGAAAAGACCTCCATGCGGTCGACGAGCGAAACGATACGGTCCGTCTCGTCGCAAATGAGCCTTGTAAGGGCGCGGTCCTCGTCATTGACCGAGGTTTCGAGGAGCTGTGCCGCGCCACGGATGCCGGAGAGCGGGTTCTTGATCTCGTGTGCCAGCATCGAGGCAAGACCCGTGACCGACCGCGCGGCGGCACGGTGCGTCAGTTGCCGGTCGATCTTGTCGGCCATTGACCGTTCCTGGAAGACGATCACCACCGACCCTGGCTGCGACAGGACAGGGGCCACGTAGAGGTCGACGAGCTTGTCGGCGCCGAGGCGCGGCGAGCTCAGGTCGACCCGGTATTCATTGACCGGCGCCCGCCGCTCGCGCACCTGCTCGATCAAGGTCAGGAGCGGACTGCCGAAGGGGATGAAGGCGCTGATATCGTGCCGGGCAAGGTGATTGGCGCTTGCACCGAAGAAGGACTCCGCCTCCCAGTTCGCGAAGGCCACGAAGCCGTTTTCGTCGACGAGAATGACCGGGTTCTGGATTGCGTTGAGGACCGCCATCGAAAGGTCGTTGGCACCTCCTGCCGGCGCCGTTGCCATTTCGCTCATGCCGCAATCTCCTCCGTGACGATCTCCCCGGCAGACCGCACGATCGCGGCCGCCACGCGATCACTGACGAGACGCGCATCCGTCGATGTCAGGATCGCCGCCTTCTCCGCGACCTGAAGATCGGCCGCGAAGCGGTCCAGATACCAGGCGACGTGCTTGCGGGCGTGGCGAAGACCGATCTCCACGCCATAGAATTCGAGCATCATCTCGTAATGTTCGGCGAATATCCGGGCGATGTCGGTCACATCGGGATGAGCGGCAACGCCCGCAAGAACGCCCGGATGCCAGGGCCGTCCTTGGCACGACCGCCCGACCATGACCGCGTCTGCGCCGGACCGGCGCAGGATTTCCATGGCGTCGGCGAGCGTATCGACATCGCCATTGGCAATCAGCGGAACGGAGATCGCCTCGCGGACCGCCCGGATCGCATCCCAATTCGCCTTTCCGTTGTAGAACTGCATGCGCGTGCGGCCGTGGATGGTGATGGCCTGCACGCCAGCCTCCTCCGCCCTCCGTGCAATCAGCGGCGCATTGATCGAATTTTCGTCCCAGCCGAGCCGCATCTTCAGCGTTACCGGCACGGTGGCCGCCTTCACCGTCGCCTCGATGAGGGAAAGGGCATGATCCGGGTCACGCATCAGCGCCGAGCCGGAATAACCGCCGGTAACCTTCTTGGCGGGGCAGCCCATATTGATATCGATGATGTCCGCGCCATTGGCTTCGACGATTCGCGCCGCCTCCGCCATCCAGTGCGCCTCGCGCCCGGCAAGCTGGACGATGTGCGGATCGATACCGGAATTCCTGAGCCGCGCCCAGGATTCAGCCGCATTGCAGACCAGTTCACGACTCGCCACCATCTCGGTCACGACAAAGCCCGCGCCGAAGCGCCACGCAAGCATGCGAAAGGGCAAATCCGTCACCCCGGACATCGGCGCAAGCGCTATCCGATTGCGGATTTCAGCTTTCCCGATCTTGAGCGACGATGAGAGGGCCGATGGCGGCAAATGCATATCTTTCGGGCACATAATATTCTTGCACTATTTTTAGCCACTGTTCTCGAACTTGCCAAGCGGTTTTGACGCGGTCGACAAAATTCCTTGAAGTGCACGAACGCGCTTCAATTTTTCCTCTCCGTGCATATCGGTCATACCGCTTCACAGTTTCCGGCGATATGCACAGATGGCTGGCAATGACGGGACCTTCGCGGTACACCACGGCGAAGATCGGCGAACGGCGGGACACATACAGAAGATGCAATTCGAAGACCAGTTCTCCTGCGGCATCGTCATCGTGGCGGCCGGGCGCGGCGAGCGCGCCGGCCAGTCGGCCGAGGGGCCGAAGCAATATCGCAGGATCGGCGATCGTCCGGTTATCGCTCATACGCTTGACATTTTCGCGACATGGACCGGCACGGGTCCGGTCGTCGTTGTCATTCACCCGGACGATGAAGACCTGTTCGCATCGGCATGCAAGCGGATGTCTCGCCAGCTCGATCTGACCGTGGTTCACGGCGGTCCGACGCGCCAGGTTTCGGTGCTTGCCGGCCTGGAAGCACTCGCCGCCACGGGCGCCGAATATGTGTTGATCCACGACGCCGTGCGTCCGTTTTTCGATCACGCCCTCCTCGACCGCTGCCACGCAGCGCTGCAGCACGGGGCCGAGGCGGTGCTTCCGGCGGTCGCCGTCGCCGACACGCTGAAACGCGCTAGAGCCGGAGGCATCGTAGAGGAGACGGTCCCGCGGGCCGATCTCTATGCCGCGCAGACGCCGCAATGCTTCCGGTTGGAGACGATTCTTTCCGCCCACCGCCGAGCGGCCGCAGGCGGCCGAGCCGACTTCACCGACGACGCCTCGATCGCCGAATGGGCCGGCATCCCGGTTCTTCTGGTGGAGGGATCGGCCGACAACATCAAACTGACATTGCGAAGGGACATTTCGATGGCGGACGAGAAGCTGACACGCCACGCAATTCCGGATGTGCGCACCGGCAACGGCTATGACGTGCACCAGCTCGTCGAGGGCGACGGCGTCACACTCTGCGGCGTCTTCATCCCGCACGACCGCAAGCTCTCCGGCCATTCCGACGCGGATGTCGCCCTGCATGCCTTGACCGATGCGCTCCTTGCGACCTGCGGCGAGGGCGATATAGGCGATCATTTCCCACCCTCCGACCCGCAATGGAAGGGCGCACCCTCCCGCATCTTCCTGGAGCACGCGGCGCGGATCGTGCGCGAGCGCGGCGGCACTATCACCAATGCGGACGTATCGCTGATCGCCGAGGCGCCGAAAGTCGGGCCGCATCGCCAGCAGATGCGCGAGAACCTTGCGGCAATGCTCGATATCTCCCTCGACCGCTGCTCGATCAAGGCGACGACTAATGAGAAGCTCGGCTTCGTCGGCCGCAGGGAAGGCATCGCGGCAATTGCCACCGCGACGGTCGTCTACGCACCACGGAGCGAAACGTGATGTGGCCTGCCGATATCGAGCAGAAAGCGCGGGCAATCATCAAGGACTTCACCGCGCGCGGGCTCAAACTCGCGACGGCCGAGTCCTGTACCGGCGGCCTGATCGCCGGGGTGTTGACCGAGATCGCCGGTTCGTCTTCCGTCGTCGATCGCGGTTTCGTCACCTATTCGAACGACGCGAAGGTCCAGATGCTCGGGGTCAAGCTCGCAACGCTTGCCGCACACGGCGCGGTGTCGCGCGAGACGGCCATGGAAATGGCCCTCGGTGCCGTTTCGCATTCGGACTCCGATATCGCCGTGGCCGTCACGGGTATTGCCGGCCCGAGCGGCGGCTCAGCGGACAAGCCGGTGGGCCTCGTCCATTTCGCCGCGGCCGGACGCGACGGTGCGCTTGTTCATCGCGAGATGCGCTTCGGGGATATCGGCCGAGATGCGGTGCGGCTGGCTGCGGTTAGAACCGCGCTCGGCCTCGTCGGAGAGATCGCTCAGGCGCCGGCGCCGTAGATCACGTCGGCCCGCTTTTCGAAAGCTTCCGAGAACATCCGGAAGGCGCGGTCGAACATCGAGCCCATCAAAGCCCCGAGAATGCGGCTCTTGAACTCGTATTCGATGCAGAAATGGACGATCGATTCGGTTTCGTTCAAGGGCTCGAAACGCCAGACGTTATCGAGGTATTTGAACGGCCCTTCGATATAGTTGACGTCGATCAACAACTCCGCCCTCTTCAGCAGCACCTGTGTGGTGAAGGTTTCGCGGACTGCCTTATATCCCACCGTCATGTCCGCCATCAGCAGGACCTTCCCTTCCCTCTCCTTGCGCGAGCGCACGCTCAAGGCCTCGCAAAGCGGCAGGAACTCCGGATAGCGCTCGACATCGGCGACGAGGTCGAACATCTGCTCGGCCGAATGCTTGACGACGTGGTTGGTTTCGAAGTGCGGCATGATTTGGAGTTAAGGCCGCGGCGTGGGAAGATCAAGGAGGAGGTGAATTTGCGCACCGTAATCCTCCCGGAAACACACCTGGACTTCGGCGCGAGCTTCCGGGCACCCAGCGCGCCTTCTGAAAAGTGGCCGACACTGCATGTTTCATCGGGATAGCGGTTTCCTGAGGCGGATGTGAAGGAATATCGGAACAACGCGCGTGTCCGCGACGGCCGGGTACAACCGTGCAGCCTCCTCGGACGCCATCGGCTCGCGGAACTCCTCTAGCGAGAAACCCGACGCGACGATCATCGTCATCCAGGTACTGAGCGTCCGGTGAAAGCGCGGGACACGAAAGGGGGCAACACCCTCCCGTTCTTCCGACGGAATCGTCGAAAACAGCCACGTCTCGATCCGTCCGTCGGTCTCGTCGAAATAATCCGCCAGTTCGACGGCGCGACAGTCTCCCTTCTCGTCACGAATGGTCTTGCGACGCGGAGGCACAAAACAGGGGTGGAGGATGGAGAACTGGAAAAAGCCGCCCCCGCGGAGAACCCGGAAGACCTGCTGCAGGACACGACGCTGGTCGGGCATGTCCATCAGAGACATGAAAGCGGTAACGAAATCGAACTCACCGTCGGCGAAAGGCAGGTCTCGACCATCGCCAAGCATGTACCGGATGCCCCGAGGATCTTCTGCCTCTTGTTCCTGAGCGAGGCGGATGAAGCTCGGCGCGATATCTATCGCGGTCATCCGCGCCTTGCATTCCGCAAGCCGGCGGGTGTTGGTCCCTTCGCCGCAGCCCAGATCGAGGCCACGCAACCCAGCGATGGACGGAAGCATATCTAGGAAAGCGGGCGTATTCAGCGCATCGCGATAAACGTCGTAGCCCGCACGCGAGAACTTCGTCCAGTTCTCGGCATTCGCCTCCCAGCAAGCACCTACCTCGGCGGATTGCATCGAAACCTCCCTCGATAGACCCACGTCCAGAGGTTGCGATTTACAATCTCACGCCCGCTTCAGCAAGACGAGTAGCCTCAATTAAAAGCGGCAGATTGCCGGCTTATTCCGCTGCAGCCAACTTCTTCTCGCGCGCCGCCTTCAGCCGAGCGAAATCGTCGCCGGCATGGTGCGACGAGCGGGTGAGCGGGCTCGATGAGACCATCAGGAAGCCCTTGGTGTAGGCGACCGTCTCGTAGGACTTGAACTCCTCCGGCGTCACGAATTTCTCGACCTTGTGATGCTTGCGGGTCGGCTGCAGGTACTGCCCGATCGTCAAGAAATCGACGTCGGCGGTGCGCAGGTCGTCCATCAGTTGCAGCACTTCGTTCCGCTCCTCGCCGAGGCCGACCATGATGCCGGACTTGGTGAACATCGAGGGGTCGAGTTCCTTGACCCGCTGCAGCAGCCGGATCGAATGGAAATAGCGTGCGCCGGGGCGCACGGTCAGATAGTTGGAGGGCACCGTTTCGAGATTGTGGTTGAAAACGTCGGGCTTGGCGGCGACGACACGCTCAAGCGCGCCGGGCTTCCTCAGGAAGTCGGGCGTCAGGATCTCGATCGTCGTCGCGGGGGACGCCTCGCGGATCGCGAAGATCACCTTTTCGAAATGCTCGGCACCACCATCATCGAGATCGTCGCGGTCGACCGAGGTGATGACCACGTGGCTCAAGCCCATCTGCTTGACGGCCTTGGCGACATTGGCGGGCTCTTCGAGGTCGAGGGCGTTGGGCTTGCCGGTCGAGACATTGCAGAAGGCGCAGGCGCGCGTGCAGATCTCACCCATGATCATGAAGGTGGCGTGCTTCTTGTCCCAGCATTCGCCGATATTCGGGCAGCCGGCTTCCTCGCAGACGGTGACGAGGTTGTTGCCCTTCACGATGGAGCGGGTCTCCATGTAGCCCTTCGAGGTCGGCGCCTTCACGCGAATCCAGTCCGGCTTGCGCAGGACTTCGGTGTCGGGTCTGTGCGCCTTTTCCGGGTGGCGAACGCGCTGAGCCCGATCCGAGACCGCATCGAAAACCGTTACCATGTGACTTCCTTCATCGTATCGGGCCTCGGCTTAAGCCGCTGCGCCCGCTTTCGATCTATATAACGAGCCGGACATGAAAAGTCAGGCCACCATTTGCATGGCAGCCCGACCGCAAGTGAATGGCGAGTGGATCCCTAACCTCTGACGGCCCGCCCCGCCGCGATCAGCAGACAGGCGCCGATAAAGCCGATGATGAGATAGGCCACCCATCCGGTATAGGCCAAGCCGAAGGCGGCCAGGATGAAATTCAGCACGACCGCACCGATGATGCCGAGGATGATATTCGCAAACAGCCCCATCTGGCTGTGCATGAATTGCTCCGCCAGCCAACCGGCAAGACCGCCGATGATGATGGCGGCCAAAATGCCCACTCCGTTCAGACTCATAACGACCTCCGCGCATTGAAAATGCCGTGCAATCAATGCGTGATGCGATCGAAAGTTCCGGACGGCGGCGCGTCATCACGCGTTCAGCACCTTGCCGTAGGCGTCGAGCACGCTTTCCTTCATCATTTCCGAAAGTGTCGGATGCGGGAAGACCGTGTGCATCAACTCTTCCTCGGTCGTCTCGAGGTTCATGGCGACGACGAAGCCCTGGATGAGTTCGGTCACTTCGGCGCCGACCATGTGCGCGCCGAGGAGTTCGCCGGTCTTCTTGTCGAAAATCGTCTTGATCAGGCCCTGGTCCTCGCCGAGCGCGATGGCCTTGCCATTGGCGCCGAAGCTGTAGCGCCCGACGCGGATCTCGCGGCCGAGTTCCTTGGCCTTCGCCTCGGTGAGACCGACGGAGGCGACCTGCGGGTCGCAATAGGTGCAGCCCGGGATCTTGCCCTTGTCGAGCGCGTGCACGCCGGGAACGCCGGCGATCTTCTCGACGCAGATCACTCCCTCATGCTCGGCCTTGTGCGCGAGCATCGGCGGGCCGGCGACGTCGCCAATCGCATAGATGCCGGCGACATTGGTCCTGCCGTAGCCGTCGGTGACGATGCAGCCGCGGCTGGTCTCGACGCGCAGCGCCTCGAGGCCGAGATTCTCGATATTGCCCTGGACGCCGATTGCGGAAATCAGGCGATCCGCCTTGATCTGCGTGACCTTGCCGTCCTTCGTCTCGACATGGGCAGTCACGTCGTTGGCGCCCCTTTCGACCTTCGTCACCTTCGCATCCGTGAAGATCTTCATGCCGCGCTTTTCGAGCTGCTTGCGGGCAAAGGCGGAGATCTCCGCGTCCTCAACCGGCATGATCTGCGGCAGCAGTTCGACGACGGTCACGTCCACGCCCATCGAGCGGTAGAAACTCGCGAATTCGATGCCGATCGCACCGGAGCCCATGACAAGCATGGTCTTCGGCATTTCCTCGGGTTTCATCGCCTCGAAATAGGTCCAGATCAGCTTGCCGTCCGACTCGATGCCGGGCAGCGCCCGCGGCCGCGCGCCGGTCGCGATGATGATGTGCTTGGCGGTATAGGTACCCTCGCCCTTCACACCCTTAGGAACCGGGTTCTGCGGCTGCACGGCGGGCTTCGACGGCGCGCCGACGACGATCTCGCCAGGCTTCGTCAGCTTAGCCTCGCCCCAGATCACGTCGACCTTGTTCTTCTTCATGAGGAAGGCGACGCCGCCGTTCAGCCGCGCCGACACGGCGCGCGAACGGGCGACGACGTCCTTGACGTTGGCGGTCATCTTGCCTTCGAGCGTCAGGCCATAATTCTTGGCGTGGTTGGCGTGGTCGAGAATTTCGGCCGAGCGCAAGAGCGCCTTGGTCGGAATGCACCCCCAGTTGAGGCAGATGCCGCCGAGGTGCTCGCGCTCGACGATCGCCGTCTTCAGGCCCAGTTGCGCCGAGCGGATGGCGGTCACATAGCCGCCCGGGCCCGAACCGATAACGATGACGTCGTAATTCTCAGCCATGTGTTTCCTACCTCTGTTTCAAGCGACCTTGCGGGTGAAAAGCACCCAATCGTGTTTCCTGCTGTCTTCGAAGAGCGGCACGGCCGCGGCACGCGCCACCTCCTCGAAGCCGTTCCTCTTGTAGAGCGCCTGCGCCACGTCATTGTGGCTTTCGGTGATGAGGCTCACCGGCGCCTCTCCAGCGCGGGCAAATTCATTCTCGAGCAACGCGCGGCCGATCCCCTTGCCGCGGTGATGCCGGTAGACACCGAGGCTATCGATGAACCAGTGACCAACCACTTGGCTCTGGAGTGCAAGCAGAGGGCCGAGCACCGGATGCTTCGGCTCGATTTCCCGAATGGAGGCGTCGATCGCGTAGGAGACCGAGACGCCGACGATCTCATCCTCGACAACGGCCACGACCGCATCGCGCCAGGTGCCGAGGCCCGAATCCTGCCGCAGCCGGTTGCGGCCGTGCTCGAAGGCGGTTTCGGCAGATTTGCTGAGCACGCCGCCGTACCAGAGCCAGGAGGCAAAGCCATGCGAGGCGATATCGATGAGGATCGCAAGCTCTGCCGCATCGCTCCGTTTCGCGGGCCTGAGGGTCGCGCCAGCCGTCATCGTCAGAGCCCGAGCATCATCCTGACGACCGGCTCCAATCCACGGCCGATCGCCCGGGTGTTGTCCGCGTCGAGATGAACGCCATCGAGCGGCGTCGTTCGTGCGACCGAACCAGCATCGAAAAAGCCGCAGTCGAGCTCATCGGCGAGGTCCCGATAGAGAGATGCCAGCATCGCCGCCTGCTCGACGCCGCCCGCGTACATGGCTGCAAAGGCGCTGTTGGCGCTCTCGCAAAGCGGCGGCGGTGAGACGATCAGGATGTCCGGCCCTTCCCCTGCCTCGGTCGGCCAGTCGTGCTTGCGCACCAGACTGACGAGCCGCGAGATGCCCTTGACGGCGCCGAAGGCCGTGCCATGAATCGCCGGCTTCATGTCGTTCGAGCCGAGCATGAGAATGACGAGGTCGAGGGGGGCGTGGCTATGAAGCACGGTCGGCAGGACGCGCGCGCCGTTTCGGTCGCAGTCCGCCAGATGGTCGTCATAGGCCGTTGTGCGACCGTTCAACCCCTCGGCAATGATATTTACGCCGGCGCCGAGCGCCTTCTGCAGCACGCTCGGCCAGCGATCCTCCAACGCGTGCCGACCCGCGCTGCTCGCGTCGTAGCCCCAGGTCAGACTGTCACCGTAGCAAAGGACTGTTTTCATTCACGTTTCGCCTAGACTGGTGAGGAAATCTGAACCGGTGCGCCTTGACGCCCAGTCGACGAGGGCCCATTGGGTGATCACGGCAAGCGCGCAGGGGATCACTGCACCCAAGAGGTAGAGGAGATCAATCACTCCGATGCCGTCGTTCGAATAGATCGCCGCCACAACACATGCCATCCCAGCAGTAAGCATAAGCGCCAGCAAGAGCAGCATGCCTTGCTTCAGCGCCGCTGCCGGTGCGGGTCGCATCTGCGCGACGAACGCCAACAGGCCCGCGATCACTGCCACCGGGAGGACGTTAAGGCCTACCAACGCGAAATCCGGTCCGTCGAACGGCAGTTCATCGGCCTCAAAGAACCTCGTCAGCAGCCAGGCAAACGCCCCGAACGCCAAGATGCCCGCAAACCCAGACAAGAGAGATGCGCGCGCCGACACTCCGAAAGCCCGCAAAAGACGGGAAATCAGCGATGCCGATTTGCGCACCTCGCCCATTCAGGCCCCCAAGGTCAGACGAGCATGCCCATCGGGTTCTCGATGTAGCGCTTGAAGGCGGCGAGCAGTTCGGCGCCGAGCGCGCCATCGACGCAGCGATGGTCGGTGGAGAGCGTGACGGTCATCATGTTGGCGATGACCATCTCCTTGTTCTTGACGACGACGCGCTCCTCGCCGGCACCGACCGCGAGGATCGTCGCATGCGGCGGGTTGACGACGGCGGCGAAGTTCTTGACGCCCATCATGCCCATGTTGGATACGGCGGTGGTGCCACCCTGGTATTCTTCCGGCTTCAGCTTGCGCTCCTTCGCGCGCTTGCCGAGATCCTTCATCTCGTTGGAGATGGCGGACAGGCTCTTTAGTTCCGCCTGGCGGACGATCGGGGTGATCAGTCCTCCAGGAATGGAGACGGCAACGCCGACGTCGGCGTGCTTGTGCTTGACCATGTTCGAGTCGGTCCAGGAGACGTTCGCGTCCGGAACGTCGCGCAGCGCCAGCGCCAGCGCCTTGATCACCATGTCGTTGACCGAGAGCTTGTAGACTGGCTTGCCGTCCTTCTCGGGGGCGGCGGCATTGAGCTGGGCGCGCAGCGCCAGCAGCGCGTCGAGCTCGCAATCGAGCGAGACGTAGAAATGCGGGATCGTCTGCTTCGATTCCTGCAGGCGCTTTGCGATGGTCTTGCGCATGCCGTCATGCGGCACGAGCTCGTAGGAGCCCAGCTCGAACAGCTTGAGGACGGCGTCTTCCGACATGCCCTTGGCGAGTGCCGGGGCCGGAGCTGCGGCAGCAGGGGGGGCTGCGGTCGGCTTGGCCGTGCCGCCGGCAACGGCAGCCTCGACGTCCTTTTTGACGACGCGGCCATAGGGGCCTGAACCAGCGATCGCCGACAGATCGATACCCGCCTCCTTGGCAAGACGGCGCGCGAGCGGCGAAGAGAAGATACGCTTGCCATCGGTGGCAACCGGTGCCGGTGCGGCAGCTTGCGGCGCCGGTGCTGCGGCGGGTGCCGGGGCAGCGGCCGCTGCCGGAGCCTGTTCCGGTGCCTTCGCCGCAGGTGCCGCCGCGGCGCCGTTACCCTTTGCGGCTACGGAGACATCCTCGCCTTCGGCGGCGAGAACTGCGATCAGCGCATTGACCTTGACGCCCTCGGTCCCGGCCGGAACGACGATCTTGGCGACCGTACCCTCATCGACGGCTTCGACTTCCATCGTCGCCTTGTCGGTCTCGATCTCCGCGATGACGTCGCCAGACTTGACCTTGTCGCCCTCCTTGACGAGCCACTTGGCCAGATTGCCTTCTTCCATCGTCGGAGACAGGGCCGGCATGGTGATGTTGATTGGCATTATTGTCCCTCCCGAAACGAAGTGGCAACGGCTAGTTCAAGCTGCCGCCCACCGATCGATTTTCCAATTGTCCATGCCACTACAAAGTTGAATGCCACGAAACCTGCAATCAGGCCAACTATCGCGCCGCCCCACGTGTAAATCGGCGCAAGTATCTCCGAACGGACACCGACTAACGCACCAACAAATCCCACAATGAAACCGAAAACCGCACCTGAGACTGTGCCAGCCAGAAGGCAAAGCAAAGTCGATTTCCAGTAGATCGACCAGGCAACACGCCTGGTCTCCGTCATCGTTGCCATCGCTACCCCCTGCTTATTTATAGCAGACGGTTTTCACCGCCTCGACGACTTCGGCAACGTTCGGCAGAGCGAGCTTTTCGAGGTTGGCCGCATAGGGCATCGGCACATCCTTGCCGGCGATCGTCAGGATCGGCGCATCGAGATAATCGAAGGCCTGCTGCATGACGCGGGTGGCGATCTCGGTGCCGACGGAGGACTGCGGGTAGCCTTCCTCGACGGTAACGAGGCGACCGGTCTTCTTCACCGATTCGATGACAGTCGGGATATCCATCGGGCGGATCGTGCGCAGGTCGATCAGTTCGACGTCGATGCCCTGCGCCTCGAGCTCGGCCGCGGCCTTGACCGCATAGGTCATGCCGATGCCGAAGGAGACGATCGTGGCGTCCTTGCCGACACGGTGGATGCGGGCTTTGCCGATCGGCAACACGAAATCATCGAGCTTCGGCACTTCGAAGGACTGGCCGTAGAGGATTTCGTTTTCGAGGAAGATCACCGGGTTCGGATCGCGGATGGCGGCCTTGAGCAGGCCCTTCGCATCCGCCGCCGTATAAGGCATGACGACCTTCAGGCCCGGGATGTGGCTGTACCAGGCGGCATAGCACTGCGAGTGCTGCGCGGCGACGCGGGCTGCCGCACCGCTCGGGCCGCGGAAGACGATCGGCGCGCCCATCTGTCCGCCGGACATGTAGAGCGTCTTGGCGGCGGAGTTGATGATCTGGTCGATCGCCTGCATGGCGAAGTTGAAGGTCATGAACTCGACGATCGGACGCAGACCGGTCATCGCCGCACCGACGCCGACACCGGCAAAGCCATGCTCGGTGATCGGAGTGTCGACCACGCGGCGCGGGCCGAATTCCTGCAGCAGACCCTGGGTCACCTTGTAGGCGCCCTGATATTCGGCGACCTCCTCACCCATGACGAAGACATCGTCATTGGCGCGCATTTCTTCCGCCATCGCGTCACGAAGCGCTTCGCGCACGGTCATGGTCACCATCTCGGTGCCGGCAGGGATCGCCGGATCGGCGGGGATTTCCGCCTTCGGCTGGGCCGCAACGGGAGCTGCAGCGGCAGGCGCTTCAGTAGCGGCAGGCTTCGGCGCCTCCATTTTCGGCGCCTCGGCCTTGGCTGCAATGTCACCTGCGCCTTCACCGTCCTGCAGCAGCACGGCAATCGGCGTGTTGACCTTGACGCCTTCCGTGCCGGCGGCAATCAGCAACTTGCCGATCGTGCCTTCGTCGACGGCTTCCACTTCCATCGTCGCCTTGTCGGTCTCGATCTCGGCAATGACGTCGCCGGAGGACACCCTGTCGCCCTCGTTCTTCAGCCACTTGGAAAGCGTGCCTTCCTCCATCGTCGGGGAAAGGGCAGGCATGAGAATTTCTACTGGCATATTTGTCCCTCCCCGGATCAAAGCAGGATGTCGGTGTAGAGCTCGGATGCATCCGGCTCCGGATCAGACTGGGCGAAATCGGCACTGTCCGCGACGATGTCGCGAACATCCTTGTCGATCTGCTTCAGCTCGTCCTCGCTGGCCCAGCCTTTCTCCATGACACGGGCCTTAACCTGCTCGATCGGATCGTGCTCCGAACGCATCTTCTGCACCTCATCCTTCGACCGATACTTCGCCGGGTCGGACATGGAATGGCCGCGATAGCGGTAGGTCAGCATTTCGAGGATGATCGGGCCCTTACCGGAGCGGCAGTGCTCGACGGCCTCGTCGGCAGCCGCCTTGACGGCACGCACGTCCATGCCGTCGACCTGATAGCCGGGAATACCGAAGGAAGCGCCGCGCTGCGAGAAGTCGGTCTGAGCCGAGGCGCGCGACACGGAGGTTCCCATCGCATAGCGGTTGTTCTCAACGATGTAGATCGCCGGAAGCTTCCAGAGGGCGGCCATATTGAAGCTCTCGTAAACCTGGCCCTGGTTGGCGGCGCCGTCGCCGAAATAGGCGAGGCTGACATTGTCGTTGCCGCGATATTTGTTGGCGAAAGCAAGACCGGTTCCGAGCGATACCTGCGCCCCGACGATGCCGTGGCCGCCATAGAAATGCTTTTCCTTGGAGAACATGTGCATCGAACCGCCCTTCCCTTTGGAAAGGCCGCCGCGGCGACCGGTGAGCTCCGCCATGACGCCGCGCGCACTCATGCCGCAGGCGAGCATGTGGCCGTGATCGCGATAGCCGGTAATGACCTGATCGCCTTCCTTCAGCGCCATCTGCATGCCGACGACGACTGCTTCCTGGCCGATATAGAGGTGACAGAAGCCGCCGATGAAGCCCATGCCATAGAGCTGGCCGGCCTTCTCCTCGAAACGCCGGATCAACAGCATTTCGCGATAGGCTTTCAGATCGTCTTCCTTGGAGAATTCGGCGATCGTGCCGCCGGTGAAGTCCTTTTTGGCCGGCTTGGCAGCAGTCTTGCGGCTGGAGACGGACGCGGTTTTTCGCGGAGCCATTCGTTCCTCCCTACGGTTAGCCTTTGGTCGGCTACCATAGGGAAAGAAGAGCGCTGCAGCAATGCCATATTTGCATGGCTATTATTCGGCGCAACCCTTTGATTTTCCAGAATTTACTTCAATTAACCGAATTTCGGTTAATTTCCGGAATGGTGAAAAATAACGATCTCGTCGCTACGCGACATGTTGAGCGCGAGGCGAGCTTTTTCATCCAGCATGTCTCTTTCCAGCGAGCCATCGCTCATCAGCTCCACTTCCTTTTCAAGGATTTTTCGCTTCTGAGTGAGCTCGTCCAGCCGTGCCTGCCGCTCGGCGATCTGGCGGTCGAATTCCTCGGTTGCCCTCAGACCGTAGCCGCCATGAATGGAATGATAGCCGAAATAGGAAAGGAAGGCGACCGCCAGTAGCGGTACCACCAATCGCCCCAATCTCCGCTTCTTGTGATGCCGTGTCCACATCGCTCATGCCCTGGATCACGATGAACTCAGGCAAACTCGCCCGGGATCATGAGTGATCGATTTTAGAAGTGGAGCGGGATGCGCGAATAAAACCGCACATACTTTCGCGCTTCCCGCTCCATACGCAGTACGAAAACCGAGACTAACGGCGATTGATTAACCGACCGTTGACCATGAAGGGCCTGAAAAAGCGAAACCCGCCTGCCGGCGAGGCAGACGGGCTTGAATCCTCGATTTGCGACGGCAGGCGGATGAGGGCGAAACCCTAGCTACCCGCCCATCAATCAGCCGCGCAGGATCGAGCGGCCGGCGTATTGTGCCTGCAGGCCGAGCTGCTCCTCTATGCGGATAAGCTGGTTGTATTTCGCGAGCCGGTCGGAACGGGCGAGCGAACCGGTCTTGATCTGTCCGCAGTTGGTGGCTACCGCAAGGTCGGCGATCGTCGAATCCTCTGTCTCGCCGGAACGGTGCGACATGACGGCGGTGTAGCGCGCCTTGTGCGCCGTCTCGACGGCATCGAGCGTCTCGGAGAGCGAACCGATCTGGTTGACCTTGACGAGGATCGAGTTCGCGACACCCATCTTGATGCCGTCGCGGAGCCGTGCGGAGTTGGTAACGAACAGGTCGTCGCCGACGAGTTGGCACTTGTTGCCGATGAGGTCGGTCAGCGCCTTCCAGCCATCCCAGTCGTCCTCGGCCATGCCGTCCTCGATCGAGATGATCGGGTACTTGCCCGCGAGCTCGGCGAGGTACTCGGCCATTGCGCCCGGCTCCAGGGTACGGCCCTCGCCTTCAAGCACGTATTTGCCGTCCTTGAAGAATTCCGTCGAGGCGCAATCGAGCGCGACATACATGTCTTCGCCCGGCTTGTAACCCGCCTTCTCGATCGACTTCATGATGTAGTCTAGCGCCGCCGGGGCGGAAGCGAGACCCGGTGCAAAACCGCCTTCGTCGCCGACATTGGTGTTATGCCCCTCGGCGGCAAGCTGCTTCTTCAGCGTGTGGAAGACTTCCGAACCCATGCGCACGGCGTCCTTCAGCGTCTCGGCGCCGACCGGCATGATCATGAATTCCTGGAAGTCGATCGGGTTGTCGGCATGCGCCCCGCCATTGATGATGTTCATCATCGGAACCGGCAGAAGATGCGCGTTCGGGCCACCGACATAGCGGTAGAGCGGCAGGCCGGAGGCTTCGGCGGCGGCCTTGGCGACGGCGAGCGAAACGCCGAGAATGGCGTTGGCGCCGAGGCGAGACTTGTTCGGCGTGCCGTCGAGCTCGATCATCGTCTTGTCGATCTGGATCTGGTTTTCTGCGTCCAAACCGCCGATCGCTTCGAAAATCTCGCCGTTGACGGCATCGACCGCGCGCTCGACACCCTTGCCGAGATAGCGGGTGCCGCCATCGCGCAGTTCGACCGCTTCATGCGCACCGGTGGAGGCACCCGACGGAACGGCAGCCCGACCGAAACTGCCGTCTTCGAGATGGACGTCGACCTCGACGGTCGGGTTGCCGCGGCTGTCGAGAATTTCTCGGCCGATGATGTCGATGATAGCAGTCATGATCTCTTCCCTGCTTGTGGACGGTGATGATGGTGGGCCTGTCTTAATTCATGGCCTCGAAATTACAATGGCGCGGCGGATGCAAACGGTCGGCGCCATCGTGCTTCATGAAAATTTCACGAAAACAGCGCGGCGCCGCTCACGCTTTGGCGATCGCATCGAAGGCGAGCAGCTTCTCGAGAAGCCGCGGCATGTCCTTGAGCGGCACCATGTTCGGGCCATCGGAAGGAGCATTGTCCGGGTCTTCGTGGGTCTCGATGAAAACGCCTGCGACGCCGACGGCAACGGCCGCCCTCGCAAGGGTCTCTACGAATTGGCGCTGACCGCCTGACGAGCCGCCCTGCCCGCCCGGCTGCTGCACCGAATGAGTGGCGTCAAAGACTACCGGCGCGCCGAGCGCAGCCATGATCGGCAGAGAGCGCATATCGGAAACCAGCGTATTGTAGCCGAAGGACGCGCCCCGCTCGCATAGAAGCACGTTCGGATTGCCGCTCATGGTGAACTTGGCGAGCACGTTCTTCATGTCCCAAGGGGCGAGGAACTGGCCCTTCTTGACGTTGATCGCGCGTCCCGTCTTCGCGGCGGCGACAAGCAGGTCCGTCTGGCGCGACAGAAAGGCCGGGATCTGCAGGATGTCGACGGTCTCGGCGACGACCGCGCATTGCTCTTCCGTATGGATGTCCGTCAAGACCGGAAATCCGAATTCCTTCTTGAGATCGGCAAAGATTTCCATTGCTTTTTCAAGGCCGATGCCGCGCTTGCCGGAGAGTGACGTGCGGTTCGCCTTATCGAAGGAGGACTTGTAGACGAGGCCGAGGCCGAGCGACTTGCAGAGCTCCACAAGCTTGCCAGCCATCATGAAGGCGTGCTCGCGGCTTTCCATCTGACAGGGGCCGGCGATCAATGTCAGCCGTTCCTTCTGCGAGAAGACCACCTGGCCGGCACCTTCGCCGACGACAACCCTTGCATTGGCTTCCATAGTCACACTCCAAACGCGAAAATCACCCCCTGCCCCGGCGCTTCCGGGACAATGAGGCGTCCGCCCATTTCTGCAAATTCGATATCGTTCTGCGCAAATAGCGCACGTGTCGCTTCGAGATCGGCAACACGGAAGACCACCGCGCGACCGCGCAAGCCACGTTCGGCGCCGCTTACCGAGCGTCCGAAGAAAGCCTCCATGCCCGCCGGATTGAGGACGGTAAGCTTCGCGCTGCCGGCTTGAATATCCATGCCGAAGGAATGGGCCGAGACCTCGCGCTCGTCGACGCCCTCTTGCAGCAGATATTGGAAATCGGTCGGGTTCTGCTCCGAAAGCACGACCTCGGAGATACCCAATACGCCGTTTTCATGTTGATGAAGCGGCGTGCTTTCGACCGGCAGGGCGCGGATGCGCTGGCAACTGAAGAGGAAGAAATCCGGCGAGCGCAGATCCGCGGCAAAAGCGAGCCTGAAAGAGCCGAGACCTTCGCGCCCGTCCGGCAGCCGCATCGGCCGAGAAAACTCCAGCATGTCGCCGCCGGAGATACCACGCGACCGGAAGCGGATGTGATCTTCAGTGGCGTCCGGCGTTCCGAGCACGATCGCTGACAGGCCTTCGTGCCCTTGGCGGAAGCGGAACGCCTGATCGCGCGCGACGAAGACGTTACCGGCAAGAGCCGCAGCCTCGCACTCCTCGCGCGAGGCGACGGCAAGCGGTTCCAGATAGGTGTTGTCCGCAAAGAAGACGCAGGCGTTTGCGGTTCCGAAGGGATGGCGCGCTTCCTCGGCTACCGTGAAGCCGAGATCGGTCAAGCGCCGCCTCGCCCGCACGAGATCGGCCACCGGTAGCACGACATGATCGAGCGGGCGGGCGGTTCGCTTGGACAGCTTCATGGCAGGTTCCCTGATAACCGATTGCCGCTGTTTGCAACTTTTGCCCGCCGATTGCAAGCGCGGCGGCGGCCGGCAGGGCTCGATCACAAAAACGGCGACGGCCGGCCCTTCGGGACCGGCCGCAGAAATTATCGCGTCATCTCGACCAGCGCCGCCTACACCAGCCGCGACTGTACCAGCGCCGCTTCGATGAAGCTCGCAAAGAGCGGGTGCGGATCGAGCGGACGCGACTTCAGTTCCGGGTGATATTGAACGCCGATGAACCAGGGATGGTCGGGGTACTCGATTGTCTCCGGCAGGAGGCCATCCGGCGACATGCCGGAGAAGACCAGGCCGCAGGATTCCAGCCGATCCTTGTAGTCGACGTTGACCTCATAGCGGTGACGGTGGCGCTCGGAAATGTCCGTCGAACCATAGATCTCGGCGATCTTGGTGCTCGGCTTGAGGGCAGCGCGGTAGGCGCCGAGGCGCATGGTGCCGCCGAGGTCGCCCGAGGCCGAGCGCTTCTCCAGCTCGTTGCCCTTGAGCCACTCGGTCATCAGGCCGACGACCGGTTCCTTGGTCGGACCGAATTCGGTCGACGACGCCTTCTCGATGCCGGCGAGATTGCGGGCTGCCTCGACGACCGCCATCTGCATGCCGAAACAGATGCCGAAATAGGGCACTTTGCGTTCGCGGGCAAAGCGCGCCGCGTTGATCTTCCCTTGAGAACCACGCTCGCCGAAGCCGCCGGGCACGAGAATGCCGTGGACCTTTTCGAGATACGGTGCCGGATCTTCCTTTTCGAAGATCTCCGACTCGATCCATTCGAGCTTGACCTTCACCCGGTTGGCGATACCGCCATGGTAGAGTGCCTCGATCAGCGACTTATAGGCGTCCTTGAGGCCGGTATATTTGCCAACGATCGCAATCGTCACCTCGCCTTCCGGCGTGCGGATGCGATGGGCGACGTCTTCCCAGGCTTGCATCCGAGGCTTCGGCGCCGGCTCGATGCCGAAGGCGGCAAGCACTTCGTTGTCGAGACCTTCCTTGTGATAGGCGATAGGCACGTCATAGATCGAGGCCACGTCGAGCGCCTGAATGACCGCGGATTGGCGGACGTTGCAGAAGAGCGACAGCTTGCGGCGCTCGGCTTCCGGGATTTCGCGGTCGGCGCGGACAAGCAGGATATCGGGATGGATGCCGAGCGCCTGCAGTTCCTTGACCGAATGCTGGGTGGGCTTGGTCTTCAATTCGCCCGCGGCCGGAATATAGGGCATCAGCGTCAGGTGGACGTAGACGGCGGTGCCGCGCGGCAAGTCGTTGCCGAGTTGGCGGATCGCCTCCATGAAAGGCATCGCCTCGATGTCGCCGACGGTGCCGCCGATCTCACAGATGACGAAATCGTAATCGTCGTTGCCCTCGGTAACGAAGTTTTTGATCTCATTGGTGACGTGCGGGATCACCTGCACCGTCGCGCCGAGATAGTCGCCACGCCGTTCCTTGTCGATGATGTTCTTGTAGATCCGGCCCGTGGTGATGTTGTCGGTCTTCGTCGCCGAGCGGCCGGTGAAGCGCTCGTAGTGGCCGAGATCGAGGTCGGTTTCGGCGCCGTCGTCGGTGACGAACACTTCGCCGTGCTGGGTCGGGCTCATGGTGCCCGGGTCTACGTTCAGATAGGGGTCGAGCTTGCGCAGCCTCACCCGGTAGCCACGCGCCTGCAGCAACGCTCCCAGAGCGGCCGCAGCAATGCCTTTTCCGAGGGAGGAAACCACGCCGCCAGTGATGAATACATATCGCGCCATGGGAGTCACCGGATACCTTTTCACAAATGATTCCGCCACCGAAAAATTCGTCTTTCAGAATTTTTCCGTCTTTCGGGAGGGCAGATTTCACACAAAACAAAACCGGCGGATGAAACCATCCGCCGGCGGGTTCTTTCGAATGGCGGCCTTACTGGCCGCTCGGAACTTGCGATCCCGTATTGCCGTTGGCGCCGTTCGCCGGCGCTGCGGGCGCGGGCGCCGCACCCGTCGGCGCTTGGGCGGGAGCGGTTGCGCCACCTGCCGGAGCCGCATTGTTGGCGCCGTTGCCCGGAGCCGGAGCCTGCGTGTTTCCGCCGGCCGGAGCGGGCTGGCCGCCGCCGAGCGAATCAAGCACGCCGCCGCTCGAGCCCGTGCCCGGAATCCGCTCGAGGATATCGGTGGCCTGCGGCTCGTAGCGCGACAGAATGCCCATCGCGAGCGCGAGCCCGAAGAAGAGGAAGGCCAGAACAGCCGTCGTGCGGGTCAGCGCATTGGCCGTGCCGCGCGCGGACATGAAGCCCGAACCGCCGCCGATACCGAGACCACCGCCTTCGGAACGCTGAATGAGAACGACGCCGATCAAGGCGACGACCACCATGAGATAGATGACGAGTAGTACGGTCTGCATCAGCTTCCAGTCCTGCCCTCTTCGGGCATGCGAATCGAACGATCGCGGCCGCGAACGGCTGCGCCAATTTGGCGCCTCTTTATACCAAGCCGCCAGCTAATCCAAGCCCCTGCCGGGTCGCCCCGACGATCAGGCTGCCAATTCCTCGTAGGCCCTGTAGATGGCGAGGAAATCGTCGGCTTTCAAGCTCGCACCCCCGATCAGCGCGCCGTCCACATTGGCGACGCCCATCAGTTCCTTGGCGTTGGAGGGCTTGACGGAGCCGCCGTAGAGAATGCGCATCTTGCCGCCTTCCGCACCAAAACGGTGCACGAGTTCGCGGCGCATGACGGCGTGCGCCTCCTCGACGTCGGCGGCCGTCGGCGTAAGCCCCGTGCCGATCGCCCAAACCGGCTCGTAGGCGATCACGGTGTTCTCGGCCGTAGCTCCGTCCGGCAGGCTTCCGGCGAGCTGGCGTTTCAGGACATCGAGCGTCTCGCCGCCCTTGCGCTCCGCTTCCGTCTCGCCGATGCAGACGATTGCGACGAGGTCAGCGGCGTGGGCCGCTTCGGCTTTGGCATGTACCAGTGCGTCGCTCTCGCCGTGGTCGGTGCGGCGCTCGGAGTGGCCGACGATGACATGGGTGCCGAAACAATCGGCGATCATCTGGGCCGAAATGTCGCCGGTATGGGCGCCCGCCTCCTTCTGGTGGCAGTCCTGAGCACCGATCATCAGCGGGCTGTCGTCGCAAAGCGCTGTCGCAACATAAAGCAGCGTTGCCGGCGGGCAGATCAGCGTGTCCACCTTGGTGGAAAGCTCACCCTTGACGCCCTCCGCCATGGCCTTGATCTGGTCCAGCGATGCGCGCGTTCCATTCATCTTCCAGTTGCCTGCAACGAGCGGGCGGATATCGGGCGTCATGAAATTCCTCCGGATCAGATCTTCCTCTCGGGCAAGCGGCCTAGCAAATCGCCAAGGCAAAAAAAAGCACCCGAGCGCTTTATTCGTTCCGCTTGGCGCCGCGGGCATCGCCGAGAACCGTCGGCAAGGCCGGTCGAACTTGAACCGGTATGCGGCGAATAAAAGCAGCGCTTCGGGCGTCTCATACTGGCGAGCGCGCACTCGCGAAGGGAATGACTGCCTCCATCATCGGAAGACGCCATGCTCCGCAACAGCGATAGCGGATTTGGATCGGCGACCATCGTCCTGCACTGGACGATTGCCGTTCTCATCCTCGGGCTCACCCTGCTCGGCTTCATCATGCGCCGGACCGAAATCGACCCGGCTCTGCAATTTTCCCTCTACCAATGGCACAAATCCTTCGGGTTCACAGCGCTGGGGCTCGCTATCCTTCGAACGGCCTGGTGGTTCATCGAGCGCAGTCCGGCGCCTGTTGCTGGCCTCGGTCCACTGGAGCACATAGCGGCCCGTATGGCGCACTCGGTACTCATCCTCCTCGCGCTCGTCGTGCCGCTCGCCGGCTGGGCGGTCGTCTCCGCCTCGACACTGAACATCCCGAGCTTCTATTTCAATGCGATCGTCATTCCGCATCTGCCGCTTGCCCAATCAGAGACATCGGAGGCGTTCTGGACCTTTGCCCACGCCTTGCTTGCCTATCTCACTCTCGGCCTAGTCGTGCTCCACGCGGCGGCAGCACTCTACCACCACTCGATAAGACGCGACGAAGTGCTCGTCCGCATGCTTCGGCCCAGTTTCGGCTTACGGCGCTCCCGGACGCTCGACGCTCACGAGAACGACGACACCGCCGTCGAGAGGAAATGATCATGATGATCCCACGCGGGCAGACCATAAGAGCGATTGTTTCATTCGCGCTTCTCGCCTTCTCGGCAGCACCTGCGACGGGCGCGAGGGCGCCGGCGCTTGCGGACGCGGCCGGCAATTACCGTATCGCCAGCTCCTCTGTCATCCATTTCAGCATCGCGCAGGTCGGAGGCGGCGGGGGCATCGCCGGGAATTTCGCAAAATTTTCCGGCGGGTTCCGGCTAGACCGCGACAATATCGGGCGATCTTCCGTCGAGTTCACGCTTTACCCGGAGAGCGTCAGGTCAAGCGAGCGGCGCATCGAGAATTTCCTTCGCTCCAGCGCCGTTTTCGACACGGCCAACTATAAGACGGTGACCTTCCGTTCCACCAGCGTCACGCAGACCGGGCCGGACACTGCGACAGTCGAGGGGACGCTGACCGCCCGCGGCAAGGCCCGCAAGGAGCGCTTTGCGGTCACGCTCACCGACTGGAACAGGCGTTCGATTTCCTTCACCATTCGCGGCAGCATCCGCCGATCGCCCTATGGCATCGACGTCGGAACGCCCATCTATTCCAACGTCGTCGAGTTCGACATGAACATCAGAGGGCTGAGGCGCTGAATCACCGCGATGTCAGCTCCCGCGATGTCGAAGCGGCATGCAGCCGGCCGTACGACCTTTCCTTATCCCGCTCGTAAGGCCAGCGCCGTGCGCCGCCAGAAGTTCGAAGCCATGGCCGGATCGCGCAGCGCCTCGAGCCGTCTCCAGGACGGGAATGATGCGTCGAAGGCTTCGGGGCTCATGCGAAAATCCCCGCACGGACTGATTGCGCCACCGGCCTCGACGACAATACGGTCGAGAGCGTCCAACAGCTTGATCGTGGTCTCGCCGTGGTCGGCAAAGTCCAACGTCAAGCTGAAGCCCGGCCGAGGGAACGAGAGAAGTCCGCTCGCGGCAACGTCCCCAAAACGCTGCAACCTCGTCTGAACGGAAGCATGGCCCATGCGACGCGCGGTCTCGAGCAGACGAGCCGTCGTCTCCGGCGCGTTCGCGGCGGGATAGACGCTCTGATGCTGGCAGAGACCCCTCCGACCGTAGAGCCGGTTCCATCCGTTGATGCCATCGAGCGGATGGAAGTAGGTCGTCCACTTCACGGTCGAAACGGTTTCGCCGGGGCTCTGCTTGCGAAAGCGGTATTCGTTCCACGCCCTCAACGTCACGCTGTTGAGGAGATTGACGGGCGGAGAGAACGGCACGGAAAGCTTCAGCCGTTTCGGAATGTCCGGAAACTCGCAGGCCCCGTCCGCGTGGTCGGCCGCCCAGAGCACGCCCCTCCCCGTCCGCCGTCCGGTCGCAAGCTGATCCACCCAGGCGGCGACATATTCATGCTCTTCGCCGGCGCGGTCGACGAGCGTGAAATACTGGTCGAGATTCTCGAAGCGGATCGTATGCCGCTGGACATGCGGCGACGGTACCTTCATCAGCCGAAGCTCGACGTCCAGGATGAGCCCGGTCAGACCCATGCCGCCGATCGTGGCCGCGAAAAGCTCGGCATTCTCCTCAGGAGAACAGACCATTCGCTCGCCCGCCGAGCGCAGCAACGTCAGGCGCCGGACGTGGTTGCCGAAGGAGCCCCGGCCATGGTGATTGCCGCCGTGAACATCGTTGGCGACGGCACCGCCCACCGTCACGAGGGCCGTTGCAGGCGTGACCGGCAGAAAGAATCGATGTGGGACGGCCCGAGCAAGAATGTCACCGAGTGTGACGCCAGCTTCGCAGGTCAGGATGCCGGTCCCCGGGTCGAAGGCCAGGATACGGTTGTGTCTCCCGCATTCGATGAGCGTCCCGGAATCGTTTCGGCGACCATCGCCGTAGCTGAGGCCACTACCGACGGGGAGAAACGCCATCGGCTCGATCGAGCCGATGCGGTCCTCGTAGTCATCCGGCGAGATGATCCGCCTGGGCGAGCCCCGGGGCTGCCCCTCGTTTTCGAATTCATCCATGCTCATCGCGCTCACGCAGTCATCGATCGAGAAACCAGTTCAGCGCCTCCCGCCAATCGGTCATGCGCACCGGCGTGCCATGCGAACCCGTCTCAAAGAGGACGAAGCGTGCTGGATAATTCTTCGCTTTGAGGGCCCGATAAAACGTGATCTGGGTCTCGGCTGGATAGACATTGTCCTGGCTGCCGTGACTGAAGAACAGCGGCAACTGCGCGCCGTAAGCAGCGCTCCTTCGAAAGTCCGGATCGGCCACACCGGCCATCACCATCATGCCGCCGAGCGCCGCCACCGCCGCCTTGTCGCGGGCGATGCCCCAGCAGATGAAACTGCCCATGGATGCGCAGGAAAGAATCACCGGCCGACCGCCGGAGCCCTTTGCAGCGAAGCGGATCAGCTCCGCAACATCCGTCACCCCCGCTGCATCGAAGGACCGCACGCTCGGCGCGTAATAGGTGCCGCCATTCGCAAGCGCGAGGTTCTTGAGGCGATTGAAATTGCCGCCAAAGGAGAAATCGTTGGCGCCGAGGCGACGATCGCCCCCGCGCCCATGGATGAAAATAACAGTGAAAGCGGCACCGCGGTCCGGGCCGACGCGGGTAACGTCGAGCGTGCGACCGCCAAGGTCGAGCGTCTCATTGACCTGCGCGTTCTTGACGCCCAGCGACACATAGGCCCGTTTGACGCGCCGCTCCGGGATCTGGTCGCGTGCGTTGATATCACGCAGCTCCTGGTAGTCGATGATGCGGAAATCGCCGCCGTCCGCCTCCTGAAGCACCCGGCCGTAGCCAAAGAGCGCATCCTTGTAGGGCCGCAAGGGCTCGGCGCCGGCGGAGGTGGCAAGACCAACGAAAAGAAGCGCCCCGATCAAGCGCTGGACAGAGAAAACAATTGTGGACATAGACACCCGATCGGCTCCCTCGTTCTGCCCATGGCTTGCCATCGTCGCCTGCGCTAAGCAACAGTGAAGCCCACATTCGGCCGGCTTGAGCCGCACTTCGTCTTCCGAGACGCCTGAAATTCGCCTTTTGTTCGCGCTTTAGGCGAGACTCTGGCAGAATTCCGGCGATTCGCACGGCAAGAGATGGCGGCGGCGCCGCGGCCTTGCTATGGCCTTGCCGACTACCGCAGGCCTTTGTCCTTAAATCGGAGCCGATTTGAGGACAAAGACATACAGCAATTCAAACTGCTACAGCGACCTTTGTGCGTCGGATAAGACGCATGGCGCCGTAGAGACGACAGGAACGATCCGAAGGCTTCATGGACGACAGCAGCGACCTTTTCTCCGCAATGCCTCCGCAGCCGAAGCCGGCCGATGCCGCCGCGCCGCGCAAGCCGACGACGCCGCCTGCCGCCGGCGAAGCGCCGCGTGCTGCGCCGAAGAGCAGCGACGGCAGCGATTATGACGCCTCGGCGATCGAGGTGCTGGAGGGGCTCGAGCCCGTCCGCCGCCGTCCCGGCATGTACATCGGCGGTACGGACGAGAAGGCGCTGCATCATCTTTTCGCCGAGGTGATCGACAACTCGATGGACGAAGCGGTCGCCGGACACGCCAATTTCATCGAGGTGAACTTAGACGCCGACGGTTTCCTGACGGTCACCGATAATGGCCGCGGCATTCCCGTCGAGAACCACCCGAAGTTCCCGAACAAGTCGACGCTCGAAGTGGTCATGACGGTGCTGCACGCCGGCGGCAAGTTCGATGGCAAGGCTTACGAGACTTCGGGCGGTCTGCACGGTGTCGGCGTTTCCGTGGTGAATGCACTTTCGGATTCGCTAGAGGTCGAAGTCGCGCGCAATCGCCGGCTCTATCGCCAGCGCTTCTCCCGCGGCATTCCGCAGGGCGGGCTCGAGGACCTCGGCGACGTCCATAATCGCCGTGGCACGAAGGTCCGCTTCCATCCCGACCCGCAGATCTTCGGCCCGCATGCGCATTTCGAGCCGGCGCGCCTTTTCCGCATGGCCCGGTCCAAGGCCTATCTTTTCGGGGGCGTCGAGATCCGCTGGTCCTGCGATCCGTCGCTGTTGCCGGAAGGCTCGGAAATCCCGGACAGGGCCGTCTTCCATTTTCCGGGCGGCCTCAAAGACTATCTTGCCGCAACGCTCGGCAAGGAATTCACGGTCACCCGCGAGATCTTTGCCGGCAAATCCGAAAAGGCCGGCGGCCACGGGTCGCTCGAATGGGCGGTCACCTGGTATGGCGGCGACCAGCAGATCCATTCCTACTGCAACACCATTCCGACCCCGGAAGGCGGAACGCACGAGGCGGGTTTCCGCATCGCGCTGACAAAGGGCCTAAAGAACTACGCGGAACTCACGCAGAACAAGCGCGCCGCGATCATCACCACCGACGACGTCATGATCTCGGCGGCAGGCATGCTCTCGGTCTTCATCCGCGAGCCGGAATTCGTCGGCCAGACGAAAGACAAGCTCGCAACCGTCGAGGCGCAGCGCATTGTCGAGAACGCGCTTCGCGATCCCTTCGACCATTACCTCGCCGACAATCCGGGGGAAGCGGCGAAGCTTCTCGACTGGGTGATAGAACGCGCCGAGGAGCGCGTGCGCCGGCGCAAGGAGAAGGAAGTCAATCGCAAGACCGCGGTGCGCAAGCTGCGCCTGCCAGGCAAGCTTGCCGACTGCGCACAGAGCACGGCGGAAGGCGCGGAACTCTTCATCGTCGAAGGGGACTCGGCCGGCGGATCGGCCAAACAAGCGCGCAATCGTGCCAACCAGGCGATCCTGCCCTTGCGCGGCAAGATCCTGAACGTCGCCAGCGCCGGACGCGAAAAGCTCGGTCAGAACCAGCAGATTACTGATCTCGTCCAGGCGCTCGGCTGCGGCACGCGGTCGAAGTACCGCGAGGAGGATTTGCGCTACGAGCGCGTCATCATCATGACCGACGCCGATGTCGATGGCGCGCATATCGCCTCGCTGCTGATCACCTTCTTCTATCAGGAAATGCCGGAACTCATCCGCGGCGGCCATCTCTACCTCGCCGTGCCGCCGCTCTACCGCCTCAGCCAGGGTTCCAAGACGCTCTATGCCCGCGACGACGCGCATCGCGAGGAACTGATGCGCACCGAGTTCAACGGTCGCGGCAAGGTCGAAATCGGCCGGTTCAAGGGTCTCGGCGAGATGCTGCCGGCCCAGCTCAAGGAAACGACGATGGATCCGGCGAACCGGACGCTGCTCAAGGTCGAGATCGACGACGTCGATTTCGAAGGCACGCGCGAGGCCGTCGACAGCCTGATGGGAACGAAGGCCGACGCCCGCTTCCGCTTCATCCAGGAACGCGCCGCCTTTGCGGAAAATCTGGATATTTAAGGCGGAGGATCGCTGTCCAATCTCGCGCGAGACTCGCGACTGCCCCTCACACGCCCGATGCATAGATGCCCCTCACCCTAGCCTCTCCCCGCTCGCGGGCGAGGGGACTGGGAGGGCGCGGCATCGTCCCTTCTCCCCGTCAGAACCCGGAGAACGTGGCGGCAGCCGGTTGAGGGGCGAAACCTTCAATGATCACTCAGCCGCCTGCCCGACCTTTTTCTCCATGAACAGGCTCAGCGGATCCGCCTGGTAGCTACCGAACGGCGTTCTCTCCACATAACCGAATGTCTTATAAAGGCCGATCGCTTCCGGTTGGTAGATGCCCGTTTCGAGGCGGATCGCGCTGAGTCCAAGCTTGTCCGCCTTGGCTTCGAGCGCCGTGAGCAGCCGCTTGCCGATCTGCAATCCCCTTGCCTCTGGATCGACGAACATCCGCTTGATCTCTGCGGTGCCGTCGCCTGCTTCGACCAGCGCGCAGCAGCCGACGATGTCGCCGTCCCGCCGGGCGACGAAGAAGGATACGGTCGGCCGTTCGAGTGTCGAAATATCGACAAGGTGGTTGCTTTCGGCGGGATAGAGCGATGCGGCATAAGCATCCGAGAGTTCGAGCAGGCGGATGATGGCCGGCTGGCGCGGATGTTCCTCGGCGATGGTAACTACGGTCATTGTTATAGGCCTCAATGCGAATCCATGCGGATGGGAAAGCGTCACCGGCAGACTAACTTCCGAGAAGAGCGAAACAAATACGCCAAACGACGCAGATGGGCTGCAATCAATCCGGGTGACAGGCGGAAACAATTTGTTTCGAGGCGCGGCAACTTTGCCCTACTTCCGGAAGAATCGAACGGTCATAAGATGCGAACCGAAGTCTTCCAAACGGACAAGAGACACGATGAAAACCGCCCTGATCGTAATGACCATTCTCGGTTGCGATGACAATGTCAGTCAGTGCCATTACATCTCGACCGTGAACGGCAATTGGCCGTCGATCGCCCAATGCGATACCGAATCGCAGAAGGAGCTGCCAAGGTTTTCCAACAGGAATTACCCGGTCGTCGTCGCCGTATGCGAGACCTCGGGGCCGGCCGCGGTGGCATCGACCGAGCCGGTGCCGGATGCCAACGCGACATTGCCAGAAAACGCGCCGGCACAGCAAGGGACAACGGTGCCGGTGGAGCAAGAGGCAAAGCCGACCTTGCCGAAACGCGCTTTCGCGCTGCTCAGCGGAGCGCTACCCGACCGGGAGAGGTTGAAAACGATCGTCACGGCGCCGGTTCTCTATGTGGAAGACGGTTACTCCTGGGTGGCTCGCCGGTTCAGCAACTGAGGCGATCAGGCCGCTTGCCGAGAGGCCAGCAGCGCGTAATCGCGCGCGATCTGCCGCTGCTCGTCAAAGGCCAGCCGCTCCACGAGTTCGGCGATGGCGTGAGAAACGTCCGAGGGCTTGCGGCGGATACGATACGAAAGCTCAGCGGCGATGGAGACCGGCGCACCATCGGCCCCCGCCCCTGCTCCGCCCTGGCAGAGCAGCACCGCCTCGGCGAAAGCCTTGCTCACCTCGCGACCAAGCCCGGCACTCTCGAGCAGAGCGCGGATCGAGTGGATGCGCCCACCCGAGAGGATCGAACGGACGCGCCTTTCCGGTACCCCGGAGAGATCGACGATCGCAGCGGAGAAGAATTCCGTTCTGCCGCTGCAGAGGGCGCTCAGCAATAAGGATGGCGTCAGGCGGCCGGCCTCGCGCAAATGGCCGATCATCTCCGGCAGTTCTTCGTGCGGCGCCGCGGCTGCGAGCGCAAGAGCCGCCGCGTCGCAGGCTTCCCTCGCCACACGCTGTACCCGCCCATGACCGATCGACGCCTGCACCAAGCCGCAAGCGGCAAGTGCCGCCCCGACCTTCTCGGCGAGAGCCTGTCGTGCATCGCTCGGCAGATCGCCGCGCGAGAGCAATTGGTCCCGCACGGCGGCGACGTGCCCGAGCCGGCCGGCGATCCGTCTCAGCGATCGCTGTGTCAGCCTGGCGCCTGGGTTTTCCAGCAGGATGAGGACTTCCTCCTCGTCGCCGATTTCCGCAATGGCAGCCGCAACGGAACGTGAGACGGTGCTGCGCGCCGCGATGAGCGCCCGTGTCTCGGCAGTGCCTCGCGCCGCTATGTCGACGAGGTCCTCATCGTTCAGCACGGCCGATCGGGAAATCGCGACGTAGGCGATCTCCGGCTGATCCTCCGCCAGCGCCTTGATGATCGCGCGGGGCGCTGTCGGGCAATCGGCCAAAGCGTCGACCAGCGAGTGACGCACCTTGGGCGACGGATCGTCGAGCAGAAAGGTCATCGCCATTTCGGCGGCGCGCCGATCGATGCCATTGATCTCGGCCTGGGCGTAGGCCCGACCGAGGGCGTTTGCCGCGCGCGCACGATCGCTGGTTCTCGCCGTTTCGACCCAGCGAAGAAATGCTTGTATGATCACCTATGCCCCACTAGACACCCAAAAGCCCCGATGTCCGAATATTAGCGGTCAAAGGTTTAAGATTGGTTCACCATGTCCGTTAACCTCCAGCAAACCATCAAGCCGCTGCTGTACCAGCCGAGGAATGAGCCGCTGCCCGCTCCGGCGAGCCTGAGCGCAGTTCAAGGCGTCGTTTTCGATGCGGCCGGAAACCAGCCTCCACGTCAGGTGAGCACAGCCGCCAAGGCTAGCACAGGCTGCCTCTTCCTCACCCGCATCCCGTCGGCTGAAAACGTCAACGAGCATGATCTTGGTGTCCTCCTTGCCAGTGGCGCCGACGGGGTCGTTTTGGCCGGATGCCGCGGACCCGCCGATATCCAGAGAATCGACGTCATGCTGAAGGTGACCGAGGCGGCCGCCGGAATTCCTCAAGGCCGAACGGCACTACTTGCGGAATATGCCACCGTTCCGGAGAGCGTGCTCTCCCCTCATTCGCTGGCGGGTGTTTCCTCCCGCCTTTCCGCATTGATATTCGATGCTGCCGCTCTCGCGGAAGCGTGCGGTTGCAGGCGCGTCACGGAGGCGGGCGACGTGCCTGCCGTCGTCCGGGCCGGTCGCGCCGCGGCCGTTCTCAGGGCGTGCGAGGCCGGGATCGCGGCTTACGAAATGATGCCGGCCGATGCAGTCGATGAATGGGCCCTGCGACGCCTTTGGATAAACAGCCTGGAGAACGGCTTTTCCGCCGTGGCCCTCCGCTCGTGGCAGCAGATCGACCTTCTCGCGGCGGCAGGCGTGCTGACCGAGGTCTAGCGGCTCGGCCGCATCATCTCGAAAACATCGCCGCCATCGCAATAATCCATGTAGCCGAGACGGGCGAGCGGCCTGACGGTCGCCACGTCGAACCGGCCGTCGCGAATGGCCTCGTCGCGGATATGGATCCCGACAACCGCGCCGATCACGACATAGCTGTCGGCCACCACGCCATCGAGGCCCTTGGGCCGGAATATATCCGTCATCCGGCATTCAAGCGCCGCGAAAGCCTCGCCGACGAACGGCGCGTTGACGAGGTTTCCCTCGACCGGCGTCAGGCCGGCGATCTCGAACTCGCTCTCGCCGTGCGGCGCTGTAATCGAGGTGAGGTTGACGGCTTCGCTCAGATTGCGGCTCGCGAAGCTCGCTGTGAACTCGCCGGTTGCCTCGATGTTGCGAACGGAATCCTTATAACCACTCGATGAGAACATCACGAGCTTCGGCCGATCACTGATGGCATTGAAGAAGGAATAAGGCGCAAGGTTAAGCGCGCCGTCGGCCGCCCGCGTGCCGATCCAGCCGATCGGCCTCGGCGACACGATTGCCTTGAAGGGATCGTGCGGCAAGCCGTGCCGATTGGCAGCCGTGTCATAGAACATCAGTGATCTTCCCCAACCCAGGTGACGATCTCCGCCAATTCCGGCCGAGGACGCTCCGTTGGCGGCACCATCGCGGTGCCGATGTGAATGAAGCCGGCGACCCTCTCGCCCGGTGCGACGCCGAGCAACGGATAGGCCTTTTCATCGTAGGCATACCATTCGGTAAGCCAGTTCGAAGCGTAGCCGAGCGCATTCGCAGCCATCACCAGGTTGAGGCAGACGGCACCGGCCGACATCAGTTGTTCCCATTCGGGAATCTTGAAATGCGGCGCCGCCTTGCTTACCACAGCGACGACGACCGGCGCGCGCGTCAGCCGCGTCTCCTCCACCTTGATCAGTTCTTCCGACATATCCGGCTTGGCGGCAAGCGCCATTTTCTTCAATTCGGCGCTGATCCGTGCCCTCTCCTCGCCACGATAGACGATGAAACGCCAGGGCGCCAATTTACCGTGGTCCGGCACGCGCGAAGCGAGCTTCAGCATCTCCTCGACCTCGGCCTTGCTCGGTCCCGGCGGCCCCATCTGGAAGGCCGGGATGGACCTGCGCGAGGCGAGATAGTCAAGGAGTTTTATTTCGGTTTTCATATTCAGCGAATTCCACTAATTTGCCGCCGGACCGACAGCCACGAAAATGCCATACCGGCGTCTCAAGTGGAGTCACCCAGTCAAGAAGTCAACTGTCCTCATGCGCATCCGCCCTCGTATTTTTCTCAGAACCTTCTTGGCGATCTCACTCGCCGGAGCGGCTTTTGAACGGGCGCTTGCCGAGGACCCGACCGACGCGTTCAAGAGCTTTCCCTCGATCTCCGGCACGCGCAAGATGCCGAAGCTTACGAGCTTCAATCCGCTCATCACCGATCCGACCCAGAGCGGCGAGCTGAAGGATGTGAAACTCGAAGCGCTGCTGACGGAAAAAGGCAACCCCGTTCAATCGGGCCTTACCTGGCGGGTCTTCAGCCCCATTCCCGGCAGCGACGGAAAGCTGCCATTGCTTGCCACCTCCGAGGGCGGCTCGACGGCTTTCAATCTCGTGCCCGGCGAATATTTCGTCAACGTCGCCTTCGGCCGTGCCGGCGCCACCCGCAAGATCCGCGTCCCCGAAGACGGCATGCTCGACAAGCAGGTGCTCGTGCTCGATGCCGGCGGGGTGATGCTGAACGCCGTTTCCGGCAGCGACGTGCGCATTCCGCCGAATGAGCTCAGCTTTTCGATCTTCTCCTCGGACGTGAAGGAAGACGGAGAACGGGCTCTGGTCGTCGCCGACGTGAAGCCGAACACGGTCATCCGGCTCAATGCCGGCACCTATCACGTCGTTTCCAATTACGGCTCGGTCAATGCCGTCATCCGCGCCGACATCCAGGTGGAAGCCGGTAAGCTGACCGACGCTACTATCCAGCATCGGGCGGCAAAGCTGACCCTGAAGCTCGTCTCGGAAGCGGGCGGCGAGGCGATCGCCGACACCGCCTGGTCCATCCTGACGTCCTCCGGCGACGTTGTCAGCGAGAGCGTCGGCGCCTTCCCGACGCTGGTTCTCGCCGAAGGCAGCTATACGGCTGTCGCACGCAACAAGGACAAGATCTACCAGCGAGACTTCGCCGTGAAAGCTGGTGTCAACACTGATGTGGAAGTGCTTCTGGGCGGCAACGGCGAAGCCGGCGGCGCCGCAGACGCGCAGGACTGAACCGGCGAACCAACCACCTCTCCTTGCGGAATGAGCTTGACGTCGCGTCAAGACCCGCGCCGTTGCTGCAGACTGCTGATAAAATGAATGGGCCGGCGAGTTCCGCCGGCCCATTTCGATTCATCACGACTTCCGCCGCGTCAGCGGGCGCTTCGCTCCGCCTTGCGCTTGAGGTCTGGCGCCAGGGCTTCGGCCGAGAGCGAAGCAACGGCCTCCTCGAGCGACATCGCGGTCTGCGCCTGAGAGCCGAGGCGGCGGATGTTGACCGAACGCTCTTCCGCCTCACGCCTGCCGCACACAACGATCACCGGTACCTTCGTCACCGAATGTTCGCGGACCTTGTAGTTGATCTTCTCGTTGCGGAAATCGGTTTCGACGGTAAGTCCCGCCTCACGCAGACGCTCCGCAACCTCGCGGCCGTAATCGTCCGCCTCCGACGTGATGGTCGCGACCACCACCTGCAGCGGCGAGATCCAGAGCGGCATATGGCCGGCGAAGTTCTCGAGCAGGATGCCGAGGAAGCGCTCCATCGAGCCGCAGATGGCGCGATGGATCATCACCGGCTGGCGCTTCTCGGACTCGCTGTCGATGTAGAAGGCGCCGAAGCGTTCCGGCAGGTTGAAGTCGACCTGCGTCGTTCCGCACTGCCATTCGCGGCCGATGGCGTCTTTCAGCGTGTATTCGAACTTCGGACCGTAGAAGGCGCCTTCGCCCGGCAGGATCCCGGTCTTGATGCGCCCTTCGGATTGCGCCTCGATGGTCTTCAGAACATCCATCATCACCGCCTCGGCACGATCCCAGAGCGCGTCCGAGCCGACGCGCTTTTCCGGCCGCGTCGAAAGCTTGACGACGATTTCCTTGAAGCCAAAATCCTCATAGACCGAAAGGATCAGGTCGTTGATCTTGAGGCATTCGGCTGCCATCTGCTCATCGGTGCAGAAGATATGCGCATCGTCCTGCGTGAAGCCACGCACGCGCATCAGGCCGTGCAGCGCACCCGACGGCTCGTAACGATGCACCGCACCGAATTCGGCAAGGCGCACGGGCAGTTCGCGGTAGGACTTCAAGCCATGCTTGAAGATCTGGATATGCCCCGGGCAGTTCATCGGCTTCAGCGCGAAGATGCGATCGTCATCCGTATCGTCGCCGGCAACGGTGACCTTGAACATGTTGTCGCGGTACCAGCCCCAGTGACCGGAAGTTTCCCACAGCGACTTGTCGAGCACCTGAGGCGCATTCACTTCCTGGTAGTCGCCTTCGAGCCTGCGGCGCATGTAGGCGACGAGGCTCTGGAAGATGCGCCAGCCCTTGCCGTGCCAGAAGACCACGCCCGGCCCCTCCTCCTGGAAATGGAAGAGGTCCATCTCGCGGCCGAGACGGCGATGGTCGCGCTTCTCCGCTTCCGCGAGCACGTGCAGATATTGATCCAGTTCCTCCTGGCTGTGCCAGGCGGTACCGTAAATGCGCGTCAGCATCGGATTGTTGCTGTCGCCGCGCCAGTAGGCGCCCGCCACCTTCATCAGCTTGAAGGCCGTGCCGATCTGGCCCGTGGAGGCCATGTGCGGCCCGCGGCAGAGATCGAACCAGTCACCCTGATAGTAGATCTTCACATCCTGGTTTTCGGGAATCGCATCGACGAGCTCGACCTTGTAGTTCTCGCCCTTGGCGGCGAAGACCTCCTTCGCCTTGTCGCGCGACCAGACCTCCTTGGTGAAGGGATCGTTGCGCGCGATGATCTCCCGCATCTTCTTCTCGATGACCGGCAGGTCGTCGGGCGTGAAGGGTTCGTTCTTGGCGAAGTCGTAGTAGAAGCCGTTCTCGATCACCGGGCCGATGGTCACCTGCGTTCCCGGCCACAGTTCCTGGACCGCTTCCGCCATGACATGCGCGGCGTCGTGGCGGATGAGTTCCAGCGCACGGCTGTCTTCACGCGTGACGATCTCGATCCTGCCGTCCTTCACGGGATCGGAAAGGTCCCGCAGCTCGCCATCGAGCGCAATCGCTACAGCCTTCTTCGCGAGCGACTTCGAAATCGATTCTGCGACATCGCGACCGGTCGTGCCCGCGGCGAATTCGCGAATGGAGCCATCAGGAAATGTGAGGGAAACGGAATGCGACATCATGATCTCCTATCCAGTCCCGCCAACGAATGCGGGTGGTATGGTTTGCCGGACGGGCCGGTGAATTACAGCGCCGCGCGTCTTATCAGACGCGCAAAAGTCGCTGTAACATTTTGAAGTGCTGCATTTTTTTATCCTTAAATCGGATGCGATTTAAGGAAACATGCGAGTAACGCGCGCCTGATAAAGGTTTTTGGTGGTGGAGTAAAGGCATGGGGCCGGCTCAACCGACAACCATTGCACGCAGACCCTTCACTGTGTTCCAGTTGCGCAACGTCCCGACACCCAGCCTTTGGGTCGTCAGCGCGCCACCTAGCTTCGAGTCGCTCGCCTTACCGCCAAAGTCGACCCAGAGATCGCCATCGACGATGGACACCCGTTCGCCTCTTGAACAATAGCGGTGGAGCTTTTCCCGCGCGTCCGGCACAAGCGGCAAGCGCATCACCCGCACGTGCACGCTTGCCGGATCTTTTTCGCCTTCGGCGAGGAAGGGATTGCCGTCGGCAAGCTTCAACCAGCCTTCGGCAGTGCGCGCGATGATGTCGACGTGACGGCCGAAGGTCGCGGCAAACACCTTTTCGAGCTCGGTCTCGACCTCCGCGAGCGGCTTCTCTGACGCCTCGAAAACGAGATTGCCCGTGGCGACGAGCGTTCGTGGCATCCTGTAGCCGAGCCGTTCGGCCATTTCCCTCAACTCGGTCATAACGACGCGGCGACCCTCGCCGAGGACGATGCTGTGGAGCAAAGCGACGTAGGTCTTCATTCCCTAAGCCCGCCAGAAATCGACGGCGCCTGCCGGCAGCCGCGCAAGCACGCGATTGAGCATTGTCTCGTCGACATTCCGCCGCAAGGCGGTCGCGGCATCCGCGATTGCCGTATCGGGGGATGCGTTGTGATCGCCCCGGAAGGCCTGCACCTCGCGGGTCATGGTGAGACGGCCGGAGAAGGGCACTGTCGGCTCCTCGAGGTCCCAGTCGGCGACGAAGATCGCTCGAAGGACCGGCGGCAGCACGTTGGCGAAAAGCAGCGCATCGGAAATCTCGAGGCGGCGACGGAAGGTGTAGAGCACCGCCTGCACCATCGTATAGGCCTGGTTGGTCGTCTGGAGGCCGGCGATATCTCGCGCATCGAGGATGAAGCGATCGAAATCGGCCGAGGCCTGCCGGTATTCCATCGGAATCGTCACAGCCCCCGCTCCTCGTTGCGGCGTGGCTGCCAATAGCGCCATGGCGTGTACCAGCGTTGGCGAGACGCGAGCGTCTCCGGCACCGGATCGAACCCATGCGTGCCGCCCGGGCCGCAGCGCACGACCCGGAAAAGCGTCAACCATCCACCGGCCCAGAAGCCGTGCCGGGCAATCGCCTCATAGCCATATTCCGAACAGGTGGGCAAATGCCGGCAGGAATTGCCGATGAAGCTCGACAGGGTCAATTGGTAGGCCCGAATCAGGGCCGTGCCGATGAGCCGGCCAGGCGTGCGGCGGAACGGCCCGGACCAGTTCCGGCCGCTGCCGGAAAGGCGGAGTTCGCCGGACTTGACCGCATGATCGTGCTGCTGATGCGGGCACATGGCTCAAACGGCGGCTGCAAGGCGCTTGGCCTCGATCTGGCCGATAGCGTCGACAACCGCATCGAAGGTCAGCATCGTGGAGGCGTGGCGCGCCTTGTAGTCCTTGACGGGCCTCAAGAAACGCATGTCCTCGAAACGGCCCGAAGGTCCCTCCCCATCGGCCTTGAGCATGGCCAGCATGTCTTCGCGGGCTTGGCGGATCTCATCGGCATGGGCGCCAACGACCTGACGCGCCATGATGGAGGAGGATGCCTGCCCCAGCGCGCAGGCCTTCACGTCATGGGCGAAATCGGTCACAACGTCGCCCTCCATCTTCAGCCAGATTCTTACTTTCGAGCCGCAAAGTTTGGAGTGCGCGGCGGCTTCGGCATGAGCGTCCACCAACATCCCGATGCGTGGAATGTTGCCGGCAAACTCGAGAATCCTGTTGTTGTAAATGTCATCCATCATTTAACGCGATCCGGCTGATTTTTCGCTGGTTTGCGCAATCGGCGCATGATTTTCTCCGGCAGGCGGGAAAAAAGCACGACGTGGCGCATTCGGGCCCTTTTATCCATGTGGCACCATACTATATGCTATGTCGTGTTGGGGTGACAGTTCCGCAAGGGGGACAAGTGTCGCCTGTTGTTTGGGAAACCGTGCCGGACGGTCGAGTGCACTGATAAGCCGAGACCCGAAAGCCCCGGAGCCCGCCAACGGAACCCAAGCCTGCAGGGTTAGGCGAATGGCCAATGGCGAGTTGTCCGAAAAGATAAAACGTCAGCAATCCCGTATTGCTTAAAAGAGGCCATATGGACGCCATAGTAAAGAATTTCCCTGTGCTTGACGACACGAGCGGTCGTCCGACACAGAAAGAAGCCGAGGAAGCCGTTCGTGTCCTGCTGCGCTGGGCAGGCGAAGATCCGACCCGGGAAGGTCTCAAGGACACGCCGGCGCGCGTCGCCAAATCCTATCGGGAGATCTTCGGCGGCTACGACCTCGTCGCTGAAGATGTGCTCGGCCGCACCTTCGAAGAAGTCTCCGGCTACGACGACATCGTGCTCGAGAAGGACATCCCGTTCTACTCGCATTGCGAGCATCATATGGTGCCGATCATCGGCAAGGCCCATGTCGCCTATCTGCCGAACGGCCGCGTGCTCGGTCTTTCGAAGATCGCCCGCGTCGTCGACATCTACGCCCGGCGCCTGCAGACGCAGGAGGCGATGACGGCACAGATCGCCAGAGCCATCGACGAAACCCTCGCCCCCCGAGGCGTGGCGGTGATGATCGAGGCCGAGCACCTCTGCATGGCGATGCGCGGCATCAAGAAGCAAGGCTCGACGACGCTGACGACCACCTTTACCGGTGCGTTCAAGACCGAGCCGGCCGAACAGGCCCGCTTCATGACCCTGCTCAGGGGCTTCAAGTAAGCTCCGCGACGCGCATGTTTCCTTGATCAGAAGCCGATTCAAGGACAAACCTGCAACGATTCAAAGTACTGCAGCGATCCTTCATGCGTCTGCAAAGACGCGAGGCGCGCTGTAGTGGAGCCTACGCAATGACGCTCACTTTCGATTCTCCCCCGGAAGATAAGGCCGAACTGGAGACCGGGTCGGCCTTCACGCCCCGTTTCGACGAGAAGGGGCTGATCACCGCCATTGTCACAGACGCAGGCGATGGTGAGCTTCTGATGGTCGCGCATATGAACGCCGACGCTCTCGCGCTTACGATCGAGACCGGCGTTGCCCACTACTACAGCCGCTCGCGCGGCCGCCTGTGGAAGAAAGGCGAGAGCTCCGGCAATTTGCAGACTGTCAAGGAAATTCGGACCGATTGCGATCAGGATGCCGTCTGGCTCAAGGTCTCGGTCGCCGGCCACGACGCCACATGCCACACCGGTCGCCGCTCCTGCTTCTACCGGACGGTCGGCCTCGACAACGGCAAGGCGACCGTGACCATCACCGACGATCACAGGCATTTCGACCCGGCAGAGATATACGCAAAAAATTAGGCCCAGACCCAAGCACCTGCATTTTCCTGGCTCGGCCGCATGTTATATTCACCTTTTGGAAACCAAACGGGCGCCTAATCATTGTTCAAGTAAGTAGTTCCCGCGGTAACCGCGGGGAGCCGAGATGTGTTGCAGGCTGTATCCAATGTTTATCGGGCCGGCCGCACTCGGTGGTTGGTTCGATGCTATATATCAATCGTGGTGCCAGTCTTTCAGCGATGAATTTGGACAAGGCCGGCACCTGCAGCGAGGCGCTTCAGATCCGACGTGCCAGGCCGCTGTAGCACTTTGAATGATGCATGAGCTCGTCCTTGATCGATTCCGGTCCAGGCATTCATGCAATAGCCCGCTTGGCAGGGTTCCCTGCAAAACGCGCGCGCTTGGGTGGTCTATTCGGCGGTGTTGGAGGTGCCGGATGTTGAATTGGACGTTTACGCGCAACAGCCAGATTACCGATCTTTCCGGCCCGCAAGGGTCGTCGATTACGACCACGCCTCCAGAGCCACCGGCCCCTCAACCCCAGACACCGAAGATTGCGCTCGCGCTTGGCGGCGGCGCGGCGCGCGGCTGGGCGCATATCGGCGTTCTAAAAGCCCTCGACGAGGACGGGGTCGAGATCGGCATGATTGCCGGCACATCGATTGGCGCGCTCGTCGGCGGCTGCTATCTCGCGGGCAAACTGGAGGAATTGGAAGCCTTCGCCCGCTCCCTGACTGTACGCCGAATTGCGGGGCTGCTCGACTTCGCCATCGGCGGTGGCGGTCTCTTCGGCGGCCTCAGACTCACCAAGCGCATGCAGGAGCATCTGCAGAACATCAGCATCGAGGACCTTGGCCGCCCCTTCATTGCCGTCGCCACCGAAGTTCACAGCGGCCACGAGGTCTGGATCGAGAAGGGCTCGCTCATCACCGCCATTCGCGCGTCTTATGCGCTTCCGGGCATTTTCGAACCGATCAATGCCAACGGCCGGACGCTCATCGACGGCGCGCTCGTCAACCCCGTCCCCGTTTCGGTCTGCCGCGCCCATGAGCAGCAACTCGTCGTTGCCGTCAACCTGAACTATGACCTCTACGGCCGCTCGGCCGTCGTCAAGCACAGCGCCGGCATGCAGACGCCGGATGCGCCGCTGAAGGACGCCAACCGCTTTTCGGCCCGGCTCGGCATGACCAGCGTCATGGTCCAGGCCTTCAACATCATCCAGGACCGCATCTCGCGCGCGCGGCTTGCCGGCGATCCGCCGGACCTCTCCCTCCATCCGAAACTCAACGACATCGGGCTTTCTGAATTTCATCGCGCCGGCGAGGCGATCGAGCGCGGCTATCAGGAAGCGAAGGCCAAGCTCGCCGAAATCAAGCGCATGCAGGAGGTACTGGTTCGCTGAAGGGCTGCGGGTCGGCAACGCACGGACGCGCAGTCGAGGCTCCTAATCAGGGTGAGAATCCTTGGCTGCCGTCTTGCGTTTATGGCATCAAGGGCGGCCAGATGCCGCCCCAAGGTCCCGCGTCCGATCGGACGCGTAAAGGCTGAATCACGTAAAAGGCGGCTATCCGGCGATGTAGGCCTTGATCTGCTCGGTCTCGTTCTCGATGGCGCGGATATGGTACTTGACCACGTCCCCGATCGACACGATCCCGGCCAAACGGCCTTCGCTCTCAACGGGTAGGTGACGCGCACGCAATTTGCTCATCATCTCCATCAAGGTGTTCACGGTCATCTCCTCACGGCAGCAATAGACATTCTGCCACATGACGGTCGAGACCGGCTTATCGAGACAGGAGGCACCGTATTTGGCGATCGAAGCGACGACATCGCGCTCCGTCAGAATGCCCACGATCTGGTCGTCCGCGTCGACGACAACAACGGCTCCAATATGATTGTCATGCAGAAAAGTCGCCGCCTGTTGAACCGTCACCTGCGGCGTCACGGTGACGACGTTGCGGCCTTTTTCGTTGAGAATCGCTTTCACTGACATGCGCACATCTCCCGTTGCGACAACACCGGGCCGGGGGGAAGAGGTACTAGCGGTGATCAGTTGCCGCACTTCCTGAAGGCGCAGAAAGGTCGCGACGACATTGCGAGACGGCCGCAGGAACCCATACCCATTCCGGCACCGAAACGGCTCTTGCACTCCTCCAGCACAAAGCCTCACCGGCCTCCGGCCTTTTCCGCGGCCGCTTCACGCACATTTGTTCGGCGGCCGTGGTGAATGGTGCTCCAGCGACTTCGGGAAATCAACCCTCCTCCCGGCACGCGTCAGGCTCATCGGGGAAATCCAGCATCACGATGATTCCGCGGTTGAAACAATGCATTATCGCCAGCGGACCTTTGCGCGTCTGATAAGACGCACGGCGCTGTAGCCTGCAAGCGCCCTTTCCCGGCTGCGTTAGTGTGGCACGCACGCCTCGTTCGCGAGCGAAGGTCAGTGCAAGGCAGTCGACGAGACAACACGCCGGTTGTGCGAAGAACATTTTCTAACGCTGCGAGAAGTGCTAGCGTCAGGTACGGGTTTCCTGCATATCGACGAGAGAAGTCCCCAATGGGCCGAAATGCGCTTGCGGACACGACGATTCATATTCGCCGTTTGCAGCGGGGCCTGTCGCCGCCCGTGATTCCGGAGGCATTTGCTGGCGACACCCGACTTGTCGGCCGATGGCGGAACCGACCGTTCGAATACAATTTGCCGCCCCTGAAGGACCATATCATCTCCGCGACATACGTCGCTGCCGGCAACGCATCGGTGACAATCGGCCAGCAGACGCTTTCTGCTACTGCAAGGTCGGGAATGATAACGTTTGCGCCGAGAGGGCATGAGGGCTTTTGGCGGGCAGACGGCTCCGTCGAGGTCTCGAACGTCTTCTTGGGCCACGGCCGACTTCTGGCCTGTGCGGATCAGGTGGGGAATGGCCGCGAGCCCGAGCTACTCCACCGCGTGCATTTCAGCGACCCAAAGCTGTTCACGATCATGACCATGATTAATGACGAGATCAGCAGCGGGGACGTGATGTCGCATTTGTATATAGAGCAACTGCTCGATCTTTTGTGCCTCCAACTCCTCAGAGCTCATGCCGCAACTTCTATTCCGATCTCGCCCGGACCGCGGCGCGGCCTGTCGGCCTGGCAGGTCAAGCGTGTCACCACCTACATACGTGAGAATGTTGCAGAGGATATCAGGCTCCAGGAGCTCGCGGATCTCGTCAATTTAAGTCGCTTCCATTTCTGCACGGCTTTCCGCATGGCTACCGGTCATACGCCTTATGGATGGCTGACGCGCCAGCGCATCGCGCATGCCAAGACGCTCCTCAAAGACCGAACGCTGCGCATCGTCGATATCGCGCTGATCGTCGGATACGAGACGCAATCCGCTTTCTCCGCGAGCTTCCGCAAGGTGGTGGGCCTCACACCGAGCGAGTTCCGCCGCCGTCTCTGAAATTCACTCTCTTTCAGCATATTCCCATTAGCAGCGCCTTGATGCGACGCAAGTTCGCCGACTGCTGGCGGACCTGCGTCGTCGCTATCGCTCGCCGCAACATCCAAGCAATTCCCAAAGATCGCGACAGTCACGCAGCGGCATACCTCGTAATCTTCGGGCGATCGCCGCGAGCCTAAAGAGGATGTTCCTCATGACCGAGAACCCGTCAGAATCGCATCCACCAGGTCCCATCATGTCGCGCCGGGAGACACTTCAGGCAACGGCCGGGGCAGTGGCTCTGGCTGCCTTGCCGCCGCTGTCTGCGACCGCAACGAGCGCCCCTGCCCTCGACACGAACACCGTGACATTGACGATGACCGTGAACGGTCGCGCTCAGACGCTGAGCGTCGATCCGCGCCAATCGATCCTGGACGTCCTGCGCGAGACGCTCAATCTCACCGGCACGAAGAAAGGCTGCAACCAGGGTGCCTGTGGCGCATGCACGGTACTTGTCGATGGCAGACGTATCGTCTCTTGTTTGACATTGGCATCCATGCACGACGGGGCTCAGATCGAAACCATCGAAGGGCTGGAAAAGGACGGCGTGCTCCATCCTCTCCAGGAAGCGTTCGTTGAGCACGCGGGCTTGCAGTGCGGATTCTGCACGCCCGGCCAGATCATGTCCGGACTGGGCTGCATTGCCGAAGGCCACGCAGGCTCGCCGGAAGAGATCCAGTTCTGGATGAGCGGCAACATCTGTCGCTGCGGCGCCTATCCAGGCATCGTCGCAGCCGTCGCAGACGCGGCCGGGAGGACCTGAGCCATGTTCCCCTTCGTTTTGGAGAAGCCCCAAAGCACCGAAGACGCAATCGCGGCGGCCGCTTCTGGCGCCCGCTACATCGCCGGCGGCACCACGCTCGTCGACCTGATGCGCGAGGAGGTCGAAGGACCGGAACGGCTCGTCGACATCAACAAGCTTCCTTTGGGCGGCATCCGTGTGGAAGGAGAGGATCTGGTCATCGGCGCGCTCGCGCGCATGGCGGAGGTCGCCGCCGACCCAAATGTCCAGCGCCTGCAACCACTGATCGCGGAAAGCCTGATCGAGGGCGCGTCGCCGCAATTGCGGAATATGGCCTCGATGGGCGGAAACCTGCTGCAGCGGGTGCGATGTCCTTATTTCCGCATGCTCGATGCGGGCTGCAACAAGCGTACACCGGGTTCCGGCTGTGCCGCGATCGAAGGGTTGAATGCCGGCCACGCTATCCTTGGCACGAGCGATCACTGCGTCGCAACGCACCCTTCCGACGTCGCGGTCGCGCTGGTGGCACTCGACGCAACGATGCGGGTCCGGGGCTCGAAGGGCGAGCGCAGCTTCCCGGTCGAAGAACTCTTCCGGCTGCCGGGCGACACGCCACATCTCGAACACACGTTACTACCGGGCGAGCTCATCATGGAAATACGCGTAGCCGGCGGGCCTCACAGTCACCGTGCGCGTTATCTGAAGGTTCGTGATCGCGCCTCCTACGAATTCGCGCTGGTTTCGGCTGCCGTTGCCCTTTCGATCGAGGGCGGCGTAATCCGTCAGGCTCGCCTCGCGGTAGGCGGGGTCGGCACACGGCCTTGGCGCTTGCGCAATTGCGAGGCCGCGCTGGCGGGAAAAAGACCAGAGCGGCAGGCATTCGAGGAAGCTGCGCAGCTCGCCACGCAAGGAGCCCGGCCGCTGCACCACAATCAATTCAAGGTCGAACTCTTGCCGCGGACAATCGTCCGCGCGCTTGAAATGGCGGGAGAAGTCGCATGAGCGTGAGCTTGATCGGAAGGCCGATGACCCGCGTCGATGGTCGCGCCAAAGTCACGGGGGCGGCTCGCTACGCCGCCGATTTCAACCAACCGGGCCAGCTCTACGCCGTAATCGTCAGCGCTACCGTCGGACTTGGCCGAGTGACAGACGTCGCCGCCGCTGAGGTCGGGCGGGCGCCCGGTGTTGTCGCCGTGCTGACGCACCGGAATGCGCAGAAGCTTCCCTATCTACCGCATAAGGCCGGCATAGACCCGGCAGTGGGCGAGCGTCTGCATGTCCTGCAGGACGACAATGTACGCTTCTACGGCCAGCCCGTTGCCCTCGTTGTCGCCGACACCCTCGACCATGCCGAGCGCGCTGCCGCTGCATTGCGCATCACCTATGAGAGCCGGCAGCCGCTTGTCGATCCGACAGATCAGAGGGCGGAGAAAATTGTTCCCGAGGCGGCCAACCGCACGAGAGCATTGGCCGACCGATCACGCGGCGACGCCGACACCGCCGTCGCGCGGGCGGCCGTCAGGGTCGACGAGACCTATGATATGGCCCGAGAAAACCATAATCCGATGGAGCCGCACGCAACCGTCGCGGCCTGGAACGGTGACCGGCTGACCCTCTGGAGCAAGAGCCAATATCTCGTGAACGAGCAAGCCGAGATCGCAGCGATATTTGGCCTGCCCGCCGAGAATGTGGAGGTCATCTGCCCGTTTATCGGCGGCGCCTTCGGGACAAGCCTCAGGACTTGGCCGCATGTCACGCTGGCGGCGCTTGCAGCACGCCATGTCGGCCGACCCGTGAAACTCGTGCTCACCCGCAAGCAGATGTTCTTCACCACCGGCCACCGGCCGCGCACGCGTCAGAGGGTTGCGCTTGGCGCTACGCCGGAAGGGAGACTGACCGGAATAATCCACGAAGGCATGGGAGAGACGAGCCGCTATGAGCAATTCATGGAGGCGCTGACCAACGTCACCGACTACCTATATTCTTGCCCCAACGTGCGCACCCAGTATCGCCTGACGCAACTCGACACCGGCACGCCCAATCACATGCGTGGCCCGGGTGAGGCAAGCGGCATATTTGCGCTCGAGAGCGCGATGGATGAGCTGTCCTACAAGCTTGGGATCGATCCGATCGAGCTGCGGCGCCGGAACGAACCACAGATGGACGAAGCCGAAAACAAGCCGTTCTCCAGTCGCTCGCTGATGCAATGTTACGAGCTCGCTTCCGAACGCTTCGGCTGGGCGCGGAGAACTCCCGAACCACGCTCAATGCGCGACGGACGTCTTCTGATCGGGATGGGAGCAGCGACCGCCACCTATCCGGCATTCCATGCACCTGCGAGCGCCAGAGTACGGCTCCTGGCAGACGGCATAGCCGAGGTCGAGGCGGCCGCAAGCGACATGGGGCCGGGAACCTATACGTCCATGACTCAAGTCGCGGCGGAATTCCTCGGCTTGCCCCCGGAGCAGGTCCGGTTCAGGCTCGGCAGGTCGGATTATCCGCAGACACCGTCGCATGGCGGTTCCTGGACGATGGCGTCGGTGGGATCGGCAATTCGGGCTGCCTGCGTCGAGGCGCAGGCGCAAGCCGCCCGCCGAGCGGTGGCCGACGCTAACCTGCCGGTCTTTGGAGCGTCGGTGAACGATCTTGAGTGGAGCGAGGGCCGTTTGCGCCGCCGCGGAGAGGCCGCGACGGGTTTGTCCTATCAGGACATCGTCGCCAGGACCGGCGTGCCGGTCGAGGCCGAGAGATCTGCGGAGCGCGCTTCGGAAGTGGCGGAACGCTACTCGATGCATTCTTTCGGCGCGGTTTTTGCCGAAGTCGCCATCGATCCCGACGTCGGAACGATCCGGGTGCGTCGCATCGTGGGAGCCTACGGCATAGGGCGCGTGGTGAATCCGTTGCTTGCCAGAAGCCAATGCACTGGCGGCATGATTGGAGGCATCGGCATGGCGTTGATGGAGCGCACCGTCCTCGACGCGCGCGACGGCAGGCCGGTCAACGCCCATATGGCTGACTACCTCATGCCGGTGAACCTCGATATTCCGAAGCTCGAGGCGCTCTTCGTCGACGAAGTCGACCCGCATGTGAATCCGCTCGGCGCGAAGGGGCTGGGCGAAATTGCACTGGTAGGTACCGCCCCGGCGATCGCAAACGCGGTCTTCCATGCGACGGGCAGGCGTGTGCGAGCGCTGCCGATCCACATCGAGGATGTCCTGACTGCATAGACCCAGCGGCCGAGCCTTCCTCGCCGCCGTCGCCCACGCGGAGGGGAGCTCGGCTCGGGATGACTGCCGGGCGCTTCCGAGCGCCTTTAACAACTCTCTATCCCGCTTCACCGCCGCGGGTCGAAAAGCCCGAACAGGAAGAAGCCGAACAGGAAGCCGCCGATGTGCGCCTCCCAGGCTATGCTTCCCGCCCCTCCAATGGAGAACACGCCGAACGCCACCAGGAAATTGGTGAGGAACCAGACTGCGGTGAAGACGAGCACGGAGCGGTTGGCGAGTGTTTCGCTGAACGAAAGCCGTCGATTGAGGTGGGCGAATTGGCGGCTGATACGGCCGCTCGGGGAAAACACGAAACGCGCCGCAGCGCCCATGAAGCCGGAAACGACGCCGGAGGCGCCAACCACCACGATCATCTCGCCCCAATGGAATAGGACGTGCAGCCCGACGGCGGCCGCCGCTGACAGGCACCAGAACAATGCCAAGCGTGCTACGCCGATCCGCCGCACGACCGGGGCGCCGAACGCGACCATCCAGAAGATGTTGAAGATGAGATGTTCCCAACTGCCGTGGAGAAAGGAATAGGTGACCGGCGTCCAGAGCCAGGCGAGCCCCTGTTCGCTGAACGGTATCGTGTAGCGTGCCGGCAGGAAAGCGAAATTGAGGATCAGTTCCTGGTCAACCTCGGCCGACAGCGCATAGGTTCTGAGCGCATGGATCGCAACGAGGAAGAAGAGAATAGCGGTCAGTGCCGGCGGTAGGTTGAACGCGGGTTCCCGGGTGCGGCCGACCGCATCCTCGGCGTCCGCTTGCTCTGATGTTGCCGCCTCATTCCGTTCCATGGCTGCCCTCGTCTCATCGGTTGCTGCAGTCGCGCTCTGCATGACTCTCAAATCGGAACCGATTTCAGGAGTCATGTGGCACTTCGAAAGTGTCACAGCGACCTTTGCACCTGACGTTCGCCGCTATAGGCCAACCCGACAGCGAACCGCCCGCGGCAGCGCGCCAAGGGATAAGCAAACAAAAAAAGGCCGTCCAGCGAAAACTGAACGGCCGTATCGCGCCAATCTACCGGCGCTCCAGTCGATGTGCTGAAGGCAAGCCTTCGTGAAGTGATACCGACCGAATGGCAGCGCCGGACATCAAACGCAATCGAAACCAGTTATTAACCTTAATTTCGACTTGGCACGAAAATCGCTCCTCCCTCTTCGAGATCGCTCGAAGGGCGCTTGTCCGTCCCAATTCGGGACAGACAAGCGTTCCGCACCCAGAGGACGAATGGATACGATGCGCAGCAGGACCACCAGCGAGCTGCTTCAATATTGGAATGCAATTCGCGGCAATCGCGACCTTCCGCGTCGCGACGAGATCCAGCCGGCGGACATCCGTTTCCTCCTGCCGGACCTCTTCATTCTGCAACGGCAGGCGGACGGCGCCATCCGCTTTCGCCTTGCGGGCACCAACGTTTGCGCCCTTTTCGGACAGGAATTGCGCGAACGGTCATTTTCGGCCCTTTGGGTCGCCGAGGAAGCGGGCGAGGCCGACCGGATCGCCGATGACGTGATGACACAACGCGCGCCGGCGCTTCTCTCCGCCCTCGGCACGACGGAGAGCGGGGAGCGGTTGGAATTGGAGCTGCTGCTCACCCCCCTCGCCTCGCCGGACGGAAAAGGCGACCGCCTGCTCGGCGCACTGGCTCCGCTCGGCCGACCGATATGGCTGCACATGATACCGCTTACCCATCTCGTCGCCTGCGGCATCCGGAAACTCGACCGCGACGAACACGCAGCCGACGGGTCCTCCGCCCTTTCGGGCGTGACAGCCGTCACCGATCGCGAAGGCGCAGCCCGCAAGCCGCCTCGATTGCGCATCCTTACAGGCGGCAGACGAGACTAGTGCATGTCGTCCAAAAGTGTGCAGCGGTATTGGACAGCGCCATGCACAAAGCAAGGACCTAAGGCGGCGTTGCATGAATTCGATTGAATGCGACGCGCTTTAAGACGCGCTTCGCCCCGGTTGTGCGGCCAACCTTCTATTAACCGGCGCGACTTATGCTTTCGCGTGCCAAGATACGTCAATCGCAGAGTGATCATGTTCTCGTCTCAGCATGCGCAAAACGGCGGCCCGAAACCGCACCAGGAAAGCGCCTTCCAACGCGTTTCCGTCAATCTCTCGGGACGGCTGATGCTTGCCAATCGCGACGAATATGAGTGCACCGTTCTCGATATGTCGCCGGGAGACGTGCTCTTTGCCTCGGCCGCGCGGCCACGCGCCGGGGAGCGCGTCATCGCCTATATCGATCACGTGGGGCGCCTCGAAGGCACGGTGTCACGGCTTGCGGACGATGCGTTCGTGATCCAGCTCAACGCGACTGAACGCAAACGCGAGAAACTCGCGGCTCAGCTTACATGGATCGCCAACAAGCACGAGCTCGGCCTACCGGAGGACCGGCGTCATGACCGGCTTGCGCCGCGCAAGATATTGACGGAACTGACGATCGACACCGGCGAGAAGTATTCTTGCCGGATCATCGACCTCTCGCTCTCGGGAGCCGCCATCGACGTCGACATACGACCGGCCATCGGCACCCCCGTCAGGCTCGGCAACATGAAGGGCAGGATCGTGCGCCATTTCCAGGAAGGCGTCGCCATCGAGTTCTCGAGCGTCCAGTCACGCGAAGCGCTGACTGAATTCCTGTGAGCGCACGGCCGGCGCTTACCGCGTCTCTTCTGCGTCGCGAAAATAGCTCATCGTTCCTTAAGGCGGGATTCCTCCTGAACAGTGAAGGGTGCTTCGCCTCGCCGCGCGATCGGCTCGGTCTGCAAAGCCGACCGGCTAGTCCGCCCATACCAAACAGAAATACTTTCTGGTAAACTGAGCGTTACGGTATATCCCGCTCTGGTCGGCGCCGTTTTACTCCTTTTAAGAGTTGCGAATTTCCTCGCCGCCGCAATGCCGCGGCCGCCGCACCCATATGCATGCGATGCTAACTAAAAAATTTTGCGCCCTTATTTCAACAAGTTATCTGAACCGCCCTTCACCAAACGAACCAGCCTCGTGCTCATGCCTCACGGAATTCGCTAAAATTTGAATCAAATTTTATTCAAATACAAATCGAAGTTTATTCTTATGCTATTCGAATTTGTACTTGTTTTTACCTCGCATCTTCGCCGCAAGTAAAAAGCTCTGTGCCATTGTCGAACCATAACGGGGAGACAGACATGCGCAGAATTATCATCAAGGCGATCGCCGCCGCGGCCCTCATCACCGGCATCCTGACCGGTCCCGCCGTCGCATCGCCGGCGAACATGACGGTCGGCGGCGCGACCAATCCGCCGATTGGGCACTATGAGTTCTGTAAGAGCTATCAATCCGAATGCCGGTTCGTTGGCCCCGACCACGGCCCCGCCGTGCTGACCCGCGATGGCTGGCAGAAGATCCTCGAAGTCAATTACGAGGTAAACCAGGCCGTCACGCCTATGACCGACATAGAAATCCATGGCGTCGAGGAAGAGTGGTCCTATCCCGATACCGTCGGCGACTGCGAGGATTATGTGCTCTTGAAACGCCGCAAACTGATTGAAAGCGGCTTTTCCCCCGCCGATCTTCTGATCACCGTCGTCCTGCAGCCGAATGGCGACGGCCACGCGGTGCTAACTGTGCGCACCGATCGCGGCGACTTCATCCTCGACAACATGCGCAGCAAAGTGCTGCTGTGGTCCGACACCGAATATACTTACCTGAAGCGGCAGTCCTCTGAGAATGCCGGCCGCTGGGTAAAGCTGCAGGACGGCCGCGCCGTTGCCGTCGGCAGCGTCAGCAGCAAGTAACGACCCGGTCACCAACTGCTCGGCAAAAAGCCGCAATTGCCGACGCGATCCTAAACGGGCTTAGGTCAGTCCCCTGTCCCCGTCCCAGACCCAAGCCCCGGCCGGTTCCCTTGTCCCTGGAACCGGCCTTTCTTTTTGACGATCCGCACAGTCTTCGAGCGACCTCGCTTCATCGAAATTTAACCATCTTCAACGAGCGTCGAGGAAAGCAATATCCGCCGGACCTCCGCTCACAGAGCGGGGCTTCCAAGCGGACAAGGGCGCCATATCAAATCAGCCAGCGCAGCGGACGGCGCACTCATGACCACGCCATCTAGCCCGGAACCGGACCTCATACCGCTGCTCTCGCCCCGCGCCCTATACAAGATCGCCGCGCTCGCCTTGCTGCTCGTTGCGCTGACGATCTTGCTCTCTTTTTCCGGGCGCCGGCTCGGCGAATACCTCGCCCTTGCCGGGCATACCGCGAGCCGCCAGACCTACGACATCTTGATCGGCCAGGATCATCTGCGTCTTCCCGCCAACGTCATTCGCTTCGAAAGCCAGCGCGCCACGAACATCGTCGAGCGCCTCGACCTTTACCTGACCTGGCCCGCACTTGAGGGCTACAGCGACGAGACACGGCTCATATTCAACGATCTAAACCGCCCGGAAAACCTGATCTTCCTGCAGATCACCCAGAGCACGATGTCGCGCGACATGTCCGGGCGGTTTGTCCCCGTCTACCGTCACGTCCTGGAAGACAGGCCGCAAGCCGGTCCCGCGGGGCTCACCAGATACGATGCCAAGCCGAAGTCCAGCTATGCGGGCGAGGTCTTTTTCACGGCCGAGAGAGACGGGCGCCCGCCCTATGTCTTGCGCTGCCTCCTGCCCGAAAGCCCCGCGAGCTCGACCAGTGCCGACTGCCAACGTGACGTCCACATGGGTAAGGACCTCACGGTTCTCTATAGATTCTCGAGCAAGTTGCTGCCGCAATGGCGCGAAATCGATGATTCGGTAGAAACATTCATTCGCGAGCGCTCGGTGCCGTGATTTTGTCTAATAGTCGTGATGCAGGCAATAGGCCGGCGGAGATCGCCGGCCGGTGCCTTTTCCGAACAAATCGACCAGCCCCAGAAACCAATCATTCATCATAAACCGATTGGTAACGCTATCCCGATACTGTCTCGGGAACGGTCGTTCCCGGAGAATGCGTCCGGACGGCACCCCCGACATGAGAATGAAGAGCAGCGTAGTGTCTCAATCCGTTTTTTCTGATCTCGTGAAGCGCCCACTTGGCGTCTTTTCAAAAGTTGTAGGACGGGTTGTCCTTGCGAGCGCCATCGTCGCGCTCGCCCTTTCCGCGCCCGCCCTTGCCAATCCCAGATATGCGGGCATCGTCGTCGATGCAAAGACGGGCAAGGTGCTTTACGGCGAGGATGCGGACGAGTTGCGCTATCCGGCCTCGCTGACCAAGATGATGACGCTGTATCTGACCTTCGAGGCACTGGAGGCGGGGCGTATCAGCAAGACCACGCCGGTGCCCTTCTCGAAGAAGGCGTCGTCCGAGCCGCCGTCGAAACTCGGCGTACGAGCGGGCAAATCGATCACTGTGGAGCAGGCGGTCCTCGCGCTGGTCACGCGTTCGGCCAACGACGCCGCTACGGCGCTCGGCGAATTGCTCGGCGGTTCGGAACAACGGTTCGCCCGGATGATGACCAACAAAGCCCGGGCGCTCGGCATGACGCGCACGACCTATCGCAACGCCCATGGTCTGCCTAATACCGAACAGCGGACGACGGCCCGTGACCAGGCTCGCCTCGGTATCGCCCTGCGGCAGCATTTCCCGCAATATTACGATTACTTCTCCACGCGCAGCTTCCGTTTCGGCAAGCAGAGCATCGGCAACCACAATCGCCTTCTCGGCAATGTCCGCGGCGTCGATGGCATCAAGACCGGCTATACCCGCGCTTCCGGATTCAACCTGGTGACCTCCGCTCAACTCGACGGTCGCAGCATCGTTGCGGTCGTCATGGGCGGCACGTCGGGCGGCGCCCGCGATGCCCAGATGCGCAAGCTGGTTGCCAAGTATATGCCGGCCGCCTCGCGCCGGGGTGGCGGCAACCTGATCGCTCAGGCTCCCGCAGAGCCCGTGCCGGCGGTCGCGGAAGCCGAGGCGCAGCCTGCCGAGGCGCCGGTTGCGGTCGCATCGGCAGCAATGGACCTGCCGAATACCGGCCCTGTCCCGAGCGTGCGCTACGACAGCGGCAATGCCGGCGGCATCGCAATGGCCTATGCGGCGACCAAGCCCGCGTCCGACAATCCCGTGCTTTCCGCCAAGGCCGCACCGAACACGCTCGATGCACAGAGCGCCAAGCTTGCGGGGCAGCCGGCGCCGGCCGCCGAGGTCGACACACAGATCACCAACTCCGTGGCCAAGGCCGAGACAGCGCCCGCCAAGGCAGAAGCCCGCTCCGAAGCGAACGTGCAGCCCCAGGGCTGGGTCATCCAGATCGGCGCGACGGATAACGAGGCACAGGCAATGACGCTGCTTGGCAATGCCCAGGAAAAGGGTGGCAAAGCACTGCGAAACGCGAAACCGTTTACGGTCGCCTTCAGCAATGGCGGCGCCCAGGTCTACCGCGCGCGCTTCGGCGGCTTCGGCGATCAGGACAAGGCGGTCAACGCATGCAAGGTCCTGAAAAAGAAAGGCTTCTCCTGCTGGGCGAGCCAGCAGTGAGCGGCACGACATTTTGACGGGCGGGTGCGTTTCTCCTGCCGTCCTCCTCGGATTTGTATAGCGTAACGAGGTCTGTCATGGCAGTGAACGAGAACGTTCCCGGCATCACCGCAATGCCGGGAAAGCAAGCGAAGCCCTCCCGCATCCGACTGCATCCGTTGCACGAGGCGGCGATGCGTATCGCCGATATCGGCCTCAACCGGTCGAAAGCAAAGACGCGGGACCTCGTGGCCATGCTTCTCACACATGGCGCACGCGCTTGGCGTTCGACCCAGCCCCGGGCGGAAATCCACCTGCATGTCACGGCACCTGGTCGCCGTCCGTTGAGAATGCGACTGCACTGATCACGGAGCCGTGTTTCAGGCGGTACGCGCCATACCAGCCATGTGCAAGCATTGAGCGGAACGCGGCTGAGCAGCTCTGACGGACGATATGGCTGCGACTACAGGAGACCGAGCTCGGCGAGTTCACGCCGCAATTCGAGGGGCATCTCCCCGCCATCGCCGGAAAGCGACGCGAGATCGCGCGGCGCTTCCTTGTCCTCCAAGTACCGCCATCCCTGGAAGGCCCTGCGTGGCTGCAGTTCGGTCTCCACCACTTCCGGCCCAAGGATGAGATTGCAGCGGCCGATGCCCTCGCCATCGGTGAAGGTCTCGATGCCGATCAGCGGCTGGCGCGCCTGCACATATCCCTTGATCACCCAGTAGAGCGACCCACTCGCCAGAAGCTCTTCCGCGCGCTTCGGAACCATCCGCGTCGTATGGAAGGAATGGGGCTGCTGTCCGGCCGCAATCGCCGCTAAGGACTTGCGCGACACCCATTCGCGCAAGTCCTCGACGGATTCGGCACCGACGCAGAGCTTTATGAGATGCAAAGCCATGGCGAACCTTCAACACCCGTCCGCCGGTCGCGGTCAAGCGGGTTGCGCGGCTTCGTCCACAGCGCCGGACGACATGTGTCAGCACTCGACGACGTTGACGGCGAGCCCGCCGGTGGATGTTTCCTTGTACTTCTCGTTCATGTCCACGCCCGTCTGCCTCATCGTCTCGATGCAGGCATCGAGCGGGACGAAATGCTTGCCGTCGCCTTTGAGCGCGAGCGACGCCGCCGTGACCGCCTTCACGGCGCCAAGGGCATTGCGTTCGATGCAGGGCACCTGGACCAGACCCGCGACCGGATCGCAGGTCATGCCGAGATGATGCTCGAGCGCAATCTCCGCGGCATTCTCGATCTGTTCGGGCGTACCGCCCATCACGGCGGCGAGACCTGCGGCTGCCATCGCCGAAGCCGAACCGACCTCACCCTGACAGCCGACCTCCGCTCCCGAGATCGAGGCGTTGTGTTTGATGATACCGCCGACGGCGGCGGCGGTCAGCAGGTAATCGCGAATACCTTCCTGATCGGCATCGTCGTGGAAATGCAAATAGTAGCGGATGGTCGCCGGCACGACTCCCGCCGCGCCGTTGGTCGGCGATGTAACCACCCTGCCGCCGGCGGCGTTCTCTTCATTGACGGCCATGGCGTAGACGCTCAGCCAATCGTTCGCGAGCAACGGATTGGTCTTGTTGGAGCGCCATTCCTCCTGCAGCTTGTCATGGATCGCGCGGGCGCGCCGGCGGACCTTCAGACCGCCCGGCATGATCCCGTCCTGGCTGAGACCGCGGTCGATGCAGGCATTCATCGCCGCCCAGATGCGATCGAGCCCCGCGTCGAGCTCCTCCCTCGACATGGCGCATTCCTCGTTAGCCCGCTTCATCTGGGCAATCGTCAGCCCCGAGCGGGCGGCCATGTCGAGCATCTGCTGCGCCGTCGCAAAGGGATAGGGCACCTTGACGCCGGCAGGCTTGTTCTTCTGAGCCCGCATCGCCTCCAGTTCCGTATCGGTTACGACGAAACCGCCGCCGATCGAATAGTAGATCCGCTTGAGAAGCAGCCGACCGTCGCGATCGAAGGCCGAAAAGGACATGCCGTTGGCGTGGCCCGGCAGTGGCACCTTCTTGTCAAAGATGAGATCGGTTTTTGGCTGGAATGCATAGGCCGGATGGCCGGGAGGCGTGACGCGGCCCGTGCGCTCCACCTCCTCGATGATCGCATCCATCCGGTCCGGGTCGACGAGGTCAGGGCGTTCGCCCATCAGGCCGAGAATCACCGCCCTGCCCGTGCCGTGGCCGATACCCGTATGCGCCAGCGACCCGTGCAGGCTTACCTGGATGGCGCTAACGGCCGCATGGGACGGCCGCGGCCAGTCGTCCGACAGGATGAGATCGAGAAACCTGTTGGCGGCCGACATCGGCCCCATAGTGTGCGAGCTCGATGGACCGATACCGATCTTGAAGACGTCGAAAACGGAAAGAAACATAAATTGCCTGCCCAGAGCCTGACAGAGCGCCGCCGCCCCTGCGGCTGAACGCCATGTCGATTATGAACCGAACCACGCCGTTCCTCTTTCAAAAACGGGTGCCGGTCGCCTCTTATATAGGATGGAACCCTAAGCGATCCTATGCCGATGCGTCAGGCGACCGACCGACATTGGATTCTGTCGGTGCGACATGGACGGCACGCGAAATGCCTCCGTGGCCCTTCGGTCACAGACAAAAACAAGAAAGCGGCGAAGCGGTCGCATGACCGGTTCGCCGCTGACAGTCGGTTTATTTTTTCAGAAGCCGCCGAAAAGATAGGCGAGAACGAGAAAGCCTGCGAAACCCGCCACGGCGCGAAAGGTCACGCCCCAGCACGACTTCTCTACTGTACTGTCCATGATGTCTCCGAATAGCCGAAGCTCGGCAAGCATTGAGGCATGGGGGCAGTGCATAGCGAAGAATGGGTTAACGCGCAATATAGAAATGTGGCGAAATCGTGTCGAAATCCGCCCGCGCGTCCCCGTGGCGACCTTTGCATTTTCATACGGCCGTGCCAAAACACGCGCCATGACTTTCGAAGACTACATAGCGCTGGCCATCTTCGTTCTGCTGTGGGCGGGCTTCACCTGGGCTTCGGACGCACGACGAAATTTCAAGCGCGTCAGTTTGAACCGGCTGATGAACGAGCACAGGGCGCGGTGGATCCGCAACTCGCTCAATCGCGATCTGAAGATGATCGACACGCAGATCATCGCCGGACTTCAGGCGGGTACCGCCTTTTTCGCCTCGACGACCATTTTCGCGCTTGGCGGATGCTTCGCGTTGCTCGGCGCGACCGATCAGGTGCAGATGATCTTCAACGATCTGCCGCAGATATTCCGAAGTGGGCGGACGGGATTCGAATTGAAGGTCGGTGGGCTCACCTGCCTCTTCGGCTACTCCTTCTTTAAGTTCGGCTGGTCCTATAGACTCTTCAACTATTGTTCGATCCTGATGGGTGGCATACCGATGATGGCGGATATGAACCGTGATCGGCAGGCGGCCGAACGGGCGGCGGAACGCGCGATCCGCATGAATACGCTGGCGGCCAAGCATTTCAATGCGGGCTTGAGGGCGATGTTCCTGTCGATCGGTTATCTCGGCTGGTTTATCAGCCCCTACATCTTCGTCGTCCTTACGGCCTTCGTCATCTTCGTCCTGACGCGCCGGCAATTTTATTCGGAAGCGCGAACCGCATTGATCGAAAATGCCTGATGGATCGCGGCGATCGGACCTGCCACATTCGTGTGGCCTCGCCCCAACAACAGAACGGCAATGCCCATGTCCGACCACAGCGCCACGACCACCTACGAGACGCAGATGCCGCAGTCGGGCGTCACCCGACCCGGCCGCATCGCCCTCCTCGACGCGTTGCGTGGCTCGGCGCTCGTCGCGATGGCGATCTACCATTTTGTCTGGGATCTCGAATTGTTTGGCTATGTTGCGGCCGGCACCGCGGGAACGGGCGGCTGGCGGCTGTTTGCGCGCCTGATCGCGGGCAGCTTCCTGTTCCTGGCCGGCTACAGCCTGGTGCTCGGCCAGCTTCCTAAATTCCGCCCCCGCGCATTCGCCCTCCGTTTCGGCAAGATCGCCGGCGCCGCGGCCTTGATCAGCATCGCGACGTGGTTCGCCTTCCCCGATTCCTTCATCTTTTTCGGCATTCTCCACGCCATCGCCGCGGCAAGTCTTGTCGGTCTCCTGTTCCTCAGGCTCCCCGCCGCCGTTTCCTTTCTTGCCGCCGCGGCCGCCTTCGCCGCTCCCTTCTATTTGCGCTCGCCGATCTTCGACACGCCGGCGCTCTGGTGGGTCGGGCTATCCGAAACCGTCCCGCGCTCGAACGACTACGTGCCGCTCCTGCCCTGGCTAGCACCGTTTCTTGCCGGTCTGGGCGTGGCAAAGCTGTTTCATCCGTTTTTCGTGGCAAGGCTCGGGACCGACCAAACCCGAGGCAGCACGAGAAACTTGTGGCTGACGCCGCTCGCCTTCGGTGGACGCCACAGTCTGGTGATATACCTCGCCCACCAGCCGCTGCTCATCGGGCTCGTTTATCTTTTCTCGCTTATTTCTCCCGCCCCCGTCCCCGACCCGGCGCAGGCCTATCGGATGAATTGCGAGCGAGCCTGCAACAGCGCAAATTCTGGCATCTCCTGCGGTCGCTTTTGCGGTTGTACCCTCGACAGGCTGAAGGAGCAGAACCTGTTCGACGATTTGAATACGGGCAAGATCGACGTGAACACGGATGGGCGCATTGCGCGAATCGCCAGTCAGTGCACAATGGATGCGCAATCAGGGGACTAGGGACATGAATGCCTATCGTGCCAAGCCGCTGAATTTTCCGTGGCCGCCTTTCATCTATGGCGCAGCGGTTCTCATTGCGCTGGCTTTGGCCCGGCTTGTTCCGATCCCTGTCGCTAAGGGGCATGGCTGGTTCCCCTGGCTGATCGGGGCCGCCCTCATCGTTCTGGCGATTTCCCTGGACCTATGGGCCGTCAAGAGCCTGCTCGACCGCCGCACCGCGGTCCTGCCGCACCGGTGTGCCACATGTCTCGTCACCTGCGGGCCGTTTCGCTTCACCCGCAACCCGATCTATCTCGGCTATACGCTGCTGATGATCGGCCTCGGCCTGGTGACCGTGAACCCATGGTTTTTTATAGCGGCGATCGGCCCCGTTGCATTGACGACCCTGTTTGCCATTCGCAAGGAAGAGCGGCACCTGTTGTCACGCTTCGGTTTCGAGTTCGAGCGTTATTGCCGCCATACCGCCCGGTGGATCTAAAAACGCCGACACTACAGCGCCGCGCGTCCAATCAGACGCACAAAGGTCGCCGTAGCACTTTGAATTGCTGCATGATTTTGTCCTTAAATCGTTTTCGATTTAAGGAGAACATGCATTAAAAAAGGCGGCTCGCGGCCGCCTCTTGAAACAAGTGGATGCAAGGCGAACCGGGGCTTGCTATGTCCCGACGCCAATCTCTGCCAGCCGCGTGAGGCATGCCTCCTCGACATGGTCGAGCTCGGCGAGCGTATCCTCGATGTCCTTACGCTTCTGCCGCAAGTCCTCGCGCTTCTCCTCGACGCGCTTCATCAGAAGCTGCAATTGACCGATCTCACCGGGAGGATCCTTGTAGACCTGGATGATCTCGCGGATTTCGGCAATCGTGAAGCCGATGCGCCGGCCGCGCAGGATTTCCTTGATCAGGCGCCGGTCGGCCGGTCGAAACAGACGCGTGCGACCGCGACGCTCCGGATGGATGAGCCCCTCATCCTCGTAAAAGCGCAGCGTCCGGGTCGAGATGCCGAATTCCCGGGTCAGCTCCGTAATGCTATAGTACTTATTCACGCCGCCATTCCATCAACTCACGCGGCGCTACTATTATTGACTTTGACGTAAAAGTCAAACAGGCGCGTCAGGTGACGTGGAACCACCACGTCGCGATACCGAGAAAGCTGAAGAATCCGGTTACGTCGGTCACGGCCGTAACGAATACGGCGGAGGAGACGGCCGGGTCGGCGCCCGATTTTTCCAAAAGCAGCGGAATCAGAATTCCGGCAAGAGCGGCCGCCATCATGTTGATCAGCATGGCGGCGGCGATGATACCGCCGATATTGGGGTCCTGGAACCACAGACCTGCGACAAGACCAATGAACGTGCCGAAGATCATGCCGTTCAGAAGGCCGACGCCCGCCTCGCGCCGGATGATCCTCGGCGCGTTGTGAATATCGAGGCCGCGGGTGGCAAGCGCCCGCACCGTAACCGTCATGGTCTGCGAGCCAGCATTGCCGCCCATGCCCGCGACGATCGGCATCAGGATCGCAAGCGCGACGATCTGCTGGATCGTGGCGTCGAAGAGTCCAATGACGGAGGCGGAGATGCAAGCCGTCATCGAGTTGACGAAAAGCCAGGGCACGCGAGAGCGCGAGGCCTCGGCAACCGAGTCCGACAGTTCCTCGTCACCGACGCCGCTCAAGCGCAGAAGGTCCTCCTCGGCCTCTTCCTGGATCACGTCGACCACGTCGTCGATCGTCAGCACGCCGACCAGCCGGCCGTTCTCGTCGACGACGGCAGCGGACAGGAGATCGTATTGCTCGAAGAGCTGCGCGGCTTCTTCCTGGTCCATCTCGGCCGGGATCGCGTGGCTGGTATCGCGCATGATTGCGTCGATCTTGACGGAACGTTTGGTGCGTAGCACACGATCGAGATCGACCGCGCCGAGCAGCCTGAAGGTTGGGTCGATCACGAAAATCTGGGTGAAGCTGTCGGGAAGATCCTCGTCCTCGCGCATGTAGTCGATCGTCTGGCCGACAGTCCAGAATGGCGGCACGGCGACAAACTCGGTCTGCATGCGCCGTCCGGCCGTGCTCTCCGGATAGTCGAGCGACCGGCGCAGGCGAACGCGCTCGGTAAAGGGCAGCTTGGCGAGGATCTCCTCCTGATCCTCCTGGTCGAGGTCCTCGAGAATGTAGACGGCGTCGTCGGAATCCATCTCGCCGATCGCCTCGGCGATCTGCTCATTCGGCAAATGCTCGACGATATCAAGACGAATGGCCTCGTCGACTTCGGTCAGAGCCGCGAGATCGAACTCCTTTCCGAGAAGGGAAACCAGCGCCAGGCGCTGCTCCGGCTGGATCGCTTCGAGAAGGTCGCCGAGTTCTGAGGAATGAAGGCCGGCGACGTGCTGGCGCAGATAGATCGTGTCGCGATCCGCGATCGCGGCACCGACATGCATCAGGAAATCGGAACGCACGGAGCCGTCGTCGGCATAAATGTCCGAACCGTCGTAGACGGCGATTTCATCGGAACCGCGGTCATCGTCGCCGGTATTGCTCATGGACGCGCCCCTTAAAGAACACCGCCGCCCGCCCCGTTACTCCAGGATCGGAAGCGCTTTGACATGCCGGTTTGACCGCCCGAACCTGCGCCGGAAACGGTCCTGTGCCCTGCTAGCGCAAAGCTCCGCCCAGGTCCACAGCCGAGGCGGCATCGACATGAGGTCGGCGGCGGTTTTATCCAAGCTGTTGCAAATGCATATGAAAAAAGTGAAACGAGTATGGCTCGCCGGCACCCCGCAGGGGCAGTGAACGACTACGCACGCAGAGGACGTCGTATGGCTATCCGACCGATCATCCGGTTTCCCGATCCGTTGCTCGGCATTGCCGCAGAAACAGTCAGTCGCTTCGAAGAGGATCTTCGCCAGCTCGCCGAGGATCTCCTCGATACGATGCGGGCAGCTCCGGGGATCGGCATCACTGCCCCGCATATTGGCGTGCTGCGACGGGTAACGGTGATCGAGCTAGACCAGAAGACCGGGCCGCGCACCTTCATCAATCCGGAAATCGTCTGGCGGTCGAGCGAAACCGCACGCCATAGCGAGGGTAGCGTATCGATGCCCGGCATCTCCGAAGAGGTGGAGCGGCCGGCGAGCGTGCGCGTGCGTTACCAGACGCTTTCGGGCGAGCCGGCAGAAGAAGAGGCCGACGGGCTGATGGCGGTCTGCCTGCAGCACGAGATCGACCAGCTCGACGGCATCTTCTGGACACGGCGGCTGTCGAGGCTGAAGCGCGAACGCGCCGAGAAACGCTTCAAAAAATCGTAACGCCCGGTGCCACTGCATGCTTCCTTAATCGCAACCGATTTTACGACGAAAACATGCAGCGGTTCAAAGTGCTACCGCGGCCTTGGTGCGTCTGAGAAAACTTACGGCGCTGCAGGTGAGACGCGCAATGGTTGCGTCAGTGTTCACCATCGAATAGGTTCGCCTCGCCCCGGGCCCAGCACGCCCGATGGCGAGCAGGTCAGCGTGAGGCGGACGCCTTGCCGAACATGATAAAAGCATCTCGAGCGACTCAATTGAAGGACATACGATGAAATATTTGGGCCTTACTCTCCTCTGCGCCGTCGCTCTGGCGGGATGCACCGCCACCCCCGATCTCGAACCACTTCCCGGCAGCCTCACCTACGGCGAGACGGGCCCCTCGCGCAAAACAATCGCCGCTCCGGGCACGAAGATACCAAATCGATTCCGGCATGAAGGCAGAATTGTCTACGAGACCTACGAGGTTCAGCCCGACCATACCTACAAGCTCATCCGCCGCAGCTTCGTAGATAGCATGGGCAATTGATCGCGAAACGATCGAGCCTCCAGTCACCCGATCCCGGAACATTGCGATGCCGTTCTCGTTCTCCAATGAGACTTCACGGGAGACGATGCAATGGCCAAATATCTCGATGAACGTGGCGATCCGGCATCTGCGACACACGACGCGGAACGGGAAGAGTTTTCTGCCGAGGAGGCAAAGCAAGGCCGTCACGGAACGGGCGTGCTAGCCGTGCTGCTCGGCGGACTCCTGCTAGCGTTCGCTGTTTGGGGCGCGGTCGAAATCTGGGGCGAGAGCACTGATATCGACCCGACGGCGGAGACGGAACAGGTGCAACCCTCGACAGAGCAGACGGGCAGCATTAATCAAGAGCAGTCCACGCCGCCTGTACAGGCGCCTGTCGACCGCGATCCGACCGCGCAAACCGGAACCGGCGGACCGTCGCAACAGGTTTCGCCGAACGGTACGGAGAAGTGATCGCGCCGCGTTATGCGCAAGAGCGTGCGGCCGGCCACGCGCTAAACTAGCTAAAGCGCGTCGCGTTCAATCGAATTCATGCGACGCGCTTTTTTGTTTTTGCGCATGCGGTTGCCCCAAGCGCCGTAGATGGTCGGGCGACACGCAGTTATTCAGCCTAGTCGGAAAGCTCTTCCGTCGAGCATTCATAGAGCGTGTCGCCGCTTTCCATATCGATGCCGACGAGGCTCACCTCGTAGCCCCAGAGATGGCGAACATGGCGGAGGGTGGCGTCGCGGCTGTTTTCCTCAAGGAATACGCCGTTCTTGACGTTGTGCTGCAGCCGCAGGTGACGGTCGCCCAAAAGGTCGACATCCATGACCTGGATGTCGGGCTGGTTGGCGCCGATATCGTAGCTGCGGGCAAGAGCTGCACGTATGGCCTCGTAGCCGCGCTCGTTGTGGATCGAGGCGACCTCGCAGTAATTCTCGTCCGCCTCGTCCGTCAGCAGGAACAGCCGGAATTTGCGGATCAGCGCCGGACTTAGATACTGCAGGATGAAAGACTCGTCGCGATGGTTCGCCCAGGCGTCAAGCAGCGTATCGCGCCATTTGCCGCTGCCGGCAATTTCGGGGAACCAGTCGCGATCCTCCGCCGTCGGATCGACGCAGATGCGCTCGATATCCTGCATCATGGCGAATCCCAGCGCGTAAGGATTGAGGCCCGGGAAACGGGGATCGTCGAAGGCGGGCTGGAAGACGACGTTGGTGTGGCTCTGGAGCATCTCCAGCATGGCGCCTTCGTTGATCTTTCCCTGGTCGAAGAGCCTGTTCATGATGGTGTAGTGGACGAAGGTGGCGCATCCCTCGTTCATCACCTTCGTCTGCCGCTGCGGGTAGAAATATTGGGCAACCACCCGGACGATACGCAGGATCTCCCGCTGCCAAGGCTCGAGGATCAGACTCGTCTTCTCCAGGAAATAGAGAAGGTTCTCCTCGGGCAGGTTCAACGCCTTTTTTCGCTCCGACACGTCGCGCTCGACCTCACTCGGATCGACGCCTGCGGTCGTCGGGGGAAGCGTCCTCCACAGGTCGCTGTAGGTTTGCTCCTCGTATTCGAGCCTTTCGCGCATCCGCTCGCGTTCCTTCTCGGAGGATAGCCGCGGAGGCCGCCTGTATCGAAAGACGCCCTGGTCCATGAGCGCGTGAGCGGAATCGAGGATCTCCTCGACGGCCGAGGTGCCGTAGCGCTCCTCACACTTGATGATGTATTTCTTGGCGAACTCCAGATAGCTCAGGATCGCGCTGGCATCGGTCCACTGCTGGAACAGGTAGTTGTTCTTGAAGAAATGATTATGGCCGAAGGCTGCATGCGCGGTGACCAGGGCCTGCATGGCCATGGTGTTTTCCTCCATCAGATAGGTGATGCAAGGATTGGAGTTGATCACCAGCTCATAGGCGAGACCGCGCCGGCCCTTGCGGTAGAGATGGTCCTCGAAAACGAAGCGCTTGCCGAAGGACCAATGCTGGTACATCAGCGGCATGCCGACCGAGGAATAGGCGTCGAGCATTTGTTCGGAGGAGATGATCTCGAGCTGGTTGGGGTATACGTCCAGTCCGAGCTCGTCGAGCGCGATCGTCTCGATGGCGTCGTAGGTGCGCGCCAGCGTCTCGAAGTTCCAATCGGAACTCTGAAACAAGAGGTTGGAGGCCGCGCCCTTCGTCATCCGGTTCGCCTTTCACTTGCGCAATTGCACACTCGGCTGCTTGCCGAAGAGTTTTCGGAAAACCGGATAGATGTCCGCCGGCTTTGCGATCCGGGTCATCTGGAAATTCGGCCATTCGCCATCGACGGTGCGATAGGCCCGCCAGAGCGAAGTCCCGTTATCGGTCGTGCCGAAGATCTCCGTTTCGCGCTCGTCGATGATCTCGACATAGGCATAATACTGGCAAAGCCGCATCAACTCGTCATGAAGGAGCGAGGCGCAGCGCTCGGAGTCGCCGGAAATGTTCTCCCCGTCGGAGGCCTGAGCCGCGTAGATGTTCCATTCGTGGGCCGGATAGCGCTCCTGGATGACGCGAAGCATCTCCTCGAGCGCGGTGGAAACGACCGTGCCGCCGCTCTGCTTGCTGTAGAAGAAGGTATTCTCGTCGACCTCGCCCGCCTCGTCCGTGTGCCGGATGAAGACGATGTCGATCCGCTCGTAGCGCCGCTTGAGAAAAAGGTGCAGCAATACGAAGAAACGTTTGGCGAGGTCCTTCTCCCGCTCGCCCATCGAAGCGGAAACGTCCATCAGGCAGAACATTACGGCGCTTGCATTCGGTAGCGGCTGCGGTTCGAAGCGATTGAAGCGAATGTCCACCGGATCGACATAGGGAATGCGCCGGCGGCGGCGTTCGAGCTTTTCCAACGTCTGGCGCAATTCTTCGATGCGCTTCCTGTGCTTCGCGGTACCGTTGGCCTCCTTCTCCAGCTTGGCGATCTCGTCTGCGAGCGCTTCCACTTCCCGACGCGCCGGCCGATGCAGTGCGATACGGCGGCCGTAGCTGTTGCGCATGGTACGCCCGACATTGATGTTCGTGGGCGAGCCGCTTGCGGAAAAGCCGGCACGGCGCCGCTTGAACGCGACGGACTCCTTCAAGTTGAGCTTCACCATGTCTGGAAGTTCAAGATCCTCGAAGAAAAGATCGAGCACCTCCTCGCGAGAGAGAACGAACTGGAAGTCGTCCTCACTCTGGCCGGTTCCGGCGCCGGCGCTTGCAGCACCGCCGCCCGAGGCTTTCTTTGGGATACGGTCGCCGGCCGCAAATTCGCGATTGCCCGGCAGCACATGCCGCCTTTCACCGGTGTTGTTGTCGGGCTGGAATGATGGTTCGTTGACGCCGCGGGCGGGCATGGAGACATTCTGCTCTGCATCGACGTCCGTTATCTTGCCCGATTTTACCCTCTCTTTGATGGCTCGCTTCAGCTCCTCCCGCGCCCGCTTCAGGAAGCGCTGCCTGTTGCCGAGACTCTTGTCCTTCGGGTTAAGGCGGCGGTCGATGAAATTCGGCATTGGCTGCCCCCTGCCTTTCGGACCGTTAACCCGCCTTGTTCACGCGCATGTACCAGTCGACGAGACGGCGCACCTGCCGTTCGGTGTATCCACGCTCCTTCATGCGCTGGACGAACTCGGCGTGCTGTTTCTCGGTGGCGCTGTCCTTCTTTGAGCCGAAACTGATGACCGGCAGCAGGTCCTCGACCTGGCCGAACATGCGCTTCTCGATCACTTCCCGAAGCTTTTCGTAGCTCGTCCAGGACGGATTGCGCCCATGATTCTTGGCGCGGGCGCGCAAGGTGAACTTGACGACCTCGTTGCGGAAATCCTTTGGATTGGCGATCCCGGCCGGTTTCTCGATCTGCGACAGTTCGCTGTCGAGAATCTTGCGGTTGAGGATCTGACCCGTATCCGGATCCTTGAAATCCTGGTCCTCGAGCCAGGCATCCGCATAGGCGATGTAGCGGTCGAATAGGTTCTGGCCATATTCGCTGTAGGATTCCAGATAGGCTTTCTGGATCTCATGACCGATGAATTCCGCATAGCGGGTGGCGAGTTCCGATTTGATGAAGTCGAGATAGCCCGCTTCGGTCTCCTTCGGGAACTGCTCGCGCTTGATGGCCTGCTCCAGAATATACATGAGGTGTACCGGGTCGGCTGCAACCTCCTTGGTGTCGTAGTTGAAGGTCTCGGACAGGACCTTGAAGGCGAAGCGGGTGCTGACGCCGGTCATGCCCTCGTCGACGCCCGCGGCATCACGATATTCCTGGACCGAGCGTGCCTTCGGGTCGACGTCCTTGAGGTTCTCGCCGTCATAGACACGCATCTTCGTGTAAAGCGACGAGTTCTCATGCGGAACGAGACGGGTCGAGACGGTGAAGCGGCTCAGGATTTCCAGCACCTCCGGGGCGCAAGGATTGTTGAGCAGTTCACTTTCACACAGAAGCTTTTCGTAAATCTGCTTCTCTTCCGTCACCCGCAGGCAATAGGGAACCTTGACCACCAGAATGCGGTCGAGAAACGCCTCGTTGTTGCGGTTGTTCTTGAACTGCAGCCATTCCGATTCGTTGGAGTGTGCAAGAATGGTGCCCTGGTAGGGGAAAGCACCAAAGTTTTCCGTTCCGTTGTAGCTGCCTTCCTGGGTCGCCGTCAGGAGCGGGTGCAGGACCTTGATCGGCGCCTTGAACATCTCGACGAACTCGAGCAGACCCTGTGACGTGCGGTTCAAGCCGCCGCTGTAGGAATAGGCATCCGGATCGGCCTGGCTGTAGTTTTCGAGCTGGCGGATATCCACCTTGCCGACCAGCGAGGAGACATCCTGGTTGTTCTCGTCACCCGGCTCGGTCTTGGCGATGCCGATTTGGCGCAGACGGGACGGCATCAGCTTGACGACGCTGAATTTCGATATGTCGCCGCCGACCTCATCGAGCCGCTTTGCGGCCCAGGGCGAGATCAGGCCCGTCAGCCTCCGCCGGGCAATGCCGTATTTGTCTTCGAGAAGATCGGCCATGCGCTCGGGATGGAAGAGGCCAAGGGGAGATTCGAAGATGGGGCTGACCTTGCCGTCGACCATGAGCGTATAGATCGGCCGCTGCTCCATCAATTTCTTCAGTCGCTCGGCGAGCGACGACTTGCCGCCACCTACGGGGCCCAGCAGGTAGAGAATCTGCTTGCGTTCTTCGAGGCCCTGGGCAGCATAGCGGAAGTAACCGACGATCCGCTCGATCGTATCTTCCATACCGAAGAAGTCGGAAAAGGCAGGATAGATTTTAATGGTTCGGTTTGCGAAGATCCGGCCAAGACGCTCGTCCGCGCTGGTATCGATGAGAACCGGTTCTCCGATGGCGTCCACCATTCGTTCCTGAGCGGTGGCGTACATGCTTTTGTCATCGCGACATGCAAGGAGATATTCCTGTAGGCTTATCTCCTCTTGCGCTGCACTCGTATAGATCTCCGAGAATAGGTCGAAGACGTCAGATTCACTCCTTTGCATCGTGCTCTCCCGCGGCAAGCCGCTTGGTTGAACCGGGATCGCTGCCAATCGGCGATTGCTTCAGGTGAACGGTTTCCTGCCTTCAAAGTTCCTTTATAACCGGGCACTGAAACGGATGCCGAAGCAGCAGCTCACGACGACATCCGCACATCAATTCGGGACCGATCGATGGGCGCCTCAAAGACGTTTTTGAGGCGCACTCCGCAAGACACGTCGCTCTGTCACCCCATCATGACGACGCTTCTCGCGAATCCGTCATGACAAGGGAATCATAACTAATCCCCGCTGTTTCGCCGACTTTTTTTTTACGATTCCGCGAATTTAGCCATCAACAATATCGTGTACGTCGGTGGGTTCGTGAATACGCGCCCCCGCGACCCTCGGAAGGGAAGCCGAAATGGGACGATGCGGAAAACGCGGCCGCGACCCAGGCATCAGAGTCCGGCGACAGCCCCTCGGCGGGATAGGGCTTGGCTCGTATTTCAGCTCAGAGAGAGCTCGATGGCAAGAGGAAAAACAAAAACCCCGTAGAACCAGCCGGTTACGGGGCTATTCGTTCTCTGAATGGTGCGGTCGAGAAGACTCGAACTTCCACGGGTTGCCCCACAGCGACCTCAACGCTGCGCGTCTACCAATTCCGCCACGACCGCATCGTGGTAGGTGCCGATTGCGTCGGCGGGGCTGCATGTAGCAAAAGCATTTGGGGTGCACAAGGCCATCACGACAGAAATTTGACGTGAAATGAAACTATTTCGGTGTCACCTCCGCAAAGCGCTGGAAACCCTGGACTCTTGGCGCAGTCAGCCCCATGTACAGGCCAGAAAAATCAACAATGCAGGCTCTCATGCAGCGTGAAGATCTTAGCCGCGACATGTTTGCACCGCCGGGTTCGCCGCCGGTGCGTTGGCGCATCGCCCCTTCCCTCGTAGACTATCCACAGGCCGTCGAAACGATGGAGCGGGAAGCCGCGGCCATCGCCGCTGGCGCCGCGGACGAGCTGGTCTGGTTGGTCGAGCACCCTCCCCTTTATACCGCGGGCACGAGCGCCAATGCCACCGACCTCGTCACCCCGGACCGCTTCCCGGTCTTCGTGACCGGTCGGGGCGGCGAATACACCTATCATGGTCCGGGACAGCGGGTCGTCTACGTCATGCTTGATCTGAAACGCCGGCAGCAGGACGTTCGCGGCTTCGTCGCCGCTCTCGAAGACGTGATAATTGCGACGCTCGATTCGATGAACGTCAAGGGCGAGCGCCGCGAGGACCGCGTCGGTGTCTGGGTACGCCGCCCGGAAAAGCCGCCCCTTGCGGATGGCTCGATGGCCGAAGACAAGATCGCCGCCATCGGCATCCGCTTACGCAAATGGGTGAGCTTCCATGGCTTCGCGCTGAACGTCGATCCGGATCTCGATCATTTCGGCGGCATCGTACCCTGCGGCATCCGCGGCTACGGCGTCACCAGCCTTGTCGACCTCGGCCTTCCGGTGATGATGGCAGACGTCGATATCCGGCTACGGCAGGCGTTCGAATCGGTCTTCGGCCCCACTACAGCGCCGTGCGTCTTTCCAGACGCACAAAGGTCGCTGTAGCACTTTGAGTTGCTGCATGTTTTTTCCTCAAATCGGCTAGGATTTAAGGAAACATGCAGTAGGGCGGATGAAGTCTGAGCCTGCGCGGCAGCGCTCAGGACTCACCTTACCGTTTCTGCAACTGCCGCTCGCGCCAGATGATGAACAATCCGGAGCCGACGATGACGGCAATGCCGAGCCATTTGGAAGGCGACGGGAAATCCTCGAAAACCAGATAACCGAGCACCGTCGCCGACACGATCTCGAAATAATGGAGCGGCGCCAGGAGCGACAGCGGCGCCAGGCGGAAGGCCTTGACGACCAGCAAATGGCCATAGCCGGAGATCGCGCCGAGTGCGATGACAAGCGTCCAGCCCAATGTCGACTGCGGTAGCGACGGCTCGAAATCGACCGCTCCCATGCTGTCGCCCGCGGCGGTCACTGCAGCCATGAACAGCGTACCGCCGACGCCGGCGACCGTCTGCATGGCGAGCGGCGAATCAGCGCTGCCGACCGCTCGATTGAGAAATAGATAGCAGGCGAAGAGAAAAGCGCAGGCGACCGGCAGGAGCGACGTCCATCCGAAAAGGGCGAAGCTCGGCTGAATGACGATCATGGCGCCGGCGAAACCGATCACGATCGCGGTCCATCGGCGCCAGCCGACCCTTTCGCGCAGAATGAGCGCTGACAGGCATGTCAGGATGAAGGGTTCGACGAAGTAGATCGCGAACACGTCGGCGAGCGGCATGTATTTCACGGAGATGAAGAAGAACAGGGCAGCTCCGGCGAGCAGCACGCCGCGAAGCAGATTGGGCCAAAGCCGCTTCGGGCAGACGGCCTGCAGGCCGCCAGCGGTGAGCAGCAGCGGAACGGTCGACACGAGTTGGAAGAAGAAGCGATAGAAGGTCACCTGGCCGGGCGACATGCCTTCGTAGACCGCCATGTATTTCGCAATGGCATCCATGCCCGGGAGGATGAGCATGGCGAAGAGCATGATGGCCACGCCCTGCATAACCGCATTGGCCGGCGCGGCGGCCGTTTGTGTATATCCGTTCACGGGCAGATTTTTCCGATGTCCTCGCAAAGCGTTCGGGTTCGACCCTATCGTGTTTCATCGCGGTTTCAAGCGCCGCCCACCGCTCAAAGTTGCTCTTGGATCGGACGGCACCGAGCCGCATTTGGCCGTGTTTTTGACGCTTCGGAGTGCTCCGCCCGCGCAGGAATACCTATAAGCTCAGCTCACCTTCGCGCCTCGGCGGCGGGTGCTTTCCGGCAGCGCTCGGGGCCCGCGAAGATGTCAGGTAAAGGGAGAAAGCCATGCGCTTATCCACCGAAACCGTGATCGCGCGCCTGCGCCAAACAGGAGATGGCGATACGCTGGGCGGCCGCATCTGGCGGGCGCGGGACGCGGCAAAGCTTTCGACGAAGGAGCTCGCGGACAGGCTGGGCGTTCGCACCGAGACCATTTCCGCCTGGGAGCGCGATCGCGCCGAGCCCCGCACCAACCGGCTCTTCATGCTCGCTGCCGTCCTCGGCGTGACGCCGGCCTGGCTGATCGCCGGCATCGGCCGCTCCCCGGATGGCGATCCCGCTACGTCGAGCAATGACCTTCACGAGCAGCTCGCGCTCGTCAAGAAGCTGCATCGGCAAACCGGAGAAGCGATCGCCGCACTCGAGGCGGAACTCGACCGGCTCGACCGGAATTTTCGCTAGATTGCGCATTTCCTGCTTACGGGCGCCGCGTGCCGTTGTATTGACGATTGCCATTGCCACCGCCAAACATCTTGCAATTTTCGAGGGAGAAGGGAAATGGACGTACGCGCCGCCGTGGCCGTTCAGGCCGGCAAGCCGCTGGAAATCATGACGGTACAGCTCGAGGGGCCGAAGGCCGGCGAGGTGCTGGTCGAGGTCAAGGCGACCGGCATCTGCCACACCGACGACTTCACCCTGTCGGGTGCCGATCCGGAGGGGCTGTTCCCGGCAATCCTCGGCCATGAGGGTGCCGGCATCGTCGTCGATGTCGGCCCCGGCGTCACCAGCGTCAAGAAGGGCGACCACGTCATTCCGCTCTATACGCCGGAATGCCGCGCCTGCCCCTCGTGCCTCAGCCGCAAGACCAATCTCTGCACCGCCATCCGTGCCACCCAAGGCCAGGGGCTGATGCCGGACGGAACCTCGCGCTTCTCGATCAACGGCGACAAGATCCATCACTATATGGGCTGCTCGACCTTTGCCAACTTCACCGTGCTGCCGGAGATCGCCGTCGCCAAGGTCAATCCCGACGCCCCCTTCGACAAGATCTGCTACATCGGCTGCGGCGTCACCACCGGCATCGGCGCCGTCATCAACACCGCACGAGTCGAGATCGGCTCGACGGCGATCGTCTTCGGTCTGGGCGGCATCGGTTTGAACGTCATCCAGGGGCTACGGCTGGCCGGTGCCGACATGATCATCGGCGTCGACATCAACAACGACAAGAAGCCCTGGGGCGAAAGGTTCGGCATGACCCATTTCGTCAATCCGACCGAGGTCGGCGACGACATCGTGCCCTATCTCGTCAACCTGACCAAGCGCGGCGCCGACCAGATCGGCGGCGCCGACTACACCTTCGACTGCACCGGCAATGTCAAGGTGATGCGCCAGGCGCTCGAGGCCTCGCATCGCGGCTGGGGCAAGTCGGTGATCATCGGCGTTGCCGGCGCCGGCCAGGAGATATCGACGCGGCCGTTCCAGCTCGTCACCGGCCGCAGCTGGATGGGCACCGCCTTCGGCGGCGCCCGCGGCCGCACCGACGTGCCGAAGATCGTCGACTGGTACATGCAGGGCAAGATCGCGATCGATCCGATGATCACCCACACCCTGGCCCTCGAGGACATCAACAAGGGCTTCGAGCTCATGCATTCCGGCGAAAGTATCCGCAGCGTGGTCGTGTATTGAGCTCGAACATGGAACTCGTAACGCAAAGCCAATGTTTCGGCGGAACGCAGGCGGTCTACCGCCACCCCTCCGAGGTCTGCGGCGTCGAGATGACGTTCGGCCTCTATATGCCGCCGCAGGCGCGGAAACGGCCGGTCCCGCTGTTATGGTATCTCTCGGGGCTGACATGCACCCATGAGAACGCGATGATCAAGGCGGGCCTGCAGCGGCATGCGGCGGAGCAGGGGCTGGCGCTTGTTTTCCCAGACACCTCGCCGCGGGGTGAAGGCGTCGCCGACGACGAAGCCTATGATCTCGGCCAGGGCGCGGGTTTCTACGTCAACGCCACCCAGAAGCCCTGGGCACCGCATTACCGGATGTATGACTACATCGTCACCGAACTGCCCGCCTTGCTGGAGGACCGATTGCCGCTCAACGGCGTCAACGGCATCACCGGCCACTCCATGGGCGGCCATGGCGCGCTGACGATCGCATTTCGTAACCCTGAATTGTTCCGCTCCGTTTCCGCCTTTGCACCGATCGTCAATCCGACCCGCTCCGACTGGGGCCGCAAGCAGTTTTCGGCCTATCTGGGCGACGACGAGGCCCATTGGGGTAACTACGACGCCTGCCTGCTCCTGGGCGAGCTCGGCTGGCATGGCGACATCCTGATCGACCAGGGCCTGGCAGACCAGTTTCTGGGGCAGCTGCAGCCCGAGGCGATGGCCCGGCTGCTGGCAGAGCGGCGGCAGGCCGGCATCCTGAGGATGCAGGCGGGCTATGACCACAGCTATTACTTCGTGGCGAGCTTTGGCGAAGACCACGTGCGCTGGCATGCAGAGCGGCTGAAGGCCGCGTAACGGAGAGGAAGGTATGGCTTCAGGACTTGGTACCCAATTGGCGGCTGTCGTCGTATTCGGCGGAATTCTGACAGGCGTCCTTGCGCCGGCACTCGCGTTCGACCCCGCGGCGGGCGATCCGGCAGCGGGCGAGAAGGTATTTCGTAAGTGTCAGGCCTGTCACGCGATCGGTCCGGACGCCAAATCGAAGACCGGCCCCGTGCTGACCGGCGTAATCGGCCGGCCGGCGGGCCAAGTCGAAGGCTACGCCTACTCTCCCGCGATGAGCAAGGAAGCCGAGGCAGGGTTGATCTGGACGCCGGAGAAGATCGGCGCGTTTCTGACCAACCCGAAGGGGTTCCTGCCAGGCACCAAGATGACTTTTGCGGGATTGCGCAAGGATCAGGAGCGCGCCGATCTGATCGCATATCTGGCGACGTTTCCTTAAACGCAAGGGAGGAGGGCTCGAACAACAGCAGGAGGAAGGCGGCCAGGGCAGCTTACGGAGATTTGCCCAGGCCATGCGAAACCGTGTCGCAAGCCGATACCGGGAAAAGAGGAGACCGCAAGGTTTTTCCGGGGCGAGCGGGCTGAAAGGCCCTGATCGGCAGCACTCAAGAGGAGGATGAAATGAAACGACTTCTTACAATGCTTGCCTTGACATCGATAGGCGGCGCGCAGGTCGCTCTCGCCAACTCGGAATTGCAAAAGCTCATCGATGACCCCAATCAATGGGCCATCCAAACTGGCGACTATGCCAACCTGCGCTACTCGAAGCTCGACCAGATCAACAAGGACAACGTCAGCAAACTGCAGGTGGCGTGGACTTTCTCGACCGGCGTCCTGCGCGGTCACGAAGGCTCGCCGCTGGTGGTCGGCGATATGATGTATGTGCATACGCCGTTCCCGAACACGGTCTATGCGCTGGATCTCAGCAAGGAAGGACAGATCGTCTGGAAATACGAGCCGAAACAGGACGAGAACGTCATTCCCGTGATGTGTTGTGACACCGTCAATCGCGGTGTTGCCTATGCCGACAACAAGATCTTCCTGCATCAGGCCGATACGACCGTCGTGGCGCTGGATGCCAAGACGGGCAAGGTGATCTGGAGCGTTAAGAACGGCGATCCTTCCAAGGGAGAGACCAATACCGCCACCGTCATGCCGGTGAAGGACAAGGTTCTCGTCGGCATATCCGGCGGTGAGTTCGGCGTCCGCGGCCACGTGACGGCCTATTCGATGGCGGATGGCAAGGTCGTGTGGCGCGGTTACTCCATGGGCCCGGACAGCGATACGCTGATGGATCCGGAAAAGACCACGAATTTGGGCAAGCCGGTCGGCAAGGACTCGGGCCTCACCACCTGGGAAGGCGATCAGTGGAAGATCGGCGGTGGCACGACCTGGGGCTGGTACTCCTATGATCCCGAATTGAACGTGGTGTACTACGGAACCGGCAACCCCTCCACCTGGAACCCGACCCAGCGGCCCGGCGACAATCGCTGGTCCATGACGATCTTCGCGCGTGACGTCGACACCGGCGTGGCCAAGTGGGTCTATCAGATGACCCCACATGACGAATGGGACTATGACGGCGTCAACGAGATGATCCTGACCAATCAGCAGATCGACGGCCAGGATCGCAAGCTGCTGACCCATTTCGACCGCAACGGCTTCGCGTATACGATGGACCGCGTAACCGGTGAACTGCTGGTGGCGGAGAAGTACGATCCCGTGGTCAACTGGGCGACCAAAGTGGATATGGATCCGAACTCCGAAAAATATGGTCGACCGGAAGTCGTGGCTCAGTATTCGACCGAGCAGAACGGCGAGGATACGAACACGACCGGTGTCTGCCCGGCGGCGCTCGGCACCAAGGACCAGCAGCCCGCGGCCTACTCGCCGAAGACCGAGCTGTTCTACGTGCCGACCAACCACGTCTGCATGGACTATGAGCCCTTCCGGGTAAGCTACACCGCCGGTCAGCCCTATGTCGGGGCCACGCTGTCGATGTATCCACCGAAGGACAGCCACGGTGGCATGGGCAACTTCATCGCCTGGGACAACAAGGAAGGCAAGATCAAGTGGTCCCTGCCGGAACCGTTCTCTGTCTGGTCGGGCGCTCTGGCAACAGCCGGTGACGTGGTCTTCTACGGTACGCTCGAGGGCTATCTGAAGGCGGTCGACGCCGCGACGGGCAAGGAGCTCTATCGCTTCAAGACGCCTTCCGGAGTGATCGGCAACGTGATGACCTATGCCCATGGCGGCAAGCAGTATGTAGCCGTGCTTTCGGGTGTCGGCGGTTGGGCCGGTATCGGTCTCGCGGCCGGGCTCACCAACCCGAATGATGGTCTCGGAGCCGTCGGCGGCTATTCGGCCCTCAGCAACTACACCGCGCTCGGTGGCACGCTCACCGTGTTCAAGCTGCCAGAATAAGCGGCAATCTTCGCTCAGGAATGGGCGCGGGCCGTTGAAACCCGCGCCCGCTCGTTCTCCGCCTAGAAGGACGCAAGATGACCAGATTAACAACCGCCGTACCGATGATCCTTGCCGTGTTGACGCTCATGGCCGGCGCCGCAGGCGCAGAAGACCCGCAAGCGCCAAAGGACAATATTACCGCCGTCCGCGACGAAAACGGGCGCTACTACACCGCCGACGACGTTCCTACCTTCAAAATCGCCAAAGACGGCACGGTCGACTGGCTGACCTATTCGGGCTTTCGCCGCTACCATTCGGAATGTCATGTCTGTCATGGTCCGGAGGGCGAGGGATCGAGCTATGCGCCGGCCTTGAAGAACTCCGCGATAAATATGGACTACTATGCTTTCATCGACGTCGTCACGAACGGACGCAAGAAGGTGAATGCTGCCGAGAACTCGGTGATGCCGGCCTTTGGCGAGAACGTCAACGTGATGTGTTATCTCGACGACATCTACGTCTATTTGAAAGCGCGCGGAGCTGATGCGCTGCCTCGGGGAAGGCCGGCGAAGAAGGAACCGAAAACGGATGCGATCCGGGATGCTGAAAACTCCTGCCTTGGCCACAACTAGCCTGGCCGCAGCCGCCGGCGTTCTGCTGTTGGCCTTTTCTGGCACCGCGCCGGCGCTGGCTCAGACCTCGGACCTGGTGTCGAAGACGGCGTTTCGGGTCTGTGCCGATCCAGCCAATCTGCCGATGTCGGATCGCTCAGGTGCAGGGTTCGAGAACAAGATCGCCGAGCTGATGGCGTCCAAGCTCGGACTGCCGCTGCAGTACACGTGGTTTCCGATGGCGACCGGCTTCGTTCGCAAGACCTTGCAGGCCAATGCCTGCGATGTGGTCATAGGTTACGCCCAGGGCGGCGAATTGGTGTTGAACACCAACCACTACTATACCTCGGCTTATGTGCTGATCGTCGCTTCGAACAGCCCGCTGGCCGGCGTCACGACGCTGTCCGACCCGCTTCTCAAGGACAAGCGGGTCGGCATCGTCGCGGGAACCCCGCCGGCCACGCACCTGGCGAGAAACGGACTGATGCCCAAAGCGAAGGGCTACCATCTGATGGTCGATCGGCGCTACGAGGATCCCGCCGATGAGATGCTTGCCGATCTGCAATCCGGCGCTATCGACGCAGCCATCCTCTGGGGGCCGATCGGCGCACCGCTCGTAAGGGCCAGCCATCCGGATCTGAAGGTGACGCCGCTTTTGTCGGAGCCGACACCGCCGAGGCTCTTCTACCGCATCACGATGGGCGTGCGGCAGGGCGAGAAGGTCTGGGAGCGCAAGCTGAATTCGCTGATCCGCCGCAATCAGCCCGAGATCAACGCCATTCTCGCGAAAGCGGGCGTGCCGCTCCTGAACGATATGGGGACCGGCCCGCTCGAGGTGCGGGACTGACCGCTCCGCAGCTCCTTTCCTGCTCCCGCCGATCGCGTTTCCGGTCGGGCGACTCGGCCTGCGGCGACGGCGAACCGAGGTGTCAAATGATCACTGACAAGCGCTATCAGAATGCGTTGCATCAGGCCCGGCCTAGCATAGGCATTATGCTAAACTACGCTCCTTAAGTATCGGTTTTACGCGACAAATTGCGCTGTTAGTCTCCTACTCGCGGGAAGTGTCGGGAAGATTGGGAGGTCGTCCGGGCAATGACTAATCCATCGCTGTTGCTTGCCGTTTTCTGGGCCGCGATGCTTATCGCATCCCCCTTGCAGGCAGCGGAGGTGAAGACGGCCGTGCTCAGGATCGATCGTGTGCTCGGCCCGCCGATCTCACGGCTCGACGCGCCGCCCGCCGATCTCGGGTTCGCCGGCGCCATGCTGGGGAACGAGGACAATCGGACGACAGGCGCTTTCACGGGCATGGACTACACCGTGAAAACGCAGGCGGTTGCGCCGGAGCAGGCGGAGGCGGCGCTCGATGCGCTGAAAGCCGAAGGCATCGGGCTCATCGCAGTGATCGCGGAAGGAGACATGCTGAAGGCGCTGTCCGATAGGGCCGGACCGGAGGTGCTGCTTTTGAACGCAGGCGCTCGTGACGAGGCGCTGCGCGATGCAGACTGTCGGGCCAATGTGCTGCATGTCTCGCCGAGCCGCTCCATGCTCAGCGACAGTATCGTCCAGTTTCTGATGTGGAAGAAATGGTCGCGCATCCTGCTGATCCACGGCTCGCATCCCGAGGACAAGCTTCTGGCCGACAGTTATCGAAAATCCGCCGCCAAATTCGGGGCGGAGATCGTCGAGGAACGGGAGTTCGTCGACACCGGCGGCGGCCGGCGCACCGACACGGGCCATGTCATGGTGCAAAAACAGATCCCCGTCTTCACCCAAGACGCCGAGGATCACGATGTGGTCGTCGCGGCCGACGAGGCCGGCGTTTTCGCGCCCTACCTGCCTTATCACACTTGGGATCCTAGGCCTGTCGCAGGTTCTGCGGGCCTTCGCCCGGTGTCCTGGCATGCCGCCCATGAAGCCTGGGGAGCGACCCAGTTCCAACGCCGCTTCGAAAAACTGACGGGGCGCAACATGCGCGAGGCGGACTACCAGGCCTGGCTTGCCATGCGCGTCATCGGCGAGGTGGTGACGCGGTCCGGCAAGGCCGATCCGGTAAGCGTGCGGGCCTACGCCCTTTCGCCCGATTTCGAACTGGCTGCGTTCAAGGGGCAGAAGCTGACCTTCCGATCGTGGAACGGGCAATTGCGCCAGCCGATCCTTTTGACCGACGGCCGGGTGACCGTTTCCGTTTCGCCGCAGGACGGTTTCCTGCACCAGCATTCGCCGCTCGACACACTGGGCATCGATGCGCCCGAAACCGCCTGCCAAGCCTTCGGAGGATAGAATGCTGAGATCCGCACTGGCCTTCCTGCCAGTCGTTCTAATGTTTGTCGGTCCTGCCTTGGCCAACAAGGTCTTCGTGAGCAACGAACGCGGCAATAGTGTCACCGTGCTCGACAGCCAAAGTTGGGAGGTGATCGCCACCTTTCCGGCCGGTAACAGGCCGCGCGGCATCACTATCAGCCCGGATGGCAAGGAACTCTATGTCTGCGCGTCGGACGACGATACCGTCCGTGTCTTCGATCCCGAGACGTACGAGGAACTGCATACGCTTCCGTCAGGCCCGGACCCGGAACTTTTCGCTCTCGATCCTTCAGGCAATCCACTCTACATCGCCAACGAGGACGACAATCTGGTCACCGTTGTCGATGTAAAAACGCGCCAGGTGCTGGCCGAGGTGCCGGTCGGCGTCGAGCCGGAAGGCGTTGCGGTAAGTCCAGATGCCAAGACCGTGATCAATACGTCCGAAACCACCAACATGGCGCATTTCATCGATACCTCAAGCTACAAGATCGTGCACAATGTATTGGTGGACCAGCGGCCGCGCTATGCCGAATTCACGGCCGACGGCAAGAAGCTTTACGTCAGTTCCGAGATCGGCGGCACCGTTTCCGTGATCGATCTATCGGCCGCTGAGCCGAAGATCACCAAGAAGATCACCTTCGCCGTACCTGGCGTGCTGCCCGAATGGTTGCAGCCGGTTGGCGTGAAAGCGACCAAGGACGGCTCGCGCGTTTTCGTGGCGCTCGGCCCGGCAAACCGCGTCGCGGTGATCGACGGGAAGACGGATGAGGTTCTCGACTATCTGCTCGTCGGTCAGCGGGTCTGGCAGATGGCATTCACTCCGGACGAGGAATTCCTGATCACCACCAACGGCAATTCCAACGACGTCAGCATCATCGACGTGAAGGCGGAAGAGGTGATCCGCTCGGTTCAGGTCGGGGAGCAACCCTGGGGGGTTGTGGTCGCCCCGAATTGAGGAGGAGCAATGCGGCAAGACCATTGGGGAGGATTTCAGCGTGAATAAATTGATTTCCGCGGCGCTCGCCGCACTCTTCTCGGCGGGCTCGGCCGTTGCCGCGCCGCTTTGCGGCGAGCTCGGCTTTGCCGGGCTGCTTGCCAAATGCAACCGAGGCGAGCCGATCGAGATCACCCTTGGCTCCGGCAAACCGCTTGGCAAAGGTCCCATCGCGCTGCAGTCCGGCGCCTATTACGAAATGCGCGTCACGGCGGACGGGTCGGCGGAGCTGGCACTCACCGGTGCGCAGTTCTTTCGTGCGATCTGGATGAACGAGATCGTCATCAACGGCATCGAAGTGCGCCCCATGGCGATCGACAGTCTCGAATTCGACGAGGCGGGCACGGCGACCCTCTCCTTCATCGCCATAAAGCCCGGCAGCTACGAGGTGAAGATTCCGAACACCACAAGCGACAGTCAAAAGGTGGCTATTTCCATTCAGTAAAGAGTTGGAACAGGGACGATTCCGATGAGAATCCGCTTTATGACCACTGTCGTTCTTGCGGCTTTGTTTGTCGCGCCGCTGGGCCTGCTCACGTTCGGACCGGCGGCTGCCATGGCCGAGGATCTGCCACGACTGCGGGCGGCGATGCTCGCGTCGGGCACCGTCAACTGGGAAATTTCCACCATCAAGGCCCAGGAGTTCGACCGCAAGAACGGCTTCGAGCTAGTGGTCCAGAACTATGCCGACAACGGCGCGACGCGGGTCGCGTTCGAGGGCGGTGAGGCTGACACGATGGTGGCCGACTGGATTTGGGTGGCCAAGCAGCGTGCCGCCGGGAAGGACTATGTTTTCATTCCCGATTCGCGGGCAGTGGGCGGGCTGGTGGTCAGCGACGACAGTGGCATCAAGGCGCTGCCGGACCTTGCCGGCAAGAAGATTGGCATTGCCGGTGGACCGCTCGATAAGAGCTGGTTGATCCTGCGCGCCTATGCCAAGCAGCAACATGGCATGGACCTCGCCGCTGAGACCGAGCAGGTGTTCGGGTCGCCGCCGCTGATCTTCAAGTCGGCCCTTTCCGGCGAAACGGCGGGTGCAATCAACTTCTGGCATTTCCTCGCGAAGATGAAGGCCAAGGGCATGCATGAACTTATCTCCGTCGCCGATGCTGCGGCCGCGCTCGAGCTTGATCCCGATACGCCGCTGCTCGGCTATGTGTTGAAGGGCGAGTATGCCGCGACCCATCCGGACATCGTGAGGGGACTCTACAAGGCCTCCCGCGCGGCCAAGGACCTGCTGCGCCACGATAACGAGGTGTGGGAAGGCCTGCGCGACAAGATGAATGCGGCAGACGACGCGGAATTCATGGCGCTCCGCGACGGCTATCGCGCCGGTATTCCGAGCGGCAAACGGATCGACGAGGCGGCCGCCGACCGGTTTCTGCGGCTGATGGCGGAGCTTGGCGGGACGGAGCTCGTCGGCAAGGCGACAAGCCTGCCCAATGGATTGTTCCTGCACCTTGAATAAGACGCTGCAACATTCCGTGCTCGTACGTGTATTGTCGCTTGGGCTGCTGCTGTGGTTGTGGATGGCGGCAGCCGAACTGACGGCGGATGCGTCCGTGCTGCCTCAGCCCTGGGCGCTTTGGGCACCCTTTGCTGAAGCTGTCGGTTCCGGGGCCTTGCCTTATCACCTCGGCATGACGCTGTGGCGGGTGGTTTGCGCCTTTGTGCCGGCCATGGCTATTGGTATGGTGTTCGGCTTTCTGATGGGGCGCTTTCCGTCTGTCGATCGGTGGCTTGATCCATGGCTCGTCGTGTTTCTCAACCTGCCGGCCCTTGTGCTCATCGTGCTGTGCTACCTCTGGATCGGCCTCAACGAGATAGCTGCGATCACCGCGGTGGTGCTCAACAAGATTCCGAACGTCGCCACGATCCTGCGCGAGGGCGCGCGGGCACTCGATCCGAGCCTCAGCGCCATGGCCCAGGTCTATCGCATGCGGCCGCTGGCGCGGCTGCGCCACGTTGTCATGCCGCAGCTTGCGCCGTTCATTGCCGCTGCCGCTCGCGCCGGCATTGCGGTTATCTGGAAGATCGTGCTGGTGGTCGAGTTTCTCGGCCGCTCCAGCGGCATCGGTTTCCAGATCCATTTCTATTTTCAGCTCTTCGACGTTGCCATGGTGCTGGTCTATGCTCTGTCCTTCATCGGCGTGATGCTGCTGGTCGAGGCGCTGATCCTGCAGCCCGCCGAAAGTCGGGCGCGGCGCTGGAGGACGGCGTGATCAAGATCGATGTCAGGCGAAAGGCATTCGGCGAGGAGGAGGTCCTGCGCGACATCCGTTTCGAGATGGACGTCGGCGAGACCGTCGCCATTCTCGGCCCATCCGGCATCGGCAAATCGACGCTGCTACGGCTCATTGCCGGCATCGACCCCGCCTTTGACGGCGAGATCACGCGCCCGGAAAAGATCGCCATGGTGTTTCAGGAGCCAGTTCTCCTCCCGTGGCGCAGCGTAGTCGAGAACCTGACATTGGTGCATCCGGACCTCGGGACGCAAGCGGCACTTTCGGCCCTCGAGCGGACCGGCATCGTCGATAAGGCAGGGCTCTTTCCTGGCCAACTGTCGCTCGGCCAGCAGCGGCGGCTGGCGCTGGCGCGTGCTTTTGCCGGGCGTCCTGAACTTCTGGTCATGGACGAGCCCTATGTGTCGCTCGATCCGACGACCGCTGAAGAAATGTTGGCATTAACCGAGGCGCTGATCGCCGAAACCGGCCCTGCAGTCATTCTCGTGACCCATTCGGAGGCCGAGGCGCAGCGGCTGGCCCGGCGCCGCCTCCGTCTTGCCGGGAAACCGGCGACGATGATCAAAGAGTTTGCTGCAGGATCGGCGTCCGCCTCCTGGGAAGGACATCATGATCGGGCTTAAGATCAGTCATGTCAGCTACAGCTATGGATCGTTCAAGGCGCTCGACGATGTGAGTTTCTCGGTCGAGCCGGGCCGGTTCTGTGCGCTGCTTGGGCCGAACGGTGCCGGCAAGTCGACGCTCTTCGCTCTTTTGACCCGACTGATCGCGACGGGGGAGGGCCACATCAGCGTGGCCGGATTCGATATTGCCCGTGATCCGCGTGCGGCGCTCGCCCGCATCGGCGTCGTCTTCCAGCAGCCGACGCTCGACTTGGACATGACGGTGCTCCGCAACCTGCGCTATTTCGCCGGACTGCATGGACTGTCTGGGCGGCAGGCCGCCTCGGCGATCGAGGCGGCGCTGACGCAGCTCGGCATGGCCGAGCGGGCCGATGAGCAGGTACGAGCCCTCAATGGCGGCCATCGACGACGCATGGAGATCGCCCGGGCGCTAATCCATGGTCCGCAGATCCTGCTGCTCGACGAGCCGACGGTCGGATTGGACGCTGCCTCCCGACAGGCGATCACAGACCATGTCCATGTCTTGGCCGAGAGCGGGCTCGCCGTGCTCTGGGCAACCCACCTAGTCGATGAGATCCGGCCGACCGATCAGGTCGTCGTGCTGCACCGTGGAAAAGTCCTCAGCAATAGCAGCGCCGAGGACCTCGCTGGCGGGCAGGGGCTTGCCAAGGCTTTTCTGTCAATGACGGCGGAAGGCCGGGAGGTTCCGGTATGAAGGCTTGGCTCATTGCGCTTTCGGCCATCGTCACCCGCGAAAACCTGCGCTTCGTTCGTCAGCGAGGCCGGTTTCTGGCGGCACTCGTTCGTCCTCTCGTCTGGCTCATCGTCTTTGCCGCCGGCTTCCGCGCAGCGCTCGGCGTGTCGATCATCCCGCCCTACCAGACCTACATCACCTACGAGGTCTATATCCTTCCGGGGCTTTGCGGGATGATCCAGCTGTTCAACGGCATGCAGTCGTCGCTCTCGCTGGTCTATGACCAGGAAATGGGTTCGATGCGCCTCTTGCTGACCTCGCCCTTGCCGCGCTGGTGGTTGCTGTTCTCGAAGCTATTGGCCGGCGTGATCGTTTCCATTCTGCAGGTGGCCGTGTTCCTGGCGATTGCGGCGCTGACCGGCATTACCGTACCTCCCATCGGCTACGTCGCGGTGCTGCCGGCGTTGGTGATCAGCGGATTGATGCTCGGCGCCCTAGGGCTTCTGGTTTCCTCGACCGTCCGGCAGCTCGAGAATTTCGCCGGCGTCATGAACTTCGTGATCTTTCCGATGTTCTTCCTCTCCTCGGCGCTTTATCCGCTATGGAAGATGGCGGAAAGCTCACCGCTGTTGCGCGACATCTGCGCCTTGAACCCGTTCACCTATGCGGTCGAGCTGATACGCTTTGCGCTTTATGGCGAGCTCAATCTCACGGCACTCGCCTGGGTCAGCGTCTGCTTCGTCCTGTTCATGCTGGCGGCGCTGTGGGGGTACGATCCGGCCCGCGCGATGCTCCGCTCAAAGGCTTGAGCCGCGGCCTCGTCGCAGCCGTTCGACGCCGAAAACCGACACTTTCCGCTATATTGCCGCCGACGACATTTGGATTGATCCTGCTTTCTCGGGAAGGACCTGAGACGTTCAAGAGAGAGGAGGAACATATGCTTAAGCTACATCCGTCCATCGACAACGGGTTCCCGCCGGCCAGCCCGGACTTCCAGGGAGGCACGCTGAAATGCAAGTGCGGCACCAATCCGGTGGTGGTTGAGATCAGCTCGCAGACGGCGCACAACCATGCTTGCGGCTGCACCAAATGCTGGAAGCCCGAGGGCGCCATCTTTGCGCAGATCGCCGTTGTCAGCCGCGATAACGTGAACGTCGCGTCAGGTTCGGAGAAACTGCAGATCGTCGATCCGAGCGCGACGATCCAGCGTTACGCCTGCAAGGATTGCGGCGCGCATATGTATGGCCGGATCGAGAACACCAAACATCCCTTTTACGGCCTCGATTTCGTTCATACGGAGCTCAGCGACGAGCCCGGCTGGTCGCCGCCGCAATTTGCGGCCTTCGTTTCCTCGGTTATCGAAAGCGGGGTCAACCCCGACCGGATGCCGGAAATACGTGCTCGCCTGACGGAACTCGGGCTGCAACCCTACGATTGCCTGTCTCCTGCGCTGATGGACGCGATCGCGACCCATATCGCCAAACAGACCGGCGCCCTGCCGGCGTGACAAAAGCGGCCAACGCCTCCTCCCTCGGACCCCGCCCGTTTGCCTCCCGTCGGGAGGCTCCACCGACGGGCGGGGGCTGAGGCGCTTCCGTCGTGGAAGCCGGTAGAGCCCTTGATACCCCCCTCTGCCCTACCGGGCATCTCCCCCGGAAGGGCAGAGGGGGTGCCGGCAACTGGTCAGCGGAAGCTATTCAGGCCGGAAATGCGGACACTTTCCACTTGATGCCGCAGCCGATCGAGGGCTGCTGTTCCGCTGGACCCTTGCCGAACAGTGCAATCATGACCATGGCCTCGTAGAGGTCGCGCCTGAGGTCGGCTGGGCCGATCTCCTTGCGCGAGGCGTCCAGCCGTCCGCGGTATTGCAGCTTCATATCCTTGTTGAAGCCGAAGAAGTCGGGCGTGCAGACGGCGCCATAGGCTTTGGCGACGGATTGGTCCTTGTCGTAGAGATAGGAAAAGGGCAGGGCGTTTTGCGAAGCGAAGCGCTTCATGTTGTCGAAGGAATCCCGCGGATAGGCGTCGGCGTCGTTGGCGCTGATCGCCACAAAGCCGATGCCGTGAGCCTTGAGGTCGATCGCGTCCCGCACGATGCGACCGATGACCGATTTCACATAGGGGCAGTGATTGCAGATGAAGGCAACCACGAGCCCCTTCGGGCCGGCTTGGTCGAATATGGAATGGATGAGACCATCGACACCGGGGAGCCGGGCATCGACCGCCGGCCAGCCGAAATCACAAATAGGAGGTGTAGCTGCCATGGCTCACGCCGCTTTCTTCATGGCGCCATCGGAGGCGCCGCGGATCGCCGCGATGTTCCTGACATAAGCCTCCTCGCTGCCGCCCTTGAACACCGCGGAGCCGGCAACCAGCACATCCGCGCCGGCCGCGGCCACGAGCGGCGCCGTTTCCGGTGTCACGCCGCCGTCGATCTCAATGTGAATCGGACGGTTGCCGATCATCGACTTCACGCGCCGCACCTTCTCGACGACGGACGGTATGAAGGCTTGGCCGCCGAAACCCGGATTGACTGTCATCAGGAGAATGAGGTCCAGCCGATCCAAGACATACTCGATGACGCTCTCCGGCGTCGACGGATTGAGCGACACGCCGGCCTTCTTGCCGAGGTCGCGGATCGCCTGCAGCGACCGGTCGAGGTGAGTGGTCGCTTCGGCATGCACGGTGATGATGTCGCAGCCGGCGTCGGCGAAGGCGCCGAGAAAAGGGTCCGCCGGTGCGATCATCAAATGACAGTCGAACACCTTATCCGTTCGGTTCCGGATCGCTTTGATGACCGGTGGTCCGAAGGTGATGTTGGGCACGAAATGGCCATCCATCACGTCAAGATGGATCCAATCGGCACCGGCCCGGCAGACAGCCTCGACCTCTCCGCCGAGGCGCGAAAAATCCGCCGACAGAACCGAGGGGGCGATTATGGTCTTCTCGCTCATGACGATATCTCCGGATGGTTGGGCTCTACCGTGCTGAACACGCGACTCGCCGAAATGTCCCGGGCCGTGATGGTCGATAGTTGCTCGGCGTCGACGGGCCCGACGCTTTCCTCGAACAGGCGGTTCGCCTGCCGCAGCCGGGCCCGGTCGAGTGCGTTGCGTATGGAGCGGGCATTGGCGAAATGCGGTTGGCGACGACGCCGGGCGATGTAGTCGCTCATCACGGCCGCCGCCTTGGTATCGAAGCGATAACCCTGCCGGCCCAGCATGCTCTCGGCGATCGACAGGAGCTCACCGTCGTCGTAATCGGGGAAATCGATATGGTGGGCAATGCGGGAGCGGAAGCCCGGATTGCTCTCAAAAAATCGTTCCATGCGATCGGCGTAGCCGGCGAGAATGACCACCAGATCGTCGCGGTTGTTCTCCATCACCTGTAACAGGATCTCGATCGCTTCCTGGCCGTAATCGCGCTCGTTGTCCGGACGATAGAGGTAGTAGGCCTCGTCGATGAACAGCACGCCGCCCATTGCCTTCTTCAGGATCTCCTTGGTCTTGGGTGCCGTGTGGCCGATATATTGCCCCACCAGATCGTCGCGCGTCACCGACACCAGATGCCCCTTGCGGATATAGCCGAGCCGGTGCAGCAGGTTGGCCATGCGCAAGGCGACCGTCGTCTTGCCGGTGCCCGGATTGCCCGTGAAGCTCATGTGCAGCGACGGCGGCTCATGGCTGAGGCCCATTGCGCGGCGAGCCCGCTCGACGAGCAGTAGGGCTGCCGTCTCGCGGATCCGCTGCTTTACGGGTTTTAAGCCCACGAGTTCCCGATCCAGTTCGTCGAGGACCTCGGCAACTCCGGACGCCTTGTATTCCTCAGCGAGGTCGACCGATGTCGGCAGGCTTTCGGTGCCTGGTGAAGCATCCGCCATCGCCATATGTCCGCTCCTCTATCGTTGGGTTTCCCAGGCGTAGCGCTGGCTGCGACCGCGGTTCTCCGTCCGCGTCATATGCAGGCTCGGTTCATTGTCCGGGCGGTTGATGATGAAGGACATAGTCACGGTCTCGAGGCCGCGGCTGGAATCGAAGGCATTGAGACGGATGTAATCCTGCGGATGGGCCTTGCGGCAATCCTCCAGCTCCATCATGACGCCCTTGGCGTCCTTCAGGTCGAACATCGGATTGCCCCACATCTCCCAATAGGTGTTTCGGGGGTGCGGGTCGTCCGTGTATTCGATGCCGATCGCCCATCCCTTTCCGAGGCAATACTCCACCTGCGCCGCGATCTGCTCATCCGTCAGGTCGGGCAGGAACGAGAAGCATCCCTGGGTGATACGCATGTCGTTTCTCCTTCTATTATGTCCGTCAGGCGACGCTTACGCTCGGGACGAAATCCGAAGAGTCCGTCGGGGTGTAGTTGAAGCTGATATTGCCCCAGGTCTCGAGGGCGGCCTCGAGCGGCTTGCACCACTTGGCGGCCGCCCTGAGGATTTCGGGACCTTCATGAGCAATGTCGCGGCCCTCGTTGCGGGCAAGCACCATGGCTTCCAGCGCGACCCTATTGGCGGTGGCGCCTGCCTGGATGCCCATGGGATGGCCGATCGTGCCGCCGCCGAACTGCAGCACGACGTCGTCGCCGAAGAGATCGAGCAGCTGATGCATCTGGCCGGCATGGATGCCGCCCGAGGCCACCGGCATCACCTTCTTGATGTCGGCCCAGTCCTGCTCGAAGAAGAGTCCGCGCGGAAGGTCGACCTCGTTCTTCATTTCGCGGCAGACATTGTAGTAGCCCTGCACGGTCAACGGGTCGCCTTCGAGCTTGCCGACGGCGGTCCCGGCATGAAGGTGGTCGACGCCGGCGAGCCGCAGCCATTTGGCGATGACGCGGAAGGAGATGCCGTGGTTCTTCTGCCGCGTATACGTGCCGTGACCGGCCCGATGCATGTGCAGGATCATGTCGTTTTGCCGGCACCATTCCGAGATCGACTGGATTGCCGTCCAGCCTACGATGAGGTCCACCATGACGATGACCGATCCGAGCTCCTTGGCGAATTCGGCGCGGCGGTACATCTCCTCCATCGTGCCGGCGGTGACGTTGAGGTAGTGCCCCTTGACCTCGCCGGTGACGGCCGAGGCGTGGTTGACGGCCTCCATGCAGTAGAGGTAACGGTCGCGCCAATGCATGAAGGGCTGCGAATTGATGTTCTCATCGTCCTTCATGAAGTCGAGACCGCCCTTCAGGCCCTCATAGACGACGCGCCCATAATTCTTGCCGGAAAGTCCGAGCTTCGGCTTGGTGGTGGCGCCGAGCAGCGGCTTGCCGAATTTGTCGAGCCGTTCCCGCTCGACGACGATGCCGGTCGGCGGGCCCTTGAAGGTCTTCACATAGGCGACGGGGAGCCGCATGTCCTCCAGCCTTGCCGCCTTCAGCGGCTTGAAGGAGAAAACGTTGCCGATGATCGATGCCGTCAGGTTGGCGATCGATCCCTCCTCGAAGAGGATGAGGTCATAGGCGACATAGCAGAAATACTGCCCCGGCGTTCCCGGTACCGGATCGACCCGGTAGGCTTTGGCGCGATATTGCTCGCAGGCCGTCAGGCGATCGGTCCAGACGACGGTCCAGGTGGCGGTCGAGCTTTCGCCGGCAACGGCGGCGGCCGCCTCGATCGGGTCGACGCCGTCCTGCGGGGTGATCCGGAAGAGCGCAATCAGATCGGTATCCTTCGGCTCGTAGTCTCCATTCCAGTAGCCCATCTGCGCGTATTTCAGCACGCCGGCCTTGTAGCGTTCCTTGCCCTTGATCTCGGTCTTTGCGTCGACGTTCATGACACAGTCCTCTTCTCTGAATGGGTGTCTCAGGCGGCTTGCGACTGCGCCCCTTGGGGTTTCAGGGAGCCGCTCGCATAGCGGCGAGCCATCTCGGCCATCGGCACGACCTTGATACGCGAGGCGTTGCCGGCAGTGCCGAAGGCTTCGAAGCGGGCCTTGCAGACCGCCGACATCGCGTCCATGGCGGGTTTCAAGAACTTGCGCGGATCGAATTCGGTGCGGCTCGTATCGGCCACGCGGCGAAAGGCGGCGGCTGCGGCGAGCCGCAGATCCGTGTCGATATTCACCTTGCGCACGCCGAAGCGGATACCCCGCACGATCTCCTCGACCGGCACGCCGTAGGTCTCGCGCATCTCGCCGCCATGGGCGTTGAACACGTCCTGCCATTCCTGCGGCACCGATGACGAGCCGTGCATGACGATGTGAGTGTTAGGCAGCCGTTCATGGATATTCTCTATGACGTCCATGGCGAGCACTTCACTGGTCGGCTTGCGGGTGAACTTGTAGGCGCCGTGCGAGGTGCCGATGGCCACGGCGAGCGCATCGACCTCGGTCTCGGCAACGAAGCGGGCAGCCTCGTCCGGATCGGTCAAAAGCTGCGAACGATCGAGCGCGCCTTCGAAGCCGTGGCCGTCCTCGGCCTCGCCATGGCCGGTTTCGAGCGATCCGAGGCAGCCGAGCTCACCTTCGACGGACGCGCCGACCATATGGGCGAGGCGGCTTACTTCGGCCGTGATCGCGACGTTATAGGCGTAGTCGGTAGGGGTCTTCGCATCTTCCTTCAACGAGCCATCCATCATCACCGAAGTGAATCCGTGCCGGATCGCAGTGAGGCAGGTCGCGACATTGTTGCCATGATCCTGGTGGATGCAGAGCGGGATGTCGGGATACATCTCTTCGAGCGCTTCCATCATCTTGGCGAGCATGATGTCGTTGGCATAGCAGCGGGCGCCGCGCGAAACCTGCAGGATCACCGGAGCGTCGCAGGCGCGCGCCGCCTCCATGATCGCCAGCCCCTGTTCCATGTTGTTGATATTGAATGCCGGCACCCCATAAGTGCGTTCGGCTGCATGGTCGAGCAGTTGGCGAAGCGTAATGCGGGCCATAGTCAAGCCTCCTCTGATGTTCTGACAACGTCTTTACCCGCCTGCGGCCCGTTCCGATTGCTGATGGGCGGCGTCCCCGCGGAGTTCCGGCGGACAAGCTTCAAAGCTTCGGCGACGACATGGTCGGCGGTGATGCCGAAATGGCGGTAGAGGTCTCCGGCTGGTGCCGAGGCACCGAAGCCCACCATGCCGACAAAGACACCATCAGGCCCCATCCAGCGGTCCCAGCCGAGGCGGCCCGCGGCTTCAACGGCAATGCGCGGGGCATCTCCGAGGACCTGCCTCTGATAGGATCGATCCTGGGCCTCAAATTTCTCCCAGCAGGGGATCGAGACCACCGCCGCCTCTATGCCTTCCTCGGCGTGGAGACGGTCGGCGGCGACGACGGCGATCTCGACTTCGGATCCGGTGGCGAGAAGCGTGACGTCGCGAGCCCCGCGCGTACCTCTCAGGACATAGGCTCCGAACGCCGACAAATTCTCGTCCCCGTCTGTCTGGCGCAGCATCGGCAGAGCCTGCCGCGAAAGGGCAAGGACGCTCGGCGTAATCTTCTCGCTGAGCGCGACCTCCCAGCATTCTGCCGTCTCGATGATGTCGGCGGGCCGGAAGACGTTGAGGTTGGGCGTGGCGCGCAGCATGGCCAGATGCTCGACCGGCTGGTGGGTCGGTCCGTCTTCGCCGAGGCCAATCGAGTCATGGGTCAGCACATAGATGACGGGCAGGCCCATCAGGGCCGAGAGACGCATTGCGCCACGCGCATAATCGGAAAAAGCCAGAAAGGTGCCGCCATAGGGGATGAAGCCGCCATGCAAGGCGATGCCGTTCATGGCGGCCGCCATGGCATGCTCGCGGATGCCGTAATGCAGGTAGCGGCCTTTGAAATTGCCCGGCGAAATGGGTTGCGTCTGCGACGTCATCGTCAGATTCGAGCCGGTCAGATCGGCGGAGCCGCCGACCGTCAGAGCCGTCGCTCCGTTGATGACTTCCAGCGCCATCTGGGAGGCTTGGCGAGTCGCGACCTTGGAGGCTCTCTTGCGATGCGCCGCGCGGAATTTTGCCAGCAATTCGGCGAATTCGCCGTCGAGCTGCCGTCCGACGGTCTGTTCGTAGCGCTTTTTCGAACGCGAAGCGTCGAGTCGGATTTCCCACGCCTCCCGCGCCATCCGGCCCCGAACCGCCACGCGTTCCCAGGCGGATTTGATCTCGATCGGCACGAAGAAGGGCGGATGGGGCCAGCCGAGTTTCTCGCGCGTCGCGGCGATTTCCTTGTCGCCGAGTGCCGCCCCATGGGTCTTGTGCGAGCCTTCCATGCTGGCCGCCCCCTTGCCGATCCTGGTTCGGCAGGCAATCAGCGACGGTTTGCGGGTGCGGCGCGCCCGCTCGATCGCCTTCGCCACGGCTTGCACGTCGTGGCCGTCAACGCTTTGCGCATCCCAACCCGCTGAGCGGAAACGTGCAAGCTGATCCATGGAGGTGGAGAGTTCGGTCGAACCGTCGATCGATATCCGGTTGTCGTCCCAGAGCACGATGAGCTTGCGCAGCTTCAGATGCCCGGCAAGGTCGATCGCCTCATGGCTGATGCCCTCCTGCAGGCAGCCGTCGCCGGCGACCACATAGGTGAAATGATTGCAGAGCGCGCTGCCGAAGCGTGCGGCCATCATCTGTTCGGCAATCGCCATGCCGACGGCCGTCGCAATGCCCTGGCCGAGCGGGCCGGTGGTGGTCTCGACTCCGAGGGCATGGCCGTATTCGGGATGGCCGGCAGTTTTCGAGCCGAGTTGGCGAAAAGCCGAGAGCTCGACCATCGGCATATCGGCGAAACCGATCAGGTGATGGATGGAATAGAGCAGCATCGAACCATGGCCGGCGGAAAGCACGAAACGATCGCGATCCGGCCAGTCGGGCAGGGAGGGATCGATCTTGATGAAGCGGTTGAAGAGGACGGTCACCGCGTCGGCCATGCCCATCGGCATGCCGGGGTGGCCGGAATTGGCCTTCTCAACGGCATCCATGGCGAGAAACCTAATGGCATCGGCCATGGTGCGTTCCGATGCGGCGGCACGGGTTTCGATCTGCTGCGAAACATTCATGATGTCCTCCTCACGACATGCGGTGTTTGCGCTCGAGCAGTTTGTGGATGAGCGGGGTGAAAATCAGCTGCATGGCGAGATCGAGCTTGTCGCCCGGCACCACGATGGAATTGGCGCGCGACATGAAGCTGTTGTGCAGCATCGACAGCAGGTAGGGAAAATCGATGCTTTGCGGTTTGGCGAAGCGGATGACCAGGATGGATTCGGCGTGCGTCGGTATCCAGCGGGCGATGAAGGGATTGGACGTGTCGACGATCGGCACGCGCTGAAAATTGATGTCGGTCAACGAAAACTGCGGACAGATGTAGTGGACGTAATCGGGCATTCGCCGCAGGATCGTGTCTGTCACCGCCTCGGTGGAGTAGCCGCGCGTCGCCTTGTCGCGATGAATCTTCTGGATCCATTCGAGGTTGATCACCGGAACGACGCCGATCTTCAGATCGCAATGCTGGGCTAGATTGACCGTGTCGGTGACGGCGCAGCCATGCAATCCCTCGTAGAACAGGAGATCGCTGCCGCTGAATTCCTCCCAGTCTGTGAACGTGCCAGGTTCCGCGCCGTATTTCGCGCCTTCCGCGTCGTCATGCACGTAATGACGGGTGCGTCCGACGCCGCGTCTGCCATATTCGGCAAAGACGCTTTCGAGGATTTCCAGTTCGTTCGCCTCGGCGGAGAAATGGGTGAAGTCGACGCCTCTGGCTTTCTCCTCGGCGATCTTGCGGCGCATGGTTTCCCGGTCGTAGCGGTGGAAGGCGTCACCTTCGATGAACGAGGCCGAGATGTTCTCGCGCTTGAAGATCTTCTCGAATGTGTCCTTGACGGTCGTGGTGCCGGCGCCGGACGAGCCGGTGATAGAGATGATCGGGTATTTGGCTGACATGCTGGTCTCCTCAGGCCCGGAACAGACCGCGCTTGCCGAAAAGCGGTGCGCGTTCGCCAATCATGTTGGGGTCGACGTGATAGCGAGCGACGCGTGCCACCTCGCGGCGCGAGCCGAAGGCCAGCGGCACGCGCTGGTGCAGATTTTCCGGGATGAGATCGAGAATGCGCGTGACGCAAGTCGTGGCCGAGCCGCCGGCGTTCTCGATGATGAAGGCGATCGGGTTAGCCTCGTAGACGAGGCGCAGTCGCCCTTGGCTATAGCCCTTCCGTCCATCTGCGGGGTAAAGGAAGATGCCGCCGCGAACCAGGATGCGATAGGCATCGGCGACCAGCGACGCGATCCATCGCATGTTGAACTCCCGCTCTCGCGGACCCTCCGAGCCCGCCAGACAGTCGTCGACATAGAGCCGGATCGCTTCCTCCCAATGCCGATAGTTCGCCATGTTGATGGCGAATTCGCTGGTGCGCTCCGGGATGCTGATCGACTTGTACGCCTCGACGAAGCAGCCGAGCCGGCTCGAGAAGATGAAGATCTCCGTGCCCTTGCCGAGCGAGAGCACGAGCGCGGTTTGCGGACCATAGAGGAAAAAGCCCGCCGCCAATTGCCGGTTTCCGGGTTGCAGAAAGGACTGGGAGGGGTCCACGTCCGGTCCCTTGGCGGCGGGAAGCACGGAGAAGATCGTGCCGATGGAGACGTTGTTGTCGATGTTCGACGAACCGTCGAGCGGATCGATGGCAACGGCAAGGCGTGCGTTCGGATCGAGAAGGACAGGATTTTCCAGTTCTTCCGAGGCGTAGCATGCGACCGGTGCGCCCTGCAGGCACGACAGGAACAGATCGTCACATAGGACATCCATTTCCTTCTGGAAATCGCCGTCTGTATTGCTGCTGCCGCGGGCGGCGTTGAAGGCCGGGCCGAGGGCTCCCTGGTTGACGAGCTTGCGGACCTCGAGCGCCGCCATCACCAACCTTTGGACCACCGTAGCCACGTCCCGTGCGATATCTTCACCACGGGCGAATGAAGCGAGATAAGCCTCGAGAGTTGCGCCTGACATGATGTCTCCTCCCACACGATGTCCGGGCAAGGATGGCGCAGACGACGAGTTTGTAAAATTTATTCGTTTGACTTTCGGAATTAGTTTTTCTTATTTTCCTCTCATGCGCAACCTGACCATTCGCCAACTTCGCACTGTCGAAGCCGTTTGCCGGCTGGGAAAGATCAACCTTGCCGCCGAAGCTTTGGGTCTGACGGGGCCGGCACTCACCCTGCAGATCCAGCAATTGGAACGGGACGCCGATGTGCCGCTGTTCGATAGGACGCGCGGTGGCATGGTTCCGACCGCTTACGGTCTTGCTTTCCTCGAGGCGGCGCGGGCGGTCGAGGACAGTCTGGCTACCCTTGAGGACTCGATCGGTGCCATCAAGGGGCTCAGGACCGGGCGATTGCGGCTTGGCGTCGTGTCGACCGGGAAATATTTCGCGCCGCAACTGATTGCCGCCTTCCGAGATCAGGTCCCGGACATCGAGATCAACCTCTTCATCGGCAACCGCGCCGAGATCATCGCCAAGCTCCGGGACCATGAGATCGATGTCGCCCTGATGGGGCGGCCTCCGCGCGACTTCGAGGTGCGCGCGCAGGTGTTCGGCGATCACCCCTTGGTCTTCATCGCCCCCACCGGACACCCGCTCGCGGGCGTGCTGGAGATTTCGCGGGAGCGGATTGCCCAGGAGAAGTTCCTGGTGCGTGAAAGAGGTTCGGGGACGCGCATCTCGCTTGAGATCTTTCTGAGCGACACCCCGCACAAGCTGGAGGAACTAGGCACGGAAATCGCCTCGAACGAGACGATCAAGCAGGCCGTGATCGCCGGTCTCGGAATTGCCTTCATCTCGGCCCATACCATCGAGCAGGAGGTGAAGCTCGGTCGACTGATCATACTCGACGTGGTCGACACTCCGATCCGCCGGCAATGGTTCACCGTGTCGCGCTTGGACCGTGCCACGACCCCGGCGATGCAGGCTTTCGAGCGCTTTCTGCTTGCCTCCGGCGCGCGATATCTGCCGGTGGTCAGCAAGCCCTATCCGGCCAACGCGTTCGGCTAAGCCGCCCCGATGTCATCGACGTTTGCGGCTTCGTACGAGCAGAAAACGCGGCGTCGACCGACACCTAGGTCGTAATTGTGGGGCCTCATACGGCTTGCTACCATTCTGCCGGAAGAGGAGGTTGCGCGATGCTTGTCAGCCGATGGTTCATCGGTGTCCCTGAGCATACCGTCAGGCGAGCGTGCCTGCCTGCCGCGCGAAATCGATTCGCGAAAAAGCCCGGCCGCGGCGCCGCCGGGCTCTGCCGGAGCGGCGGAATGCCGTTCCGGCCTTTCAGTCAAGCAGCGTTCGCCATGAGCACTGCTTGTTCCAAGCTCGCCCCGGCGGCGAGGCGCCCGCTGGAACGGGAGCGAGCACACGAACCCCAAGGCGAATGGAGGAAATATGGCCTGGCATAAACCGAAATTCATCGAAGTCAGCTGCGCTATGGAAATCACCCGCTACGCTCCTGCGGATGGGGATGAACCGATCCTTTTCTAACGGCCAGCCCAACGAGGATCGGTTCGCAAAGCATCAGGTATCCCGGTGAAGAAAACGTCCGATCTTCGCATCATCGTTTTGGGGACCGCCGCCGGCGGCGGTCTCCCGCAGTGGAATTGCGGCTGCCTGAATTGTTCGGCGGCGCGCGATCCGGACTCGGCCCTCAGGCCGCAGACCCAGTCGTCGCTCGCCGTGAGCCTGGATGGCGAAGCCTGGACCATCTTCAATGCTTCCCCGGACATTCGCCAGCAGATCCAGAGCAACAGGCAACTGCAGCCGCGCCGCCTGCGCCACACACCGATCGAAAGCGTCGTACTGACCAATGGCGACATTGATCATCTCGCGGGACTGCTGGTTTTGCGGGAAAAGCAGGCGTTCACCGTCTTCGCAACCGGCGCGGTCAACCAGATCATCGCCGAGAATTCGATCTTCGGCGTTCTCGATCCGGAGCTGGTCTCAAGGAAGACCGTCAGAGTCGAAGAACCTTTCTCTCCGCTTCCCGGTCTTGAGGCGCGGCTCTTCGCAGTTCCCGGCAAAGTTCCGCTCTTCCTCGAAAGCGGCGAACCGGATCTCAACGTCCAGGGCGAAAACACGGTCGGAGTAGAGCTGCGTGCGGGCTCCAAGCGCATTTACTATGTTCCGGGTTGCGGCATGCTCACCGAAGTCCTTGGCGCGCGCCTTAGAGATGCCGACGCGCTGTTCTTCGATGGCACCCTCTATCGCGACGACGAGATGATCGCCGCCGGTACCGGTCACAAGACGGGCCGCCGCATGGGACATATGCCGATTGTCGGCGAAGGCGGCAGCCTTGATGCGCTCGCTGCCTTGAACATTGGCAGAAAGATCTATGTCCACATCAACAACACGAACCCGATCTGGCGGGCTGGCCCCGAGCGCGCCTATGTCGAAAGCCGCGGCTTTGAAGTCGGATTCGATGGCATGGAGATCCACCTTTGACGACTGCAAGCGACAAGCAGGCATTTCACGCCCGCCTCCTGGAGATCGGGACGCAGCGTTATCACGACAAGCACCCCTTCCACGTGATGCTCCACGGCGGTGGTTGCACGATGACGCAGGTTCGGGCCTGGGTGATCAACCGCTACTATTACCAGAGCCGGATTCCGATGAAGGATGCGGCCTTCCTGTCCCGTTGCGAGGACCCTCAACTGCGCCGGGCCTGGCGCTCACGCATCGAAGACCATGACGGCGGCATGGACGAGGGCGGCGGCATCCGGCGCTGGCTGCGTCTCGCCGAGGCCGTCGGGCTCGATCCTGCCTATGTTGCCTCGACACGGGGAGTTCTGCCGGCCACCCGGTTTGCCGTCGACGCCTATGTGGCGTTTGTGCGTGAGAAGCCGCTCGTAGAGGCGGTGGCATCCTCGCTGACCGAGCTTTTCGCGCCGAAGATCCATTCCGAACGCATCGCCGGACTGCTGGAACACTACGCCTTCGCCGACGAGGCGGCACTCGCCTATTTCCGCCAGCGACTGAACGAGGCGCCTCGCGATGTCGAATTCGGTCTCGCCTATGTCCTCGATCACGCCGACACGAGGGAGAAGCAGGACGCAGCCGCCGCGGCGCTCACCTTCAAGACCAATGTCCTGTGGTCCCAGCTCGATGCGCTGTATTCGGCCTATGTGACGCCGGGGCGCATTCCGCCGGGCGGCTGGGACGGCCGCGAAGGAGTGGTTCGCGAGCCGACAGCGACGGAGGAGGCTGAGTAATGCGCAAGTCAAGCGGCTTTTTGAGTTGGATCGAAGGTTTGCCTGGTTCGGAGCATGGTCCACAGGACGGTGACGCGTCGGCGGGCCAAGGCGATGATGGCCTGGGTGTGATGTTTTCCTTCTCGCCGTTTTCGGTCGTAGAAGGCTTTGGAGAGCGGGTCTCTGGTGGAGACGGCGCAGAAGGCACTCTGGAAGAATACCCGCTTGAGGGCCTTGTCGCCGCCAACTGCGCGGCGCCAGTTCCTGGATTTCCCGGATTGGCGGATGACGGGCGTCAGGCCCGCGGCGCTGGCCAGGGCGTCGGCCGAGTTGAATCGCTCGATGGTGCCGATGTTGGCGATGAGCTCTGCCGACAGCACCGCCCCCATCCCCGGCAGCGAGCGGATGAGGGCCCCGTCAGGGTGGCGCTCGAGCAAGGTCTCCAAGTCGCGGTCGATGCGGGCGATCGCCTCGCGGGCCTGCAGGGCCTCCGCGGCGAGTTCGCGGACCATATCGGCGAAGCTGGCCTCGCCGGGAACGGCGATGCTCTGGCCCTCGGCGGCTTCGAGGGCGTGTTGGGCCAGTGCCTCGACGGCGTGCAGGTGAGGTATTCGCTTGAGATGCGCCATGATCCGTTTGAGGCCGGCCCGGCGGATCTCGGCCGGCGTGACGTAGCGGGTGACAAGGACGAGCGGTCCCTTGGCCGTCAGGTCGAGCCGGCGTTCGAGGCCGGGATGGATAGCGCCCAGGAGCTGGCGCATTCGGGAGATGCGGCGCGTCTGGTCGTCGCTGAGTTCGCGGCGTCGCGTGACTTTGAGGCGCAGGGCGATCGCGGTCTCATCGTCCGGCAGGATCGGGCGCAGATCACGCGTTCGGACCAGCTCGGCGATGGTGTGCGCATCGCGCGGGTCCGACTTGCGCTCGCCGCCGGAAAAGCCCTGTCCGGCCCGGTTGACGGCGATGCCGGGCGCATGGACGAGACGCAACCCCTCGGCCAGAAGGATAGCCTCCAGGAAGCGCGCCAGCGATCCGGTGATGTCCAGCCCGATCACGACCTCGCCACCGAGACCGCGCAGGTCGGCGACGAGGCGCTCGATCGCGGCCTGATCGTTATCGACCGCGCGGTCGAGCAGAACCTGTGCGCGCGCATCGAGAGCGCAGGCCCAATGGGTTTCCTTGGCAATGTCTATTCCAACGTAAATCTCCATGACGCTCCTCGCATGACGTGGCGACCGCGCAGGCCCGGACACGCCGACAACGCCTTACATAGCCATCGCGGGCATCGAGCAATCAGCGGTCGATCCAGGTCGGTGAAGCGAGCGGCTCAGCCGCCGGAGCCATCAAGGACAGCCAGAATGACAACCATACCCGCATCACCTGCGCCCAAGCAGCTTCGCACTGCAGTAGGCACTATGAAAAGAGGTAAGGCGGAATGAATAGTGATGCACCTGTGATTTCAGGATTCAGCGTCGTCAAGCTGGCTCGCGGCGTCCGATTGCGAGAGGACCCGGTTCGTGGGCAGACGGTCCTGCTGGCGCCGGAACGCGCCATGGCTCTGGACGATATCGCCGTCGCAATCGTCGAAGCCCTCGATGGCGAGCGGAGCCTCGATCAGATCGCCGACGACTTCGCCCAGAAGTTCGAGGCTCCGGTCGCCCAGATCGCCGAGGACGTCAAGGCCTTCGTCCACGAGCTTGCCAATCGTCGCATGCTGGAGATCGTCGAATGAGCACCGCAGTCACCTCTGCAGACGATGTCATCCATGACGTTTCGCGCGCTCCTCCGCCGATGGCGATGCTCGCAGAACTGACGCATCGCTGTCCGCTTGCTTGCCCCTACTGCTCCAATCCCGTCGAGTTGACGCGGGCAAATGAGGAGCTTTCCACCGAGGAATGGATAGGCGTCTTCGAGCAGGCCGCCGATCTCGGTGTCTTGCACCTCCACTTGTCAGGAGGGGAGCCGGCGGCACGCCGGGACCTTGTCGAACTGACGAAGGCGGCCATTTCCTTCGGACTTTATACCAACCTGATCACTTCGGGTGTGGGGCTGACGGAAGAGAGGATTAACAGCCTGGCCGATGCGGGGCTCGACCATGTTCAACTCTCCATCCAAGGCGTTTCTCCCGAAAGCGCCGACCGGATCGGCGGATACAAGGGCGGTTATGAGCGGAAGATGGCTGTCGCGGGCTGGGTCGCGAATGCCGGAATTCCGCTGACGCTCAACGCCGTCTGCCACAGGCAGAACATGGGCGAGATAGACGCCATGTTCGAACTGGCGATCCGACTGAAGGCACGCCGGATAGAAGTCGCAACGGTGCAGTTCCACGGCTGGGCCGAGCGCAACAAGGGAGCTCTCATGCCCACGCGCGAGCAAGTCGAGCGCGCGACGTGCACGGTCACCGAGGCACGGAAAAAATATGAGGGCATATTGGTAATCGACTATGTGCCGGCCGACTATTATTCGAAATACCCGAAGGCCTGTATGGGCGGCTGGGGCCGGGTGGGCTTGAACGTCACGCCTTCGGGGCGGGTGCTTCCCTGCCACGCCGCGGAAACCATTCCGGGCCTGTCCTTCGAGAATATACGCGACGGCTCACTCTCCGAGATCTGGTACGAGAGCGATGCGTTCAACGCCTATCGCGGCGAGGACTGGATGCCGGAGCTCTGTCGGAGCTGCGAGCGCAAGAAGGTCGATTTCGGCGGCTGCCGTTGCCAGGCAATGGCCCTTGCCGGCAACGCGAGCGCAACCGACCCGGTCTGCATCCGGTCGCCGCTTCGCGACCGCTTGACGCGGGAAACAGACGAGCTTTCGGCGACGCCAACGGCAACCTTGACCTATCGCGGTCGGTAAGTTTCATGCCCGTGGGGAAAGATCCCCGATGCTCCGGCTATCCCTTGATGCGTCGTAGAACCCCATCGAGGGCTTCGGTCAATGCCGCAATTCCGCCATTGCGCTCGAAGTCCGTAAGTACCTGTTCGTTCAGCCCGCCCTTGGTCGCAAATTCAGAGCTCAACTCCGTGAGCGGTGTGTCGCTTGATCGCAGCGCGGTTTGCGAGAGGCTGGCAAAAAGCGCCGCGAGATAGGGCCTTGCGGAATTCTCCGGCAAACCCTTCGCCGCAAGCCAACCTGTCGTCCGGTCCAAGATGCCCAAATACGTCGCCATCATCGCACTCGCGACCGCGAGAAGATCATATTCGTCTCTCGTGGTGCACTGGACGGTTGTTCCCAGACCGGAGAAGAGGGATGCGACTTCCGGATCCGGCGGATATATCGCGGTTACGCCCTCGCGGCTGGCGACGAAGGGCAGGGGTATTGCCTGTGTGAGGCGAACCTCCTGTCCGATCCATTCTTTCAGGCGATTGCGATCGGTCGCAGCGATCAAGCTGATGACTGTCTGACCAGGGGTGAAGCGGAGACCCCTTACGACCCCGTCGGCGACCTGCGGCCGGATGGCGAGAACGAGGATGTCGGAAGCGTCTGCGACTTCCTGGTTATCCGCGGCAATCCGCACCGCCGGAAACATGCTCGCCAATCGGCCCGCAACCTCGGCATTTCGAGGCGAGACCACAACCTCGCTCGCCAATGGCGTATCCGACAGGATGCCTGTGACCATTGCTTCGGCAATGGCGCCTGTGCCGATGAAACCGATACGCATCTATTCTGCCGCCTTTCGCCGCCCGAGCGTCGTGTAGTTCTCGCGCATGAAATCGGCAACCTCATGTCGCTGACCGAGGAGGACTGGCACACGAGCTTCGCCGTCAACCTCGATTCGGTGTTCCATGTTTGCCGCGCCGCGATCCCGCATATGATCGAAGCGGGCGGCGGCGCGATCGTCAACATCGCATCGCAATGGGGCCTTTATCCGGCTCCGAACCACATCGCCTACAACACCACAAAAGCAGCGGTTGCGGCATTCACGAAGAATCTCGCCCGTGACTATGCTCCCCACAAGATCCGCGTCAATGCCGTCTGCCCCGGCGAGATCCACACCCCGATGCTCGAGGCGGGAGTGAAAAGATCGGGGGGCACTATTGCCGATCTCGACAGACTCGTTCCCTTCGGCCGGATCGGCAGACCGTAGGAGGTTGCCGCGCTCGTCGCTTTCCTTGCATCCGATGAGGCGGCATTCACTCGGTTGTGGAGATAACCGGCGCACAGGCGGTTGCTTAATGTGTTGAAGCTATCTCAGCGGCGCGGCTGGTCGGTCGGCTCTGAGATACCCTGCACCGCTCTCTTCACGGCATCCGTTCCGCTTCGCGCGAGATCGGCCAGAGCAACAATGCCGACGAGACGCTTGTCCCGGTTCAGGACAGGGAGGCGGTGAACCTGGTGTTCAGCCATGGCGTTAGCGGCCTGATCCACGTCCTCGTCCTCGAAGCAATAGTAAATGCGTTCGGACATGACTTGGCGCACCGTCGTGTTGCCGCCCATCTTGTCTTCGGCGACCCCGCGCATGGCGATGTCGCGGTCCGTCACCATACCTATGAGGCGGTCGTTCTCGCCCACCGGCAACGCGCCGATGTTGTCGGCACGCATCGTCCGTGCCGCGTCGCGGATCGTCGTATTCGGGTCGATGACGTCGACCTTTCGCGTCATGATTTCGTTGATTTGCATCGGATTGCCTCCATTCGCGTCGTGATCTTTAGGCATAACCGTTCAGTTCCATGTCCGTTCCCTGGCTTTTGAGATCGTCTCGATCTGCGCCAACGGGTCAGATCCACGCCTCCGCCTCTCCGAGAAGCCGTATGACTTCTTCGTCGGATGTCTGGTCGAAGTCGATATAGTGGAGGCCGACGGCCAGGAATGGGTCCGGTATTTGCAGGCAGATGACTTGGTCAGCCTCTGCCTCGAGTTCCTTGAGCACGCCGCTCGGTGCGACGGGAACAGCAAGAATGATCCTGCCAGCTCCTGTTTTGCGCAACGCCTTCAACGCGGCCTTGACGGTGCCGCCTGTGGCGATGCCGTCGTCCACGATGATCACCGTGCGTCCCTCGGTTGGCGTTGGCGGTCGACCTCCTCGATAAATCTCGCGCCGTCGCTCGATCTCGGCGAGTTGGCGCTGGCTCTCGGCCTCAACGTAGCCCGCGGGAGGATCGACGGCGCGCATCGCCTCCTCGTTGTAGACGAATTGCGGATCGCTGCCGTCCACCACAGCGCCGATGCCAAATTCGGGATATCGAGGCGCGCCGATCTTGCGCACCAGTAGCAGTTCAAGTGGCGCCCTCAGCGCCCGGGCGATCTCGAAGGCCACGGGAACGCCGCCGCGCGGCAACGCGAGGATCAGGGGATCCGGGTGGTTGTACTTTGTCAGGACGTCCGCGAGCTGCCGGCCCGCATCCTGGCGATCGACAAATTTCCGCGGAGGATGTGTCATGGTCTCATGTCCCTTGGAGCGCTGCCGAGATGCATCCGGAACCAGTCTGTCGCATACCGGATCACCTGATCCATGGTGCCGGGTTCCTCGAACAGATGACCCGCGCCGTCGACAATAACGAGCCGCTTCTCGCAGGTAAGCGCGTCGAAGGCGCGCTCGTTCATGTCGATCACCGGCCCATCCAGACTTCCGACGAGGAGGAGGGTGGGTGCGCGGACTTCCGGCAGCACCTGCATGGCGAAATCGGGGCGGCCTCCGCGTGACACCACTGCGCCTACGTCTGGTTCGGCGTAGGCTGCCCGCAGCGCCGCGCCGGCGCCCGTGCTCGCGCCGAAATAGCCAATCGCCAACTGCGGCGCCACGGAGGCTTCGGCGACCCAGCGCTTGGCCGCCACGAGTCGATCGGCCAGGAGATCGATGTCGAAGACGTTGCGGCGATCCTGCTCTTCCGCCGGTCTCAGGAGATCAACGAGAAGCGTCGCCAAGCCCGCTTCCCTCAATGCCGCCGCAACGCGATTGTTGCGGGGGCTGAAGCGGCCGCTTCCGCTGCCATGGGCAAAGATCACGAGGCCGCTTGCGCCGGAAGGGACACCGAGAAAGCCCTCGATACCCTGGGGCTCGATTCTTATGGATTGCACATAATCGGGAGTCGAGAAGGCCATTTGCTTGACCTCGTAGCCGCGGCGCGCGTTGTCGCATCGCGCGGATTTCCGTCATGCTCACCGCTGCAGCCGTCGATCGCTGTTGGAGGTTCCTGTACGGTGGTCATACTCCAATCCCGGCAAACGTCGATTGTTCCCCGCCGACGTCTTGCCGGCGCCGCTCGGCGTCAGCGCCTGGCTATGGACTGTCGCGCCATCTCGCATTATTCGGATCCGGCAATATATGATTTCTGTCCATTCGGGCGCTTTTCGCTCGACGATGGTGCCCATGATTTCGCCGCAAGCCCTTTGCACATCGAAGCGATACAGGGCGAAAACAGGCGATAAAGGATCAAAAGAGAGCTAACGAGACATGAGAGAAACGGCGCAAGCGGCTGAAAACGCGGGAAAGGGCAGGTACTTCAAGGCGCCTGTTTTTGCCGTCGCGCCTATGATTGACTGGACCGATCGGCGCTATCGTTTCTTCGCGCGGCAGCTTTCGCGCCATGCGTTGCTCTATACCGAGATGATCGTCGCCGACGCTATCCTGCGCGGCGATCGGGAGAAACTACTCGGCTATGACTCCTCGGAACATCCTGTCGCGCTGCAGCTCGGCGGCAACGATCCGGCGAAGATGGCGCAAGCGGCGCGGATCGCCGAAGATTTCGGCTATGACGAGATCAACATGAATGTCGGCTGCCCGTCCGACCGGGTGCAGTCCGGCACTTTCGGCGCTTGCCTGATGCAGGAGCCGGCGCTGGTCGCTGAATGCGTGGCGGCGATGAAGGCGGCGGTCACGATTCCCGTCACGGTCAAATGCCGCATCGGCGTCGACGATCAGGATCCGGAGGTGGCGTTGCGCGACCTCGTCGCCCGCGTCAAGGCGGCCGGCGTCGACGCCATATGGGTGCATGCCCGCAAGGCCTGGCTGCAGGGCTTGTCGCCGCGTGAGAACCGCGAGATCCCGCCGCTCGACTACGGTCTCGTGCATCGTCTGAAAGCGGAAAATCCGAATCTTTTCATTGGTCTGAACGGCGGCCTTCAGACGTTGGATCAGGCGTTTTCGCATCTCGGGCCGCAATTCGCCGCCAATGCGGAGACGAACTCCGTGGCGGGAGACAAGAACGAACCCGCTCTCGACGGCGTCATGCTCGGCCGCGCCGCCTATCACGACAGCGGCCTCTTGACGGCGGCTGACGGCTATTTCGCCCATCCGCTGACGGGCGCCGAGTCCGCGCCGATCGAGCCGAGCGCCTTTTCCGATCAACACCACCGTCTGTCACTCGAATTCTGGGCCAGCGTTCGCGACGCCATGGCGGAATACGCTGCTCGTCATATCGAGAATGGCGGCCGGCTGATCCATGTCACGCGCCACATGGTCGGGCTCTTCCAGGGCTGGCCGAGCGCCCGGCGTTACCGCCAGATTCTTTCCACCGAAGCCACGCGCAAGGACGCCGGCCCGGAGGTGATCCATGCTGCCTTTGGGGCAGTTTTCGAGGCAGTGACCGTGCGGCAGGCGGCGGAGTAGGGGCGCGGCGGCTCGCTGCCGCTGCCTCCCTCATTCCTGTGACAAGCACAGGAATGAGGGAGGAGGGGTAAGCGTGGATTGAGGACCGCGTGGCGTTTGGTAACCATGCCCCACAAAAAACGGCGCCTCTTGCGAAGCGCCGCCCTTCAAATTCCGCGTCAAACGTCCGGCTTAGATTGCCTGGAGGTTGACGGCCTTCGGGCCCTTGCCCATGCGGTCCGGCTCGGTGTCGAAGCTGACCTGCTGGCCGTCCTTCAGGGTGGTGAGGCCGGCGGCCTGAACGGCGGAGATGTGGACGAAAACGTCCTTCGCGCCGCCGTCCGGCGTGATGAAACCAAAACCCTTGTCCTGGTTGAAGAATTTTACGATGCCCTTGGTGGCCATGGAAGAAGTCCTTTTCCTTCAGTCTGTCATTGCCGCAACCTCGCGCTTCAATATCACGCATCGGCTGCTTTAGGTAGTGTGCTCGTGCCCCCGAAGGGAAACGAACCTGTCGTCTTCAGCGAATGCTGAAAGGCGTCGAGTGGTCACGATATCGGGGAAAAGACGTCAACGATGCCGCTTGCGGCCGTCCCGGCGATAGCCGGGCTCAAACGAAAGTCCAGTCTCCGGGATTGAAAACGCCCGAACGATGGTAGGAGTGACAGCATTTGCGGGAAAAGGCAAGGGAAGAGTTCTACTGATGGCGGAACGCTGCAACGCTTTGCGTCGGCGGCTGTTGGCGCCGTCCGGCGAAGCGCCTGCCGCCGGCAAATGCCGTGGATTGCCTCGTTTCGAACACATTTTCGTCCCGACGCTGAGATGAGCGTGGCGCGCTCCTTCCTGTCGACACAGGCTTGCTGCTCACGCGGCAAACCGGTAGGTCTGGACCGAGACGAATATTTGACGAAGAACGGGTGCCGGCGTGATCGATCCCTATGCCCTCCTTGGAATTGACCGCGACGCCGACGAGGGGGCGATCCGCACGGCCTATCGCCGCGCGGTGAAGACTGCGCACCCGGACCGCGGCGGCGATGCGGAAGAGTTCGGCAAGCTGCAGGCGGCCTACGACCTCCTGAAGGACCCGGTGCGCCGCAAAGTCTATGACGACACCGGCTACGACCCGCAGCTCGTCGATCCCAAACAGCTCAAAGGCCTGATGATGCTGGAGACGCTCGTCAACGACTTCATCCTCGACCTGCGCGAGCCCGGCAGCTTCGACCCCGTGGCGGCGATGCGGCGAAAACTCTCCGACGACATCGTCAAGACCCGCTTCCACATCCTCGAACTGGAGCGCCACCGCTCCCGCGTCCGCAAACACCTCGATCGCCTCGGCCGGCGGCCGGAGACGGACGTGCTCGGCTCGATGCTGCGCGCCCGCAGCCAGTCGATCAGTGACGCGATCAAGAATGCCGAGGCACAGATCGAGGCGATTGAGGAGGCGTATCAGATGCTGGAGGGGTATTCGTATGAGATGGAACCGCTGGAGGTGGAGGCGAAGGCGGCGGAGTAGGGGATGTCGTCGAGCGAGGCTTTGGCGAAGTAGCTCCCGGACGCACCCCTCTGTTCTGCCGGACATCTCCCCCACAAGGCGGGAGACCGGGCTCGGCGCGCCCTTGCCGCCCATCTTGCGGCCCAGGGTTAGTCGGCCGCTGAGGCAATACGCACTAGAGGCGAGGCGGTGATAGCTCAGGGAAACTTGTGACCGGGCGACGGCTCACGGCATTCCTTTGCACACCCAATATCGCCATTTATTGACCTAGTAAAACTCTCCAATGTCGGCCCGTGGAACTGAGCGACGAGCCGTTACTTCAGAGCATATGACTTACGCGAGCAAAGCTTGTTTTTTGATTAGACTGGTTCTGTGTTAAGATACTGGAAGTTCCGGGAACCACATCTTGAAACGGGAGGAAAAAGGATGCCTGTTCAAGTCCCGACGGATTTCCGCCGCGTAATCGTTGCCGCGTCGGTGGGAAACATCATCGAATGGTATGACTTCTATATCTTCGGAAGCTTGGCCGCGGTTCTGTCGGTCAAGTTCTTTGAACAATCAAATCCGGTCGCAGCTCTGCTGAGTACAATCGCGCTGTTCACGGCAGGATTCCTGATCCGCCCACTGGGAGCATTCCTATTCGGCTGGATGGGCGACCGGGTCGGCCGCAAATATACGTTCCTCCTAACGCTCAGCGGAATGGGGTTGGGCACCGGCGCGATCGGCCTGATCCCGACCTACCAGTCGATCGGCCTGACGGCTGCGTTCCTTCTCTTCGGTTTGCGGATGATCCAGGGCTTGTGCCTGGGCGGCGAGTATGGCGGCGCCATTACCTACGTCGCCGAGCATGTGCCCGATGAACGCCGCGGCTACTACACCGGCTGGCTTCAGACCTCTCCGACGCTCGGGATCGTGGTGTCGCTGGCGGTGATCATCGCGACGCGCACCTATTTTGGCAATGAAGCCTTCGACGCGTGGGCGTGGCGCGTGCCGTTCCTGGTGTCCTTCCTCCTGGTGGCCATCGCTATCTACATCCGGCTCCAGCTCCAGGAGACGCCAATCTTTCAGGAGATAAAAGCTAGGGGGCAGATGACCCGAAATCCATGGAGGGAGGCCTTCCTCAGCTCAAACATCAAGTATGTGGGCATTGCCACCATCGTGCTGATCGGGCAGGGAGTGGTCTGGTACAGTGGCCAGTTCTGGGCGTTGTACTTCCTGCAGCAGGTTTCCAAGGTGGACGCGCTGACCTCGGCCTACATCGTGGGAGCCGCTCTGCTCGTTGCCACGCCGAGCTTGATCTTCTTCGGGTGGCTGTCCGACATCATCGGCCGCAAGCCGGTGATCCTGGGGGGCATGCTGCTGGCGGCCGCCACCTACTACCCGCTTTACCTGTGGCTTGGAACGGTTACGCAGCCCGGCAACATCAACTATCCGGTAGCGATCTTTATCATCTTCATCCTCGTTTGCTACGTCGGGATGGTCTATGGGCCGGTCGGTGCCTTCCTGGCGGAATACTTCCCCGGCAGGATCCGGTACACGTCGGTATCGGTGCCGTATCACATTGGCAATGGTTGGGGCGGTGGGTTGGTGCCCTTCGTCACCTCCGCAGCCTTCGCGGCAACGGGCAGCATCGGCTACGCATTGATCTATCCGATCGTGGTTCCTGCCGTGTGCTTCGTGCTGGGCCTATTGCTGATGCCCGAGACCCGCCGTGTAAGCATTTGGGAGCCGGTTCAGACCAGAACCGAAACGTAACAAGTCGCTCTGTGCGGGGCTGCTACTTGCCCGGCCGCCCCGTTTTGCCCTTGGTCCGCCCCTTGCGTTGCTTCTCCTCCGCCGGGTCCTCATAGGAGCCGACGCCCGGCTTGGCGCGAGTGAGGATCGGCTTTTCCGGGGCCTTGCCCGGCACTGGCTTCTCGGTCCTACCCACGGTCATCTCGTCGAGGGTGTTCTTGCGGAATAGTGATCCTTCAACCGACTTGCGCCCGGCGGGGATAGCCACGTCGCGGCCCATTTCGTCGAGGTCGGGCTTGCGGAAGAGGGGGCGTTCGGTGTCGGTGCCGGGACCCATGTCGTCAAGTGAGGGCTTGGCGAAGTAGCTCTCGGACGCACCCGCCCCTGTCCTGCCGGACATCTCCCCCGCAGGGGGGGAGATTGGGCTGGGGGTGGGCTTTCCGTCTCTCTTGCGCTCCGCGCTCCTGGCTTCCTCCCGCGCCATCGGATCGTCCAGCACGGCGAGTTCGGCTGCCTTGAGGCGTTTGATTTCGTCGCGCAGCCGCGCGGCGGTTTCGAAGTCGAGGTCGGCGGCCGCATCGCGCATCTGCTTTTCCAGCGCGTTGAGATGCGCCTGCAGATTGTTGCCGACGAGGTGGCCGGCCTCCGCGAAACCCTTGCCGGAGACGCCGGAGATGTCGGCGCGGACGTGGTCGCGCTCGTATACGGAGTCGAGGATGTCGGAGATCTTCGCCTTCACCGATTCCGGCGTGATGCCGTGCTCGGCATTATAGGCCATCTGCTTCTCGCGACGGCGGTTGGTCTCGTCCATCGCCCGCTGCATTGAGCCGGTGATGGTGTCGGCATAGAGGATGACCTTGCCGTCGACGTTACGGGCGGCGCGGCCGATCGTCTGGATGAGCGAGGTTTCCGAGCGCAGGAAGCCTTCCTTGTCGGCATCGAGGATGGCGACGAAGCCGCATTCGGGAATGTCGAGGCCCTCGCGCAGGAGGTTGATGCCGACCAGCACGTCGAAGGCGCCGAGGCGGAGATCGCGGATGATCTCGATGCGCTCCAGCGTGTCGATGTCGGAGTGCATGTAGCGCACACGAACGCCCTGTTCGTGCAGATATTCGGTCAGGTCCTCGGCCATGCGCTTGGTGAGCACGGTGACGAGCGTGCGATAACCGGCGGCGGCCGTCGCACGGATCTCTCCGAGCACGTCGTCGACCTGCGTCTTGGCCGGGCGCACCTCGACCGGCGGGTCGATGAGGCCGGTCGGGCGGATCACCTGCTCGGCGAAGACACCGCCGGACTGCTCCATTTCCCAGCCGCCCGGCGTCGCCGAGACGGCGATCGTGTCGGGGCGCATCGCATCCCATTCCTCGAAGCGCAAGGGCCGGTTGTCCATGCAGGAGGGCAGGCGGAAGCCGTATTCGGCGAGCGTCGCCTTGCGGCGGAAGTCGCCGCGATACATGCCGCCGATCTGCGGAATGGTGACGTGGCTCTCATCGATGAAGATGATGGCATTGTCCGGGATATATTCGAACAGCGTCGGCGGCGGCTCGCCCGGCTTGCGGCCGGTGAGGTACCGCGAATAGTTCTCGATGCCCTGGCAGGAGCCCGTCGCCTCCAGCATTTCGAGGTCGTAACGGGTGCGCTGCTCCAGCCGCTGCGCTTCGAGCAGGCGGCCGGCGCGCTCCAGCTCGGCGAGGCGATGGACCAGTTCCTCCTTGATCGCCTTGACGGCGGCGTTCAGCGTCGGGCGTGGCGTCACATAGTGCGAATTGGCGTAGATCTTCACCGACTTGAGATCACCGGTCTTCTGGCCGGTCAGCGGATCGAATTCGGTGATGGCGTCGATCTCGTCGCCGAACATGGAGATGCGCCAGGCGGCATCCTCCAGGTGGGCCGGGAAGATCTCGATCGTGTCGCCGCGCACGCGGAAGGAGCCGCGCTGGAAATCGACATCGCGCCGCTTGTACTGCTGCGCCACCAGGTCGGCGAGAAGCTGCCGCTGGTCGAGGCGGTCGCCGACGTTCATCTGGAAGGTCATCGCCGTATAGGTCTCGACCGAGCCGATACCGTAGATGCAGGAGACCGAGGCGACGATGATGACATCGTCGCGCTCGAGCAGCGAACGCGTCGCCGAGTGGCGCATGCGGTCGATCTGCTCGTTGATCGAGGATTCCTTCTCGATATAGGTGTCGGAACGCGGGACGTAGGCCTCCGGCTGGTAATAGTCGTAGTAGGAGACGAAATACTCGACCGCGTTCTCCGGGAAGAAGTTCTTGAATTCGGAATAGAGCTGGGCGGCAAGCGTCTTGTTTGGCGCGAGAATCACCGCCGGGCGCTGCGTCGCCTCGATCACCTTGGCCATGGTGAAGGTCTTGCCGGAGCCGGTGACTCCGAGCAGCACCTGATTGCGCTCACCGCCGGAAAGGCCGTCGACCAGATCGGCGATCGCCGTCGGCTGGTCGCCGGCGGGCTCGTAATCCGATTGCATGCGGATGGCGATGCCGCCTTCGGACTTGTCCGGCCGCGCCGGGCGATGCGGTGTCCAGAGCTTGCCGTCCTTGAACAGCGGATTGCCGCTCTCGATCAGCCTCGCCAACGCCTCGACGGTGGCGGTAACACCGGAGCCTGCAGTGAGCTTGTCCGCATCCTCCAGCGCGACGTCGAGACCGGCAACCGGGTTGAGCCCGGCGGCAGCGCGGGTCTTCGGGTCGGTCGAACCGCCCATCGAGGTGCCGCGAGCGGATTTGGACGCGGAAATCTCGACCTTCTTGCGGTGCTTGCCCGCCTTGGAGGCGACTTCATGCCGGTTCTCGAAGGTGCTCGCTTCCGCCTCCGCCTCCAGCTGCTTCACCCAGTCGGAGACGTTGCCGGAGAGCGGCGTGCCGGAAAGTGGCGACTGCGGAGCTTCTTCAAAGCCGCTCGGCGCTGACGATTTTTTGGGGTCAGATTTCGGGGACTTCTTGGGTTCCTGAGCCATGGCGGGGAATATGGACAGAGTCAGCCCGAATGTGAAGGGGGAATGAGTACAAAAGGGAAACGGTGAGGTTGGTTTTCGGAAAAGCTACCGCATCCTGTTATGCGCCACGATAACTTACCCTTTGGTCAAAAGCTTACCCCTGCCAAGGTAAATTACCCTTGGCGCTGGGATGTTCGACGGCTGCCAAATCCATCATGAAAATCGACGCAAAGCCGATCGCGCCTTTTCGACTTCGGCCCGCATGACGCAATCCTCTGCCGGGACCGGTCGTCGCACTCATGCTGCCGCCTTCACGAAATCGAGGGCGGAAACGGTGCGCTTCGGATCGATTTCGTAAGTCTCGGCGGTCACGATCCCCTGCACGACGAAGGGATCGGCGGCGATACGCGCATCGTACGCATCACGACTTTCCCCATTAGCAAGAATCGCGCCGCCTGCGGCGGGCTGAAGCGAGCCGACGCAGAGGAACACGCCTTCGGCGAAGCCCTGCGCGATCCAGGCGTTATGCGCCGCCATGAATTCCGACGCGGCCATACGGTTCTCTGCGAATCTCAGGAAAGTGATGAACATCGGTGCTCCTTGATCAAGTGGATTGCGAAAAGTCCGGCAGGGACGCTAGCCAATGTTCGATCCCGGCCACTTCGTTGCGGATGAATGCCTCGTCCTTGAAGGCGGTCGCCATCACCGCCACCCCCTGCGACCAGGCCAGAAGATGGAGCGCCAGCATCTCCGCCCGATCAGCGGCACCAAGGGCGCGCATCTGTTCGGCGAGCCAATCGCGGAAGAGGCCGAAGATTTCGGTCGCGCGACCCTGCGCGGCGTGGTCCAGTTTGGCGAGTTCAGAGCAAAGTGTTCCGACTGGGCAGCCGAAATCCATGATCTGGGTTCGGTTGGCGATCAGCACATGAACGAAGGAGAGGATGCGCTCACGCGGACCTTCGCCCTCGGCCTGCCAGCCGTCGAGCATCGCGCGTGTCCGCTCCATTCGCCGGGCAATCACGGCTTCGAGTATGTCGTCCTTGGCCTTGAAGTGGTGATAGAAATTCCCGCGCGATATGCCCACGGCTGCGGCGATGTCCGCAAAGGACGTGGCCTCCAATCCGCTCTCGTAAAAGAGGGCATCCGCCGCTTCGACGATCTGGTCACGGGTTGACTGTGCTGGCATTTACCCTCGACCCCTGTTTGACACATAAGCACTAGGACGACTGTCCTAGTGCTGTCAAGACGAGAACGTAAAGCGAGGGCGGTTCCGAAAAGCGCTGTCTTTCGAGCAGAAGTTGCCTGCGTTCCTTCATTCCTGTGCTCATCACAGAAATGAGGGAATGTCGGGTGGACAGGTAAGTCTCTTGCCGGCGGCCTTTCCGCTCGGCATCGTCGTCAACGATGATTCGCTTCCTCCCGAGGTCTTCATGCCATTCGCCATCAATCCCGCCTATGTCTGGCCGGTCCTGTTGCTGCTCCTCTCCAACATCTTCATGACCTTCGCCTGGTACGGGCACCTGAAGTTCACCTCTTCGCCCCTCTATATCGTCATCGTCGCGAGCTGGGGCATCGCCTTCTTCGAGTACTGGCTGGCCGTGCCGGCCAACCGCATCGGCCATTCGGTCTATTCGGCGGCGCAATTGAAGACGATGCAGGAGGTGATCACGCTCACCGTCTTCGTCCTCTTCTCGATCTTCTGGCTGAAGGAGCCGGTCGGCTGGCACCAAATGATCGGTTTCGCGCTGATTGCGCTTGGGGCGTCGTTCATTTTCAAGGGGTGAGGGCGGCCGAAATTGCCCTTAACTGACCTGGCTCAATCGAGCAGGTCGAAGGCCCGGTACATCCAGGTCAATTGATAGAGGACGGCGGCCACAAGAAAAATGGCATGAAAGCGCCGGTTCGGCGTAATCGCGGCGACAATGCAAAGCGCAATGTAGGCGGCATTGCGCAACGGATATTCGATGCCGAAGGACTGGAAATAGGCTCTTCCCTTCAGGGCCGTGTCGACGATGTCGACGGCGAAGGCGAGCGCCAGAAAGCCGAGGAACCAGGCGCGCCGCGACATGAAGTAATGCTCGTAGCCGCCGTATTCATCGAGAGACGTCGGAAAGAGGAGTACGCAGAGAAAAAAGAAGACGCAGCAATAGAGGATGACGAAGAGGTAGACGCCGACGTCGATGATGACGGCGAGCGAATGCAGGTGGTACTCCCACCACCAGAAATGTACGAGGAAGACGAATATGAACAGGACCCATCCGAGATGGATCCAGTAGACCTTCGTTTTTCCCGGATGCTGGACGAAGAGTGCCACGCCGCTCAGGAGCCGCGCGAGACTGAGGCTGATCACCATACCCATGACCACGCGGATATGCGAAAAGACCGCCGGATCGGGCTGGGGCGCATCCATGAGGCGGCTCCTATTCCTCCTCGGGGACCGGTGTGGGCTTGCCGGTCGAGTCGAGCGCCACCATCACGAAAATGGCGTCTGTGACCTTCTCCATCACATGCGAAAGGTAGCGCTGCGCCCAAGCCTCGACCTTGAGGGTCATCGAGGTGCGCCCGACCTTGATGATATCGGTATAGATGCAGAGCGTGTCGCCAATCTTCACCGGCAGCGCGAAGGCCATCTCCTTGACGGCCGCCGTCACGACACGGCCTCTGGCCCTCTCGGCGGCCCGGATGCCACAGGAAAGGTCCATTTGCGCCATAACCCAGCCGCCGAAGATGTCGCCGGCGGCATTTGCATCGCCGGGCATGGCGAGCGTGCGCAAGGTCAGTTCGCCGTTCGGCTTGGTCACTGCAGTCATGCGGCCATCTCCTGGTTGCTCTGGCAAGCTTTAGCGCATCGGTGCTGTGCGAGAAAAGGTCGATCGCGACAATTCCGCGCTGAAGACGCAAGGTGCGGCACGCCCTATGGTTTCCCGATCGTTAATGACGACTGTGAAATCTAGCAGTCGTTTGTTAGGGGGTTTGCAAATGCCCGCCTCTATCCTGCACTCCTCGAAAAGGAGGGGCAGGGGATGAAGAGATTTCCGATTTCGGCGCGTCTTTACGCGCTTGTGGCCTTTGCGCTGCTGACCATGGCTGCGGCGCTGACATTTGGCCTGGTGCAGGCGCAGGAGAAGCTGGTGGCCGAGCGCAAGTCGATGCTCTCGGCGATGAACGAGAATGCAATCGCAGTGTTCGAGGCCTATCACGTCCAGGAAACAGCGGGAACGCTGCCGCGCGAGGAGGCGCAGAAGCGTGCCCTGGAGGCGATCAAGGCGATGCGCTACCAGGACAGCGGCTATTTCTGGGTGAACGACATGCACCCGACGATGGTCATGCATCCGATCAAGCCCGAGCTCGACGGCAAGGACCTTTCGCAGAACAAGGACCCGCACGGAAAGCTCCTCTTCGTCGAATTCGTGAAGACGGTTCAGGCCCAGGGGCAGGGCTTCGTCGACTATTACTGGCCGAAGCCCGGGGCCGATGAGCCGGTGCTGAAATATTCGCATGTCGCGGGCTTCAAACCCTGGGGCTGGGTGGTCGGCACCGGCGTCTATGCGGACGACCTTGCCGCGATGTTCCGCGAGCGCGCCTGGCAGATGGGTGGCATTCTGGCAGCGGCAGCGCTGGCGATCCTCATGGCCGCGGTCGCGATCGTACGGAGCGTCGTGCGGCCGGTCGAAAAGCTGAAAGTCTCGATGCGCGCCATCGCCGACGAGGACCTCTCCTCGGACGTGCCGGAAACCGACCGTGGTGACGAAATCGGTCAGATGGCGAAGGTGCTCGTCGTCCTGCGCGACTCGGTGAAGGAGCGGGTTGAACTCCGTTCGAGAGAGGCGGAACAGCAGGACCGCCTGAATACCGAACGGCGCGGCAATGAAGAGCGCCAGCGCGCAACGGCACAGGTTCAGTCTCAGGCAATGGAGACGATCGGCATGGCGCTCGAGCGGCTGGCGAGCGGCGACCTCACCGCCGAGGTCGTGCGGATCGCGCCGGAATACGCCAAGCTCAAGGACGATTTCAACACGGCCGTCGCCGCGCTTCGCGATGTTATCGGCGCGATCTCCCAATCGACCGAAATCGTGCATGGCAGCGCCGGCGACATCTCCGAGGCGGCGAACAACCTGTCCCGCCGAACCGAACAGCAGGCGGCCGCACTCGAAGAAACCGCGGCGGCCTTGGACGAGATCACCTCGACCGTTCGTCATGCCTCGGATCGCGCCCATGAAGCGCGAGACATGGTCAACGAGACGAAGGCGAGCGCCGCGAAATCCGGCGGCATCGTGCGCAACGCGATCGACGCAATGGGCCGGATCGAAGCGTCTTCGAGCCGGATCAGCCAGATCATCGGCGTCATCGACGAGATTGCCTTCCAGACCAACCTATTGGCGCTCAATGCCGGTGTCGAGGCGGCGCGGGCGGGTGAAGCCGGCCGCGGCTTTGCCGTCGTCGCGCAGGAAGTGCGGGAACTCGCCCAACGTTCGGCGGGTGCGGCCAAGGAAATCAAGGACCTGATCAGCACGTCGGTGAAGGAAGTTGGCGCGGGCGTCGAACTCGTCCGTTCGACCGGCGACGCGCTGATGGAGATCGAGACCCTGGTCAACCGGGTAAACGAGCAAGTAGCCTCGATAGCAACTGCGGCCCGGGAACAGGCGACGGGCTTGCAGGAAGTCAACACCGCGGTAAACAGCATGGACCAGATGACGCAGCAGAATGCGGCCATGGTCGAGGAGACCACGGCGGCAAGCCAGACGCTGGCGCAGGAGAGCCGTGAATTGAAGGCGCTGCTCGAGAAGTTCCGGCTGCAGGAGGCGGGTGATTCCGCAGCCTTCGGCCGAGCCGCCTGAAGCGGTAGAAGTTAGAGATTTCTGAGAGGGCCTGCGTTCGAAAGGACGCGGGCCTCTGTCATCCAGCTGATGTCCGCTGTCCGATTATGCCACGCCTGCCGCGGATCCTATCGGTGGTTGTGAGTGTGGCCGCGATTTCGCGGGACTTGACGCGCCACTGCAGTCGAGTTCACATACAGACGCGAGGGGCTCAAGGGTTGCGCCACCCGAACCATGGATTTGATCCGAAAGGGAGATTCCTGTGTCGTCTGTCAAGCGTTTCATCCTGCGGCCCGTCGCCGTGGTCTTAATGACGATTGGCTTCCTTTCGGCCTGCGCCGTCGTTGTCGATGAGCCGCGCCCCGGTCCCGGCCCCATCCGCCCGCCGGGTCCGCAAATGTGCACGATGGAATACGCACCGGTCTGTGGCGAACGCGGCAATCGCATGCGCACGTTCCCCAATGCCTGCCACGCCCGCGCCGATGGCTTCCGGGTCGTGCACCGCGGCGAGTGCCGGGCCGATTTCCGGCCGCCGGCAGAGCAAGCCTGCACGCGCGAGTTCGCGCCTGTCTGCGGTGAACGCGGTGCACGGCGGCAGACATTCCCGAATGCCTGCGTGGCGCGCGCCGAGGGCTTCCGGGTCGTTGCGCCCGGCGAATGCCGGCGTGGCGATGATCGCCCGCCGCCGCAGTTCTGTACGAGCGAATTCGCTCCTGTCTGCGGGCAGCGCGCCGGCCGGCTCAGGACATTTCCGAATGCCTGCGAAGCACGCGCGGATGGCTTCAGCGTCGTTCATCCCGGCGAATGCCGCTAACCCGGCACTCGGTCCAGGAGTCACTCGTTGGGGCCTGCGTTCCCGGGGACGCAGGCTTTTCTTTGCGTCGCGTGGTCGTCGATAAGACGGCGGCGCCGTCCGACGGATCGCCGGATTAGGTAAGCTGCCGGAAAGGCTTCATTTACCACGTCTGCATAAACTGTCGCTGACATCGACTTTTTCGGCCGCCGTGCCCGCCTGGTGACATAGCCGGCGGTCACTTTCGGTCGCGGGCGGGCGCGCACCGTCGAGGCTTCGGCTTGGTGCTGGATGAAGGCGGCAATGAGTATGGCGTATGTTTCTCTTCTCCACAGGCCCTTGACGGCGCTGCTGCTGTCGATTCCGCTCGTCGCCTGCACGACCGACGTGCTTTCGCCTCCAGCGAGAATTGATAGCGGCTCGCGCGTCGGCGCCATCAGGCCGACGCCGGTTGCCGATCCGGAGCGGGAAGTCGCCGCTTATCCGTCGGCGGAACCGGTAGCGGTGGTCAGTGACACGTCCGCGGCATCCGCTCCTGAGCAGTTGAACCGGCTGCCGATGATCGACAGCGAACCGGTGGGGAAGACACAGATCGCGAGCGCCGGCCCGATGACGATCCCCCCCGAAGGCGTCAACATGGACGCCATGCTCGGCGTCGAACCGGTCGTCGGATTGGCGCAGGAGCAGGCCAACGAAATCGCCGAAGGCAATGCCACCCAGCCAGTCGTTGGCGGCATCGGCGAGGACGATGTGCGCCAGCTTGGCGGGCAGTCGCAGGTCGCCCCCGTCGATACAGGTCCCAGCTATGATCCCGACCTGCCGCCACTGACCCCCGCGCAAATCGCAGCGGAGGAGGCTAAGAAGGGGCGGTACGCCGAGCCGCAGCGGAGGAGCCGCGCACAGGAGCCGCAGCAGGTGGCTTTCCTGCCGCGCGCCCGCAATCCACTGTCTGCGCCCGAATATACGGGCGAAATGCCGGGCTCGGAGATCGCCTGTCGTCAGCGGCTGAGGAAGCTCGGCGTCGTTTTCCGCGACGTGCCACGCATCTATAATGGGCCTTCCTGCGGCATAGACTATCCGATCGAACTCAGCGGCCTTTCCGGGAAGATCGCCGTCAAGCCGGCGGTGAAACTCAACTGCCAGGTCACGGAAGCCTTTGCCAAATGGGTCAAATACGAGCTGGCGCCGTCCTCGCGCTATCGCTACTGGTCGGGCGTCAAGACGATCAAGCCGCTCGGCGGCTATTCTTGCCGGACGATGAACTCACGCCGCGGCAATCCGATGTCGGAACATGCGCGCGGCAACGCGATCGACGTCGGCAAGTTCGTGCTGAAGAACGGCAAGGAAATCGACGTGCGCAGAAAGGGCTTCTTCGCCTTCCGCGAGCGTGGCCTGTTGAAAGCGGTGCGCAGCGATAGCTGCAAGTACTTCAATACCGTGCTCGGTCCGGGCAGCGATCCGTTCCACAAGGATCATTTCCATTTCGATCTGAGGACACGCAAGTCCGGTTACCGGCACTGCGATTGACATACGCCGCCCAAGAATGCGCGATGTGCATAAAAAAGGCCGGGGGGGCCGGCCAAAACACCGGAGGTTAGGGGAGGCTCCGGCGTGCAAATCACGAGAGCGGGGTTGCTCCCGGCGTCAAGGTGATTGAAAAGCATCACCGTTTCATGACAGTGATAAGCCTTCGCCTCTGCCGGCAATGGCCGTTGCCGGATTTCTGCACAGTCGGGATTCCATGCCGCCGCTGTCGGAACTGCTGATGTTTGCCCTGGCGCTGGCTGCGGCCGGCGTCGTTGCCGGCGTTCTTGCCGGTCTCTTCGGCATTGGCGGCGGCGCGATTCTCGTGCCGGTTTTCTATCAGGTCTTCGGCGTCCTCGGTATCGACGATGCGGTTAGGATGCATCTCTCCGTCGGGACCTCTCTTGCGATCATCGTGCCGACATCGGTCCGTTCCTTTCTGTCGCACTACCGGCGGGGCGTGGTCGATATGGATCTCCTGCGCAACTGGATCCTTGCCGTTCCGCTCGGCGCAGTTCTCGCGTCGTTGATCGCGGCCCATGTCAGCAGCGAGACCTTGCGGCTGATCTTTGCGGTGATCGCGCTCGCCGTCGCGTGCCGGATGATCTTCAATCGCGCGAACTGGCGCATCGGGGCCGACCTTCCGAAGAACCCGGTCAAATGGCTCGTCGGCGTCGCGATCGGTGTCCTTTCCGGTCTGATGGGGATCGGCGGAGGGGTGCTCAACAACACCTTCATGACGCTGCACAACCGGCCGATCCACCAGGCGGTGGCGACGTCCGCCGGAGTCGGCGTGCTGATCTCGATACCCGGCCTCTTCGGCTATGTCTGGGCCGGATGGGGTGAGCCCGGCTTGCCGCCGCTATCGACCGGCTTCATCAACTGGATTGCCGTGGCGCTGATCATTCCGATCACGCTCTTGGTCGCGCCGGTCGGTGTGGGCCTGGCGCACGCCTTGGACAGGCGCCAATTGGAAGCGGGATTCGGTATCTTCATGGTCCTAATTGCCTTGCGCTTCTTCTACAGCCTTTATGGTTAGCCGGGATGAAGATTCGATCCCTTGGCGGTCGAACCTGTGCGATAATCCTTGAATTTATGGGGGTCGGCGAGGCTAAGTTGATGCAGCTCCGCAGCCCCGCTGTTTGACCAAGCATACATTATATTTAATTGTATATTGATCATATGAAACGGAGGGCACTCATGGCTGCAGCGGCCACTGCAAGACCAGACGTCAAGGGCTTTTATGAGGGACGGACAGGGAGCATCCAATACGTCGTTTCGGATCCATCTACGAGGCGCTGCGCCATCATTGATCCGGTGCTCGACTTCGACGAGAAGTCGGGAACGACGGCGACCGTGCAAGCCGACCTGATCCTCCACTACATCGAAGAGAACGACCTGACGGTCGAATGGATCCTCGACACTCATCCGCATGCGGACCATTTTTCGGCCGCCGCTTACCTGAAGGAAAGGACCGGAGCGCCGAGCGGCATCGGATCGGAAGTCGTGCGCGTCCAGAAGCTTTGGAAATGCATTTACAACTGGCCGGAATTGGCAGCGGATGGCTCGCAATGGGACCATCTCTTCACCGACGACGAGCACTTTTCGATTGGCGAAATCGGAGGGCGCGTCATCTATTCGCCGGGTCATACGCTCGCTTCCGTCACCTACCTCGTCGGTGACGCGGCCTTCGTGCACGACACGATCTTCATGCCGGATAGCGGCACCGCACGCGCGGACTTTCCGGGTGGCGACGCCCGTCAGTTGTGGCGCTCGATCGATGCCATCCTAGCGCTGCCGGACGAGACCCGCATCTTCACCGGCCATGACTATCGGCCGAACGGGCGCGAGGCGCGCTGGGAAAGCACGGTTGGCGAGGAGAAGCGCTGCAATCCACATATTGCGGGCATGACCGAAGAGCAATTCGTCGAGTTGCGCGAAGCGCGCGACAAGACGCTGCCAATGCCGAAGCTGATCCTGCACGCCTTGCAGGTGAATATTCGCGGCGGCCGGCTTCCGGAGCCGGAGGCCAATGGCGGGCGCTACCTGAAATTTCCGCTCAACGCGCTCAAGGGAACGACGTGGAGCTGAGGGAGAGGGGCCATGGGAACGGTGATGAAATTCCGCAATGTTCGTCCCGACATGGGCGAGCGGACGGCTGAAGCTACGGCGCTGCTCAAAACACTGGCAAACCAGAACCGCTTGAAGATCGTCTGCACACTGGTCGGAGGTGAGCACTCGGTCAGCCAGTTGGAAGAGACACTGGGCATTCACCAGCCGACCCTGTCGCAACAACTGACCGTACTGCGTGAGGCCGACATCGTCGCAACGCGGCGGGACGCCAAACAGGTCTTCTACCGGCTCAAGGAGGAGAAGGCAGCGCGTCTGGTCATGGCGCTTTACGGGATCTTCTGCCGCGAGCATACCAGGCACTGAGTGCGTTCCGATTGGTACTTGTCTCCAGGGATCCGTTGGTCGGTCGCCACCTCCATGGTGGCGGGATCGATGCTCGTTGACGCAGCGTCACCTGCAAATTTGTACCGGACGGGCTGCAAATCCATGTGAATCGGCCCATATAGAGCAGCACCTCTGCCGATATCGCACGGTTTCCGGATCTGTTCATGACGCCCATCGTTTCCATTTCCAACCTGTCGAAGACCTATGCCTCAGGTTTTCAGGCGCTGAAGGGCGTCAGTCTCGATATCGAGGAGGGGGAGATTCTCGCTCTTCTCGGGCCGAACGGTGCCGGCAAGACGACGCTCATCTCGATCGTCTGCGGCATCGTCAATGCGACCAGCGGCAAGGTCACCGTCGGCGGCAACGATGTCGTGCGCGACTTCCGCCAGACCCGGGCGATGATCGGGCTCGTGCCACAGGAGCTCACGACGGACGCCTTCGAGACAGTCTGGAACACCGTTTCCTTTTCGCGCGGGCTGCACGGCAAGAAACCAGAGCCGGCCCATATCGAAAAGGTGCTGAAGGACCTCTCTCTCTGGAACAAGAAGGACAACACGCTGCGCGAGCTTTCGGGCGGCATGAAGCGGCGTGTGCTGATCGCCAAGGCGCTCTCGCATGAGCCGCGCGTGCTCTTCCTCGACGAGCCGACCGCCGGCGTCGATGTCAGCCTGCGCAAGAGCATGTGGGATGTCGTCCAGCGGCTGCGTGCCTCAGGCGTGACGATCATTCTGACGACGCACTATATCGAAGAGGCGGAGGAGATCGCCGACCGGATCGCCGTCATCAATGGCGGAGAGATCCTGCTCGTCGAGGAGAAAGATGCGCTGATGACGAAGCTCGGCCGCAAGCAGTTGCGCGTCGATCTCGCCCATCCGCTGGAGCGCCTCCCGCAATCGTTGGCATCCTATAACCTGACACTGGACGAAGACGGGCAATGCCTGATCTACGATTACGATACCAGTGCGGAGCGCACCGGCATCACCGCGCTCCTCGCGGCACTCGCCGAGGCCGGTATCAGGCTTCGTGATATTTCGACGCGGCAGAGTTCGCTCGAGGACATTTTCGTGGAGATCGTGGAGGCTGGGCGATGAACATCGAAGCGATCAAGTCCATCTATTTCTTCGAGATGGCGCGTACGCGCCGCACGCTGCTGCAGAGCGTCGTCTCGCCGGTCATATCCACTTCGCTCTACTTCATCGTCTTCGGCGCGGCCATCGGCGGACGCATTCAGGAGATCGAGGGCGTGTCCTATGGCGCGTTCATCACCCCCGGCCTGATGATGCTGACGCTGCTGACGCAATGCATCGGCAACGGCTCATTCGGCATCTATTTCCCGAAATTCACCGGCACAATCTATGAAGTGCTGTCCTCGCCGATCTCCATGATCGAGATCGTCCTCGGCTATGTCGGGGCGGCGGCGACAAAGGGACTGATGATCGGCACGATCATCCTGATCACGGCGTCGCTGTTCGTGGATCTCAGCATCGCCCATCCATTCGCGATGCTCTTCTTCTTCGTTCTGACCGCGATCACCTTCAGCCTGTTCGGCTTCATCATCGGCATCTGGGCGAAGGATTTCGAGCAATTGAACCTGATCCCGATGCTGGTAATCCCGCCGCTCGTCTTCCTGGGCGGCAGCTTCTACTCGATCGACATGCTGCCGCCGTTCTGGCAGGCGGTCAGTCATTTCAACCCGGTGCTCTATCTGATCAGTGGTTTCCGCTGGAGCTTCTTCGAGATTTCCGACGTCGATCCGCTCGCCAGCGCAGCCATCATGCTCGTCTTTCTCGCCCTTTGCATGTCCGTTCTGACCTGGATTTTCCGCACGGGTTACAGGCTGCGCAACTGACGGTCGGCGTCAGTTTCCGGTCGATGGAAAAAGAGCCTCCCAAACACTCGTTTTGTTGAAGCTCCAGTCCCATTGCGGAACGCAACGTTTGTCAGGCGTACCAACGACCGCTTCGACGAGCATTTCGGCATCGCGAAGCTTCTGATTGACGCTGTTTTCACGCAAAATCGCAAGCATGGCGGTGGCCCTGTCCCGGTTGGCAATCGCAGATGAGACCAGTCCCTTATAGGTTCGATCCTTGAAGAAGGTCGCTTGCGCAGCCGCCAGCAACTGGTCGTGTTCATCAGGAGTGATGAGCGCAGCCTGCAGGCAGCGCGCCAGCGTTGCCTGGACATTCACAAGTGGCTCGCTTAGGGGAAGAAAGCCCAATTCGGCGGGCCCGTGAGATTGCGCGACTTCCGCGTCGTCTTCCAGCGCGCCGCTTGCATAATCCTCGTAAATCCGTCCGATGCCGACCATCCCGAAAGGTGCGCATTCCGCCGCACGCAGAGCCCCCATGCTTGCCGCTCCAAAGATGTGAACGCCCTCGGCAAGCCCGAAGAGGATTTCCTTATGCCAAATAGCCGGCACGTATTCGTAGACGCCGTCCACGAGCCCGATCACATTGGCGCCCTCCTGGATCGCCTTGTAGAAGTCTCCCTGTCTCGCAGGCGGACGCAATTGATAGGCCGGATCGGGTGTTAAGCTTGCGCCGTAGAATGTTGGTCCGCCGAAGATAACTCTCATCTTGAGCTCAAAACTCTTTTCAATGCCCGGGGTCCGAATCGCCGTTTACGGTTTCCGTCCGGGTTCTCCAATTCGGGAACGAGAACTTTTGCGACGCTGAAGTTCCGTTCCCCTGGATTGAGTGGAACCGCGATCGCGGAGCTCACTCCCGCCGCCTTCAGCTTGTCGACAACGAAGGCCAGCATGTCCTTAAGCGTCGTACCGGCGCTTATTTCGAACCGAGCCGCGTAGGGAACCGGATTCAACAGCAGGAGGTCCCGCAGGTGTGCGGGCAGGTTCCGCGAAAAAGTCTCCGGGTGGATGTCGTCGCGTGCGCCGCTGATATACGTCAGCCGCGATTGCGCCGCCTCGGTAACCGCCCTGATCGCGGCACGCACAGGATTGGGGTGCGCGCCGTAGCCGCCTGTCACTTCGATGTAGCGAATCTCCGCATTGGGGGCTGCCTGAGGAGCGATGAACGCCTCAAAACAAGGGATGCCAATATCGTTGGTCACGTCGAAGACCTGCAGTTGGAACCCGGCTACATTTATTCTCCGGGCGAGGTCGCTCAAAACAGCGTCTTTGATCGAATGCACATCGACGCACTTGCCTTTTTTCTCTTCTCCCGAAACGAATTGCCAGATGGTTGTCGCATCGCGTTCAATCCGCTCGAGCAAGCCATGGAACATCGCTTCCAGAAGAGTATTTCCGGACGCCAGGCCGTCGGATGACTGCCAGAACCGGTTGTCCTTGGTGTCGTCGAGCAAGAGGGCGTCACGCGGCACCCAGACATCGCGCTCCGATACGATATCGCGGCCGAGTGTCCAGTCGACGAATTCATCGGCGCGGATTTCCGTTTGCCCGGCCTCGATCAAGCTATGCAGCGGATCGACAAAAGCGCCCTCGTCGTTCAGCGACTGAACGCTCATTCGCCTCGTCTCAACTTTGGGATCCTCGGCAACGGAGCGCTCCAGGGCCTCCATTGCGGCTGAGACCTTCGCGTCGATATCAAGGATGCCTTTTCCCTGGTTGATCGCGATCGAGCGCGAATTGGGGGCGACGGCATTCCACACGGGGATGCCGATTTGATCGAGGTCCGTCAGCCTTGCGAGACGGGTTATTCCGTGAGCGGAAAGGGAAGAAGAGATGCGCGCCAGAGTCTCATTCGGGGTGCAGGCGCGATCCGAATAACAAATCACTGGCGCGTCACTTGCCATGTCGCTAGCTGAGATCACTCAGCAGGCGTGCGGTACATATGGCCGGAGAAGGCCGGCTCTTTTGTTTCGAACGCGACAGCAATGTCCGCTGCGGAGCCGGTCTTGTAAAAATGGCCGGAGAAGGCGGACTCTTTTGCTTCGAAGCAGACTGCCAGATCAGCATCCGAAGCAACTTCGTCTATGATCTCGGTTCGGCCGTCGGTATGTGCGACAAAGTCCTCGCGCTTTCCCTCCATCGGCGTAACGGTGCCTGCGCCGAAGTCGACAAGCCAAAGGCCAGTTTCACCCTTTACACCCAGAATCATCATTTGCGACATGCAAGTCTCCTGTGCTGGTGAGTAATAAAAAAGTGCTCTTATGTGGTGCCTCGTACGACGCAACTGACCATAGCGAATGCCCTCGTCGAATGAAAGCGGCCGTTGTAATTTAGCAGGCGTTCAATCATTATAAGCAGGCAGAGGGGATGGCCGTCAGGCTGACGCAACTTCCGTTTGGCAAGTTCTACTTTGGGTGGATGTCCCCGAGCGCAGGACGGCTGGTGGCAATACATGAGATTTTCACTGCGGACTTTTGGCGGTTTGGAACTGCTCGACGGGCAAGGGAGCACCGTCGCTTTCCCGGAAAAAGGGCTCGTGATCCTCGCCTATCTGTTTGCGACCGATCGGCCTTCGGTCACAAGAGCAACCGTGGCAGAGCTGCTTTGGGGAGACGCCAGTCTGGCGACTTCATTCACCAATCTCCGCAGCTTGATTTTGAGGGTAAAAAGCCGACAATCGGAGCTCAACGCGCATTTTCTCTCGTTTTCCGAGAACCGGATCGAGCTCGATCGGACTTCGCTCGACTGCGATGTTTCGCCGTTCGGAGCAAGCGGATCCCGCGAACCTTTCGAGAGGTTGAAGCTGCTCGTCGAATGTCTGCAGGGGGTGTTCCTCGACGAAATCAACCTCAGGAATCCCATCTTTGATGGCTGGCTGGCGCAGCAACGAGAACGGCAACTGGTAGGGCTGGAACACGCCTTGCAGACCCTTACCCCTCTCGCTTCGACATCTGACCAGCGCGGCCTTGTCAAGGAAGCGGCACTTGTTGTCTCCCTTGCGCGCCCGCTGGACGAGAGTGCGCACGAAGCTCTTCTGCGGGCTTACGACGCTCAGGCGGAGGTGGATCATCTTCGACGCACTTTTGAACGGCGCAACGATCGGCTGTCGTCATGGACATCGACGAACCAATCGAGCGCGCCATCGCAGGTCGCCGTTCGGTCGCCAAGCTTAGAGGCGGTATCAGCGACCGAACCGGCTACCCAGCCGATGGCCCGAGTGCCACGATTGGCATTGCTGCCACCCGGCAACTACAGCCGCGACCCGGCATCTGCGGCGATCGTGACCTCGCTCCTGGAGGATATCACCATCGGCTTTTGCATGCTCAACAGCATTCAGGTCCTGGCTCCTTACTCCGCTCTTCAGATAAGCCGCAAAACGGAAGATCAGCTGGCAACGTTCGAGCACCACGGCTTCACCTACGTACTCGACACTCGGCTAACCGGGAGCCTTGACGATCTTTCTCTGTTCTCACAGCTCATCTTTTTTCCGACCAGCGAGGTCGTTTGGGCCGAACGGTTCAGCCTCGGCGGGATGGAGCTCGCGCGGAACAAGCGTGACATTTCTCGCCGCCTGGCTCTTTCAGTAGCAAGCGAGATCGAGCGCCACAGGATCACGCGCTCCCATTTCGAGCAGAACCCCGCCGCCTATCACCGCTATCTCATTGGACGGCAGTATTTCAGCCGCTTGACCCTACCCAATCTGCGGCGCGCCAGGAAGGAGATGAAGGCTGTGCTGCACGAGAGCGCCAACTTCGCTCCAGCGCTGAGTTCGATCGCGCGAACCTATTCGGAGGAGTGGCTGCTGACGGCACGCGGCGACGCGGATCTGCTGAAATCAGCCGAAGCCTATGCATTGCAGGCGATCGAAGCGGCTAACGACATGGCGGATGGCTATCGCGAGCTTGGCGTGACAAAACTACAGCAAGGCGCACTCGACGAGAGCGTCGAAGCGTTGGAATTGGCGGAAACGCTCAGTCCCCATTATGCGGATGTCATCGCCGACCATGCGGACACGCTGGCCCACTATTCGCGTCTGGAGGACGCGTGTCAGAAGATCGAGCACGCCATCGAGCTCAATCCGCTGAGCCCCGACGCCTACCTTTGGACAGCCGCCGGCGCCAATTACGGTCTCGGTCGTTTCGAGGCGGCGCTGTCCTACGTCGATAGGATGACCGAGCCCAGCTTGGCCGACCGGCTTTCGGCTGCGAGCTGGGCCATGCTGGGCGACAACGCAAAGGCACGCGTTTTCGTCCGCAGGGCTCGCGAAACACACCCGGACTTTGATGTGGAAAAGTGGCTGTCGATCGTGCCCATCAAGGAGCAGTGGCACAAGGACATCTATCGTGAGGGCCTGAAGAAGGCGGGATTTTGAACTTAGAACCTGAGGGGAAGGGAAAGCATATGGCGAGAGTTGCTGTTATCGGCTTCGTTGGCGAGGAAGGTCTTTATGTCGTCGACCTGGATTCTGGGAAGGTCGCGCCGCTGACGGTGCCCAGCACAAGCCCTTTGCAAACCGTTGTCGATCTCAAGACGGCTGGCGCAACGGTGGTCAAGGGTATCAACGTGGCGATAGGCGTCGAATCGGTCGAGGATGCATTTCACGGCCGGTTCGACGGGTAAGCTCGCCTACAGCGGCGCGCGTCTTATCAGACGCGCAAAGGTCGCTGTAGCATTTTGAATTGCTGCATGTCTTTGTCCCTAGCTCGACGTCGATTTAAGAAGACATGCAGTAGAGCGCGTCGCCAGTGACCGAATTCATGCGACGCGCTTTGAGCCCCTTTTGTGCACGTCGTCGCCCAAAACCGCTGCACAGTCTTGGGCGACATGCACGAGGCAGGACGTTTCCATTTAGCCGCGGGCTCTAACGGGTGCCGTTGCGTGCGACGTCAATCCCGGAGGCGGAGCTCGTCCGTGCGCATCTGCAGGAAGTCGAGCGTCGAGAGGAAGCTCATGCCGAGCAGGCTGCGGTCGAGCTTGCCTTCGGCTGCGACCATAGCGCGGATATTTTGGCGCTGAATGGGGCCGATTGCGATCTGAGCCAGTGTGACCGGGGCTGCGAGCGCCGCCCCGTTTGCCGTCATCACCGTCACACGATAGCTGAGATTGGCCGGATCGAGACCGATCCTCTCGGCATCCTCATAGGTAAGCGCGATGCTGCTCGCACCGGTGTCGACGAGCATGTTCACTTCATGACCGTTGATCATCGCATTCGCGGCGAAATGGCCATCGATCCGCTTCTGCAACAGGACCTCCTGCTCGCCCTCGCTGTCGGTGATGACCATCGCCCTGCCGGGAGACAGCCCCGCCAGCAGCCGGTCGCCAAAGGATTGCAGCTCGAACCGGTAGATGTAGATCGAAACGAGAATGAGCGCGATCAGCAGCCAGATGGCGATCTGGCGCAATCCCTGGCCGAAACCGCGGCGGCTCCTGAGAATACCGGCGGCGAATAGCGTTGCGAGAGCACTCAGCGCCACAAGCTGTCCGAAGTCGTCATTGCTCATGCCGAGGGTCTGGCCGGCATCGTGATTGACGATCAGGAGCACGAGGCCGATGGCGAGAATTGCAAGCAGGAGGACCAGACGATTCATGCGCCGTTTCGTTCTCTCGCCATTCGCGCCCGACGCGTTTCCCGCCGCGGCTTGCGCTCCACGGTCTCCAGCCGCTCCGGCAGAGCCAGCATGATGCTGTGACGCTCGGCGTCGGTGTAGAGCGTCCAGGAGCCGATTTCCTCACGTGTGCGGCCGCAGCCGAAACAGTAGCCGGTCCTGTCGTCGATCGCACAGACGAGAATGCAAGGGGATTCCATGGCCCGGGACGTGCCCTGTTCTGTTTCGTTCGAACTAATAGCGCGTAGAGTTCAATCGAGTTTATGCGACGCGCTTTAGGTCCTTGTTTCTGTGCATGTCGTTGCCCCAAAACCGCTGCGCATTTTTGGGCGACATGCACTATATCGGCCTTTCAGATCGCCAGCGCAAGGGCGCCGAGAACGGCGATCTCCGCGAGCTGCTGGGTGGCGCCGATCGTGTCGCCCGTATGGCCGCCGAGCTTGCGGGCGGCGATCCTGCCAAAGCCTGGCACGACGAGCGCGAAGGCTGCAAACGACAACAGGACCGCGACCACCGGAACCCCCGCCGCGAAGAACAAGAGAAGCGCAAGGACGGTGCCGGAACCGAGCGCCACCGACACCGCCCCCGCTTCAGGAACGCCCGCAGCGGCCGCTACGCCGTCGCTACGTGCAGGCGGCAGGCGCGACCAGTGCCAGACCATGGCGGCACGGCTGAGAGCGGCGGTGGCAAGGAGCACAAATCCGGCACCGACCGACGTCAGCAGCGGCAGGAAGGAGGCGATCGCGGAGACGCGGAAGCCGAAGGAAAGGATGAGCGCCACGGCGCCGTAGGTACCGATGCGGCTGTCCTTCATGATTACGAGCGTGCGTTCGCGATCGCGGCCGCCGCCGAAGCCGTCCGCCGTGTCGCTGAGACCATCCTCGTGCAGTGCGCCGGTGACGAGGACCTGCACGGCGACGACGACAAAGGCCGTGAAGAGCGAGCTCGCTCCGAGCGCGCTCAGCAGCGCGGCAGAGACGGCTGCAGGGAAGGCTATCAATATGCCGGCGAGGGGGAACGCGCGCACGGCACGGCTGAGCCGGCCGTCGTGATCGAGGAAATGCCGGCTGGGCATGGGAACACGGCTCAGGAATGCCACCGAGCGCGCTACGTCGTCGAAGAGATCGCGGATATATGCCATTTCGTCTCCGTGGCTCCGAATCGCAGAGCCTCCGGCGGATCATGCGCCGACGACAGCAATTGGCGCAAATGCCGTTGCCGCGGGCGGTGTCACCTTCTATGACGAGCCCGACCGACGCTTTGAGAGATGCAAGGATTGCCCATGAGTGCCAGCGGCCTGCCGTTTGATGATTTCCGTGAATTGCTGCGCAACCTGCCTGGGCCGGATTCGGCGGCACTCGTTGCGGCGCGCGAGCGGGATGCCCAATTGACGAAGCCACCGGGCGCGCTTGGGCGTCTCGAGGAAATCGCTTTCTGGCTTGCCGCCTGGACGGGACGCCCGCCCGCGGTCAACCGGCCGCTCGTCGCGATCTTCGCCGGCAATCACGGGGTGACCCGGCAGGGCGTTACGCCCTTTCCGTCGTCGGTAACAGCGCAGATGGTGGAGAACTTCGCTGCCGGCGGGGCCGCCATCAACCAGATCTGCGTGACGCATGATCTCGGCCTCAAGGTCTTCGACCTGGCGCTCGACTACCCGACGGGGGACATCACCGAGGAAGCGGCCCTTTCCGAGCGCGATTGCGCCGCGACCATGGCCTTCGGCATGGAGGCGATCGCCGGCGGCACGGATCTGCTCTGCATCGGCGAAATGGGCATCGGCAACACGACGATAGCGGCCGCGATCAATCTCGGCCTCTATGGCGGCACGGCCGAGGAGTGGGTCGGCCCGGGCACAGGCTCGGAGGGAGAGGTGCTCCGGCGCAAGATCGCCGCCGTCGAAAAGGCCGTGGCGCTGCATCGAGACCATCTTTCCGACCCGCTCGAGCTGATGCGCCGGCTCGGTGGCCGCGAGATCGCGGCCATGGCCGGTGCCATCCTCGCTGCGCGCATGCAGAAGGTGCCCGTTATTATCGACGGTTACGTCGCGACGGCAGCGGCGGCAATCCTCAAGGCGGCCAATTCGGCCGCTCTGGACCATTGCCTCATCGGCCATGTTTCAGGCGAGCCGGGTCACATCCGCGCGATCGAGAAGCTCGGCAAGACACCGCTGCTGGCGCTCGGCATGCGGCTCGGGGAGGGCACCGGCGCAGCACTTGCCGCCGGTATCGTCAAGGCGGCCGCTGCCTGCCACAGCGGCATGGCGACCTTCGCGCAGGCCGGCGTCAGCAACAAGAGCTGAAGGTGGCGCATAACGCCTCCTGAGGCGGGCGCCTCGAACTCAAAACGGCAAGGGCGATGCTGGCTATTGTCTACGCCCGCAACGCACCTTGCTGTCGATCGGCTGTCTGGCGTGCTATTCTCGCGTCCTGCAGGTCTTGATGCGGGGGCGCTTATCGCATATCGGGAGGCGCCGGAGCATTCTGTCTGAGGCCGAATCTCTGATGCCGGGTGGCAAGAGCCGTAGCCGACGTCGCCTCGCATTCGCCTCAATCAGATTGTCGAAGCTGCGCATGCCAAGCCCGCGAGACGACATGGACGCCAAGAACACCAGCCCCCGCAACGGCCAGACCGGACCCGTCAACAAGCATACGGGCATCCGGCACCTCTTTGCGGCAGCGAGCTATTCCTTCGGCGGCGCGAAGCGGCTGATCGGCGAGGCGGCCTTCCGGCACGAGCTCATCGCTTTCGGCGTGGCCATGGTGGCCTTCGTGCTCGCCGGTGCGACGCTCTTTCAATACGTCGCCATGGCCATCCTGTTCCTGCTGATGATGGCCTTCGAAGCGATCAACACAGCGATCGAAGAGATCGTCGACCGCGTCTCGCCGGAAATCTCCGACATGGGCAAGCACGCCAAGGATCTCGGCTCGTTTGCCTGCCTCTGCCTGATCGTGGCGAATGGCGTCTATGCCCTCTACGTGGTTTTTCTCGCCCGGTTTCTGGACTGACGGTCGCGTCAACCCGGTCCGCGTCCCGCGAATCTAAAGCGCGAAATTCATGCGGCGCGCTTCAGGTCCTTGTTTTTGTGCATGTCGTTGTCCCAAACCGCTGCACACTTTTGGGCGACATGCATTAGGCAAAGCTCTTGCGACGGCGGGAGGGCGAGGGAACGTCCTCGACGGGCGGCAGGCTCTGCAGCACGCGGCGGGACGGCAGGATGGCGATCGCCTCGGTGCCTTCCCTGAGCTTCGAGCGCAGAATGAACTGGCCGTTATGCTTGGCAAGGATCGCCTGCACGATCGGCAGGCCAAGACCGGTGCCCTGTTCCGCGCTTTTGATGGCGATCGAGCCCTGACCGAAGGCGGAGAGGACGATCGGAATTTCCTCTTCCGGAATGCCAGGCCCATTGTCCTTGATGGACAGGTATTGCCCGCCGCCGGCCGTCCACCCGACCTTCACTGCGATCTCGCCGCCCGAGGGCGTGAACTTGACGGCATTCGACAGGAGATTGAGCGTAACCTGACGCATCGCCTTCTCGTCGACCCAGACGGCCGGCATCCCTTGCTCGAACTGCTGCGAGAACGCGATGTTCTTGCCGCGGGCACGAAGCTGCACCATGCCGATGCAATCGTCAGCGATGTCGACGAGACTGACTGCCTCCTCGTTGAGTTCGTACCTGCCGGCCTCGATGCGCGAAAGGTCGAGGATTTCGTTGATGAGATTCAGGAGGTGCTCGCCCGAGCGGTGAATGTCCGCCGTATATTCCTTGTAGGTGGGGTTGTTGAGCGGCCCCAACACTTCGCTCGACATCACCTCGGAGAAGCCGAGAATGGCGTTGAGCGGAGTCCGGAGCTCATGCGACATCGAAGCGAGGAAGCGGGATTTGGCGAGGTTGGCCTCTTCGGCGCGGCGGCGGGCCTCGTCGGACATGGATTTCGCGACTTCGAGCTCGGCAATGAGATCGTCCTTCTCCGACTGGACCGACAGAATGTGCACATTCGCACGATTCATACGATCGGTCATGAAGGCGAGGAAAACGAGCGAGAGCGAGAGGATGCCGGTCAAACCGATGTGAACGGGATCGGCGGCCGTCAACGACGAGAAACCGAGCGCCGCGACGACCGGCAGGAACGTGTAAAAAAGGGCATTGCGCAGCAGGAACGTACCCATCGCCGTGGCTGCAAGCGCGATGAACAACACCGTTCCCTCGAAGAGGCCGGACACGACCTCGCCGCAGGACGAACAGTCCTGCATGGAAAAGATCGCCCAGCACAGCCCGATCAACACCTGGCTGGCGAGGAAACGGCGGCGCCAGCTGGCGACTTTTTCGACGACGATGTCCTCGCGCTTTGCTTTCCGCGCGAGAAAGATCGTGACCGCATGAGCCGAGAGCATCATGAACGCCCAGGCAAGAACGCTGGGATCGCCCGAGAGATAGATACCGGTGGTCGCAATTAGGGCGACGAGCACGGGCAGGGCGATCGCGCCATGCAGGACGGAGTCGATATGAAGCAGGAGCATTTCCCGATCAAAGCCGGAGGGGGCGGAGGAACCGGTCTGCAGCCGCTGGCGCGTCGCGCGCACCGTCTTCGAAACAGCCTTGTTTCGATGGTTGCGCGACTTGTCGACGATGATCTTATCGGTCGATGTGCTGACGGCGATGCTCATGCTCATGGGCAGGGGGTTTCGTTTGGCTTGCAGTCTAGGATGCAATCCTTAAGAAGTTGCTGCCCTCCATGAAGGATTCGACAACCATTGTGGCGCGATTGCGTTTGATCGCGCGAAAAGAAAAGGCGTTCGGGTGAAGCCGCAGAATCGAAGGTTCCGTATTGTCGGCGGCTCCGCCGGGAGGCCCACGCCCTCCGGTCGCCGATTTGCCTTTGGCCGGCCGGAGAACGATGGGCCGCCTCGGCGCCGCGCGCAGCAAGGCCGTGCCGGCATGATCAGTGGATGGGTCTTCCTTTTCCTGCTCAGCATCGGTGCCTATGTAGCCGCGAAGCTGCCGCCGCCGGAACCGCCCGTGACCGGGCAATTGCGCGGCTCGGCCTCGGCGAGCGACGGCGACAGCTTGCGAATTAACGGGCGCCGCATACGGCTCGAAGGCATCGATGCTCCCGAAATCGGCCAGACCTGCGGGCGCGGCGAGGCCGTTTGGGATTGCGGTGCAGAAGCGCGTCTGCGGCTGAAGAGGCTGATCGAGGGAGCGACAACGGCGTGTCGGCTCCACGGTCGCGATCGCTATGGACGGGAGCTTGGCGTCTGCGAAGCGGACGGACGCGATATCGGTCGGGAAATGGTTCTCTCCGGTCACGCCGTGAGCTACGGCCTTTATCGCGACGAAGAGGAAGCGGCGAGAGGCGAAAAAGCGGGTCTCTGGGAAGGCGATTTCATAAGGCCGCAGGAATGGCGGCGCTCGAACGGAAAGGCCGACGAGTCACCGCATCTGGCAGGCGACTGGCTGGAGCTCATCACCCGGTGGCTCGAGGAGCAGGTAAGCGCGATTGCGGCAAGGGTCTTAGGTGGTTGACAGCGGGGAGGAACGGCTGAAGGCGTTGCGGACGGCTATTGCGGCCTGCCGCCTGTGCCGCGACGATCCGGCGCGCGGGCCGGATCACCGGCTACCGCACGAGCCGAGGCCCGTCGCTGTGCTTTCGGCAACCGCAAGGATCCTCATCGCCGGGCAGGCGCCGGGTCTGCGCGTGCACGAAAGCGGCCTTCCCTTCAACGATGCGTCGGGCGACCGGCTGCGGCAATGGCTCTCGGTAGACCGCGCGGCATTCTACGATCCGCGGAACTTCGCCATCGTGCCGATGGGCTTCTGCTTTCCCGGCTATGACAGGGATGGCAGCGACCTGCCGCCGAGAAGCGAGTGTGCGCCGCTGTGGCGGCAGCGCGTCATGGAGGCGATGCCGCAGATCGAGCTGGTGCTGGCGGTTGGCCATTATGCACAGCGCTGGCATCTGGGGCAGGACTGTCCGAAATCAATGACCGAAACCGTGCGCAACTGGCATCGCTACGTGAAGCGCAACCAAGACCCTGCCGTGTTGCCGATACCGCATCCGAGCTGGCGCAACACCGGGTGGCTTCGGCGTAACCCCTGGTTCGAGGCTGAATTGCTACCTTTCCTGCGCGAAAGAATACGGGTGCTCACAAGATGAAACAATTTTCTTTATTTTCACAAATTGCGCGCTATGAAGGAAAAAATATTCGAGAGGACTTTCCATGGATCGCCTAGACCGCAAGATCCTGCGCCTTCTGCAGGAAGACTCGACCTTGGCTGTTGCCGACCTTGCCAAGAAGGTAGGTCTTTCGACCACGCCTTGCTGGCGACGCATCCAGAAGATGGAAGAGGATGGCGTGATCCGCCGCCGTGTCGCGCTTCTCGATCCGGTGAAGGTCAATACCAAGGTCACCGTCTTCGTGTCGGTCCGGACGAATTCGCACTCCATGGAGTGGCTGCGCCGGTTCTCCGAGGTGGTCGCCGATTTTCCGGAAGTGGTGGAATTTTACCGCATGAGCGGTGATGTCGATTATCTCTTGCGCGTCGTCGTGCCCGACATCGCCGCCTATGATGCATTCTACAAGCGGCTGATCGCCAAGATCGAGATCCGCGACGTCTCCTCCGCGTTCGCCATGGAGCAGATCAAATATACGACGCAGTTGCCGCTCGACTATATGGTGATCGACCAGGCAAAGAGCAGTGAGGAATAGCTGCTTCCGCTCAAGTGAGCTTGGAGAATTCTTCTCTATTCGCCTGATTTCTCTGAGACATTTAATGCTCTGGCGCATCGTTGCGGCTGCATATGGCGTACAGCCTCCAACTCAAACAGCTAGGCCGAGACGCCAGAGCACCTTGCTGCCGCTAAGTTCGCGCACCGCGTCCCGGCCTGTCCATCGTGCCGCACGGTCCGCGCTCGCCGCGAGTTTTTCCGCAAGCGCCAGAGCCGGCGCGTGGCAGGCGGCGTTGCGCTTGCCGATCTGTCTCAGCGCCCAGTTCACGGCCTTTTTTACGAAGTTGCGGTCATCGGCGGCATGTGCCTCGATCAGCGGTAACCACGCCAGAAACGTCGAATGCGGTTCGGTCTTGAGGTGCACGGCTGCGGTGGCGATCATCGCAAAGGCAAGGCGGCGGACGAATTCCCGCTCGTCGGCGGCAAATTCGGGAACGAGCGCCCGATCGTGCCGCGCGCCGACAAGAAGGTCGGCGAGCGTATCGACGACCTCCCATGAGTTGCAGTCGCCTGCCCAGCGCCGCGCCTCGTCGAGCGTCAAAGCCTTGGGATCGGCGGTGAAGGCTGCCAGGATGCGCGCTTCTCGGATGCCCGAGCGCCAGAGCTCGAGCGCGCGGGCATGATCTGTCTTCACCTGACGGGACATCCGACCAAGCTCGACATTTGAAAGGCCGAGCGCCGCTTCGGTCGCGATCCCGAAGCGCGCCATGCCGGCGATGTTTTCGTCAGATCCGAGCAGGCGCAGGCGATCGATGATTTCTTGTGCTGTCGATGTTGGGGAGAGCGTCACTTCTCGAGCCGGGCAAGCAGCGACGAGGTGTCCCAGCGGTTGCCGCCGAGCGCCTGCACATCGGCGTAGAACTGGTCCACCAAGGCAGTCACGGGAAGCTTGGCACCATTGCGCCGCGCTTCGGCGAGGACGATATCGAGGTCCTTGCGCATCCAGTCGACGGCGAAACCGAAATCATATTTTCCGGCATTCATGGTCTTGTAGCGGTTTTCCATCTGCCAGGAACCGGCTGCTCCCTTGGAGATGACGTCGATCACCTTCTCGATGTCGAGGCCAGATCTTTTGCCGAAGTGGATGCCCTCGGCGAGGCCTTGCACGAGACCGGCGATACAGATCTGGTTGATCATCTTGGTGAGCTGGCCGGCACCGGCGGGGCCCATCAGACCGACCATGCGCGCGTAGGAATCAATAATGGGCCTTGCCCTGTCGAAGGCTTCCGAGTCGCCGCCGCACATGACCGTGAGCACCCCGTTCTCGGCGCCGGCCTGGCCGCCCGAGACCGGCGCATCGATGAAATGCGCGCCCTTTGCCCGGGCCGCCGAGTAAAGCTCGCGAGCAACTTCAGCCGAGGCCGTGGTGTTGTCGATGAAGATCGCCCCCTGGCCTATGGTCTCGAAGGCACCGTTTTCGCCGGTGGTGACGGAGCGCAGGTCGTCGTCATTGCCGACGCAGGAGAAAACGAACTCCTGATCTTTTGCTGCCTCTGCCGGCGTTGCCGCCGTGCGCCCGCCGAACGCAGTCGCCCATTGTTCCGCCTTCGCGGCGGTTCGGTTGTAGACGGTCACGTCGTGCCCACCGCGGACCTTGAGATGACCAGCCATCGGGTATCCCATGACGCCGAGACCGATGAATGCGACTTTGGCCATTTCCTGCAGACTCCCATTTGTTTTGGCAGAGATTTAGCCGACCATATCCGCGGCAGCAGGCGCCGGCAATCAGGGCTTGAAGCGCGCGATAAGCAATTGCCCAGCAGTCGGCTCGCCCTCTTCCATACGAACGGTGATGTCGCTGATGTCGATCACTTCGAATCCGGTCGCGGTCAGGCGGTCGCGCAAGTAGGTCTCTGAATGCGCGAAGCGCTGATGTGGGCCGACGACGTAGCCGCGTCCTGCGAAAGCCTCCGCCGGGAGGGTCTCGCTGGAGAAGATCAGGAGCCCGCCCGGTACGAGATTGTCGACCGCGCCGAAGAAAAGCGGCTCCAAGGCGCCGATATAGGGCAGGACGTCGGTCGCAACGATCAGGTCGAACGGCTCATCATCATTGTCGTCGAGGAAATCGACGGCTTCGGCGACGTAGAGCGTCTCATAGAGATCTTTCTCGTGGGCAATCTCCACCATGTTCTCCGAGAGATCCACGCCGGTTATGTCTTCCGCCATATCGCGCAGTGCGCCGCCAGTGAGCCCGGTGCCGCAGCCGAGATCGAGCACCCGCTTGAAAGGTCCGAGCCCAAGCGCCTGAATTCGCTGACGAACGAGGAGCGGTACGCAATAGTCCAACTGGTCGACGAGGACATTGTCGAAAACCTCGGCATGCTGGTCGAACAGTGTGGCCACATAGGCGTCCGGCGCCTTGAGCGGCGTGTCACCCCGGCCCATCGAAGCCAACCGAACCGCGGCGCCGCCGTGATCCTCCGGATCGAGTTCAAGGACTTCCCGATAGGCGGCGGCGGCCGCGTCGAAGTGCCCGGATTTCTCCAGAGAAAGCGCGCGGTTATAAGCCGCCGCCAGTGCTTCCTCGTCGATCTTCTTGCTCTTCTGGGTCATGAGCGCTTCTTACGACCGCCAGCGGACTTTGACAATCGCCGCCGGGGGCGATCCCCTGCATAAGTGACCGATGTCGTTCTCTAATGGGTCAATGGCGGCGGCTCGGTTATGAGCGTTGTCGGCGCTTTCGGGTGCCTGCGTTCTCTGCGTGCTCATGTGGCACTTGATGGGGTAAGCTGGGTATGGAGCGGCTTGGTTGAAAGCGCAGTCGGCCGATCTGGTTGACCGCATGCTACAGAATCGGCGCCGTCATCCATTCCCTCCCTGGGCGTCGCTCCGCTCGGGAGCTCGTTTCGGTCTCCTGTCTGGGCGATCGGCGGCTACGCGGCTTTGAACTCGGTGCCGTGCCGCAGCATCGCATGCATGATGATGGCCAGCCGCCGGGCAAGAGCAATCCGCGCCTTTCGCATCGTCGACCGCCTGGCGAGCGCCAGCGCCCAATCCTTCAGTTTCAGCGGGCCCTTGTAGCGCGTCAGCATGACGTTTGCCGCCTCGTAAAGCAGGGTTCGCATCCGCCGGTCGCCGCATTTTGAGATGCTACCAATGTAATCGACCTCGCCCGATTGATAACGACGCGGCACAAGGCCGAGATAGGCGCCGATGTCGCGTGACCGGCGGAAGCGCTCAGGGTCATCGACGGCGGCCGTGAAGGCGAGCGCAGTGAGCTGGCCAACGCCGGGAATAGTCATCAGCCGGCGGCATGCGCCTGAGACCCTGGCCATCTTCTTTATGTCTGCGTCGATGCCGCGACGGCCGACAGCACGGCGGTTCGGGCTGTGATCAGCCCCTCCATCGCTGCGGACAGGCCATTGATGCCCTTGCTGGCCCGCAGCGCCTGATCAATGAAGGCCGCGCTGAGCGCGCGCGGCAGGCGGACACCGAACACCACGGCGAGACCACGGATCTGTTTCTCCAGCATGACCCGCTGGCCGACCAGCTTCTTGCGGGCGATGATCAGCGCACGAATGGCATGCGCCGGGAGCGACTTCACGTGCACCGGCTTGAAGAATCCGGTGCGAGCAAGCTGCGCCAGACCGCGGGCATCGTTGCGATCCGTCTTGTGGGTCGCCAGCGACTTCAGCGCCTGGTAGGCCTGCCGGCTTTCGATGCAGACGACCGGCAGGCCGAGGGCTGTAAGCCCATGGTAGAGCATCGGCGCCATGCGGCCGGTCTCGAACACGATGCGTTGGCAAGCGGGCGCCTTGGCCAGCAAGGTTGCGATCGCTTCAGGGATCGATGCCGTCTTCCCCTCGTGAAAGACTGTTCCCTCGCGATCGACGACGCAGACGTGCGTCTCTTCCATCGAGATGTCCAAGCCGGCAAAATACTCCATGGTCAGTCTCCTCTTTCAATGACGGAGCCGATCTTAGCGGTCTCCGAGAAGAGCTGCTGCCCATTACCCCATGTTGAATAATACTCCATTTCCCGCGGAAGCGGCGATAGGCTTCGGAGCGGAACGGCCCTGTAACACTGGAACGTAAAGCGAACATTGAGCGTTCGGTAAAAAATCCACTAGGTGGGGGCGCCGCGGCATTTATCGTCGATGGGAAAGGAGTCATCATCCGCGAAAACAGTGAAATCGGGAGGAATGCCGATGACTGCTGACTTGAGCCCGCTGACATTGGAAACGGAGATGCCGGAGCGGCAGGGTCCGCCTCTGCCTCAGAGCTCGCAGGAGACGATCAACACGATCGTCCATTATTATCGCGGCGAAATGGGGCGGATGGCCGGTTGGCGGGATCGTATAGACCGAACCTCGAACTGGGCGATCACGGTGGTCGCGGCGATGCTGTCCGTTTCGCTTTCGACACCATCGTCGCACCATGGCGTCCTGCTCTTCGCCGTGTTGCTCATTACCTTGCTGCTCTTGATAGAGGCACGGCGCTACCGTTTCTTCGACGTCTATCGCGCCCGGGTGCGCCAGCTCGAGCGCGGTTATTTCGCTCAGATTCTTTGCCCCGAAGGCACGCCGACCTTCAAGTGGTCCGTGTCGATAGCCGCCAGCCTGCGCCGGCCGGCTTTCCTGATGAGCTATAAGGAGGCCGTCTGTCGGCGGCTGCAGCGCAACTATTGCTGGATGTACCTGATACTGCTCTTGGCTTGGGCGCTGAAGATCTCCTCGCCAAAGATGTCGACCAACGGCGAGCCCTTCGGGCATGTCCGCTCCTGGGCCGATGTGACGGAGAATGCGGCTCTCGGTGTGGTACCCGGTTGGGCGGTGATGATCGGGGTCGCGCTATTCTACGCGGCGGTTCTCTATGGCTCTCTGCGCAAGGAGCCTGGAGCCGGTGAGTTGGCTCACGGCGAGGTGCATGTCTGACGGCCGTCGCGGCTGTAGATGGGCGTTCTTGATGCGGTGATCAGAAATTCTCGTTTGATGCCGGCGCGAGAGGCTGCTTCAACTGCGGTCGTGCGGGTGAACTTTGCCGGCAGCCAATCAAAACGGCGATATTTGAGTAGGATGTACGATGAGTGAACAAAAGGTAGCAATCATTACCGCCGGCGGTTCCGGCATGGGCGCCGTTGCAGCGCGGAGGATGGCAGCGGAGGGTTTCCGCGTCGCTATCCTGTCCTCGTCCGGCAAGGGCGAGGCTCTGGCGGAAGAACTCGGCGGCATCGGCGTCACCGGATCGAACCAGTCGAGCGACGATTTGAAGCGGCTGGTCGATTCGGCTTACGACGCTTGGGGGCGGGTGGACGCGCTCATCAATTCGGCCGGACATGGGCCACGCGCTCCGGTACTGGAACTCACCGACGAGGACTGGCATAAGGGGATGGAGGTCTATTTCCTTAACGTCGTGAGGCCGACCAGGCTCGTCACGCCGATCATGGTCGAGCAAAAATCCGGCAGCATCGTCAACATCTCTACCTATGCCGTCTTTGAACCTGATCCGCTGTTTCCGACTTCGGGCGTCTTTCGTTCCGGCCTCGCTGCCTTCACCAAGCTCTTTGCGGACCGATATGCGGTCGACAATGTGCGCATGAACAACGTCCTGCCGGGCTTTATCGATAGCCTGCCGGAGACGGAGGAGCGCCGAGAGCGAATTCCGATGGGGCGGTACGGGAGGTCGGAGGAGGTGGCCGAACTGATCGCTCTGCTTGCGACCGATCGCGGAGGCTATATCACGGGCCAGAACATCCGCATCGATGGCGGCATAACGCGGTCGGTGTGATAATTTCTGCTCGTCATGAGTTCGAGTGGAGTCGGCCAAGATTTATGGGTCGACTTCTTTCGCCGCGACGTGGGACATAGGCGAGAGCGCGCAGTTTTCCTAACCCCACTCTGCAGAGCGCTTTCTCATCAATGGAGGACGAACTCGCCCTTGAGGGCGCGCCATTCGGTCGCGGAGATGAGCTTGCGGTGCACGTAGCGTACCGAATGCAACGGTCCGTCCAGCTTCTCCTGCCAGAATTTCAGGAAGCTGCGCATTTCCGGAAAATCCGGTGCGATGTCGTAGTGCTGCCAGATATAGGTCTGCAGGAGAGCCGGGTGGTCGGGCATTCGATAAAGTATCTGGGCCGTCGTCAGGCCGTAACCCTTGAGCTGCAGTTCCATGTCGTTCGTCATTCGGACCTCACTTTTTGCAAAGGGTGGTCTCTATGATGAAGCGCTTGATTCCTTAATCAAGCCCTAATATTCGTAATTAAGTCAAAATTCTCGTGAAATAACAAAGGCTTGTCAGCACTAAGAGGCGAGTGCTGCCAAGCCTCTCATGCCATTCGGTCGGCCGACAATGATCCGGGAAACGCCAGCCGCGCGCCCGCTCAACGCTTCAGGTGGCGCGTCAATCGCGCTTCGAGCCAGGCCCAGATGTTGCGCAGCAATTCCACCATGAACAAGTATAGCACCGCCGCCCAGACATACATCTGGTAGTCGAAGGTGCGGGAGAAGGCGCGTCGCGTCTCGCCCATGAGATCGAAGACGGTAACGATCGCAACGATCGCCGAGCCCTTGATCATCAGGATGATTTCGTTGCCATAGGGGCGGAGCGCCACGATCATCGCCTGCGGCAGGATGATCTTGAAGAAGGCGACGCGCTCCGGCAAGCCGAGCGCGGCCGCGGCCTCGTGCTGACCGCGCGACACGCTTTGAATGGCCCCGCGCAGGATCTCGGCCTGATAGGCGGCGGTGTTCAATGTGAAGGTGAAGAGCGCGCAGTTCCAGGCATCGCGGAAGAACCACCACAGCCCGATCGATTCGAGCTGCGGCCGGAAGCTGCCGAGTCCGTAGTAGACGAGGAAGAGCTGGGTGATCAGGGGCGTGCCGCGGAAGAAATAGACGTAGGCATAGGCAAGCCAAGACCAAAGCCTGTTCTTCGACATGCGTCCGAGCGCCACGGGAAACGATAGGACGGCTCCCATGAGAATCGAGAAGACGACAAGCGTCAGCGTCACGCCGAGGCCGGACAGGAAGCTCGGCCCGTAACGCGAGAATTTTTCCGGATCCCAACCATTGGCGATCGTCAGGAAGATGCCGACGCCGAGCGCCAGCCAGACGCCGAGGAAGACGCTGCCGAAAAAACGCGAGAGCGTGTAGGGCTTCGGCGGGGCGGGTGGCGGAGCCTGTGGCGGGATCATCGTTTCGGCAATGCTCATCGGCTCATCTCCGCGCGTTTGGTGGAGCGCTCGAGCGCCGAGAATAGGACGGACGAAATCATCGCCAGGATCAGGAAGAGGATGCAGGCGACGCCGAAGAACTGAAAGGCCTGCTTCGTCACGCGGGCTGCTATGCCCGTCTGGCGGAGAATATCGGGAAGGCCGACGACCGAGACGAGGGCCGTGTCCTTGAGCAGCGCCATCCAGAGATTGCCGAGACCGGGAAGGGCGATGCGTATGAGCTGCGGCAGGACGATGAGGCGCATTGTCTGGCCGCGGTGGAAGCCGAGCGCATCGCCGGCCTCGTATTGGCCTTGCGGAATGGCCTTGAAGGCGGAGAGCAATACCTCGGAGCAATAGGCCGAGAAGACCACGCCCAGCGCGATCATGCCGGCGACAAAGGCATTGATCTCGATCGGGCCCTCGTAGCCGAGCGTCGCGAGAAACTGCTGCACCAGTATCTGCAGGCCGTAATAGACGATGAAGAGCGTCAGGAGTTCCGGCAGGCCGCGGAAGATCGTCGTGTAGATGTTGCCCGCCAGTCGCAGCGATCTTTCCTCCGATTGCTTCCCCAGCGCGATGAAGAAGCCGATCACAAGGCCGACGGGCAGCGTTGCGATGGCGAGACTGGCCGTTACCAGGAAACCATAGGCGATCTCATCGCCCCAGCCCGTGTCGCCGCAGGCGAAAAGCGTTCCCGAGGCAAACCAGCGAAAGACCCCGATGGGTCCGCAAAGAGGATCAACGATCGATCCGATCCAGGCGAGACCGGAATAAATGGCGGCGAACACTCCGCTCATGCCAAGAAATTCCCCTAACGTTCTTTGCGCCAACGACGCTTATTTTTGAGGTTCCTTGTCAAACAAAAACGGCGGAAGGGCAAGCCCATCCGCCGTTGCATTTTCTGCATCAATCGAGCTTTTCCCGGTATGACCGCGGAAAACCGCGCCGAATTTCGCTACGGTTAGCTGCCGTAGACGTCGAACGGGAAGTACTTTTCGTTGATCTCCTTGTATTTGCCGTTCGCGCGGATGGCGTCGATCGCCGTGTTGAGCTTCTCGCGAAGCGCGTCGTCGCCCTTGCGAACAGCAATGCCTGCGCCTTCGCCGTTGATGACCGGGTCGACCGGCAGGGTGCCAAGCAGCTTGCAGCAAGCCCCGTCCTCGGTCTTCAGCCATTCGGAAAGCACGACGACATCGTCGATGACGGCATCCACACGGCCGTTGGCGACGTCGAGCTTGTACTCGTCAGCCGTTGGATAGAGCTTCAGCTCAGCTCCCTTCATATGCGCTTCGGCGTAGTTGGAGTGGGTGGTGGACGCCTGTGCGCCGAGCACCTTGCCTTCGAGCGCGGCAGCCGTTGCCTCGGTGATCGGCGAATCCTTCGGCACGGCGATTGCCGGCGGCGTGTTGTAGTATTTTTTGGTAAAGTCGACCTGCTGCTTGCGCTCCTCGGTGATCGACATGGAAGCGACAATGGCGTCGAACTTCTTGGCGATCAACGCGGGAATGATGCCTTCCCAGTCCTGGGTCACGAAGGTGCATTCGGCCTTCATCTCCTCGCAAAGCGCCTTCGCGATGTCGATGTCGAAGCCGGTCAGCGTGCCGTCGGCTTCAAGGTTGTTGAAGGGCGGGTAGGCGCCTTCGGTGCCGATCACGATCTTCTCGCCTTCCGCCATCGCCGCGCCGGCCATGAGGGCGAAAACGGCAGCCGAAGCGGCGACTGCCAGCCGTCTGGAAATACGCATGATTATCCTCTCTGTTGGCTCGGCATCCGTTTTTTCTTCTTTCGCGGATGCCAAATAGAGCCGGGGCCTGCGCCGCCGGTTGGCGCGATATTCGTACGTTTTTCCAGCAAAAATCAACAGGAAAGCGGCGCTGCCCACCGCTTTGCGCGAATCGTCTTCCGTCGCTTCCTCCCGATGGTTGCGTGTGAAGATGAACAGCCCGTTCACGTAAGGTTAATGTCGGTTTCGATAGGCCTTGGAGCGGAACCGATCCGCGGCTGCCGCGTTGCGGCTACACATTTTCGACTGTCACAAAAAAGTCGGAACCGCGGATCATGGCCCGTGACGAGGATGCCACAGCGCTCGAGGCGCAGGGAGTGCGATGCGCGCGACGGCGTCGGGACCTCTGATAAGAGGAAGGGATACAATGTCTATTCGATCCAAACTTTTCGCAACGGTCGCCTTGCCCGTACTTTCGGCCTCGCTGTCGGTGCAGCCCGTGCTCGCCGAGAGCTTGATGAAGCCGTTCGAAGTTGCGCAGGAAGGCCAGCTCTCGGAGGAGGAATTGCTGCTGCAGCAGCAGCGCGCGGCTGAGGAAGAATCTCGGGGCCAGGCAGAAGAGCAGCAGCCGCAGGCCGAAGAGCAGGAAACGCCAAGGCGCAAGAAGCGCCAGCAGCAGGCCGAAGAGCAGCAGCCGGCCGCCGAGGAGGCCGCTCCGCAGCAGGCTGAAGAGCAGGAAACTCCCAGACGCAAGAAGCGCCAGCAGCAGGCCGAAGAGCAGCAGCGCGCTGCCGAGGAGGCCGCTCCGCAGCAGGCTGAAGAGCAGGAAACTCCCAGACGCAAGAAGCGCCAGCAGCAGGCGGAAGAGCAGCAGCGCGCTGCCGAGGAGGCCGCTCCGCAGCAGGCCGAAGAGCAGGAAACTCCCAGACGCAAGAAGCGCCAGCAGCAGGCGGAAGAGCAGCAGCCGGCGGCAGAGGAGGCCGCTCCGCAGCAGGCTGAAGAGCAGGAAGCTCCCAGACGCAAGAAACGCCAGCAGCAGGCGGAAGAGCAGCAGCCCGGTGCCGAGGAAGGCACTCCACAGCAGGCCGAAGAGCAGGTTCCCACTCGCAAGAAACGCCAGCAACAGGCCGAAGAGCAGCGTCAAAGCGACGAGCAAAAAGCCGCCGAGCAGCCGGCTGTCGTACCTGAAGGCGAAACGACCGCCGAGCAGCCAGCGACGGAGGCTCCGGCTCAACAGACGGGTGAGGGCCAGCAGCAGGTGGTTCCGGGCGCGGAACAACCTGCGACGGCAGAGCAGCTTCAGGGCGAGCAGCCCCAGGGTCAGCCTGCTCCCGAGGTGGTCGATGAGCGCACCGTAGAAGAGAAGCAGAAGATCGCCGAGGATCCGGCGGCTTCCGACGATACCGTCGTGCTTCCGGTCGAAAGGGGCGCGGCCGTGCTCGATAGCGACAAGGATGCCGACATTTCCGGCGGCAACCAGGCGCGGGAACTTCGCCGCAAGCAGCGCGAGGAATTGCGCGCCAAGCAGGAAAGCGTAGCTCCTCCCACCGACGATGCGTCCGCCCAGGCGCAGGCGGCGATCCCGGTCGAGACCAAGGAGGAACTGTCGCAACGGATCGAGGCCGTGATGAAGGAGGAAGGCGAGCGAATCGAGGAAGCTCCGGCCTTTGCCGTGCCGGAGACGACCAACATCGTCATCAACAACACGGTGATCAACAACACGACCGTCAACAACACGACGGAAAACAACGTGACCCGACTGGAGGTCATCGAGGAGGTCGATGATCGCGTCATCCTCGGCGTTGGCGATCGCATCTTCGTGAGGGGCGACGACCGGCCGCGTCTGCGGCAGAACGCGGAAGAGAGCTATTACGACAATCTTTCCGGTGGTCGCGTCCGAGAAACGATCGTTCGCCCCGGTGGCTACCAGATCGTCACTGTCTACAATCGCTACGGCGACATCCTGACGCGCACGCGCGTCGACCGGGACGGCAATGAATATGTGATGATGTATACGCCGGAATACGAAGAGGACCGGCCGGCGATCGTCGACGTCGGCTACGAGCTGCCGCCGATGCGCCTTGCCATACCGGTCGACGAGTATATCGTCGATGTCGCCGAGGATCCGGACCGGGATTACTACGAGTTCCTGTCCGAACCGCCGGTCGAGCCGGTCGAGCGCGTCTACACAATCGACGAGGTGCGCCACTCCGCGCGCCTGCGTGACAAGGTCCGTCGTATCGATCTCGACACCATTGAATTCGCCACGGGCAGTGCCGAGGTGTCGATGTCGCAGGCCAAAACGCTTCGCAACGTCGCGGACGCAATGAGCAAGGTCCTCGAGAAGGATCCGGGCGAGACCTTCTTCGTCGAGGGCCACACGGATGCCGTCGGCTCCGACCGATCGAACCTGGTGCTCTCCGACGAGCGTGCCGAGTCGGTCGCGGTGCTCTTGACAGAAGTCTATGGCGTGCCGGCGGAAAACCTGGTGACCCAGGGCTACGGCGAGCGGTTCCTGAAGATCCGCACTCCCGAGGCCGAGCAGGAGAACAGGCGCGTCACCATCCGTCGCGTGACGCCGCTGGTGCGCCCGGTGGCGCAGCGGTAACGAGCTAGTTACTTTTGGACTGAAATAATCGGGGCCGGGAAACCGGCCCCGATTTTCTTGTGACCACCACGCGGACGTTGTGTACACGTCTTGGCATGTGAGGGACGCTCAGCCTCGCAAGCCTGTCACCTTCTCGACAAAATCGGCGATCGCCTGCGTATCGTCGAGATCGAACACGGGGAGCCCCGTCTCCGCGATCGCGTGGTCGGCAGCGACGGCGACGATGTGCGGATCGGTCGGCGCCAGTGGTTCGCGGTTGACCGATTCTTTGCGGCGGGCCTCGATCTTCGGGATCGGTTCGCGTTTGTAACCTTCGATCAGCACGAGGTCGCAGGGGGCCAGTCGCGACATGACTTCTTCGAAGCTCGGCTCCGGGGCGCCTCGCAGCTCGTGCATGATCGCAAAACGCGTCGAGGAGACGATGGTCACTTCGTGGGCACCGGCTTCACGATGGCGGTAGCTGTCGGCGCCGACCTTGTCGATGTCAAAATCGTGGTGAGCGTGCTTGACGGTCGAGACCAGATAGCCGCGCCGGCTCATTTCGCTGACCAGGCGGACCATCAGGCCGGTCTTGCCGGAGTTCTTCCAGCCGGCGATGCCGAATATCTTCGGCCGATGGGTCAATTCGTTCATGGTTCGCGATCCTCAAGACATTGCAACCATGCTTCAGCCTGCTGAAGCTGTTCCGGCGTGTTGATGTTGAAGAAGGGGTCGAGCGGCCCTGCCTTGGTTGGGATCGAGGGAAATTCTACTGCGACCGACGGGTGACGCGCAATGAAGGCGCGCACGCGCCGTTTGGAATCGGTGCGTATCCATGCGTCGAGATCGTCAGCGATCGCAATGGGCCAAAGCGCGAAAAGCGGGTGCATCTCGCCGCCGGACCAGGCGACGGCGATTTCGTCTTTCGATGTGAGCGCGCCCTCGAGGCTGGAGGCGAGTGTGGTCGGGAAGAAAGGCGTATCGATCGGTGCCGTCAATACGTGGCTCGCCGCCGGTGAGACCTTGGCGGTGTGACGCATCGCAGCCAGGACACCGGCAAGCGGACCGATGAAACTGGGTATGGTATCGGGGACAACCGTCAAGTCGGAGGGCGTGGCAACGCTTGGATCATTGAGATTGATCGCGAGATCGGAGACCTGCGCCCGCAACCGCTCCACCACGCGGGTCAACATGGGTTTTCCAGCAAGCACGAGCCCCGCTTTCGGGCTTCCCATGCGCGACGAGCGCCCGCCGGCGAGGATGACGGCGGGCGGGCGCCGGATCGGATGGAAGTCGCTTTCGGCCATCGCTGCGCTCCTATTCCAGTGGGCCGGTGAGCGAGCGCTGCGCGATCGCCTGGCGACTGCGCAGGCTCTCGCGATAGAAGGTGTAAAGCCCCGAACCGACGATGATGGCAACGCCTGCGAACATCCAGCGGTCCGGCGTCTCGGAAAAGAAGATGATGCCGATCACGATCGACCAGAAGAGGCCTGTGTAGCGGAACGGGGCGATGATGGAGATGTCGCCGTCGCGCATGGCGAGCACGATCGTCTGATAGCCGAGCATCAAGAGCACGCTAGCGCCGGCTATATAGGCGAATGACGTTGTCGACATCGGCTGCCAGCCGCCGAAGGGAACGATCAGCGCCGCGCCGACGAGCGTCGTCACGAAGGCGGTCGTGACGGTAATGAAGAGCGATGGCACCTCGGTGCCGATGCGACGCGTGCAAAGATCGCGCGTCGCCGTCACGAAGACGCAGGCGACGACCGTCAGAGCGGCGGGCGTGAAGCCTTCCGGCCCCGGCCGCAGCACGATGAGCACGCCCACGAAGCCGATAGTGATTGCTGCCCAGCGCCGCCACCCGACCGGCTCTCCGAGAAAGAGCGCTGCGCCGAGCGTCACCGCCAGTGGCAGCGCCTGCATGATCGCGGACGCATTGGCGAGCGGTATTTGGCCGAGCGCGGAAATATAGGTGATCGAGGCGAGAGCCTCCATCGCGATTCGCAGCATGATGACCGGCCTGAACGCGGTTCGAATCGGTCGCAGGGCGCCGAAATGGTATGCGATCATCGTTACCATGAGAGTGGTCAGCAGTCCGCGCACGAACATGATCTGGCCTGTATTCATCACTCCCGTCACGGATTTGACGAGTGCGTCGTTGCAGGAGAATGCGGCCATGGCAAGACACATGAAGACGATGCCGCGCAAGTTGGCTGAGGGGTGCATTCCTGATGACCTTTGGCTGAGACGGTTTCGTCTGCGGTGGGAACCGGCGAATCCATCGAGTGCGACCGCCCGTTCTGAAAGTTTTGACCGTCATTTGACGCAAACTCAAGAACTCGTTGGCCTACAGCGCCGCGCGTCTTATCAGACGCGCAAAGGTTGCTGTAGCACTTTGAATCGCTGCACGTTCTTATCCTTAAAGGAAACATCCAGTAGAACGGTGCGGAGGTTTGGTGGCGGGGACCGCTTCAACAGCCCCGATGGTTGCATTCGCGGAATCTTAAGTTTCGCCGGCTACCGTCCCGTTGATTCCGCAGTACATCGCATGATGCGATCGGTGGGTGACGGCTGTTCCGTCAATCCGATTCTGCCCGCGGGGCCTGGGAGGTGGTCCCGTCGGCAGTCTCAGTGAGTGCTTCCCTTCTGCCCCTACAGAAGCGAAGTTCCGGTGGCTCGCTCGTCGGTGCTCCCGAATATCCCGACCGCGCGGACCTGTTTCCTCATAAAAACAACCGGGGTTCACAATGTCCGTCATCGATCGCCTTTTGCAGCGCCTGCGCATAGTCACAAAGGTCCTCCTCTTCGTGGTCCCGCTGGTGGCGCTGATCGCCGGGATCGGCCTCGTCGGCTTCTTCACTGCCCGCACCCTCAACGGGCACATGACCGTGACGCGCGAAACCATCAACAATCTTTCTGATTTCCAGGCGCTGCGCAGCGCGCTACAGAGATTCATCGATGATCCGAACGAGGCGACACGCGACGCGCTCGCAAAGGAGGTCGACGATCAGGAAGAGGGTGTCAAAGCTCTTGACGCCCTGCTGACGCGCGATGAAGACAGAGCCCAAATCGCCTCGGTGGTTGCGCTCGGCGATCAGATGCATAGTCAGGCGGACAAGCTCTGGGCGGTGAAGGTCGAGCGGGACGCGGCCACGACGTCCCTCGAAGCGGCACTTGCCGAAATGACAAAGAACGGCAACGGCGCCTACAAGCAGATCGACATCATCCGACAAGAATCGGGCGAGAAGGAAGCCTTCGCGAAAGCGCTGCTTTTCGACGCGGCCGCCTATCAGGGCCTTGCGGAGCGGATCAAGAAATTCCGGCTGCCGGTGACCATGGCTGTCAATCCCGACGCGAAGATCGAGCAGGCGAACAAGCTCTTCCCGCATCTGATGAAGCAGATCGATGAATCGGAAAAGATCGCCTCAGACAAGGTCAAGAAGCCGATCGGCGAGCTCAAGGAACAGGCCCTGAAGGTCCAATCGATCCTAAAAGGTGCGGCGGACAACGAAGGCAAGAAGAACGCGCTCGTGCCGATCCTCAGCAAATTCTCCAAATACGAAGCCGACTTCGCCAAGGAGGCGGCTAAGAACTCCGATACGGCTGCCAAGCGCTTCGTCGGGATGGACGGCGAAATCTCGACGCTGAAGACGCTGATCGCTCTGATGGGGGAAACGTTCAAGGGTTTGGACAACACTCGTTTTCACATCAGCGAACTGCACCGCCGGCTCGACCAGGAAAGCCGTGAGCTGGCGATAAGCGACGTGAATGCGGTCCGTGAAGCGGCCGGCAAGCTCTCCGAACTCGGCGGCAAGAACGCGGCGCTGCGTGACCTGCCGGCCAAGCTCGGGCCCTCGCTTGACAATATCGAGAAGGGAACCGCCGCGCTGATCGATGTGGGTGCACGCTGGCAGGCAGCGAAGAGCGAGGCTGCGATGCTCGTCGCTGAGGCAAGCGGCACGCTGGAGGGGTTCGTCAGCAACGCTCAGGAAGCTGGCAAACAGGACAGCCAGCGCTCGGCAACTGTCTCCATCATCGCAATGGTTGCCGGGACACTGCTCGCGATCATCGGTGGGCTGATGCTCGTCGAGACACTGCGCGGTCCGCTGAAACGCGTCACCGAGACGATGACGCGGCTTGCGAACGGTGATCTCGAAGTGGCGATCGAGGGTCGCAATCGCGGCGATGAGATAGGCGATATGGTACGGTCGGTTGCCGTGTTCCGCGACAATGCGATGGAGAACGTGCGGCTGGAACGGGAGGCAGAAGCCGCCCGCGCGCTGTCGGCCCAGGAAGAGGCACGCCGGGCGCAAGAGCGTGCTCGTATCGAAGCCGAGCAGATGCAAGCACTCAACGCGCTATCCGATGTGCTGGCCGAGCTCGCTGCGGGCAATCTGGAGGAGGGCATGGCGGAAGACCTGCCGTCCGACTACGTGATCATGGCCCGAACCTACAACAACGCCGTCGAGGCTCTTCGCGCGACGCTGATGGACGTCCGGCTCGTGACAGAGGAGATTACCGGCGGCACAGGCAATCTGGCCGCTTCGTCCGACGATCTTGCGCGCCGCACCGAGCAGCAGGCGGCGGCGCTGGAGGAAAGCTCTCGGGCACTTCGTCAGCTTACCGAGATCGTCCGTGCGACCGCCGAAAGCGCCCGGCAGACCACGGTCTCGGTCGACGAGACGAATTCCTACGCACAACATTCCGGCCAAGTGGTCGCCAAGGCGATCGATGCCATGGCGGAAATCAACCGCTCCTCGGAGAAGATCGGCACGATCATCGGGGTAATCGACGAGATCGCCTTCCAGACGAACCTCCTGGCGCTGAATGCCGGCGTCGAGGCGGCGCGCGCCGGCGAGGCGGGCCGCGGCTTTGCCGTCGTGGCGCAGGAAGTCCGTGAACTGGCGCAGCGCTGTGCCGGGGCCGCACGCGAGATCAAGGAACTGATCTCCGTGAGCTCCACCCAGGTGCGCAGCGGCGTTGCGCTGGTGCAGGAGACCGGCGATGCGCTGTCGGTCATCAACGATCACATCGCGACCATCCATCGACTCGTCAGCAATATCGAAGCCGCCGCTGCCGACCAATATACGGGCCTCAACGAGGTCAACGCCGCCGTTCACGAGGTCGAACTGATCACTCAGCAGAACGCCGCGATGGTCGAGGAGAATACGGCCGAAATCCACGGCTTGCGCCGGCAGGTGGAGGTGCTCAACGAGAAGATCGAGCGCTTCAAGACCGGCACGGGCGGACAGGGCACGCAGGGCCGGCGCGGTTACACCTACGCGGCCTAAGTCGAGATTTGCCCCTCACCCTAGCTCTCTCCCCGGTGGCGGTGAGAGGGGACGTGTCTCGTAGCGGCCGTCGGTTGCAGTGGCCCCTTAAGGGGCGCTGCCGCGAGTCCCCGCTTGGGCGCGGGCAGGCGGAAGAGGGAAATTCGTCGGCCGCTTGATCCGACTTGAAATACAAAGATCAGCCGCCGGTCACGCTCATATGGCGAGCTACAGCCGGGCGGTTGTGCTCGCGGTCGATGATGAAGTCATGGCCCTTTGGCTTACGGCCGATCGCCTCGTCAATGACCTGGGCGAGATAGGCGTCGTCGTCGGTGGCGCGCAGGGCGGCGCGAAGGTCGGCTGCATCGTTCTGGCCGAGACACATATAGAGCGTGCCCGTACAGGTGAGACGCACGCGGTTGCAGCTTTCGCAGAAATTGTGCGTGAGCGGGGTGATGAGGCCGAGGCGGCCGCCGGTTTCCGCAACCTCGACATAGCGGGCGGGGCCGCCGGTGCGGTAGGCGATGTCCTTCAGCGTGAACTCAGTTTCGAGCCGCGCGCGCATTTCCGACAGCGGCAGGTAGTGATCGGTCCTGTCCTCATCGACCTCGCCCATCGGCATTGTCTCGATCAGCGTCAGGTCCATGCCGCGGCCATGCGCCCAGCGCATCAATTCCGGAATCTCCGTGTCATTGAAACCCTTGAGGGCGACGGCGTTGATCTTGACCTTGAGTCCGGCCGCCTGCGCCGCATCGATGCCTTCGAGCACCTTAGCGAGTTCCCCCCAGCGGGTGATCTGACGGAACTTGTCGGGATCGCGCGTATCGAGCGACACATTGATGCGACGCACGCCGCAATCGGCAAGCTCGGCCGCGTATCTGGCCAGTTGCGAGCCGTTGGTGGTGAGCGTCAGTTCGTCGAGCCGGCCCGCTTCGATTTCCTGCCCGAGTTCACGCACGAGAAACATGATGTTCTTGCGCACCAGCGGCTCGCCGCCGGTGAGTCTCAGCTTGCGCACGCCCTTGGCGATGAAGGCGGAACAGAGCCGCTTCAGCTCCTCGAGCGTCAGCAGGTCCCTTTTCGGCAGGAAGGTCATGTGTTCCGCCATGCAGTAGGTGCAGCGGAAGTCGCAGCGGTCGGTGACCGAGACGCGCAGATAGGTGACCGCTCGACCGAAGGGATCGATCATCGGAGCGGCTGTCGTCTCGAGCGGTCGCGCGTTGGTCTGGTTAATGGCGGCGGTGTTCAAATCTTTTCTCCCAACGGCCTTCAATGTCGTGGGCAAAAAAGGTCGCGTCAAGGCGCATACTGTCGCAAACTGTTTCAAATATCGGGGAAGGCGTATCGAGGAGATTTCCGTCCGTTCAATTCTGCTTTACTTGAGCGGGTGACGAACACGGAGCAACGATGATGAGCGAATTCTGGCCGACCGAACTGCGTGTATCGAAAGATCGCTGCCGGCTGACGGTGACCTTCGACGACGGCGCTTCCTTCGACTTGTCCGCCGAGCTCCTGCGTGTTCTCTCGCCCTCGGCCGAGGTGCAGGGGCACGGGCCGGGCCAACGGGTGACGGTGCCGGGCAAGCGCAATGTCCAGATCATTTCGGTCCAGCCGACGGGCAACTATGCGGTGCGGATCGGGTTCGACGATTTCCATGACACCGGCATCTATACCTGGACCTATTTGCGGGAACTCGGCGAGAAGGGCGAGGAGCTCTTCAGGGCCTATGAGCAGGAGCTCGCCGAAAAGGGGATGTCGCGCGACAAATCGGAAAAACCGCGCTGATGCGCATACATTGAATCTCCGAAGCGTTGCACATCGCGCGCAATGGCCTAATTTTCTGATATTTCGGCGTCCTCCTTGAGCAGCACGGTGATGAGCCGCTCCATCGACTGGGCGATAACCGTACACTCATCGATCGTATCGGCCGCGAGCGATTTGTCGATCAGCGCCGTTTGAATCTCCATCGCTTCCTCTGTGAGCGTACGCCCCTCCGATGTAAGCGACAGCCGCAGGATGCGCTTGTCCCGCTCGTCGCCCCGACGCTCGACCAGGCCGCGCTTTTCGAGCTGCGGCAGCAGCATGCTCATGTTGGAGCGCCCGACGAGCAGCTTGCGCGCGAGCTCCTGCTGCGTGATGCCCTCGAAGCGATAAAGGTTGATCAGGATATCGAGATGCGGCGGCTTGATGTCGAGATGGGCAAGCGCACGTGTCAGTGTCTGCTGCATCAACTGGCAGGCGCGGGCGACGGCGATCCAGCTGCGGAAGCGGGGATGATCCCAGGGAAAGTGATGGTGCTCAGTTGTCACTTGCTTTTTGTTCATCGTTGTACAGTTATGTTCATGATTGAACATTTCAAGAGAGTACCACTATGGCACCCTTTGCGACCAAGGTCATCCGTCTGTCGCTGAAGGCCGTCTCCGCGGTTTCAGCCGAGGCAGCCGGCAGAGCGGCGTTCTGGATATTCTGCCGCACACCGAGCCGCAAGCCGAGGAACGGTAAGGAGGCGGCCCTTTTGAAGGCTGCGGCACCGGTCATGGAGCGGTCGCAGCGGGTCACATTGTCCTTCGCCGGAGGCTGGGTGGTCGCCCGTCATTTCGAGCGGCGTCCGGGTGGCAGCGGGCCGCGGGTCCTGCTTGCACACGGCTGGGGATCACGCAGCGATTATCTGGCGACGATGATCGAGGGCCTGCTCTCGTCCGGCGCGGAGGTCATCGCCCTCGACTGGCCCGGACACGGGGCATCGCCCGGACGCTCGCTGACCATGCCGCAGGCTGTCCGGGCGATCGATGCCGCCTGGCGCCACTTCGACGGTTTCGATGTCGGCATTGGCCATTCTTTCGGCGGTGCGAGCCTCGCCTGTGCGGCCGGTGCGGTGCTCTGCGACGTGCCCGCGCGCGTACCGGAGAAGCTGGTGCTGATCGGCGCGCCGAGCGAAATGACATGGTTGTTCAAGGGCTTCGGCAAGGTATTGAATCTCGCGCCGAAAGCCCAGGCGGCTTTCGAAGGTATGGTCGAGCGTCTCTCCGGGCGCCGCGTCGACGGCTTTGATGCGACCCGCATTCTTGCGGCATTGCGCAAGCCTGTGCTCGTCATCCATGCCGAGGACGACAAGGAGGTCCCCGCCGAGCACGCCCGCCGTTACGGCACGGTCGGCCCGAACGTCGAATTGCACTGGGCGAACGGTTTCGGCCATCGTCGCATCGTTTCCGCAGCACCCGTCATCGACAAGATCTCGGCATTTCTTGCACAGGAAAGAAGAGAGTCCCGCCTGAGAAGAATCGCCTGATGGCGTCATAAGCGCGTCATGTTATTCCTCGAAACGAACACGCGCGGATGGTGCTTTCGTTGCGCGGGTGACGTTGCAGGAGGGGGATATGACGATCATCAGGACGATCGAAGAACTGAAGACGCTCTACGGCGAAACGAGCGAGGCGTCGATCGTCAAGGTGACGACGGCGCTGACGGCCGAATATCGGCAGATGATCGAGGCCTCGCCCTTCGCGGCACTCGCGACCATCGGACCGGAAGGGCTCGATTGTTCGCCGCGTGGTGACGGCCACTCTGTCGTCCGCGTCGCCGACGACAGGACCGTGCTGATGCCGGACTGGCGCGGTAACAACCGGGTGGATTCGCTTGCCAACATCGTCCGCGATCCGCGAGTGGCGCTGCTGTTCCTAGTGCCAGGCTCGAACACGACGATGCGCATCAACGGCACGGCCGTGATTAGCGTCGATCCGGCCCTGACCGGTTCGTTCGAGGTCGACGGAAAACATCCGCGCAGCGTCATCGTCGTTACGATCGGCGAGGTCTATTTCCAGTGCGCCCGGGCCCTGATTCGGTCGCAGCTTTGGAACCCGGAGCGCTTCGTCGATCCGGCGTCGCTGCCGACGGCTGGCGCGCTGCTCAAGGCCGCCAAGGCTGATTTCGACAAGGAAACCTACGATCGCGAATGGCCCGGGCGGGCGGCGAAGACGATGTGGTAGGGCTACGGTCAATCAAGCACTCGACCGGTCTTGCCTATGTTTGAAGCACCCACGGACGACAGGTGGAATCCATGCCCCACATGATCTTCGTCAACCTGCCGGTAGCCGATCTTGCTAAGTCCAAGGCCTTTTACGAGGCGATCGGCGCGGTGAACCAGCCCAAGTTTACGGACGAAACCGCCGCGTGCATGGTGTTCTCCGAGACAACCTTCATAATGCTGCTCACGCACGACAAGTTCAGTCAGTTCACGTCCAAGCGGATCGCAGACGCGCATATGACGAGCGAAATGCTGCTCGTCATTTCGCAGGAGAGCCGCGAAGCGGTGGACGCGATCACCGACAAGGCGGTCGCGGCCGGTGGACGCGAAGTGCGCGACAAGTCGCAGGACACGGCCTTCATGTACAGCCGCTGCTTTGAGGATCTCGACGGCCATATCTGGGAGCCGCTGTGGATGCACCCGGAAGCGGCCGTGCAAGTGCCCGAGGCATTCGCCAATTCGGCCGCTTGATCGCGCTAAGGTCGTCGCCGCCCGCGACGACGCAATCCGTCCTTAGCGGCGGTAGATCAGCCAGTTGCGGCTGGAATCCTTGCGCATGCCTTCCTCGAAGAGCATCGTCCCGTTGCGGCCGGCATTCTTGGCGGCGTAAAGGGCAATGTCGGCCTTGTTGTAGAGATCGATCGGGTCCTCCGCCGCAGTCGCCATGCAGACGCCGACGGAAAGGGTTATCGGCCCATAGTTGACACCGCTCCTGGAGTTCTTGAACGGCGTACTTGCCAGCACGGTGCGAATGCGATCGGCGGCCTGCAGGCATTCCTCCTGGCTGCTGTCGCCGAGGATGACGGCAAACTCCTCGCCGCCGGTGCGCGCGACGAAGGCGTCGCGCCGGAGATTTGCTCGGATAACGTTGCCTACGGTCGCCAGGATCTTATCGCCGACCGGATGGCCGAAACTGTCGTTGACCTTTTTGAAGTGGTCGATGTCGGCGACGAGGAGGCCGGTGAAGGTCCGTAGATGCTCGTTGTTGTAGACGGCAGCGAGGTTCTCGTCGAAGGCGCGGCGATTGGCAAGCCGCGTCAGCGAGTCGGTGTTGGCTATACGCTTGTATTCGTCGAGCTCCTGGCGGATGACCTCCATCTCGAAGGACTTCTGCACGACGGTCTGCACCCGTTCCTTGCCCTGGTTCATGGTGTCGAACGTCGCCTCGCTCAAGAGGCGGATGGCGTGGCGCAGGATATCGGCGCTCGCAGCACTCTTGCTGGTGATGTTGACGTAAGCTTCGTCGAGAACCTTGTTATAGCTCTCGAGCGCCGACTGCTCCTCCTTCAGAAGGCTGACGAGGTCCACGAGCTTTGTTGCGAGCGTGCTGTGTGCCCGTTCGATACCGTTCGGGTGGTGAACATGGCTGAAATAGCGCGCGCCGATCGCGTCGAGCTCCTCCTGGGTCGCGCGGCTGCCCAGCGCGGCAAGGTCCTTCGACAGCTGCGGGTTCGCGCCGAGATAGGCTTCGTAATAGAGTTCGTAGTTGCGCGGTAGCGGGGCGACACCCATCAGCCGCATCGCATGTGTGATCTGCCCGGCAATATCGGGCGTCGAAATCCTGCCAGAGGTTGCGGTTTGCATATGCAAGCCTTTAATTTAATTGTCTCTAATGAGTGCCGATTTTTAGGGGCAAATGATTTGCGAACTCTTAACGATTGCTTGGTCGCATTGAGACAATTCGATCGATTTTCCGTCGAGGAAAAGCGAGTTCCTGCGGTCGCCGCAGTCCAGGCGAGGGCCGCGGCCCCGATGGCCGCGGCCGGAGATGCGATCAGGCGGGGCTGATCATGGTCTCGGGACGCACGATCACGTCGAACTCTTCATCCGTCACATAACCGCCGCCGACGGCCTCTTCACGCAGAGTCGTGCCGTTCTTGTGCGCGGTCTTGGCGATCTTGGCGGCATTGTCGTAGCCGATCTTCGGCGCCAGTGCGGTCACCAGCATCAATGAACGCTCGAGAGCGGCCTTGATGTTGTCCTCGCGTGCCTCGATGCCGACGACGCAATTGTCGGTGAAGGAGATAGCTGCATCGGCGAGGAGCTGCACCGATTGCAGGAAGTTGTAGGCCATCAGGGGATTGTAGACGTTGAGCTCGAAATGACCCTGGCTGCCGGCGAAGGTCAGCGCCGCGTGGTTGCCGAAGACCTGGACGCAGACCTGCGTCAGCGCCTCGCACTGGGTCGGATTGACCTTGCCTGGCATGATCGACGAGCCGGGCTCGTTTTCCGGCAGCGACAGCTCGCCGAGACCGGAGCGCGGGCCGGAACCGAGGAAGCGGATATCGTTGGCAATCTTGAAGAGGGCGGCCGCGGTGGCGTTGATGGCCCCGTGGCTGAAGACCATCGAATCGTGCGCCGCCAGCGCTTCGAACTTGTTCGGCGCCGAGGTAAAGGCGATGCTGGTGATCGCGGCGATCTCTTGCGCCACCTTTTCGGCAAAGCCGACGGGAGCGTTGAGGCCCGTACCGACGGCGGTTCCGCCCTGGGCGAGTTCACAGAGTCCGGGAAGCGTCATCTCGATCCGCTTGATCGAGGAGGCAACCTGCGCCGCGTAGCCGGAAAACTCCTGGCCGAGCGTCAGCGGCGTCGCGTCCTGGGTGTGCGTACGGCCGATCTTGATGATGTGGTCGAAGGCTTTCACCTTCTCCTCGAGCGCCTTGTGCAGGTGCTTGAGCGCCGGCAGCAGGTCGTGGATGACGCGTTCCGCGCAGGCAATGTGCATCGCCGTCGGATAGGTATCGTTCGACGACTGGCTCATATTGACGTGGTCGTTCGGGTGAACGGGCTTTTTCGAGCCCATCACGCCGCCGAGCAATTCGATAGCCCGGTTGGAGATGACTTCGTTGGCATTCATGTTCGACTGCGTGCCGGAGCCCGTCTGCCAGACGACGAGCGGGAAATGGTCGTTGAGCTTGCCGTCGATCACCTCCTGCGCGGCCTTGACGATGGCGTCGCCGATCTCGGTATCGAGGCGACCGAGCGCCATATTGGCGCGGGCGGCGGCCTGCTTCACGATGCCGAGCGCGCGGACGATTGCCAGCGGCTGCTTTTCCCAACCAATCTTGAAGTTGCCGAGCGAGCGCTGGGCCTGGGCGCCCCAGTAGCGGTCGCTCGCCACTTCGATGGGCCCGAACGTATCTGTTTCCGTACGCGTCGATGTCATCGTGATACCTGCTTTCATCATGCGCTTCCTGAAGCCAAGGCGAAGACCCGGGTCTCAGCCGGACCTCCCCGGTGCCGGGCATTTCTCTGCCCCGCCCATATCGGCTTGTAAAGGGGTCGTACGGGCCCGGAGCGCCTACAATCGTTTGAATTGTTGCGCTGCGGCAGTCCGCTGGTCAGGCGACGGCTGCTCCGCTCGCATGCCCTTTCCGTCGACCGGCGATGTGACCTTTCCGTCACATTCTGAGTCTTCCGTCTTCGCAGCCTTTCTGCCGTCGGTGCTATGCAAGGCGCTGTTCGAAGAGACAAAAGATTTGCGAATCAATTTTTTACGGAGCTGCGCTTCGAGGTTCGGATGACTGAAATAGGCACAACCATAAGGGCTCTCAAGCAGATTTGCGGCCGGTCGTTTCCTTTTCATTCACCATCCTTTTCTATAAGTGCTCGAAGCACGAGGGCGTGGCGAGAATCTGGCATCGGCCGAATTCGGCAGCAACGCGATACGGGGACATTTGTACTTATGAACATCATCAAATCGGCAGCGATTGTCGCGCTCATGAGCGGCTGTGCGATTGCAACCATCGATGTGCGGCCGGCATCTGCAATCACGTTCATGGATTTCATCCGTGGCGGCAAGAGGCGGGCGGCGCCGGAGCAGGTGCAGCCGGCTCAGCCGCTGCCAGGCATGAACACGCTAGCGCCGCAGCGCATGGAAGAGGTGGCGAAGCCTCCGCGCGTTACCGGCCCGCGTTACTACACCTACAAAGCCGAGCCGCTGCGCAGGATCGCAACCGACAGATTACTCGATCCGGTTGTTACTGGCTCGGTGCGAAAATATGACCTGCCGCCCATGGTGCGTGCCCCGGTTTCGGATGCCCGCCAATTCCTGCCGCAAGTCGATGTGCGCGCCACGGGCAATGTCGCAAAGGCGGTGGAGAGCTTTTACGCTGCGCATAGTGATTTCCTCTGGGTTCAAGGCAGCGACGTGAATGCTCGCGCCAAATCGGCGCTCGCAGTGCTCAAAGACGCAGCGAAGGTCGGGCTCGATCCGATGGATTACGCAGTTGCGGTTCCCGCCGACGATTTCGATCGTGGCGACATTGTTGCGCGTCAAAAGGAGCTCGTCCGCTTCGAACTCGCAATGTCCGGGGCAGTGCTCACCTATGTCCAGGACACCGTGCGCGGCCGCATCGATCCGAACAAGATATCCGGCTACCACGACTTCAAGCGAAAGAACGTCGATCTCTTCGCGTTTCTCGAAAAAGTCGCAGAAGGCGATGATATCGTCGCTCTTATCGACGGGCAAAATCCGAAAAGCCCGCAATTCGCGGCCCTCAAGCAGGAGCTGGAGCGGCTCAGGGCAGAAAAGGACGCGGGTCCTCGTGTGGAAATTACGCCGGGGACGTTGCTGAAGCCGGGCGAAAGCAACCCCGAGCTTGCCAACGTCATTGCGGGCATCAAGCTCAAGGCCTCAGAGGCGCTGAAGGCGGAGCATGCGGTGGTGCTGGCAGGCTACCAGGGCACGCCTGACTATACGCCCGAGCTCGTGTCCCTGGTCGAAGCGTTTCAGAAGGAGCAAGGCCTGAAAGCGGATGGGGTCGTTGGGCAGGCGTCGATCCGCGTGCTCACCGGTGGCGACACGATCGCTCAGAAGATCAACAAGGTCGAGATCGCGATGGAGCAGGCGCGCTGGCTGCCGGACGGTCTCGGCGATCGCTACGTCTTCATCAATCAGCCGGCCTTTACCGCATCCTACACGGAGCAGGGGACCGAGCAGTTCTCCATGCGCGTGGTGGTCGGTTCGAAGACGAACCAGACCTATTTCTTCCAGGATGAGATCCAGACCGTGGAGGTCAACCCCTATTGGGGCGTGCCGCAGTCGATCATCGTCAACGAGATGCTTCCGAAGCTCAGAAGCGATCCCAACTATCTCGATCGCATGGGCTATCAGGTCGAAGTCGGTGGTCGTGTCGTACCGTCATCGGCAGTGAACTGGTACGGATCGACGACCTCGGTCGCGGTGCGCCAGCCGCCGAGCAGTGACAATGCGCTCGGTGAGCTCAAGATCCTCTTCCCGAACGCCCATGCGATATACATGCATGACACGCCTTCGAAGAGTTTCTTCAAGCGCGACCAGCGCGCCTTGAGCCATGGCTGCGTGCGCCTTGCCGAGCCGCGCCGCATGGCGGCCGCCGTGCTCGGCATCAGCATCGACGAGGTCGGGATGGAAATCGCGAGCGGTCGCAACAAGGCGCTACAGGTGCCCCAGAAGGTGCCGGTCTACGTCTCCTATTTCACCGCGTGGCCGAACAAGGACGGCAAGGTCGAGTATTTCAACGACGTCTACGAGCGCGATATGTATATGAACCGCGCATTCGAGGCGACGCGCATTGCGCGGCAGCAAGCCGAGGGATGAGGGGGTGGGCCGCGGAAGCGGCCCTCTTCATTTCGCCTTTTGCCCGAGAACCGTCCTGACAAGATCGGGCGTCAATTCGTCGAAATGCTTGATGATCCGGTCGGGCGAGAGGCTTTCGATCGGCACATCGGAGTAGCCGAAGGGTACGGCGATTGATGGAACGGAAGCGTTGCGGGCGACCAGGATGTCATTGAGGCTGTCGCCGACCATCACGGCGTGTTCCGCGACAGCGCCGGCATTGGCCACCGTCGAGAGGAGGTGCTCGGCATGGGGCTTGCGGACGGAGAAAGTGTCGCCGCCGGAAATGGCGGCAAAGCGGTCGATGAGACCCAGGCCGTCAAGCAGACGCTTCGCCAGCATTTCCGGCTTGTTGGTGCAGACGGCAAGTTTCAGGCCTGCATCCTGCAGGCGATCAAGCGCAGCGATCAGTCCCGGATAGGGCAGAGATTCGCCTGGCATCGATCCGTGATAAAAATCAACGAACTCCTTCATCTGCCAGGTCAGTTCCTCCTCGCTGAGCGCCTTGCCGCGCAGCGCGAAGGTGCGCTCGATCATGGCGCGCGCACCGTGGCCGACGAGGTGTGTGAGGTCGGCATAGGTAACCGGTTCGATACCTGACTGCGTCACAGTATGGTTCAGGCTGGCGACGAGGTCGGGCGCCGTGTCGACAAGGGTACCGTCGAGATCGAAGACGACTAGGGGCAGGGACACGGCAACCTCGTTCTGCAAAACCTTGTCCGTTTGGGTAGGCGAAGTCGGCGTGGAATGCAATGACGACCCTGCTGCATGTGTCCTTAAGTCCTATCCGACTTAAGGATGAAAAACATGCAGTGCTCGAAAGCGCTACAGCGACCTTTGCGCGTCTGGCAGGACGCGCGGCGACGTAGGTCGTGGCGCTGCTCGAATCCGGTGCAGGCCGCGCATTTTGGCTTTCGTTTGCCGCAACGGGCGTGTAAGTGTCTCAGCGGAATTGGGGCGGGAACGGCAAAAGGCCGCTCTTCGCAAAGTGATAGACAGGGAGCGAGTGGCGCATGGACGCCCGCCAAATGAAGGTCAAGGCCGCTCAAGCAGCGCTTGAATATGTCGAAAGCGGTATGCGGCTTGGAATCGGCACCGGTTCGACTGCCGAGGAGTTCGTCCGGTTGCTGGCCGAAAAGGTCGCGTCCGGGTTCCAGATCACCGGTGTTCCGACCTCCGAGCGCACGGCGCGGCTCTGCCTCGAACTCGGCGTACCCTTGAAGTCGCTCGACGAGTTACCGGAACTGGATCTGACGATCGACGGCGCCGATGAAGTCGACGGAAAGCTGCGCCTGATCAAGGGCGGAGGAGGCGCACTGCTGCGCGAAAAGATCGTGGCGAGCGCTTCCGCACGGATGATCGTGATCGCCGACGAATCGAAGGTCGTCGACGTGCTCGGCGCGTTCAAGCTGCCGATCGAAGTCAACCCGTTCGGTCAGATCGCTACGAGGCTGGCGATCGAAAAAACAGCGGCGCGCTTGGGTTTGACGGGTGATATCGTCGTGCGCACCTCGGGCGACGGTCCTTTCATGACCGACGGCGGACACCTCATTCTCGATGCATCTTTTGGCCGTATTCCTGATGCAGAGGCGCTCGCGACGGAGTTGAACGCCATTCCGGGGGTGGTCGAGCACGGACTCTTCATCGGCATGGCGTCGATAGCGGTCATTGCGGGTCCGGAGGGGGCGAGAACGCTGACGGCATCCTGAGCCGGCGCGGCCGGTTCGTGAGGTGCTGCTGCAGCACGGGGTCGAAGACAGATTTCCGCACATGTCTGCCAGGCGGCGGCGATCGGCCGGGCGGCACGTGCCAACACAGGAGCATGGATAAAATGAACAAACTTGCAGGTCTTGCCCGCACATTCGCAGCCGCTGCCATCCTTCTTTCGGCAGCGGTTCCGGCTGTACAGGCACAGGACGTGACAGAAGATCAGATCAAGGCGGCGCGTGCGACGATCGCGGCGCTCGGTGTTACTAACACCTTCGACAACATCCTGCCGAATCTGGCGGAACGGTTGAAGAACACACTGATCCAGGCGTCGCCGAACCATCAGGAGTTGATCACCGCGACCGTTGATGAGAAGGCGCTTGGCCTTGCCGCGCGGCGCTCGGATCTCGAACGTGAGGCGGCGACCATCTACGCCAAGACCTTCACGGTCGAAGAGCTGAACGCGATCACCGAATTCTACAAATCCGCGGCTGGCAAGAAGCTTCTGAACGACGGCCCCATCGCCTCGCGCGAACTCTTGAAGGCAGCCGACATCTGGGCGGCCGGCGTTTCGCGCGATCTCACCAACGAGGCCACCAAATCGCTCGACGAGAAGATCGGCACTGCGCCTGCGGCCGACGCCGCTGCTCCGGCGCCCGCGCAATGACGAACTGACGACGACGCGGGCAGCTAGGCTGTCCGAGGGAAGCCCGGAGCGATCCGGGCTTTTCTTTTTTTGCGTCGCAATACTATATCAGGCGAACGCCGACTCTGCTCGCGCTTTCACATGTTTCCGACCGCCGCGTGCCGGTAGATCGTTCTTTTCAGGAGTTTTCTCATGAGCGCTTTCGACTATGACCTCTTCGTGATCGGCGGCGGTTCGGGCGGTGTGAGAAGCGGGCGGCTGGCGGCAGCAATGGGCAAGAAGGTCGCGATCGCGGAGGAGTTTCGCTATGGCGGCACCTGCGTGATCCGCGGCTGCGTGCCGAAAAAGCTCTACGTCTATGCCTCGCAATATTCCGAGCATTTCGAGGATGCCGCCGGTTTTGGCTGGACCGTGGGCGAAAGCCGTTTCGACTGGCGGAAACTGGTCGCGGCGAAGGAACAGGAGATCACCCGGCTCGAGGGACTTTATCGCAAAGGTCTCGCCAATGCCGGTGCGGAGATCCTCGATACGCGGGCGGAACTTACGGGACCGAACACGGTGCGGCTCCTCGCCAGCGGCAAGACGGTGACGGCGGAACGGATCGTTATCGCCGTCGGCGGGCATCCGAGCCCCCACGATGCGTTGCCGGGACATGAACTCTGCATCACTTCCAATGAAGCCTTCGATCTGCCGGAGCTGCCGAAATCGATCCTGATCGCCGGCGGCGGCTATATTGCGGTGGAGTTCGCCAACATCTTCCACGGGCTCGGCGTCGAGACGACACTGATCTATCGCGGCAAGGAGATTCTCTCGCGTTTCGACCAGGATATGCGGCGCGGTCTGCACGCCGCCATGGAGGAGAAGGGCATCCGCGTCCTCTGCGAGGATATCATCCAATCGGTGTCGGTCGATGCAAATGGACGGCGCGTCGCGAAGACCATGAAGGACAGGGAGATCGTCGTCGATCAGGTGATGCTGGCGCTCGGCCGCGTGCCGAACACGAAGGGGCTCGGGCTGGAAGCGGCTGGTGTCAAGACCAATGAACTGGGCGCAATCATCGTCGATGCCTATTCGCGCACGAGCGCGCCGGGCATCTATGCGCTCGGCGACGTTACCGACCGCGTGCAATTGACGCCCGTGGCGATCCACGAGGCCATGTGCTTCATCGAAACTGAATACAAGAACAATCCGACCTCGCCGGATCACGATCTGATCGCGACCGCAGTGTTCTCGCAGCCGGAGATCGGCACAGTCGGCTTGAGCGAGGAGGCGGCGGCCCGAAAATTCGAGGAGCTCGAGGTCTACCGCGCCGAATTCCGGCCGATGAAGGCGACGCTGTCCGGCCGCAAGGAAAAGACCATCATGAAGCTCGTCGTCAATGCCGCCGACCGCAAGGTGGTGGGCGCGCACATCCTCGGCCACGACGCGGGCGAAATGGCGCAACTGCTGGGGATTTCCTTGAAGGCCGGGTGCACGAAGGACGACTTCGACCGCACCATGGCCGTTCATCCGACCGCCGCGGAAGAACTCGTCACGATGTATCAGCCGAGCTACCGCGTGAAGGGCGGCGAGCGAATCGGTTGAGCCGAGCAGCACGGTTGGTCGACCAACAGCCAAGGACCACGTTTTCTGGTAGAATGGCTTTCCAAGCCCTTTGTTAACGTTTATAAGCCCGCATCCGCGAAGTGGCGGGCCGGGTCCGCACTCGGCCGAGCGCTCGGATCGGCGGGGCTGGCGGAGCGGATGTATGGAAATCCGAATGCCGGGCGGCCTCGGTCGCAGGGGCGTGGCGCGGGCCTATCCGCGTCGGACAACAGGTGACGGAAATGGCACAGACTTGGACTCCGAATAGCTGGCGGCAAAAACCCATTCAGCAGGTTCCGGACTATCCGGACCTCGCAGCGCTCGAGACGGTGGAAGCACGTCTCGCGAAGTATCCGCCACTGGTCTTTGCCGGTGAGGCTCGGCGTCTGAAGAGCGCCCTTGCCAACGTCGCCGAAGGACGCGGCTTCCTGCTGCAGGGAGGTGATTGCGCCGAGAGCTTCGCCGAGCACGGCGCCGATACGATCCGCGACTTCTTCCGCGCCTTCCTGCAGATGGCCGTGGTCCTGACATTCGGTGCCCAGCAGCCGGTCGTCAAGGTCGGCCGTATTGCCGGCCAGTTCGCCAAACCGCGCTCCTCGTCGGTCGAGAAGCAAGGCGATGTGACGCTGCCGAGCTACCGCGGCGACATCATCAACGGCATCGAGTTCACGGAGGAGGCGCGCCTGCCCAATCCGGAACGGCAGATCATGGCCTATCGCCAGTCCGCGGCCACGCTCAATCTCCTGCGTGCCTTCGCGATGGGCGGTTACGCCAATCTCGAAAACGTCCATCAGTGGATGCTCGGCTTCGTGAAGGACAGCCCGCAGGCGGAGCGCTACCGCAAGCTCGCCGATAGGATTTCCGAGACAATGGATTTCATGAAGGCGATCGGCATCACTTCGGAAAACCACCCGAGCCTGCGCGAGACGGACTTCTTCACAAGCCACGAGGCGCTGCTGCTCGGCTATGAGCAGGCGCTGACGCGCGTCGATTCGACTTCGGGCGACTGGTACGCGACCTCCGGCCACATGATCTGGATCGGCGACCGCACGCGCCAGCCGGACCATGCGCATGTCGAATACTGCCGCGGCATCAAGAACCCCATCGGCCTGAAGTGCGGTCCGTCGATGACGGCAGACGGCCTTCTGGAACTGATCGACATTCTGAACCCGGCCAACGAGGCCGGCCGGCTCACGCTCATCTGCCGCTTCGGTCACGACAAGGTTGCCGAGCACCTGCCGCGTCTCATCCGCGCGGTCGAGCGCGAAGGCAAGAAGGTCGTGTGGTCCTGCGACCCGATGCACGGCAATACGATCACGCTCAACAACTACAAGACCCGTCCGTTCGAGCGCATCCTGTCGGAGGTCGAAAGCTTCTTCCAGATCCACCGCGCGGAAGGAACGCATCCGGGCGGCATCCATATCGAGATGACCGGCAATGACGTGACGGAATGCACGGGCGGTGCGCGCGCGCTTTCCGGCGACGATCTCGCCGATCGCTATCACACCCATTGCGATCCGCGTCTCAATGCGGATCAGGCGCTCGAGCTTGCCTTCCTGCTTGCCGAACGCATGAAGGGCGGCCGCGACGAGAAGAAGATGGTCGTCAACGGCTGAGTCTCGTTGGTTCAAAATTTCTGAAGTACCGACGCATTGTCTGAATTTGACACGAGCCGGGCCAAGCGTGATAGCTGGCCCGGCTTTTCATTGCTGAGGAGAGAAAGATGACGGAAACTCATCGGGGCGGCTGCCTTTGCGGGGCGGTGCGGTTCAAGACGCAGGGGAAGCTGCGCGAGCTGATCTATTGCCACTGCTCGCAATGCCGGAAGCAAACGGGGCTCTATTACGCGGCCACCAATGTACTCGACAGCGATCTGGAACTTGAGGGCGCCGACAACGTCACCTGGTACCGCTCGAGCGGTGAGGCGCAGCGGGGGTTCTGCCGCCACTGCGGCTCGGCGCTGTTCTGGAAGGCGGATGGGCTCGATTACACGTCGATCCTTGCCGGCACTTTCGACACGCCGACCGAGCTCACGCCCGGCTATCATATCTTTTGCGCCGATAAGGCCGATTACTACGATATCAGTGACGACCTTCCGCGCTTTGCCGGCTCGCCGTGACGCCGTTCAGGGCCGTGCGGCGGCGGCCTGGTCGAAGGCGCTGGCGAGCGCCTCGAACTTGACCGCCTGCCAGAAGGCGTATTCCTCAATCAGCCGAGCGCCCAACCAGAATCGACCACGCCTGCCGTCATCCAGCTTGCCGACAAAACCGCCCGATTCTGCATAGGCGAACAGGCGGCGGACATGCGTGTTCGATATCAGATAGTGTTCGGCAAGCTTCGCGAGATTGACCTCGATCGAGACGTTGCCTTCGTCCGGCGCCAGGCTCGGCGGGCGTGCCATGAGATCGTCGAGGATCACTCCGCCAGATTCCGACCAGACGAAGACGGCGACGCTTTCCGGCGGCTTCGTCCATTTCGGATCGGACAGGAGGCGCCGCACGGCAAGCGGATGGGCGCGCTCGAAAATCGCAATATCGGTTTCCACCCGTTGAACCCTCGACCCGCCGTCCAGCAGGTCGAGCGTGCTCATTTGGCTCTTGAACCAAAGCTGCATGGCATCCTGGCTGATCTCGGTCGGCTCGAGCGGACGCGCTCTCTTCGTGCGCCCGCCGGCTGCCGGGCGAAGCAGTTTATAGGCGACGAGTTCGGCCAGGAATGCGGCCGCGGTATTGCGGCTGGCGCAGCCGGTATCGCGCATGAATTTGAGCAGCCGCGCGGCCGTGATGCCTGAGTCCGGATTGTCGCGATCGCGTTCGAGATGCAGGGCATAGATTGCCTGGGTAAGCATCCATTTCTGATGGGAGGCCACCAGGCGAGCAATGCGCGGGAAGAGATCGTTCACGGAAATCAGAGTACGCGCGCCCGCCTGCAGGACCTGCAGGAACTCCGGATTATCCAGCAACGCATCCACTGTGAAACCGAGCGGAGCCTTCTGCTCGGCGCTTTCCTTGCTCGCAAGGCGCTGCATCTGTCGCGTGTGCCCCCAATCTCCATGCATCCATGCGCCACAATCGCCCCGTGCACCGATGCAATCCAGTTCTAAGATTCACGCGTTATCCTCAATGCGCAAGGCCGCTGTCTTGTTTCACATAAAGTTTAACTCAGTTTCATTGGACAAGGACCGGTTGCTGGCATTTGACGCCGGTGACCCGGATGTCGGCCTCCCCGACACGCACGCCGACCAGGAGAAGCAGGTTATAGAGCAATTCGTCGATCGGCTTTGTTGCGGCGCCAAGGGTTTGGGCGAGGGCCTGCTGCAGCAATGTCGGGGTTCCGAGCGACAGGGCTCCGCCCACGTTGATTTTCGCGTCGAGATTGCCGAGCAAGGTCTGGGTGGCCGAGCCGAGGATGTCCTTGGTGGAGACGCTCTTAGTGGCGCGTGCAGCGACTTCGCGCGGGCTGAAGGCGAGGCGGGATGCCTGCAGGTTCTTCAACTCGACGTGAGCGATGGCGTCGATCTTGAGGACGGCCAAATCGACGAGGCGGGCAGGGGTCACCCGCGCGTCCGAGGAGAAACTGGAGAGAACGGTGGGACCGACGTCTCCGAGGGCTATCTCGGCGACGCCCGGAACCGCATCCACGACGACGGCAGCATTCTCGGGCGTTCCGCCGTAGCAGCGGATATCCGACAGCTTCGCCTCCGCATGCGCGAGCTCGACATAGATCGGCAGGCGCAGGCGCGTGCCGGCAAGTGCTGCAAGACCGTTGACGTTGACTTCGACAGCGAGGCGCGTCTGTGCCGTGCGCACGGCCGTGCCGGGCGCGCCGAGCCGGTGACTCGGCGTCTCCACCGGCGGCTCGCCGATCGCGAGCCTGACGTTGACCGATGCGATTCCCGGCAGGCCGGCAACGGCATCGAGGGCGATCTGATGTTCGCCATTGGCTATCGCCGCGGCCGCCGACACGATCTGCAGCGCGCTCACTTTCATCGACCAGTCGGAACCGCCGTCGACCCTCAGGCTTTTCTTCGGGTCGATGTTGAGAATCTGCGCCAGGGTGAAAGTCCGTTTGTCGCCGGCCGTTGCCAGCTCAAGGCTCTTCAGTGCAGAGCTCACGGGGCCGGAAAGGCCCTGCACGAGCCGCAGCGATCCGACGAGCTGCGGCATCGTCAGCTCGGCCGTGAGCACGTCTTCGTAGGAGGCCGCCGTGAGATTGAGGCGAGTGCCGATGATTTTGAGGAAGGGCTGGATTTCGATATCGGCGTCGATCAGCGCCTCGTAATCCATGACCTTGAGCGAGACGCTCGTGCCGAGCATCTGGCCGAGGATGGCATTCAGCAGACCGCCGTTGAGGCTGGCGAGACGGGAGCCGACGGAAAAGGCGGCGACCTTGGAGCTCGCCGCGGTGCCAATGACGCCCAGGTCCGGCGCGTCGCTGAACAGGGCTGCGAGAAAGATCTCGCCCTTCTTCTCCAGCATCACCTGGACCGCGTCGGCGGGGACCGCATCCTTGATAAAGCGTTGGCCAACATCGATTTCCGGGTCGGGAACATACCGTCCGCGCACGATCGTTGCCACACCCTCGCCGGCGGTTTCAACGTCGCTCGGCATGACCTTGCCGTCCACCGTCATCAGGCCGGAAGATGTCGACACGGCGAAGTTCAGGCCGTTGTTCCTGAAGTGGGCGAGCACCGCCTGTTCGGCGGAGGTGACATTGGCAGCGGCCGCAATCGCTGCGAGGTCCGCCACCGACTGCAGCTCGCGCCTTTGCAGCGTGAGGTAGCCGTAGTCGATGCCGAGCCCCATCGACGTGATCAGGAGCGGCATGACGAGCGCCGCCGAAACGCCGATGTTGCCGCCGCGCGACGTCAGATAACGGCGGATGGCGTTCGTCCTTGTGAGCATGTCAGATTCCTCCCACCCGTATCGTCGCGTAGCGTTCGATCTGCTCGCCGGGCAGGGCAAAGGTGAAAAGATTCCAAATGGGCAGATCGCTGGCGTCGTAAGTAACGGTGACGGTGAACTGGTTGGCGTTGTTCGCGTCGTCGCGAACGCTGACGCTCATGCGGGAGGATTGGATGAAGGTCTGGCTCATCGTGGTGCGACGGATGTAATCGGTCGCAAGGCGCTCGCGTTCTTCCTCGGAGAGGCCGGCAATCGCCGTGCGTGCGGCGTCTGCGGCGATCTGCTGTATGGAATGGGCGGCGCTGAGATAAATGCCATAGGCAATCAATGTGAGCACACACATGAAGAAAAGCGGTGCGATGACCGCGAATTCGATAGCCGCAGCACCATTGCGGCTTCCGAGGAGGCGCTTGAAAACGGACATGTCAACATCTCCGAGCAATCATTGCTACAGTGCAGTATCCTCTGCACTCATAGGGTGCGCCTTAAGTGTTAATTTTTTTATACTTTCTTAATCCAGTGCTTTGCTGTTGATTTTCCGTGTTTTTTAGACGTTGTTTATTCGTCTTTTAATTGATTTCGCGGTGAGTTTTGCCGCATTTGCCAGGACCTTGAGGCTGTTGACGGCGCCCGCACGCCGGAAACACTCAGAGCGCGCCGATGAGGGCGCGCTCTATTGTGTTGTGGTGACGCGAGGCGTTGTGCAGCCGGGCCGCATTGGGCAGTGGCAGGGACAGGATGTCCTCGCCAGGCTTAGGAGCCGGTCTGGTAGAGCTCGGCGTGGGATTTGAAGAAGCGCTCGGTGCTGTAGCGCTTGCCGAACATCATGTCGTGCTGCAGGAAACGATAGTCGCGCAGCGACGGCGGGATCTTCGGCTGCCGCAGCCAATCCGCGACGTCCTTACCGTTCTTGCGGATCAGCATATAGCGGTCAAGGACGCGGAAGTGGTCGTGAACCTTGCCGAGGAAACCGGTGTAGTACGGATGCTCATAGCCCGCCTGCTTCAGGATCTGATAGGACAGAAAGGCCGGGCTGATCGTGCCGATGTTCTTCTTCGGCCCGGTCTTGTTCGACCAGACGACAAGCGGCGTCTCGTGCTCGGCCTTCATCTGATGCTTCGGGCCTTTGCGCTCGGCCGTCACGTCCTTCATGTAGCCGGTGCTGGTATAGACGGTGTTCAGCGGCGGCAGGTGGTCGCCGAAGAGCACGATGATCGTCTCGCGGTCGCGTTTTTTGGCCCAGTCCATCAGCATCTTTAGGCTGTCGTCGGCTTCCTTGATGCCTTGCGCATAGGTAGCGAGCACCTGGCGGTCGGCTTCCGAGAGATTGCCCTCGACCTTGATCGTATTCTTCGCGTAGCGGTTGGGCTCGTAGGGGCCGTGACCCTGAAGGGTTACGGCAAAGAAGAAGAACGGATCCTCCATGTCATCCGCCTGGCGGATGATCTCCTTCGTAAACGCCTCGTCCGAGGTGAAGATGCCGCGTTTCTGCATGGGCGGCATGTTCTCTTCCGACCTGAACATGTCGAAGCCGAAGGACTTGTACACGGCCGTGCGGTTCCAGAACCAGCCCTGAAAGGGATGGATGGCGCGCGAGACATACCCTTCGCCGCGGAAGAAGGTGGCGAGGGACGGGATCGGATTGCGGATATATTGCTGGTAGGGAATGCTGCCGTAGGGCAGAAACGCGTTCGAGAAACCAGTCAGCGCCTCGAATTCGACATTGGCCGTCATGCCGCCGAACTCCGGCGAGAAGACATTGCCGCCCTGCAGTTCGCGGACCGTCGGCATCGGATCGGGCGTCAGCTTCACGTTGGGAAGTCGAGTCGGATCCCAGAAGGACTCGCTCATGAGTACGATCACGTCCGGCTTGCCGCGGTGCGTCGTTCCGGCCGGCAGGGGCTTGACCGGGATGCGGTCGATCGCATCCGCCATGTAGCCGGGCGGGGCGCTGACATTGGCCATCGGAAGATTGATTGCGAAGGCAAGCGCAAAGCCGTTGTGTCGGTAGTTCTCGGTCTGATCCCACATGATGGGTACGACCCTCAGCCGGTCGCGGATCCACGAGAACTGGTTGTAGTCCATGATATTCCAGAAAGCGACGAGCAGCGGCAGCGCGAAGGCCACCCGCGCGAAACGCTCGCGCCGCGCCAGCTTGGGAAAGTTCCGCCAGGCATAGCGCAGAAGCAGGACGCCGACGACGATCGCAACGATCACGCCCGCGACGACGCCGACCGCGGTCCACGGCCTGTCCTTCACGAGAACAGGCATGAGTTCCATGATCTGCCGGCCGAAAAGGAAATCCGTCGGGTAAAGGGGGTCGGACAGGAAGACCTGCTTCTGCTGGCAGATAAACGCCGGGAGAACGGCGAGGGGCGCGACGACGAGCGCAGCCTTGTGCTCACGGCCGAACAGCGCATCGAGCGCCAGCATCGTAAGAAAGAAGGCCGCAACCGTTGTCCAGGCCGGGCGCATCGGATCGAGGAAATAAGCAACCGTTTCGGAAACGGACTGACGTACGATGAATTCGACGGCGAAGACGAGCGCTGCGGCCATGAAAAGCGTGAGCAACGCACTGCGCGTTCCTGCCAATGTCTTCGTATGTCTTAAGGAAAAGCCTGGTCTATCGACGTAGACTTGAGAACCTCTCGCGGTGGCGGGATCGATAGGGGCCAACGACTTCTCCAATTTCATAAATATTTCGTCTAACTGTCATACGACTGTCATCTTGAACAGGGGATGAATGGCCGAACGAGCTCGACCATCTGCCGGTTCCGTGCGGCGTGAAAGATTTTTCTCCGCCGACGTAAGATGCGGGAAAGGCAGAATTTTCAGGAATTTTGGGTTTTGTTCGCGATTGGGTGTGGGTTTTTTGCCGCGGGATGCGGTAAGAACATCGCGATTGCCCTATGCATCGTGATGAAAGACCGACAGGCCAGCCCCATGACTGCACAGAACGCCGTTCCTTCAACGCTACGGATCGCCGTGGCACAGCTCAATCCAACGGTCGGCGACATCGCCGGCAATCTGGCGAAGGCGCGTGAAGCGCGCGCGGACGCGGCACGCCAGGGCGCCGACCTGTTGCTTTTGACCGAACTCTTCGTTTCCGGTTACCCGCCCGAAGATCTCGTCCTGAAACCGGCATTCCTGAAGGCCTGCCAGCAGGCGGTGGAGAAGCTTGCGGCGGAGACGGCGGACGGCGGGCCGGGAGTCGTCATCGGCTTTCCCCGTCAGGCCGCCGGCCTCAGGCACAACTCCGTGGCGGTGCTGGACGGAGGCAAGATCATTGCCGTGCGCGACAAGGTCGACCTTCCCAACTACGGCGAGTTCGACGAAAAGCGCGTTTTCGACGCCGGTGAAATGCCGGGGCCCGTCAACTTCCGCGGGGTGCGTATCGGCATCCCGATTTGCGAGGACATCTGGGGCGATCTCGGCATTTGCGAGACGCTCCAGGAGAGCGGCGCCGAAATCCTGCTTTCACCGAACGGTTCGCCCTATTATCGCGGCAAGGTCGACGTACGCCATCAGGTGGTCCTGAAACAGGTGATCGAGACCGGTCTGCCGATGATCTACGCCAACCAGCTCGGCGGCCAGGACGAACTGGTCTTCGACGGGGCGAGCTTCGCCTTCAACGCCGACAAGTCGCTGGCCGTCCAGATGAGTCAGTTCGAAGAGGCGATCGCCGTCACCGAATGGAGAAGGGGCGAGGACGGCTGGAGCTCGAGCAATGGCCTCAATTCGCGTATTCCGGAAGGCGAGGAGGCGGATTACCGCGCGTGCATGCTGGGTTTCCGGGATTACGTCAACAAGAACGGCTTCAAGAATGTCATTCTAGGCCTGTCGGGCGGCATCGACTCGGCGATTTGCACTGCCCTCGCGGTGGATGCATTGGGCGAAGAACGGGTTCGCACGGTCATGCTGCCCTATCGCTATACGTCGCAGGAGTCGCTGAAAGATGCCGAGGCCTGCGCCAAGGCGCTCGGCTGCCGCTACGATATCGTCGCGATAGAGGAGCCCGTCGAAGGCTTCCTCAGCGCGCTTGCCGACGCGTTCGAGGGAACCGAATCCGGTATCACCGAGGAAAACCTGCAGAGCCGCACGCGTGGGACGATCCTGATGGCGATCTCCAACAAGTTCGGCTCGATGGTGGTGACAACGGGTAACAAGTCGGAGATGTCGGTCGGCTATGCGACACTCTACGGCGACATGAATGGCGGCTTCAACCCTATCAAGGACCTTTACAAAATGCAGGTCTACGCGCTGGCGCGGTGGCGCAACACCGCGGTGCCCCCCGGTGCGCTTGGGCCATCCGGCGAGGTCATTCCGCAGAACATCATCGACAAGGCGCCGTCTGCCGAACTGCGCCCCAATCAGACGGACCAGGACTCGCTGCCACCCTATCCGGTGCTCGACGACATTCTCGAGTGCCTGGTGGAGAGGGAGATGAGTACAGAGGAAATCGTCGCCCGCGGGCATGATGAGGCAACGGTCCATCGGATCGAGCATCTGCTCTACATAGCCGAATACAAGCGCCGGCAGTCGGCGCCCGGTGTGAAGATCACCAAGAAGAATTTCGGTCGCGACCGACGCTATCCGATCACCAACCGCTTCCGCGACAGGGGGTAGATGATGCGCAGTTCGGTGGAGATCTTCGACGTCGCGGCCGGCGAGACGCGTATCGTCTGGCAGACGGATCGGCTCGTCGAGGCACCGAACTGGTCACCGGATGGCAATTTTCTCGTCATCAATGGCGATGGCAGGCTCTATCGGCTTGCTTTCGACGGCTCCGAGCCCACTGAGATCGACACGGGCTTTGCCCGCCAATGCAACAATGATCACGGCATCTCGCCGGACGGAAGCACGCTCGTGATCAGCGACAAGATGGAATTCGGCCAGTCGGCGATCTATCTCTTGCCGGCGGAGGGCGGGACACCGCGGCTCGTCACCCGCAATCTGCCCTCCTATTGGCACGGCTGGTCGCCCGACGGCCGCACGCTTGCCTATTGCGGTATCCGCGACCAGGTCTTCGACATCTACACGATTTCGGTCGACGGCGGCGACGAACGGCGCCTGACCCACGGCGAAGGCCGCAATGACGGGCCGGACTGGTCGCCGGACGGAGAGTGGATCTATTTCAACTCAAGCCGCACCGGGCGCATGCAGATCTGGCGGGTCAGACCCGACGGCAGCGATGTCAAGCGTATCACGGACAGCCCCTATGGTGACTGGTTTCCGCACCCGTCACCGGATGGCAAGCATCTGCTCGTGCTCTCCTATGACGGCGATGTCTTCGATCATCCACGAGACCTCGATGTACGGCTGCGCCTGATGGACCCGGAGGGCGGCAATGCGCATGTTCTGTTCGAGCTCTTCGGCGGGCAGGGAACGATGAACGTCCCGAACTGGTCTCCCTCTGGCGACGCCTTTGCTTTCGTGCGGTATCAACCGGAGCGGTAGCGCCGGGTGGCCAGATCGATCGGATCGCGGTGTGCTCGTCGAGTACCCGGAGCAGTTCGATATGGCTTCGGCGACTTCCGCGAGGGCGGCAGGCCCGACCCGCGTTCTGCTTCGACCAGTCGGTATGGTCGCCCATGAGTGCCTCGCCGCACCCGACAGCGCCGCATTAAGCCGACGGGTGCATCCGTTAGTCTTGCCTTTCTCTGGGGCCTGTGGCCATATGCCCGCGCTAGGTGCCCGCTGCACGCGGGAGAATCGGGAAGCCGGTGCAATTCCGGGACGTGCCCAACGCTGTGATGGGGACGGTCGTGCCAGAAAGCTCTGAATTTTCAGCGCTTTTGCCACTAAATCTTGAAGCGATTTGGGAAGGCGGTGCGAGCGGATGATCCAAAGTCAGAAGACCGGCCTGGCGAGATGGACCGCCCCGCGCGGACGGCGGGAGGTTGTGCATTGTTGGGGGTCGAACGATGCTCATTGACCAAAGCGGCTGCCTGGGGGTTGCCGGAGCTTTTTCGCCGGACGAGCGCGCTGCCGTCTACCGTGCCATCGAAACGCGCCGCGACGTGCGCGACGAATTCCGTCCCGAACCACTGCCTGAAGAGCTGATCGCCCGTCTGCTTGGCGCAGCACATCGGGCACCCTCGGTCGGTTTCATGCAGCCATGGAATTTCGTGCTCGTGCGTCGGACCGAGACACGCGAAAGGGTGTGGCAGGCCTTCCAGCGCGCCAATGAAGAGGCGGTCCGAATGTTTTCAGGCGAGGCGCAGGAGAAATACCGCTCGCTGAAGCTCGAAGGCATTCGCAAGGCGCCGCTCAGCATCTGCGTGACCTGCGATCGCACGCGCGGCGGTACGGTCGTTCTCGGCCGCACCCATAATCCGCAGATGGACGTCTATTCGACGGTGTGCGCGGTGCAGAACCTTTGGCTTGCCGCACGGGCGGAAGGCGTGGGCGTCGGTTGGGTGAGCATCTTCCACGAAAGCGAGATCAAGGAGATCCTGGGGATACCGGAGCATATCGAGATCGTTGCCTGGCTTTGCCTCGGCTTCGTCGACAGGCTCTATCTGCAGCCGGAGCTCGCCGTAAAGGGCTGGCGTCAGCGCTTGCCGCTCGAGGATCTCGTCTTCGAGGAAGGGTGGGGTCTTCCCCAAGGCCGCGTGTCGCAAGGCTGTCTTCCCGACTGAGATAAGCCAGCCGATTCGAAGCTTTGCTTTCGTTTCCTACATCTGATTTCGATGGCTATATCAATTGTCCTGCAGCGGCTGATAGCGCGGTCCGAGCGGGTGCTTGAGGTCGATCGCGCTTTCCTGCTGCGGAAGAAAAGTCGGACCGACCACGCGCACCTTGCTCTTCGCCGGATCATAGGGACGCTCCTCAACCGGTTTGGCCGAGGACTTCTTTGCTGTGCCGATGGTTACGACCGAAGGGCTGACGACGGTAAGATTGTTTGAGGACGAGCCTTTTGGGTTGTCGGAACCGGGAGCGACGCTCGGAATCTGACAGCCACAAATGCCGGGGGCGCCGACATCACGGGCGCGATAGGCGAAGGCGGCCGGAAGTTCGGTGTAGGGGCGGCCGGTCGATGCGGAGATCATCTTGTCTGCCCCCTCCGTCGCAAGCACGTGATAATAGAGTTCCGTCTCGGCTCCGGGACACCGCGTGCGGCAAAGCTCGGCATCGCGGCCGAAATCGGCCGGCGTGGCATTTGACGAGATTGGAAAGAAGGCGCCGTCGCAGGTGCGTACGCACATGGTCCGGAGGCTGCCGTTCGCGCCGTCCTCGACGAGCGGATATTCGGCCGTTCCTGGGCCGTCGAGCAGCAGCGGATAATCTTCACTGTCCGGCGGCAGGTCTCTGAGGATGTTGCGATGGATCTCAGTCTCCTCGCCAGTCGCACTGGCGAGTTGGCCCTCATCCGGCGGCCTCGAACAGTCGTTGATTTCCATTGCCGCAAGAATACGCCGGCGCATGTCGTCGCTGCCGTCGCCGATCAAATGCCGTCGCTGCGCCTTCAGCCTTCGAAGGTTATCCTCCATCTCGGCGATCGTGTCGTCCAGCGCTGCACAGGCGTCGCTATCGCCGCCCACGATGATGACACTGCCATTGCTGCAGTCCATGCGCCGGCGCTCATTTTTCGCACGGCGCAGCTCGATGTTCTGGCGGGAGACCGCGCCGGTGAAATCGCGCAGGCTGGCGTTCGTTCTGAAATTTGCAGGAAGCTCCGCGAGGCGGGCGTTGAGGCGGCCGCAAACGTCCGATGCAAGTGAGATTTCGGCCGTCATCAACAGCGACGCAAGCGCGGCCGCTATGCATGCGATCTTCCGGGATGCCACCTTCCGGGACACTGACACGCGTCTTCTTCCTAGGCTGCGGCGGCTCGTTCCATCGACTGCCGCTTATCCAGCCTATCATAGGCCCTCGTCGTGATGGTGCAACGACAAGAGCGGCGTTGCGTTAACGGCAATCGCGAAGGAGCATCCGCGCGGCTTAGGCACGTCGCGCAGAGTGCAGCGGCTTTGCAGCAGCGAGATGCAAAAACACCTAAAAGCGCGTCGCATTGAATGCGACGCGCTTTGCGACCCGGCTAGCGATGTCAGGCGGCTCGCGCCGTTTCGAGCGACATCGGGCGTTCGAGGACCGTGCCCTCGATCGCGGCGACTGCCTTCATTGTTTCGAGGAGATTCCTGCTCACTTCCCAAGCAATTGCGACCGCGTAAACGGAGCCGATCCGCTGCGGTTCGCCGATACGCTCCCCCGGGCAACCCATGCGGCGGAACATCCGCTCGAGGAAGACATCGGTGACCGTGACGATATGGCTGATGCCTGAGGCAAGGCTCAGCTCGCCGACGCCGCACATGAGTTCGGCAGCGGCCACCGTCACCTGGTTCGACGATCGATCCTGGGAGATGTCCGGATCGATGCAGAAGCGGCTCGATTCCCACACCGATGCGCTGCGGATTTCGGGATTGTCACCAAGCAAGATTGGGAACGTGTCGTCCAGCATGTTCGGTCCGAGTGTCGGCAGGAGCCTCAGGGACCCGCGCAGCTTTCCGCTCTCCGGCGAATACGACATGACGTAGAGCGGATTTGCCTTGTCGTAGTGGTCGATTTCCCAGTCGCCCTGGGTCTTGACGTCCCACTTCAAGAAGTCGTGGAATACGCGCTTGCGCAGCCGAAACATCTCGTCGATGACTTGCGGGTGCTGTCCGCGAGCGTTTCCATTCACGATCCTGATCATCTTTCGCTCCATGCGTTAATTTGCGCGATAGAGTGATGCTGTCAGGCTCGGCTGACACATGTAACTGTCGATAGTGACAGTTTAATTCAGCAATTTTTCCCGATAGATTTGTGGGGCTGTGGGTGGTTTACCGCAGCCGGTCGGCAGCGAAAACCCGTCAGATCGTTGGGATCAGGGCGTGGCGAACGGCCTGCGCCACCGCTTGCGTGTTGGAGACGACATTGAGCTTGCGACGGGCATTGGTCATGAAGAAACGCACGGTGCGCTCGGAGATGCCGAGAATCGTCGCGATCTCCCAATAGCTCTTGCCGGCCGCCGACCAGGTCAGTACCTCGGTCTCGCGGCCGGTCAGGCGCAGGTCGCGCTCGTCGAGCGCGCCCGCCATTGCCGAATGTTCCAGCATGGAGGCGTGAAAGAGGTTGGCGGCCAACTGAAAGTCACGCAGATGGCAACGGCGATAGGTCGCCCACTCGGCGGGAGACATGTTGGCACTGATCGCGAGCAGCGCGAGGCGGCCGGCAGGCGAGGGAAGCGGCAGCGCCACGCCCTCGGTGGAAAGGCCGATTTCTTCGGCCGCCTCGAAGAGTGGCTCGCATTCAGGAAAACGGCGCCGCGCGGTTGCCCATTCCACGGGCCTGACACCCCCGAGAGCGAGCTTGAGGATCGGATCGATCCGATAGAGTCCTCTCGACAGGTAGATTTCGGCAGCATAGGCGCCGAATGTATGGTGCAGGCGGCAGACCTTTAGGCCGTCGGACAGGGGCTCCGCCTCCAGGTAAAGGAGGTGCGCGATATTGAAGGTGCGACGCATCAGGGCGAAAAAGCGCTCCGGTTCTGCGCACCCCCCGTATTCCACGATATCCAGCAGATCGAGGACAGCCTGTTGATTAGTCATGCCGTAACACCGAGTCTTGCCCCTATAATAAACATGGGTTAGGGCGGCGGCCTTTGTCTAGTGCTATATTTCGTAAACGGTGAAGCCGTGCAGGCGCTACAATCTTGGATTGAATTCCTGGCCGTAGGAAACCGGCTTTCACTGCCATTGAAACAGGGAAGCGAGCAAAGATGCTCGCTTCGGCCTTTGAACTTAGCTTTGATCGGGCAGATCGGGCCGCCCCTTAAACGGGATGGCTCGCCTCGACGACAGCCAGCGCGGCCATGTTGACGACGCCGCGCGAGGTGACGGACGGCGACAGGATATGGGCCGGCAGTGCCGAACCCAGCAGGATTGGGCCGACGTGAAGACTGTCGGTCATGGTCTTGACGACGCCGAGCGTGATATTGGCCGCATCGAGGTTGGGGAAGACGAGCAGGTTTGCTTCGCCGTTCAAGGTGCTGTCCGGCATCACGCGTTGCCGCAGGGTTTCCGAGATCGCGGCGTCGCCATGCATCTCGCCGTCGACCTCAAGATCGGGAGCGAGCTCGCGGACGAGATGGAGCGCCGCGCGCATCTTGAAGGCGCTTTCTGAATCGCGCGAGCCGAAATTCGAGTGCGAGACGAGCGCGGCCCGCGGCGTGATGCCGAAGCGACGGATCTCATTGGCGGCCATCACCGTCGTCTGGGCGATCTCCTCGGCGCTCGGATTGTAGCTCACATAGGTGTCGGTGAAGAAGGTCGCGCCGCGTTGTGAGATCAGGAGGCTGAGCGCCGAAAAGTCGAGCACGCCGGGCCGTTTGCCGATGATCTGCGACACGTCGCGCAGATGCTTGCTGTAGCGTCCTTCGACGCCGCAGATCAGTGCATCCGCTTCGCCGCGCTTGACCGCGAGCGCGCCGATCACCGTCGTATTGGTACGCACGATGGTACGGGCTGCCTCCGGAATGACGCCTTGGCGGCCGACAAGCGCAAAATAATCGTCGACATAGTCGCGGTAACGCGGGTCGCCCTCAGGATTGACCACTTCGAAATCGACATCGGGGCGGATTCTGAGGCCATAGCGGCGAAGGCGTGTTTCGATGATCTGCGGGCGGCCGATCAGGATGGGGTTCGCGGTCCCTTCCTCCAGCAGCACCTGGGCTGCGCGCAGCACCCGCTCGTCTTCTCCTTCCGCGAAGATGACGCGATTCTTCGCAGCGTTCTTGGCCGCGGCGAAGACCGGCTTCATGATGAAGCCCGAGCGGAAAACGAAGCGATTGAGCTTGTCGAGGTAGGCGTCGAAATCCTGGATCGGGCGCTTGGCGACGCCGCTCTCCGCGGCGGCCCTTGCGACGGCGGGGGCGATGCGCAGGATCAGCCGCTGGTCGAACGGCGAGGGGATGAGGTAGTCCGGACCGAAGACCGGCGTTTCGCCGGAATAGGCGCGCGCGGCGACATCCGACGGCTCCTCGCGCGCGAGCCCGGCGATAGCGCGCACCGCCGCCATCTTCATCTCTTCATTGATCGTACGCGCGCCGCAATCGAGCGCACCGCGGAAGATGTGCGGGAAGCAGAGAACGTTGTTGACTTGGTTCGGGAAGTCCGAGCGGCCGGTGCAGATCATCGCGTCGGGCCGCGCGGCGCGGGCCACTTCCGGCATGATCTCCGGCGTCGGGTTGGCGAGCGCCATGATCAGAGGCTTCTCGGCCATCTGAGCGAGCAGTTCGGGCTTGAGGACGCCGGCGGCCGAGAGCCCGAGGAAAACGTCGGCGCCGCCGATCGAGTCGGCGAGGACGCGGTTGTTGCTCTCCTGGGCGTAGACCGCCTTCCACTCGTCCATCAGCACCTCGCGGCCTTTGTAGACGAGGCCTTCGATGTCGTGGACCCAGATGTTTTCGCGCTTCGCACCGAGGGTCACCAAGAGGTTGAGGCAGGCAAGGGCCGCCGCTCCGGCGCCGGAGGCGACGATCTTCGCCTCGGCGATATCCTTGCCGGCGAGTTCCAGCCCGTTCAGCACGGCGGCGGCGACGATGATCGCGGTTCCGTGCTGGTCGTCATGGAAGACCGGTATTTCCATTTTCTCGCGGAGGCGCCGCTCCACCTCGAAACATTCGGGCGCCTTGATGTCCTCGAGGTTGATGCCGCCGAAGGTCGGCTCCAATGCCGAGACGACATCGACCATTCGATCGACCGTGGGTGCGTCGATCTCGATGTCGAAGACGTCGATGCCCGCGAACTTCTTGAAGAGAACGGCTTTGCCCTCCATCACGGGCTTGGAGGCGAGCGGGCCGATATTGCCAAGACCGAGAACGGCGGTGCCGTTCGATACCACGGCGACGAGATTGGAGCGCGCGGTGAAGTCGGCAGCGGACTCAGGATCATCCTTGATGGCGAGGCAGGGCGCGGCGACGCCGGGAGAATAGGCCAGTGCCAGGTCACGCTGGTTGCCGAGCGGCTTGGTCGGCTGGATCTCGAGCTTGCCCGGGCGGGGATAGCGATGGAAGAAAAGTGCCTGCTGATCGATGTCTCCGCTCGCCGGAACGGTTTGGGATTTTGCTTTGTCGCCCGTGTTCATGCCTTGCAGTCCTCGAGTTCAAGATCGAGGCCTTTTGGCACGAAATCCCGACCGCGTACAGTTTTTGCCGTGGTTCTTTTGCACGGGCGCGGCCTCCGCCTGCACGCGCCGTGTCATCATCCTGAAACACGAGTCTGGTTTTCACGGTTCTCAGACGGCACAAACAAAGGTGAGGCTGGCATGCTGACGGCATCGGCATCCAAACAAGAACCGGTTCGGAAACTCAGGACGCTCTTCATTTCCGATGTCCATCTGGGCTCGAAGGCGGCCAAGACGGATTATCTCCTCGATTTCCTGCGCCATCATGAGGCAGAGACCATCATCCTGGTCGGCGACATCGTCGACGGCTGGCGGCTGAAGCGCAGTTGGTATTGGCCGCAACGGTGCAATGATGTCGTGCAGAAGCTCTTGCGCAAGGGGCGAAAGGGCGCGCGCATCATTTACGTTCCGGGCAATCACGATGAATTCCTACGGGATTTCCCCGGCGTGCACTTCGGTGGCATCGAGGTGGCGCAGCGCTACCTGCACCGGGGCGCGGACGGGCGGACCTATCTCGTGCTGCATGGGGACGAGTTCGATGTCGTCGTGCGCAACGCACGCGTTCTCGCCTATCTCGGCGATTGGGCCTATGACATGGCGATCGCCATCAATATCGGCCTTGCTGCCATACGCCGGCGTCTCGGCATGCCTTACTGGTCGTTCTCCTCCTGGGCCAAGCTGCAGGTCAAGCATGCGGTGAACTTCATCGGCGAATTCCAGAAGGTCGTAGCCGAGGAGGCTCGTCGCCATGACGCGCAGGGCGTCATCTGCGGCCACATTCATCATGCCGTTATCGAGGACATCGATGACATCCGCTACATCAACACGGGCGACTGGGTCGAAAGCTGCACGGCGATCGCCGAGCACTACGACGGCACCATGGAGCTTATCACTTGGCACCAGATGCGCGGCGATGCGCTCGACCGGATGGGCGAGGGCGAAAAGATACCGGCGCGGCGCCTTGCACAGCGGGCTGCCGCCTGATCGGTCCATGTTGCGGCGCCGCCATTATCCGCAGCAAGTCGGTGCTGTGTAGCGAAAACTAGCCAATAGCAAGCGGCCACGCGGTCGTGCTAGGTGTCGGACACAGCCATCAGGTCTCCCCATGATTCCCTCGCCTGCGCCCACATTTACCGTGGGGCCTCCGCCGCGCCATTTCACGCTCCGCATCGCGCTGCTCTTCTGCGCGCCGTTGATCGTCAACGGCTTTGCCATGCCGTATTTTCCGGTGTGGCTCAGCACGCTTTCCTTGAGCGACTTCGAAATCGGCGTGGTGCTGGCGCTTCCAATGTTTGTTCGGGTGTTCACGGCGCCGCTGGCGGGAGTCCTCGCCGACCGTCTCGGCGAACGCACGACCGTCCTGATCTGGTCGGGCTGTCTGTCCTTCGCCACGGCCTTTGTGCTCTTCTTTGCGCCGAGCTTCTGGCCGATCCTCCTCATCTACACGCTGCAATCGGCAGTCTATTCACCCTATCTGCCGATCGTCGAGGCGATCGCGCTTTCCGGCGTGCGGCGCTGGGGCTTCGACTATGCGCAGATGCGCGTCTGGGGATCGATCGCCTTCATCGGCGCCACCATGATCGGCGGCTGGCTCATCGGCCTCATCGGCGGGGCGATGGTCCTGCCGGCGATGGCGGCAGCATTCGGGCTTACGATCCTGATGGCCTTCGCGGCGCCTCGGGTTGGTCGCCCACGCCGTCCGTCGCCGATCACGGCGCTGACGGAACCGCCGCCGCAGTCGCTGCGTCAAACAGATCTGCAACTGCTCCTGGTAGGCGTCACGCTCGTCAACAGCAGCCACGCGATGCTTTTTGCCTTCTCAGCCATCTATTGGCAGCAGATCGGCTATAGCGGCATGCAAATCGGCGCCCTGTGGAGTGCCGGCGTGGCGGCGGAAGTGCTGATGTTCTTCTTCGCCAGGGCAATCGTGCGACGCTTCAGCGTCTGGACGATGATCTTCTCCGGCTGTCTTCTGGCGGTCGTGCGCTGGCTGATCTTCCCGATGGACCTGGGATTCTCGGGCTATTTCGTTCTCCAGTGCTTCCATGCGTTCACCTACGCGATCATGCATACGGGCATGCAGCACAAGCTGGTCGAGCGCGTCGCCGAAGAGCAGGAGGCCTCGGCCCAGGGGCTCTATTTCTTCTACACCGGCATCTTTACCGCGATCTTCACCTTTCTCTCGGGGTATTTCTACGCCTGGTTCGGCGTGAACGGCTTCTATTCCATGTCAGTCGTGGCCCTGTCGGGCTCATGCTTTGCATTTGCCGGCTGGTATCTTCGCCCTCAGAGCCTCACCGCCGCCGAAAAGACCTCGTAGCGGGGCGCAGATCCGATCTTCGCAATGCGGTTGAGCCCCTGTTGAGTGTTTCCATCCTGCCCCGCAAGGATGGCGCAGCGACTTTTACGTGCGTCGTAGCGCCATGTGTCTTTTCTGTCGCAATAAAGCCACTCTACGACTTTGAATTTCTGCATGATTTTGTCCTTTGATCGAATCTGGTTTAAGAGAATATGCAAGCAATGAATCGGAAGACCGAGATCACGTGACGAGCGCCCAAAACCAGATCGCAGCCGACGTCGTCCTCGACGAGGGCGCCGGTGGACCCGGCCGGCGCTACGTGTTCAGCGGCGCGTGGCGGCACGAGACGGCGGAAGCTATGGCCGCGAAGCTGAAGCGGCTCGGCAAGCCCGCCGGCGGGCAGAACGAGTTCGATTTTTCCGGCATCACGGCCATGGATACGGCCGGCGCATGGATCATCCGGCGCTTCATGAACGGTATCGGCAGCGAGACGGGCGGCGAGGTCCGCTTCAGCGGCGGTGGCCAGCGATATGTCGAATTGGTCCGCGCTCTGCCGTCGCAACTCCCGTTGCCGGAGCGCGATGCAACCAGAGTGCCGCTTTTCCAGCGGCTCTTTGCTCCGGTAGGCGAGTTGGTGGTGTCGATATGGACCGATACGGTCGCGGCCATGTTTATCCTCGGCTCGGCGGTCCGCGGCGCACAGATGAAGCTAGGGCGCCATGCGGGCGTCTCGCCGGCGGCAATCGTTCATCAGATCGACCGCATGGGCGTCATGGCGACGCCGATCATCACGCTGATGTCCTTCCTGATCGGTGCCATCATCGCGCAGCAGGGCGCCTTCCAGCTCCGCTCCTTCGGCGCGGAAATCTTCGTCGTCGATCTCGTCGGTATCCTGCAATTGCGGGAAATCGGCGTACTGCTCACGGCGATCATGATTGCCGGCCGGTCGGGGAGTGCGATCACCGCCGAAATCGGCTCGATGAAAATGCGCGAAGAGGTCGACGCGCTGAAGGTCATGGGCTTGAGCCCCGTCGGTGTTCTCGTCTTCCCGCGCCTTGTGGCGCTGACGATCGTATTGCCGCTCCTGACGGTCATCGCGAACTTCGCCGCCCTCGTCGGTGCCGCACTTGTCGCCTGGGCGTATTCCGGCATCACGGTTTCGACGTTCCTGGCGCGACTGCAGGAGGCGATCGATTTCTCGTCGGTGGCGGCCGGCATGATCAAGGCCCCCTTCATGGCGCTGATCATAGGCGTCGTCGCCGCAGTCGAGGGGCTGAAAGTCGGCGGCAGTGCCGAGTCGCTCGGACGCCGGGTGACCTCATCGGTCGTGAAATCGATCTTCGTCGTCATCCTGATCGACGGTTTGTTTGCCATGTTCTACGCGGCAATCGACTTCTGAAAGCGAGCGAAACATGGTTCAGGCGGTGATGGAGAAACAACCGGATGCGGCGGCCGAGAGACGCGAGACGGTTCTTTCCGTTCGCGACCTGACGGTCGGTTTCGGCGACAATATCGTCCTCGACAAGCTCAATCTCGAAGTCCTGCGCGGCGAGATTCTCGGCTTCGTGGGCGCGTCGGGCACCGGCAAGTCGGTGCTGATGCGCACGGTGTTGCGGCTTCTGCCGAAGCGCTCGGGAAAGATCGAGATTCTTGGTGCGGATTACGACAAGGTAACCGAAGCCGAGCGCATCGCCCTCGATATGCGCCTCGGCGTGCTGTTCCAGCACGGCGCGCTCTTTTCAGCCCTGACGGTGCGTGAGAATATTCAGGTGCCGATGCGCGAATATCTCGACCTGCCGCAAGATCTAATGGATGAACTGGCGCGCCTGAAGATCGAGCTGGTCGGGCTGGCGCCGGAGGCGGCGGAGAAATATCCGTCCGAGCTTTCCGGAGGTATGATCAAGCGCGCGGCGCTTGCGCGTGCCCTCGCGCTCGATCCTGACCTCGTGTTTCTCGACGAGCCGACCTCGGGCCTCGATCCGATCGGCGCGGCGGAGTTCGACGAGTTGATCGCCAAGTTGCGGGACACGCTTGGATTGACCGTGTATATGGTGACACACGATCTGGACAGCCTGTTCTCGGTCTCTGACCGGATCGCCGTCCTCGGTCAGAAGCGCGTTCTGGTCGAGGGGACCATCGAGGACATGCTCGCCTGCGACGAGCCGTGGGTAAAATCCTATTTCCGCGGCAAGCGCGCGCGGGCGATCGTGCACGAGAGCGCCTGACGCAGCGGGGATGAACGCAAAGATTGCCGGCAGAGGCGGGCGGCAAAGCAGAGTGAAAGGGCGGCAGGGGCCGCAAAGGTAGTCGGAGCCGATGGAAACTAAAGCAAACTATGCCATTGTCGGCTTTTTCACGGTGTTCGTCATCGCCGCCGCCTTCGGTTTTGTCTACTGGATGGCGCAGTACGGCCGCAGCGGCCAGATGGTCGAACTCATCGTCAACATTCCGGGGTCTGCCAACGGTTTGTCGGTCGGTTCGCCGGTGCGCTTCAACGGCATCAATGTCGGTAGCGTCCGTAATCTCGCAATTGATGCCAACGATCCGCGTTACTCCATAGCGATCACGGAGGTTTCGGCCGACGCACCCGTACTGAAGTCCACCAGGGCGACGTTGGAAGTACAGGGCCTGACCGGTGCGGCCTATATCGAGCTCAGCGGCGGGCGCAAGGGTGACGAGAACATTCTCAAGACGGCGTTGGAAAAAGGGACGCAGGCGCATATTCTCGCCGATCAGTCGAGCGTCACCAGCCTGCTTGCGACCGCCGACCAGATTCTCGACCGTGCGAACACGGCGATCACCGACATCCAGGGCTTCGTGACTGATGTCCGCGCCCCGCTGACGTCTACGATCGGCAATGCGCAGCGCTTTTCTAAGGCGCTCGCCGACAATTCCGGGGCGATTGATGAATTCCTGAAAAGCGTCGAGGAGCTTTCAGGATCGATCAACGCCGCGTCGAAGAAGCTCGACACGACGCTTGCGAGCGCCGATACGCTCATCAAGTCGGTCGATCCGAAGAAAGTCGAGACGATCGTCGGCAATGTCGAGCAGTTGAGCAAGGACCTGAAGGCGGCGTCGGGCGGCGTCTCGGAAACGGTAACGGCATTCAGGCGAACGGTCGAAACCTACGACCAGTTCGGCAAGAATGCGCAGGAGACGCTGAAGCGCGTCGACTCGCTGGTCGCCTCCGTCGACAGGCAGAAGGTCGAGCTCGTCGTCAACGACATCTCCGCCGCAAGCGCGGATGCCCGCAAAACCGTGGCGCAGATATCCAACTTCGCCGAGAAGATCTCGGCGCGGCAGGAAGACATCGACCAGACGATCACCGATTTCACGCAGATGTCGAACAAGCTGAACGCGGCCTCGAACCGCGTCGACGGCATTCTGGTGAAAATCGATGGGTTCCTCGGCGATGCGAATGCTCCGTCGCTTTCGGCAGAAGCGCGCGCAACGTTGGAGTCTTTCCGGAAGATGGCCGACAATCTCAATGCCCAGCTCGGCCCCATTGCGGAGAACCTGAGGCGCTTTTCGAATTCGGGACTGCGGGACGTGGAGACGCTCGTCAGCGACACGCGGCGCACAGTGCAAAGCCTCCAGAATACGATTTCCAATTTCGACAGAAATCCGCAGCGTCTCCTATTCGGCGGCGAGACTGTTAAGCAATATGATGGACGCACGCGTCGGTGATTCGCTGATCGTCGATCGCGGGTTGGTTGCGTGGGGGGCGGGGAGCCGGGCGGCGCCGCGTTGATTGGGGATATTTTGCGTATGGGTTTTCCGGGTCTGGTAGCTTTTCGTGGTGCGGGGGCGGCCCGGTCTGCGGTAATTCTTACATTGGCGATGATGCTGGCGGGCTGCGGCACGCGCCAGGCAGTCAATGATACGTTCAGCCTGGCGACGGTGCCCGTCGTGGAGCGTCCAGCGGCGACGAAGCGCCAGATTCTAGTGCCGGAACCGACGGCACTGAAGACGCTTGCGAGCGACCAGATCGTCGTTCGCCTGTCGAAATCGGAACTGCAGTATCTCGCCAGAGCCCAATGGGGCGACAGCCTGCCGCGTATGGTGCAGGATCGACTCGTCCAGACCTTTGACAACACGGGCAGGGTCGCAGGCGTGGGCAGGCCGGGCCAGGGGCTCGCCATTGATTATCAGCTCATCACAGAGATCCGTGCTTTCGAAATCTCCACCGATGGGGCGCCTACGGCCATCGTCGAGATTTTCGCGAAGATCCTGAATGACCGTAACGGAACGGTTCTGACGCAAAAGGCGTTCCGCGCGGTCGCTCCGGTGCGGGGGGCCGGAAATCCCGCCTTCGTCACCGCCCTCGATGCGGCATTCGCGCAAGTGGCGGCGGATATCGTCGGCTGGACGCTGGCGTCGATCTGACGTGGACGAAGCTCTGGCACTTCGGCGGTCGAAAACTCTTTGGCCCTCATCTGCCGGCCGGCAGGCGACAGGCAGGGCCGAGGCAGGTTCGAGAGCTTTTGAAGCGGCGCTCAGCCTGTGCCGGCTTTTGAAATCGCGATGCGGTTGATTACCTCGGCAACGCCTTCGACGGCCTTTGCCGCCTCCTCGGCGCGGACAATTTCCTCTTCGGTCGCGACCGTGCCGCCCAACAGGACGGTATCGCCGGTGCAGGTGACCGTGACGTCGATGGCATCAAGCCCCGGGGACACCGCAAGCCAGTGCGCGACGCGACGCTCGAGTTCGGCCGGATGCTCCGCAGATACTCTCTCCGGCTCCTCGCCGAAGAATGTCCGTTTCTTGAAAATCATGCGGCGTTCCTTCTCTTTGCGGAAGGTAACGTCGGCCGCGGGGAATTTGTTCGCTTGGCTCAGCCGGCGAGCGTCACCCGGCCCGGATCAGGGCCAGCGTACGAGCGGGGGCAGGGACGAGAGGATCGATTCGACGTTGCCGCCGGTCTTGAGGCCGAAGATCGTGCCGCGGTCGTAGAGCAGGTTGAACTCGACATAGCGGCCGCGGCGCACCAGTTGCTCGTCGCGGTCCTCTTCGGTCCAAGCTGTGTCGAAGTTGCTCCGAACGATCTTTGGATAGACGAGCGCAAAGGCCTTGCCGACGTCGCGGGTGAAGGCGAAGTCCGCATCCCAGCCACCGAGCTCCTCGGAAGAATGCAGCCAGTCGTAGAAGATCCCCCCGGTGCCGCGCGGCTCGTTCCTATGTTTCAGGAAGAAATACTCGTCGCACCATTCTTTGAATTTCGCATGATCGGCGACCGCGTGTCGATTGCAGGCGATCTCCATCGCCCGGTGGAATATCACGGTGTCCGGATCGGTCATGACGCGCCGGCGGTCAAGAACGGGCGTCAGGTCGGCTCCGCCGCCGAACCAATTGCTCGTGGTCACGACCATGCGTGTGTTCATATGCACGGCGGGCACATTCGGATTGACCGGGTGAGCGATCAGCGAAATACCCGAAGCCCAGAAACGCGGATCTTCGCTCGCGCCCGGGATCTGGTTTCGGAACTCGGGCGAAAATTCGCCGAAGACCGTCGACGTATGGACGCCGACCTTCTCGAACACGCGGCCCTCCATCATCGACATGCGCCCGCCGCCGCCGGCGCCTTCGTCGCGCAGCCAATCCTTGGCGACGAAACGGCCTGGTGGGCGATCGGAGAGGGGGCCCGTCAGGTCGTCCTCGATCGTCTCGAAGGCTGCGCAGATCGCGTCGCGCAGGCTTTCGAACCACGCCTTCGCGGCAGCCTTTTTGTCTTCTATATCGGCCGGCAGGCCCTGCGGCAATTGCGGTCGTTCCATGAGAATTCAGGTTCCGTTCGCGGATTTCCATGTCGGAAAGCCGGAGATTCGTTCGTGTCGCCACAGTTCATATTTTTGAGCGGATGGCAACGTGGCACGGTGTCAGCAACAGTCTAGCGCAAGGCTCAGGCGTAAGAGTGGTCTGGAGCGTCAAATCCGATCGATAGAGGCGTAAGGCGTTGATGGCAAAGGGCTGGCAATAGCGCCACGCTCATCCTATCTTTTGGCCAGAGGTATAGCCCATGGCGAAGATACCCCCAGGACCGCCGCTCGATGGCTTGCGGCGCCAGATCGCCCGGCACCGCCGGGAACATTCCACGCGAAGCGACAAACTTTTCGTGCGTGAGACGTTTCGGCTTGAACGCAACGCCGCCCGTGCCAAAGCGCGCGAATGGTTCGAGACCTGGCCAAAGGCCGCCTACTGGACCGAGGTGGAAAGCTGGCGTCAGCTCGAGGGCGGGGAGATCGAGTTCACAATGCGCCGACTGCCGAGCGCGGACTGATCGGACCGCTGTCACTTCGTAGAGCCGCACGCCCGACGCGCGGGGCAAAAAATTCCTTTTGCGATCGTTAGCCGTGTGGCCAAAGTCACGCGGAGACGCTAAACCGGTTGGTGCCATCCAACTTCGCACCATTCCTGCGTGCACCCCAGCCGGCTTCGCTCCATGCCCGTCTTCCGCTCGGTCGTCATCCTGTCCGCCACACAAATCATTGCCTGGGCAACGATGTTCATGTTCGTGTCGGTGACGGCGGATGGCATGGCCGGTGATTTGGGGATGAAGCCTTCCAGCATCTATCTGGGGCCGACCGTCATGCTGGTGGGGATGGCGCTTTGTTCACCGCCGCTGGCATCACTCTATGCGCACATTGGTGCTCGGCGCGTGCTCTCTCTTGGTTCGGCGCTTGCCGCGCCCGGGCTGTGGCTGCTCGCACTCGCCGATGGCCCGCCCTCCTATTTCGCGGCCTGGGTCGTTCTCGGCATGGCGGGTGCCGCCACGCTGACGACGTCGGCCCATGTCTTTCTGACCGAGATCGCCGGGGCGGGCGCGCGCCGCGCGATCGCTGCGCAGATGCTCGCTATGGCCCTGGCGCCCAGCATTTCTTGGCCCGTCACCGTCTTCTGCGAGGGGGCGCTCGGCTGGCGGGGTACCTTCGCGCTGTACGGTGCAGTTATGCTTTTTGTCTGCGCGCCCTTGCATTTTCTCGCGCTGCCGCGAAGCCAACCGGCGGCTAAGACCTTTCCGCTCAGCGCTACCGGGAAAGCTGAGCCAGCGGCAGCCGGCCGCCATTGGTACATCGTTGCGCTGATAACCGCAGCGGTGGCGCTCAACGGCTTCGTTACGTGGGGATTTCAACTCGTCGTGATCGATCTCTTCCGCAGCTTCGCGGTGCCGGACTATCTCGCCGTCGGCTTCGGCTCGGCGATCGGCTTCATCCAGCTTTCGGCGCGCCTCTTCGACTTTCTCGGCGGTAACCGCTGGGATGGGGTGACGACCGGTCTCGTCGCAGCGGCGATCATGCCGCTCGCGCTCGTCGTTCTAATTCTTGGTGCCGGCGCAACGTGGTCGATTGTTCTGTTCCTCGTGCTTTTCGGGCTTTCGAGCGGTGCCCTGTCCGTCAGCCGCGCGACGATGCCGCTCGTCTTCTTCTCGCCGGCGCAATATGCGGCGGTCATGGCGCGTCTCGGGCTGCCGCTCAACCTCGCCTTCGCGGCAGCTCCGCCGTTCTTCTCCTTCGTCCTCGGTGAAGCGGGAAATGGCTGGGCGCTTTCGGTTGCGCTGTTCTTTTCGCTCGGTGCTCTCGCGAGCATGATTCTGCTTGCCCGCATGCGGCATGCTCCGTGAGCCTAGTTCGCTTCGTGCTCCACCCCATCCATCGGATCGATGAGGCGGGGGCCCACGCCCTCGGTGGCAAGAACGTCATCGGGGTTGCGCAAGGGGCAGTCGCGCATCGAGAGGCACCCGCAGCCGATGCAGCCGGTCAACTGATCGCGCAAGGCCGTGAGCTTGGCGATGCGCTCGTCGAGTTGCTGCCGCCAGACATTCGACAGCCGCCCCCAGTCTTCCACCGTCAGCGGACGGTCGTCGGGGAGCACCGATAGGGCGGCTTGGATCTCTGCCAGCGGAATGCCGGTGCCCTGGGCCACCTTGATGACCGCCACGCGTCTCAAGATCGCCCGCGGATAACGCCGCTGGTTGCCGCGGCTGCGGTAGCTGCGGATAAGCCCTTTGGATTCGTAAAAATGAAGTGTGGACACTGCGACGCCGCTGCGCTCCGCGACTTCGCCGACCGTCAGCTCGCGCGTGAAATCACTGCCTTTGTCTTTTTTCACGGATGCTATTGACCTCAACTATACTTGAGGTTCTATAGCATGAGCTCCCTGTAACCAACAACACGGAGCTGAAACGGCATGACAGAGAAGATGACCCTCGCCTTGATCTATGGCAGTGCGCGGCAGGGCCGTTTCTGCGATACCGTCGCCAGTTGGCTGATCAGAGAGCTTTCGACTTCCGACATCTTCAGCCTGACGATCATCGATCCCATGCGATTGAGAAGCTCCCGGGGCGAGAAGACCCAGGATCCAGCCGAATGGATGGAGCGGAAGGTGGCCGAGGCGGACGCCTTCATTGTCATCACGCCTGAATACAATCATGGTTATCCGGCGGCGCTGAAGGAAATGATCGATGCGGTCTACGAGCCTTGGCACGCCAAACCGGTCGCCTTCGTTTCCTATGGCGGTGTATCCGGCGGCATTCGGGCGGTCGAGCAGTTGCGCCAGGTTTTCGGGGAATTGCACGCGGTCACCTTGCGTGACGGCATCGCCATACCCAAGGCGTGGTCGAAGTTCGATGCAGCAGGCAATCTGTACAAACCCGAGGAGATGCGCGCGCCGCTGTTCCTCATGATGGATCGGCTGATCTGGTGGGCGCGCACGCTGAAATATGCCCGCAAGACGACGCCTTACAACGAGATCGCGGCATGACGGGCAGGGCCACGGCAGCGGGGCGAGACGTCACATCTTCCGGCCCGGCTCAGAACCCGTCGATTTGCCGCAGCGCCTCGCCAGCGATCATCGCGGTCGCCATGGCGATGTTGAGAGAACGTTGGCCGGGCGCCATCGGAATGAGGATGCGTCCGTCGGCACGCTCATGCACATGATCGGGAACGCCGGCGCTTTCCCTGCCAAACAGGAGAATGTCGTCCGGCCGAAAGCGGAAGCGTGTGTAGGGTTCGGCTGCCTTGGTGGAGGCGAGCACGAGGCCCCGGCCAGTGTCCGCCCGCCATGCTTCGAAACGCTCCCAGTTGAGATGCCGGGTGAGCGTTACGGCCGCGATATAGTCCATGCCGGAGCGCTTGAGATTGCGGTCCGAAAGATCGAAGCCGGCGGGCTCGATGATATCGACGGGCAGTCCGAGGCAGGCGGCAAGCCTGAGGATCGTTCCGGTATTGCCTGGAATATCGGGCTGGTAGAGGGCGATGCGCAGATCTTTCGTGGTCATTCAGAGAAGTCCGGGATTGGCGGCAGGCGGAAACATGAAAGCTCCTATGACACCGATCCGCTCTGCGATCCATCGTGTGATTTGCGGCATGGTTCATTCGGACTTGCTGGTTTTGCGCCCGCTAATTTGTGCCGTATCGGCAACAGGCTGGAGGCCGACGAAAAAATAGGCATGAAAATCCCTGCGACAATCTGGCGTAGCGGCGCGAATGAGGGTAAAGGTCAGTCCTCTTCAACGCGAACCGAAGGAGGCATGCATGACTGTTTTGATGTTCACGCGCCTCTCTGGGGTAAAGTGGCCTTTCCTGGGCTGACCGGTTCCGCGCTTTTTCCTTCTGTCGATCGAATGACGCGTGCTCCGGTTCTCCGGAGTGTATAGTGCCATTGTGGGCGCCATTCCGGATTTGCATTTCTTCAAAGATCAAGAATGCGGGGAGACCCGCCTTCCTTCAAAATATCTGAAGGAGCTAGACAATGTTCGGCTGGTTTGAATCCCGCCTCAACCCTTATCCGATGGAAGAGCCGACGCTTCCGCCGAAGGGGCTCTTTGCCTTTTGCTGGCACTATTCGAAGCCGGCTGCGCCGTGGCTTTTGATCATGTCCATCTGCACGATGCTGATCGCGGTCGGCGAGGTGGCGCTTTTCCAATTCCTCGGCAATGTCGTCGATTGGCTGTCGAATGCGGACCGCGAGACCTTCCTCGCGGCAGAAGGCGGCAGGCTCGCCTGGATGGGCGCATTGATTCTCATCGGTCTGCCGGGCCTGGTTGCGCTCGATTCGTTCGTGATGCACCAGGTGCTGCTCGGCAACTATCCGATGATCGCGCGGTGGCAAATGCACCGCTACCTGTTGCGCCAGAGCATGACCTTCTTCGCCAACGAGTTCGCTGGACGCGTGGCCACGAAAGTCATGCAGACGTCGCTTGCGGTACGCGAAACGGTGATGAAAATCCTCGACGTCTTCGTCTATGTCGTGAGCTATTTCGCGACCATGCTGATCGTCGTGGCGACGGCCGACTGGCGTCTGGTAGCTCCACTCGCGATCTGGCTGGTTATCTACATCGCTATAGTCACCTATTTCGTGCCGCGACTGCAGAAGATCTCCAAAGAGCAGGCGGACGCGCGCTCGATGATGACCGGGCGGATCGTCGACAGCTACACCAATATCGGCACGGTGAAGCTGTTCTCCCATGCGGGGCGCGAAGAGACCTATGCGCGCGCCGGCATGGAAGAGTTCCTGGACACCGTCTACCGGCAGATGCGCAAGGTCACGTTGTTCCACATATTCGTCTACACGAACAACTGCTTGGCTCTCTTCGCCGTCGGCGCTCTCGGGATCTACCTGTGGCTGACGAGTGCGATGTCGGTCGGAGCGGTCGCTGTCGCGATCGGCCTCGCCATGCGCATCAACGGCATGTCGCAATGGATCATGTGGGAAGTCTCGGCGCTGTTTGAAAATATCGGCACGGTCTATGACGGCATGGGCATGATGACCAAGGCGCACGACATCGTCGACCGACCGAACGCGGCGGCGCTCAAGGCAGAGAAAGGCGCGATCAGCTTCGAGAACGTCCGCTTTCACTACGGTAAGGCGAAAGGTGTCATCGATCGGCTGTCGCTCGATATCCGCCCCGGCGAGAAGATCGGCCTCGTCGGCCGCTCCGGCGCAGGCAAGACGACATTGATGAACCTGCTGTTGCGCTTCTACGACCTGGAACAGGGTGTGATCCGCATCGACGGCGTGGATATCGCGACGGTGACGCAGGACAGCCTGCGATCGCAGATCGGCGTCGTCACGCAAGACACCTCGCTGCTGCATCGCTCCATTCGCGACAACATCGCCTATGGACATCCGGAAACAAGCGATGCGGAAATAATCGCCGCGGCGAAGAAGGCGAATGCCTGGGATTTCATCCAGGCGCTCGAAGACAATCTGGGCCGGCGAGGGCTCGACGCGCAGGTGGGGGAGCGCGGGGTGAAACTTTCCGGCGGCCAGCGCCAGCGGATCGCGATCGCCCGAGTCTTCCTGAAGGACGCGCCGATCCTGGTCCTCGACGAAGCCACCTCGGCACTCGATTCCGAGGTGGAGGCGGCGATCCAGGAGAACCTTTTCGCATTGATGTCCGGCAAGACCGTGATCGCGATTGCCCACCGGCTGTCGACGCTGACCGAGATGGATCGGTTGGTCATCCTCGAAGCGGGCCGGATCGTCGAGACGGGGTCCCATATCGAACTCGTCGCCAAGGGCGGGCTTTATGCCGATCTTTGGTCGCGCCAGTCCGGCGGCTTCATCGCCGACGATGTCGAAAAAGAGGAGGCGGCGGAGTAATCCGCCGCCTCGACGCTTCTCGGCAGACCTTACCCATTTGTAATGAGCGCGGCAGCGGAAACCGATTGCCGCCTTTTCAGAACCGCCTATATCGGAACAATGCTCAGCGCCATCGTCAGGATTTTCGAGAACTGGGTAAAACCCTTCGCGCCACGCGAACGGCTGCAGCCGCCGCGATCCCTCTGGAGCTTCGCCTGGTTCTATGCGAGCCAGGCGAAAGGCCCGTTCTTCGCCATGGCGGTTCTCGGCGGCCTGGTGGCGATGCTAGAGGCCGGGCTCTTCTATTTCGTCGGGCGGCTGGTCGATATCCTCGACACGGTGCAGCCGCAGGACGGTTGGAGCGGGCTGATCTCGGCGAACGGGCCGGAGCTGCTCTTCATGCTGCTGACTGTGCTCGTCTTCCGCTTCGTTGCCGTTTCGATCGCAGCCCTCGTCGAGGAGCAGTCCATCATCACCGGATTCCTCAACCTCGTCCGCTGGCAGGCCTATGTACACGTCGCGCGGCAGTCGGTGACCTTCTTCCAGAACGATTTTTCCGGGCGCATCGTTACCAAGGTGTGGACCGGCGCTCAGGCGACGAGCGACCTCATCGTCTCGCTGCTGCAGGTCGTCTGGTTCATCGTCATCTACACGGCCTCGACAATGGCGCTGATTGCGCAGCTCGATTGGCGGCTGGCGGCGATGGTGGCGTTTTGGATCGTGGTCTTCCTTTCGCTTGCCCGGTATTTCGTTCCGCGCGTGCGCAAGCACGCCCGCGAAACGGCGGAGATGGCATCGATGCTCAACGGGCGCATGGTCGATGCCTATGCGAACATCCAGACGCTCAAGCTCTTTGGCAGCGACGAGGAGAACGACCGCTATATCCGAGCCGGCTTCGACCGGTTCCAAGGGGCGGTCATCCCCTTCACGCGTCTGCTGACGGCCGTGCGCGCGTCGCTGGCGCTGCTCTCCGGCCTGATGATCACGGCGATCGCCGTCTACTCGGTTCATCTGTGGCTCGCGGGTTCCGTCAGTTCCGGCGCAGTGGCCTTCACATTGGCGCTGGTGCTGCGTCTCAACATGCTGCTCGGCCGCATGATGACGCAGTTCAACTCGATCATGCGCAATATCGGCACGATCCAGAATTCGGCGGAACTCGTGTCACAGCCGATCGGGCTCGTCGACCAGCCGGGCGCGCGCGATCTCAAAGTCAACCGGCCGGAGATCCGTTTCGAGCATGTGACGTTTCACTACGGCAGGGGCGGCGGGGTCATCGACGATTTTGCGCTGACGATCCGCCCCGGCGAGAAGGTTGGCATCGTCGGCCGCTCGGGTGCCGGCAAGTCGACCCTCGTCAATCTGCTGCTGCGCTTCTATGATCTCGAAGGCGGGCGCATCCTCATCGACGGGCAGGATATCGCGGCGGTCCGGCAGGAATCGCTGAGGGCCCAGATCGGCATGGTGAGCCAGGATACGTCGCTTCTGCACCGCTCGATCCGCGACAATATCCTCTTTGGCCGGCCGGGCGCGAGCGAGGAGCAATTGATCGAAGCGGCGCGCAGGGCGGAAGCCTATGACTTCATCGTCGATCTGCAGGACCAGCGCGGCCGCAGGGGTTTCGACGCGCATGTCGGCGAACGTGGCGTCAAGCTCTCCGGCGGCCAGCGCCAGAGGATCGCGATCGCCCGCGTCATGCTCAAGGACGCACCGATCCTCGTTCTCGACGAAGCGACCTCGGCGCTCGACTCGGAGGTCGAGGCAGCGATCCAATCGAACCTCGAACGCCTGATGCAGGGAAAGACCGTGCTCGCCATTGCCCACCGGCTCTCGACGATCGCCGCGCTCGACCGGCTTGTGGTCATGGATAGAGGGCGCCTCGTCGAGGACGACACCCATGCCGAACTGATCGCGCGTGGCGGTCTTTACGCCGACCTTTGGTCCCGTCAGTCGGGCGGCTTCATCGCGCGGGAAGAGGCAGCGGAATAGAGCGCCGGGCAGCCCTGCGGACGGGCCCCGCGATCGCCTCAACCCCTTGTGCCAATTGGCCGCGCCTTTCCCCCGCGACAATCTGCCCGCCACCCCTTGTCAAGGCTGGACATAATTTGCGATCAAGCATAGAACGCGCCGGATTGATGGGGAATCTGCGTGCAGAATTCTCCGGATTCTGACATCCGATCCGAGGCTTGCTCGACAGGCCGGGTGGGATGCCAGCGTGCTGACAGGGCGTGCTTCCGTGGCTCGGAAGGGCAGGAGACGCGCCGGGGGCGGATGCGGTTTCCGCACTATTGCGTGAGAGGATGTTTTGGCCGTGAGCGAACACGAGACTTCAAGCGAGACCCTGGGCGAGCCCACTCGCCGCGACTTTTTGTACCTGGCCACTGGCATGGCCGGCGTCGTCGGCGCCGGCGCGGCGGCTTGGCCGTTCATCGACCAGATGCGCCCGGACGCTTCGACGCTCGCGCTCGCATCGATCGAGGTCGACGTTTCGAGCTTGCAGCCCGGCATGTCGCTGACGGCGAAGTGGCGCGGCAAGCCGGTCTTCATCCGCAACCGCACCGACAAGGAAGTCGAGGATGCGAAAGCCGTGCCGCTCGAGGAACTGAAGGATCCGGTCGCGCGCAATGCCAATCTCGCGCCCGATGCCGAGGCGACCGACCTCGATCGCTCCGCCGGCCAGGGTAAAGAAAACTGGATCGTGATGATCGGCTCTTGCACCCATCTCGGTTGCGTGCCGCTCGGCCAGGCCGGTGATTTCGGTGGCTGGTTCTGTCCCTGCCACGGCTCGCACTACGACACGGCCGGCCGCATCCGCAAGGGCCCGGCGCCGGAGAACCTCCCCGTGCCGACCTTCACGTTCGTTTCCGACACAGTTATCAAGATCGGTTGAGGGGACTACTGATAATGAGTGCTGATCATTCAACCTACACGCCGACGACGGGCATCGAGAAGTGGGTTGATTCCCGTCTTCCGCTGCCGCGGCTCATTCACGACTCCTTCGTCTCCTACCCGGTGCCGCGCAACCTGAACTACGCCTACACCTTCGGCGCCATGCTGTCGGTGATGCTGATCGTGCAGATCCTGACCGGTATCGTGCTGGCGATGCACTACGCGGCAGAGGCGACCATTGCGTTCAATTCGGTCGAAAAGATCATGCGCGACGTGAATCACGGCTGGCTGCTGCGCTACCTGCACGCCAACGGCGCGTCTTTCTTCTTCATCGCTGTCTATCTGCACATCGCCCGCGGCCTCTATTACGGCTCTTACAAGGCGCCGCGTGAAATCCTCTGGATTCTTGGCGTTGTCATCTACCTCCTGATGATGGCGACAGGCTTCATGGGCTACGTTCTGCCTTGGGGCCAGATGTCCTTCTGGGGTGCGACCGTTATCACCGGCTTCTTCTCGGCCTTCCCGCTGGTGGGCGAGTGGATCCAGCAGTTCCTGCTCGGCGGCTTCGCCGTCGATCAGCCGACGCTGAACCGCTTCTTCTCGCTGCACTACCTGCTGCCCTTCATGATTGCCGGCGTCGTCGTGCTGCACATCTGGGCGCTGCACGTTACCGGCCAGACCAATCCGACGGGCGTCGAAGTGAAGTCGAAAACCGACACCGTTGCCTTTACGCCCTATGCGACGCTCAAGGATGCGCTCGGCGTTTCCGTCTTCCTTATCGTCTACGCCTGGTTCGTCTTCTACATGCCGAATTATCTCGGCCATCCGGACAACTATATCCCCGCCGACCCGCTGAAGACGCCCGCTCACATCGTTCCGGAATGGTACTATCTGCCGTTCTACGCGATGCTGCGCGCCATCACCTTCAACATCGGCCCGATCGACTCCAAGCTCGGCGGCGTTCTGGTGATGTTCGGCTCGATCATCATCCTGTTCTTCCTGCCTTGGCTCGACACCTCGAAGGTCCGCTCGGCCGTGTATCGTCCGTGGTACAAGCTCTTCTTCTGGATCTTCGTTGCCAATGCCATCATGCTCGGCTGGCTCGGCTCCCGCCCGGCGGAAGGCGTCTATGTCGTGCTCTCGCAGCTCGGTACGCTCTACTACTTCGGCTTCTTCCTCGTGATCATGCCCGTTCTCGGCCTGATCGAAACGCCGAAGCGCATTCCGAACTCCATCACCGAAGCGGTGCTGGAAAAGCAGAATGCGAAGGCGCAACCGACGACCGCGCAAGCCTGACCGGAACAGCGATTGATAAGGAACTCACAACAATGAAAAAGCTTGTTACAGGCATTCTGTCACTCGCTGTCGTTGCCGGTCTCGGGCTCGGAGCGGCGATTGCCCAGGATGAGGCGGGCGGCGAGGGGCACGCTGAAGGCGGCACGCCCCACTATCCGATCCACAAGCCGGAGCAGCAGGATTGGACCTTTGCCGGTCTGTTCGGTCATTACGACAAGGGCCAGTTGCAGCGGGGCCTCAAGGTCTACACCGAAGTCTGTTCCGCCTGCCATTCGATGAGCCTCGTCCCATTCCGCACGCTCCAGGACCTCGGCTATTCCGAGGCCCAGGTGAAGGCATTTGCGGCGAATTACGAAGTGCAGGATGGACCGAACGCCGATGGCGAGATGTTCAGCCGCAAGGCAATTCCGTCCGACTATTTCCCGTCTCCCTTCCCGAACAAGGAAGCGGCGGCTGCGGCAAACAATGGCGCCGCACCGCCGGACTTCTCGCTGATCGCGAAGGCGCGCGGCATCGAACGCGGGTTCCCGCAGTTCGTCTTCGACATCTTCTGGCCCTATCAGGAAGGCGGCCCGGACTACATCCATGCGCTGCTGACCGGTTACCAGGAACCGCCGCAAGGTGTCGAGGTCGCCGAAGGTACGCATTACAATCCGTACTTCGCCGGCGCCGCGGCGCTCGCCATGGCGCCGCCACTCTCCGACGGGCAGGTCAGCTATGACGACGGCGCGCCGCAGACCGTCGATCAATACGCCAAAGACGTCTCGGCCTTCCTGATGTGGGCCGCAGAGCCTCACCTCGAGGATCGCAAGCGCACCGGCTTCATGGTCATGGTGTTCCTGCTCATCTTCACCGGCCTCATCTATCTGACGAAGAAGTCGGTCTACGCGAGCAAGGTACATTGATCGGAGACGGCAATGCCGATCCGTTCACGGACAAAGCCCCGGTTTCGACCGGGGCTTTTTTGTGCGCTCAGTCCGGCCATCCTGCAGCAGCAATCGTGAACTTTGCGCGTCGGACGTGAAATGCGGTGCTGTTTGGTTGTCAATCTTCGACAACCCATTCAGGGTTCCAGGCGATCTCCCAAAGATGCCCGTCCGCGTCGTGGAAATAGCCGGAATAGCCACCCCAGAAACGATCGCGCGCGGGTTCCGTAATAACGGCGCCGGCGCCTGCCGCCTGCGTCATGACCGCATCGACCTCCTCCTTCGAGTTGACGACGTGGCCGATCGATACGGCGCCGAGCCGCGTCTCGGTGGCAGCGATCCCCGCATCCTTGGAGAGCGACGTTGCGGGGAAGAGCGCCAATATCAGCTCATCTCCCATGTTGAAGAAGACGACAGCGCCGTCTTCATACTCCTGGCCGATGATGCCTTTCGTCGGCAGCCCGAGGCCGTCGCGGTAGAAGGCAAGGGACCTCTCAAGGTCGTTCACGGCTAGTGTCAGGACTTTTATTCGGGGTTTCATATCGCGCCTCCAGACCTGCTGCGAACTGTAACCGCCGGCAAGTGTTCCGAAGAGCAGCGCAGCAGTCTCATATTTGTTCGGCGGCTCAATCACCTCTCAACGACGCGACGGCCGAAGCCGGCCGGGCGCGTGCGGTTCCCACCGCATGCAATCACTGCACCCCGCCGAAAGCACGAAACGGTCGGGATAACGACATGCATGCAAACAGAGATGGCTCCAACCGATGCGACGCGCTCGATTAGGCCCGAGGGAGGCCAGCGCCGCGGTCAAGCCGCTCCGCTTTTCAGATTACCGCTAATAGTCCTGGTTTTCACCCGTTGGCGCTTCGCGGCAGCCGATTCAGTTGGCTGGTGCTGCATCCACGATATGCGTCGGCATCGAATGCAAGAACGGCCCCGTCTTTCGACGAGGCCGTTGCAACTGCCGATCTCAGTGGCGATCAGCTAAAGCGCCCTGCTGCGTGGGCGAGCATCGTATAGACCTTGCCCGTATCGGACGTCAGGTAGGTCTGAGTGATGCGCTTGTCCGGATCGTTGCGTGCGACATCTGCCAGCAGCTTTTCGAAATCGGCGATGTAGCGGTCGACAGCCGTGCGGAACTCCGGTTCGCGATCGTACTTCCGCTTGATCTCGTCGAATGTCTGTTGCCCTTTGAGCGTGTACAGACGCCGGGTGAACACATCCCGTTCGCCGCGCTGATATCGCCGCCACAGTTCCACCGAGGCGTCGTGGTCGATCGCCCGGGCGATGTCCACGGAGAGCGAATTTAGCGATTCGACGACATGGCGCGGGTTGCGGCTGTCTCCGGCCCGCGCGACCGGCTGGCTTTCGGCCGGCCGCGGCCGGGCAACTGCAGGCTCTTCCTCGCGCGAGGCGGCGCGCAGCAGATCACGCATCCATCCGCCGCCTTCCTCAACGCGTTCCTCCGCAGACGGCGGTCGGGCTGGCTGCAGCGGGCGCGTTGCCTGCTCCATACCCAGGCTCCCGCGCAGAGCGGTCGCCGGGGCGGGCGTCTGGGCCGGGGTCGGCTGCTGGATCTGGGGCTGGTGCTGGATCGCGGCCTGCTGCGGCGCGACGGGCTGTTGAACGGCGCGGGCAGCGGCGGCCGGGGCGGCCTGCTGGCGAACCGGCTGGGCGATCTCGAGCTGCGTCGAAGACTTGCCGATGATCTCGGAGAGCTCCTGCAGTGCCTTGATCTGCTCGCCGACGGCACGACGCATCAGTGCTGCGTTCTCCTTGGCTTCTTCCGGAAGATCGAAGGCGCCGCGCTTCAGCTCGTCGCGGGTCATGTCGAGTTCTTTGCGGATCTCGCCTGCCGAGCGACGTATGTCATCGGTCGCGCCGCTGAACCGGCTGATCGCCTCGTCGATCGCCTGACGAACGGCGTCGCGCAAGTGCGTTGCAACGCCATCCGACTTCTTGCCGCTCTCCGCGAGCATGCGCTCGACATCGGAGACAGAGGCGCCGATGCTGCCACGCAGCCGCGACGCTGCCTCTTTGGCGCGTTCCTCCGCAGTGGCCAGAGCTCCCTCGAGCGCCTGGCCGGCTTCCTCGCCTGCCTTGGCGACTGCCTGGCGCAGAGCCTCGGAGGCGCTGAGCGCACGTCCTTCGACCTGCGAAAGCGTCTTGTTGACGTCCGTAAAGGAGGTTTCGACACCGGAGCGCAACGTATCGGCGATCTGGCGCGAGCGCTCCTCGGCACGCGAGAAGACGCCCTCGACCGAGGCGGCAGCTTCATCGCCCGCCGTCGCAAGCGTATTGCGCATGGCTTCGGCAGCTTCCGCCGCACGCTGCTCCGTGCTCGACAGCAGCCGGCCGACATCGGTGAAGGAGGCCTGGATGCCGCTGCGCAGATTGCCGGCAACCTGGCCGGAACGTTCCTCGGCGCGTTGGAAGGCGCCATCGACGAAGCCCTCGAGCGCCCGCATGGTCTTTTCGATTTCCTCCGAACGCTGGACGAGGCCGACTGAAAGGGTGCGAAGCGCATCCTGTCGCTCTTCGAGCGTGCTGACCAGGTTCGACTGGGCGGCTGCGAGGAGGTTCGATGCCTGTCCGAGAACCTTCGAATGATCTTCGAAACGGCCGACGATACCGCCGATCTGCGAGAGAGTGGAGCCGGCGATGTCCGACAGCTTGTCGACCTTGCCCTCGATGAGGCGCGTCGAGGTGGAGAGCATGTCGGAGGCCTGACGTGCAGTTTCCGAGACCCTGGCCGCCGTCGCTTCGAGGCGCTGATCCATGTCGCCCAGATTGCCGCTCGCCTGGTCGATGACATTCGCGATCGCCGAGTTGCTTGCGGCAAGCTGATCGATCAGGCCCATCGCCGTGGATTGCAGCCGGTTTTCGACCATCTTCATGGCCTTCGCGGTCTCTTCCGCGCGCAGCGAGATGGCATTGAGCGTCTCGCCCGTGCGCTCGGTGATGGCATTGATGAGCGCGGCGTTTTCAGCACGCAGCCGATCGGCGCTTTCCTGCGTGAGGGCGGCGATCCGTTCGGCCGCCTCTTTGCCGGTCGCAGCATATTGCTCGATGACTGGGCGCGCTTGCTCGTCGATGAGCCGCGACAGTTCCATCGAGCGGCCGGCAAGCATCGAATTGAGTTCGCGGGTGCTTTCGTCGAGCACGCTGCGGATCGACTGGCCGCGCGCATCGAGCGCTTTTTCCGCATCGCTCAGGCTCTGCTGAATGCTCTCGGCGTGACTTGCAACGCGGCTGTGGGTCGAGGCGAGGCGGGCGGTGGCCGTGTCGGCAGCGTCGGCGACCGAGCGGGCGAGATCGGCCTGGCGTGCGGCCGTCGCCGATGCGGTCTGTTCGATCGAGGCCGCGAACTCGGCATTCCGCGCGGCAAGCGCATTGGCAAAATCCACACCTGCCTTGGAAAGGACGTCGGCCGATCGCGCCGCTTCCGCGTCGATCTCCTGGGCGGCATCGCTGACGGCGCCGCGGAGGCTGGTGACGAGCGCCGCTGCCTTGCCCTCGATCGTCCGGTTGACGTTTTCGAGGCCGATGTTGAGGGCGCGGTCCATCGTGCCGAGCCGCTCTTCGATCCGGCCGGCACCTGTTTCGATGGCGGTCGATATCCGAGCCGCCGCCGCCTCGCTGAGCCGATCGATCTCGCCCGCGTGCTCACCGAGGCTGTCGGCGATGCGCTGGCCGGCATTGTCGACGATGGCGTTGACGCTGCCGACGCTATCGCGAATGCGATCCCCCAGGGAGCCAAGCGTCGTCTCGATCCGGGCGCCGGTATCGTCGACGATCGCGCTGACAGTGCCGACGCTGTCACGGATACGGTCTTCGAGCGAACCGAGGCTCGACTCGACCCGTGCACCGGTATCGTCGAGGCGGCTGTTGATGCCGCCGATCGAGATGTCGACTCGATTGGTGAGCGTGTCGGCCGCGAGACTGATCTGATCGGCCGTTTCGGCAAGCCGTTCGGCTATGTTGCCCGTGGTCGAACGCATGCGAGCTTCGAGCGCCTCTGCACTTCGATCGATCGCGCCGGCGATCGATGCCTGGCGTTCTTCGAGCGACATCTCCAGCATGCTTGCGCTGGTCGCGAGCGTCGTTGCCATCGCCATCGACTGGTCCGAGAGCAGTTCTTCCAAATGCTCGCGCCCCTGGCCGACGGCGCGGTTGATCGCGTTGATCCGATCATCGATCGTCGAGCGGATCTGCTCATGCGTCTCGCTGAGCGCATCGCGCAGGTGTTCGGCCTTGCCGGAAAGGGTCCGCTCGATGTCCGCGGCGGTGTCGGCGAGAGAAGCGGTTGCCTCCGAGGTGCGTGTCGTGAGCGCATCGAGCGCCTGGGCACTGCGGTCGATAACGCCGGCGATCGACGCCTGACGTTCCTCGAGGGACATTTCGAGCATGCTCGCGCTGGTCGCAAGTGTCGTTGCTATCGCCATCGATTGGTCGGAGAGCAGCTCTTCCAGCTGTTCGCGGCCCTGGCCGACGGCGAGATTGATCGCGCTGATACGGTTGTCGAGCGTCGAGCGGATTTCGCTATGCGTCTTGTCCAGCGTATCGCGCAGATGCTCGGCCCTGCCGGAAAGGGTCTGTTCGATTTCGGCGGCCTTGCCGGCGAGGGAAGCGGTTGCCTCGGTTGTCCGGGCGGTGAGTGCTTCGGCGATCTCGGCGCTCGTTCCCGTCAAGGCATCCGAAATCTTGCCGACGCGGCTGCTCAGATCTTCCGCGATGCGCGCGCTAGTCTCGGTCAGGGTGCCCGCGATGTCGCTGACGCGACCGCCGAGGTTCTCCGCGACCTCGGACACGCTTTGCGAGAGCCTGTTTTCGATGTCGCCGACCCGGTCCGTCATGGTCTCGGCAATAGCCATGGCCCGGAATGTCAAGTTGTCCGCGACGTCTTCGGCGTGGCGGCTCAGCGAATCCGCCATCTCGTTGGCGCGGGTGGAGATGGTTGAATCGATCTGCGCCGCGCGCTCGGCGAGCACGCCGTCGAGCGCCGAGGTCTGGGTTGCAAGCGCCTCGGTAATCGCCTGACCGCGCTGCGACAGCACGTCGTCTATAGTATCTGCCTGGTTGCTGAGCGCATCCGACATCGCTTGCCCGCGATCGGAAAGGACGCGCTCGAGCCGATCCGCGGTGCCGCTGACGGCGCCTTCGATGAGGCTCGCGCCGGAGGCGAGGGCGGTCGAGATGGCGGCGGTGCGTTCGGAGAGCGTGTTGTCCAGGCGGTGCTGGCTTGCCGCGATCGCGCTGGTGATCTCGTCGGTCGAGCCCGTGAGCGTCTGCTCGATGCGCTGATGGGCGGATTGGAGGCCGTCGATGAAGGCGGATGTGCGCGAATCGAGACCCTCGGTCAGGCGTTGCTCGCTGGTTGCAAGCGCATCGGCGAGCCGATCGGCGCGTTGGCCGAAGCCGTTCTCGATGCGCTCCTGCGCTGCGGTGAGGGCTCCCATCAGCGAGCCGGTCTTCTCGGAGAGCACGCCCTCGATACGGCTATGGGCGCTGCCGATGAGATTGCTGAGCTCGGTCGTGCGGCCGCCGATCGTTTCCTCAATGAAATCCTGCGTCGCGCCGAGCGCCGTCGCCAGTGTCAGTGACTGATCCGAAAGCGCAGAGCCGATCTTCTCGACACTGCTGTCGAGCGCGCTGCCGATCGCCTCCGAGCCGCCGGAGACGGTCTCGTTGATCCGGTGCAAGCTTTCCATCAACTTGGTGTCGAGCTGGCTCGCCCGTTTGTCGAAGGCGCTTGCGAACTCGTGGAAGCGCTCGTCGAAAGCGGTCGCCAGCTGGCCGACCGTCGTCTGCAGCTTCTCCTCGAAGAAGCCGCCTCTGAGGTCGAGGTCCATGATCGCGTCGTCCGCGCTCGACTTAAGGCTCTGGCGGAAGCTCGCGCCTTTCTCGTCGAGAGCGGCATTGAGGGTCGCGAGCATATCGTCGAGGCCGCCGGTGATTGCCTGCTGCCCCACGCTCAGGCTCTCGTTGAGGTCACGCGTACGGGCGATCAGCGTCTCGTTGAGCTGACGTGCGCGCTCGTTGAGCGCGGCATTCAGCTTCTCGGTATTTGCATCGAGGGTCGAGGCGCGGGTTTCGAACTGGTTGAGCAATTGCTCGCCGCGTTTGGTCAGGTTTTCGCTGAGCGAGTCGAGGCGCGCGTCGAATTCATTGCTGAGCGCCACGCCGGCGGTCGTCAGGCCGGAAAGCAGCGCATCGGTGCGGGTCGACAGCATCGTGCCCAGCGTTTCCAGCGCATGGTCCGATTTCTCGGAAAGCGCAGCCGCGCGCGTGTCGATCAGCGACGCGAAGGCCTCACCGGACACGGCGATGCGCGAGGCGATGTCTTCGCTCGCGAGTTCCAGATCGTCCTTCAGCTTGCTGTGCGCCCCGGCGATCGTCGAACGGATATGCTCAGAGTGGCCGATGATCGCTTCGCGCTCGAGCCCGAGTTCCTGCAGCAGCGTGCGGACTCGCAGTTCGTTTTCGCTGTAACTGCGTTCGAGCGCACTGACTTCGGAATGGACGAGCGCTTCAAGCTCGGTTGCGCGAGCGATGGTCCGTTCGATGCCCTCGTTCATTGCTGAGACTTCGCGCCGTACCGCCTGGCCGACGGTCATCACCCGGTCCGCGGCCGCCGTTTCCGGCTCCGCCAGACGCAGTGCGACCTCGGCCATCGAACGCGCCGCATTGCGCAGTTCCTGCGCCCTCGCGATCATGATGGCGAAGGAGAAGAAGAGCATGATCGGCAGGGCGATGCCGACCAGTATGCCGATGGCGCCCGGTATGGCCGCCAAATCGCCGAGCGAACGGATCTGCCAGATCTCGGGTGCGTAGAGCAGGTGGGCGACAGCTACACCGGCGGCCGCCCAGGCGAGCGACACAAGCGCGGCGACGCGGATCGCCGCCCGGCTGGAGCGTACTTCGAGGGAGCGGAGCATCGCTGCCGGGGACCTGCGCATATCGTCGTTGGCGGGTGCTAGCGGCGGCTGCTTCGGCGCGGTCTCTGGAGCGAGGCTGCGTGGAGCTTCGCCCCCACGCGACTTCACGGCTTCCTGCGGTGCTCTTGCAGCGCGCGCCTGATCGGGCGCCGTAGCCTGCTTCGCGGGTTCGGACACTTGCTCCTCCGGCTCATCCAGGGAAGTCTTGTCGTTCAAGGCCGACTTCAGGTCGTCAAAGTCGATCTTCAGGGCCGCTTCCAGCGCCTGAAACGCTTTCTCGTCGATCGACTCGTTGCTCTTCTTCGTCGCCATAGGGATACGCCTCACTACTATTGCCCGCTGATGGCCGTCTTCCTGACGCCATTAAGGTGCGCCGTGACATCCTCGACAGGGCGGTGACAGGAAGGCATACGCATTCCATCTGCGCAATACCCTGACCGATCACCCATTCATCGCCTCGATGGATCTGCCGCGCCTGCACCTTGCGATGCCGCGCGCCGCTTATCCACCAGAACAGTTGCCAATTTCATATGCAGGCCCGCTCCTAATCGTATCGTAGTGACACATTAGCCGGGTTCTTACAATTAAGAGCGGTCCGCATTCACTAAAATCCTAATCACTTGTTAACCAAATAGCCGTCTCCTGATCGGAAAAGCCCAGGAAATCAGGCGGTTTAACGGCCATTAACCATTTCCCCAAATTTCTGTCTCATTGTGCCGCCTTTTTAAGCCGATGGCAGTGCCACCCACCGACGATAACTGTTTGAAAACGGTGCGGTCACTCGCTGCGACACTGATAAGGAAACGAGCCCATGGCGGCACTGCCGATAGCCTTCCAAGCACCTAACAATCCCGCAAGTTCTTCCTCTTCGGCCGGAAATCCCATTGATCTTGCCCGTCTCGCCCAACAGACGATGGGAGACGCGAGCCTCGAAACCGAGGTGTTGCAGCTCTTCGCGCGGCAGGCACGCCAGGCTATGTGCGAGATGGCGGACGGCGACCCGGACCGTTGCAGGCAAGTCGCCCATCGGCTGAAGGGGGCGGCTCTTGCAGTCGGCGCGGACAATGTCGCAAATGCCGCCGCCGCGATCGAAGAGCAACCGACGGATGCGATGCTGCGGAGCGGACTTGCCGCCGCCGTTCTCGATGCCGAGCTTTTCATCCTAAGACTCTGCCGTTGATTTCAGCCTCGGCCGTAGGTCCGCTACGCCTTGCCGCCGCGCCACCGCCGGCTGCGGCGAAGCCCGGCTCGTGTTGACTGGCCGGCCGATTTGTTGGAAGAACGTGCCTGACTTCAAATGCCGCGGCGACGCCTGCCTCGACAAACCCCTGCGCTAGGCGGCCGATCCCAATCAATTCGTTCCGGAAAGAGAAATGACAAAACTAACGATCGTAGCCTTTGACGGCACGCGCCACGAACTCGATGTCGAGAACGGCTCCACGGTCATGGAGAATGCGGTTCGCAATTCGGTTCCGGGGATCGAAGCGGAATGCGGCGGCGCCTGTGCCTGTGCCACCTGTCATGTCTATGTCGACGAGGACTGGGCGGCGAAAGTCGGCGCTCCGGAGGCGATGGAAGAGGACATGCTGGATTTCGCCTACGACGTAAGGCCGACATCGCGGCTTTCCTGTCAGATCAAGATGTCTGAGGCCCTGGACGGCTTGGTCGTTCACGTTCCCGAACGCCAAGCCTGATCGGCGCTCGGCACTTTAATATTTAGAAAAAAAATGCCTCGCCGGTCGGTCGACTAGCGAGGCAAGGAGGGCGCATCGCAAACAGATGAGGGAGGGAGCATCTGTTGCACCAAGACACGCCAGGAGAACCTGTGCTGCTTCATTGCCTGGATCTTGCTTCAAAACCCGAAAACAACGGAGCCAAACTCAAGCAGCCCGCCAGCAAAGCACGTAGTCTTACTGTCGATCCGCAATTCAACGTTACCCACATCGAGCAGTAGAACTTCAGTTCTTCCGCTCGTTTCATGATATTAATATAGCTGAGTCGGGCGTCGCTCGCTATCGTTAGATTCCGCCAATAAAATACTGTGGGTTTTTGCGCTTTTCTTCGATGGGCGAAACTATAATCACCCATTTCTTGGGGGTATGGCGCTTTCGGCGAAGGTGGCTCGCTAACGGCCGGCTTTCGTTAGGCTTTCCAGCCGGTGCTGCAGCAATCGAATCATGCGCCGATCGAAGTTCGCTGCCTCGGTACGGTCGAAGCGTGCCTGATCCTTATCGTGGCTCTCGACCTCTTCCGCGCTCACCTCGGCCACGCGAGCCTGCATCCGCTCGCAATTGTTTTCCGGTTTCAACGCGAGTAGCGCCTTTTCCATCTGGCGCGCGTGAATGCGGGCAATCTCCGCATGGCGCTCCTCATGGCGCTTGATGTCGCTGGCGAGCGTATCCCAGACCAAGGCAAGGTCGCGTCCGGCCTGTTTGCGGTACTTCCAACGCGGCAGGATAATGCGTGTGCTGAGCGTGACGCGCGCCGTGCCGACCGCGCAACGCCCTTCGCGACCGACATAGGTTACGGTGCCGCCGAACTTGATGCGCGTCGCGCCCGGATGGCGTGTGCCGGTGCTCCTCATCAAGGGGCCGGACACCGAGAGCGCCTTGTCGAGCTCTTCTGCCGTGCGTCCGCCGATCGAAAAGTAGGAGACGCTCTTGCTGATGAGCGTTTCGCCCGAGGCGCCACCAAGCGGAAGGCCAACGAGCAATGCGATCAGGGCGGCTCTTAACGGGGCGTGTATTCCGGGCATCGCTGCGTATTCTCGTCGGTTGAACTTCATAGAAGCTTGGGGCATAGCCAATGCCAGCGCAACACAAATCGGCTAGGACTCCCGTCCGAAAATTGGTGTATCGCACGAGGAAAAGGCGATAACGCTTTGCGTCAAAACGAAATTGCCTGCAGCATGCGCCGTCGATGAAACTCTATGCCGTTGGAGCCGCGGATCGAAAGACCATGACATATACTCCATTTCAGCCCTTCCGTTGGCGATTGGCTCATGGACGCAGTCTCGAACTGGGTCCGCGTGGCGTTTTGATGGCAATCATCAATGTCACGCCGGATTCATTCTCCGATGGAGGGCGCTTTACCGACGCCGATGCCGCCGTGGCAGCCGCTTTGCGTGCCGTCGAGGAGGGAGCGGAAATTCTCGATATAGGCGGCGAGTCCACCCGCCCGGACGCTAAACCGGTAAGCGCCGAGGAGGAGCGAGCCCGTGTCATGCCCGTCATCGCCGCTCTTGCCGGTGAAACCGAGGCGATCATCTCCATCGATACCTATCGTGCCGACACCGCGCGCCTTGCCGTGGAGGCCGGGGCGCATACCGTCAATGATGTGCACGGCCTGCAGCGCGAACCGGCAATTGCCTCCGTCGCGGCCGAGACGGGGGCGGGCCTCTGCATTATGCATACGGGGCGAGGCCGCGAGAAACTCGGCGATGTCATAGAGGATCAATTCCATTTTCTCGACCGGTCGCTCGAGATCGCCGCCAAGGCCGGCGTTCGGCGGGAGCAGATCGTTCTCGATCCGGGCTTCGGCTTCGCCAAGGATACGGATGAAAACCTGGAACTGATCGGGCGCTTCGAGGAACTGCATCGATTCGCCCTGCCGCTCCTCGTCGGAACGTCGCGCAAGCGCTTCGTCGGTGCGGTGACGGGGAGGGAAGCGCAGGCCCGAGACGTCGGCACCGCGGCGACGACCGCGCTTCTCAGGGCTCAGGGCGCTGCGATTTTTCGGGTACATGATGTCGCAATCAACAGGGATGCGCTGGCGATGGCCGATGCTATGCTGACTGCAAAGAACAGCCGACGGGACATGAAGCCATGACTGCGACCTACACGATCACCCTCAAGAACTGCGCGTTCTTTGCCCGCCACGGCGTGCTCGACGAGGAAGAGTTCCTCGGGCAGCGGTTCTTCGTGGATGCGGAGCTCGAGGTGGAGCAGGGCACCGCGCTGGTCGAGGATTGCATCGACGATACCGTGCATTACGGTATCGCTTTCGCCGAGATTGAGAGGATCGTTACCGGACGCCGGCGATATCTGATCGAGGCACTGGCGCTTGAGGTTGCCAAGACGCTTTGCGCGCGCTTCCGTCAGATCCGTCGGGCGAAGGTCTCGATACGCAAACCGAACGCACCCGTTCCCGGGGTGTTGGATTACGTGGAAGTCACGGTCGAGCATGTTGCCGAATAAGAGCTGGCGCAGCGCGACACTCGGCCTCGGCGGCAATCTCGGCGAACCGCGCCGAGCTATGGCGGAAGCCTTGCGAGCACTAGATGCGCGGCCGGACTGCCGGGTTAGGGCGGTTTCGCGGCTTTATCGGACGCCGCCATGGGGCAAGACGGATCAGGACTGGTTCTTCAATGCCTGCGCGAAAGTCGAGACGACACTCGGCCCCGAGACACTTCTTGAAACCTGTCTCGAGATCGAGCGCGCTATGAAGCGCGTGCGAAAGGAGCGCTGGGGGCCGCGCACCATCGACATTGATCTCCTGACCTTCGATGACCTGAGTATTGTCAGCGACGCGCTGCATCTGCCGCATCCGCGCATGACGGAGCGCGGTTTTGTGCTGATGCCTCTTGCGGATTTTGCCGCAGACCTTTCCGTTAGGGGGCGGACGATCAGGGAGTGGCTGAACGAGGCGGATGTCACCGGGATCGATGTTGCCGATGAGAACCTTGACTGGTGGCGCGCGCAGGGTTGAGCGGCAATTACCCTTCCGAACGCCGCAAAAGCCCGGCATTCAATCGGGCTTGCGATTTCTCTGTAAAGCGCGGCTACTTGATCGAGCCCACCGCGATCGTATCCATCTGCCGGTTGAGGCTGACGCCGATGACAGGGACCATCGTCTCCTCGACCTTCACCGAGATGGTGATGTTCATGGTTTCCTCGTCCTGGAGGCGAGCGATCATCGCACCGTTGAGCTGTTTGCGGTTGATGCCGACCACGACCTTGTCCTTGGCAACATTGCCGGACACGACGTCGAGGCCCTTGCCGTCGGCGCCGTCGAGGAACTTTCCGGTATAGCTGTTGCCTTTCTGCGTGATCGTCGCCGACATCGGCTGTTTGAAGACGCCGACGCGGCAGAAGCCGTCAAGCTTCAATCCGGCTTGTGCGCCGGACATGGGTTCGCCGGTGAGGTCGCAGGTGAATTTCGTGCCCTTGTACTTGCCCGCCACGATCTCGCCTGGACCCTTCCACTGGCCGGCGACCTTGTCGAAGAACGCCTTGTCGCGGGCGCCGGAGAGTGCCGGCGTTGCGGCGCCGAGGGCAGCGACAAGCGCGATAGCGGCAACGCCGCGAGCAATCAAAGAAAGGCGCGAGAACATGAACGATCCTTGATGGGTCAACGTGCAAATCTGGTAATCACATTTGCGCGAAAATGGTTAATGGATGGTTTCATCGCCGCTCATATATTACCGCTTCACGGCTTCGGCCGCTCGCCAGAAATTGAGGCGGCCCGCCATCATGGTGCTCAGCCGTCCAGCGAGCTTTCAGCTCTCGCTGCTCCCGGCGTCAGATCGGCAAGAAAATCACCGATACCGGGGCGCTTCAGTGCCCGGAACGGCATGGGGCGGCAGAGATCCATCGCCGCAATCCCGATGCGCGCCGTCATCAAGCCGTTGATCACGCCCTCGCCAAGGCGGGCCGAGAGCTTCGATGCGAGACCGTGGCCGAGGACCTGCTGAATGAGGCTGTCCCCGACGGCGATGGAGCCGGTTACGGCCAGATGAGCGATGACGTCACGCATCAGGCGCAAGAGGCCGAGCGTGCCGGGGCGCCCGCCGTAAAGCTCGGCCATCGCGCGGATCATGCGCGCGGATTCGTAGAGCACATAGCCGAGGTCGACGAGTGCGCGCGGGCTGACGGCGGTGACGATCGACACGCGCTTCGACGCGGCGAGGATGATTCGGCGCGCTTCGCGGTCGAGCGGCGCCAGCAACTCGCGTTCGGTTAGTTCGAGGAGGTGCGGATCGTCGATGATCTCGCCTTCGGTCTGCGCAAGCCGCGCCCGACCGTTGGCGGTACGTGGGTTTGCGGCCAGCAAGTGGACGAGCCTTGACGTAGCGGCACGCGCGGCCTTGGTCTTTCCGGGTCCGGCTGCTTCCAAGATGTCCGCTTTCAGCGCCTGGATCGCCGTCAGTTGCATCATGCCGGTGAGCTCGCGGGCAATGACAATCAGGAAGGCAACCGCGCCGATTGCCACGACCGCGACGGCGGCGTAGCCGAGCCAGTCGGCGCGGGAAAATAGATCGCGCACGAGGCGGTCGATCCAGAGGCCGATCGCCAGCGACAAGAGGATACCGAAAGCGCCCGCGGCCACCTTGCCGAAGGAGAGGCGCCGCCGGCGGGGCTGAGCTTCCGGCAAGTCGAGCGCTTCGATCGCCGCAGTCGTCTCGATGAACGGGTCCTCCGCATCTGGCGTCATGGCAACCTTGTCGCTGATGCTTGCCGGTGCGCGCCGCGGTTGTTGTTCAGCACGCGGGGTGCGTTCTTCCGGCGTAACCGGAAAGGCGGCGGGCTTGCGGCGGCGATCCTTGAAATCGTCATTCATGCCAGGCGATCTCCGAGCAGGAACTGCATGGCCCGGTCGAGCCGGATATGCGGTACAGAGAGTTTCAACCCGCCGCGCGTCTCCTCCAGATGCGGCGGCCGGAAGCGAACGAAGTTCAGCTCCGGGATTGACGGCTCCGCCGCGGTGGCGACGCGGGGGCGGGGAGCGGTCTCCGCAACCTCAAACAGAATATCGGGATTTTCCGGTAAGTCCCCGGGAAATATGGCGGTTTTCTTTTCGCCATCGAAGATCTCGCCGTTGATCTTCTCGCCGGCTATAGGCGTTCCGACGATGACTGGCAGGCTGTGCCCATCATGGTTTACCGTCGCCTCCCGCGTCGCCCTGACCGACGCCAGCGCCATGACTTCGAGGCCGGCTCCGCTCATTCCGATGCGTTCGGCTGCACGGCTGACCAGGCGAGCGGCGATCCGCTCGAGGCGGTCATGGCTCTCATGATGCAGGTGATCTGCTTTCGTCGCGGCAATCAGCACCCGGTCGATCCGCCGCGTAAGGAGAGAGGAAATCCAGGAATTGACGCCGGGACGAAAGCAGGCAAGCACGTCGGCGAGCGCCTGCTCCAGATCCCTAAGCGCCTCCGGCCCGCGATTGATCGCCTGCAACGCATCGACCAGCACGATCTGGCGGTCGAGGCGGGCGAAATGCTCGCGGAAGAACGGCTTCACTACATGCGTCTTGTAAGCTTCGTATCGCCGCTCCATCATCGCCCAAAGCGAGCCTTTGGGCGCCCGTCCGGCCGGCAGGTCGGGCAGCGGCGAGAAAGTGAGCGCCGGTGAACCTTCGAGATCGCCTGGCATTAGAAAGCGGCCGGGCGGCAGAGTCGAGAGCGAGCGGTCGTCTTCCTTGCAGGCCTTGAGATAGGCAGTGAAGCTTTCGGCGAGCCGACGCGCGGCACCTTCGTCCTCGGCCGTTTCGGCGCCGATGGAGGCGGCAAGGTCCAGCCACTCGCGCGATAGGGCTGCACGCGTGCCTTCGTGCGCTCGCCGCACCGTCGCTTCGCTGAATTGCCGGAAGTCCTGGGCGAGCAGCGGCAGGTCGAGCAGCCACTCGCCGGGATAGTCGACGATGTCGATTGACAGCCGTCCAGGAGAGAACAGTCGATTCCAGCCGCTCGCGCTTTCGTAGTCGAGCGTGATGCGCAATTGCGAAATGGCGCGCGTCGAATCCGGCCATGCCCGGTCACGGACGAGAGCGGCGATGTGATCCTCGTATTGGAAGCGCGGCACGGCGTCGTCGGGCTGCGGTTCCAGCCGGATTTTCGAAACGCGGCCGGAGCGGATAGGCTCGAACAGCGGCAGCCGCCCGCCGTTCAACAAGTTGTGCACCAGCGAGGAGATGAACACGGTCTTGCCGGCGCGCGAAAGACCGGTGACGCCGAGCCTGACGGTGGGATGGACGAGCCCGGCCGCTCGGTCTGCAAGATTGTCCAGCGCGATCAACGTGTCGTCCTTGAGGCTGGTCAGCATGGGCGCCAAGTTCTCTCGTCCCTCCGGGAATCGTTCAGCGATACAGCGTTATGGCCGATATCCCCGCCGGGTTACAGGCATCGACGTTGCTCGGGGGCGATATAGGAAATGTTTCCGTCGGTACAACGATTCGAGGGAACTTGGATGGCTCCTCGGGCCGGATTCTAACCGGACGAAATACCGGGTCATTGCCCTTCGGCGTCCTCTAGGGTCGGCACCAGCAATTGCGCAAGTGCGGCGGACCAGACGGAGCCGACCGTCGGGCGGGCCGAAAAGTTGATGATCGCCAATCCGGCCGGCGGATAACCATCGCCGAATGCCGTTGTAGCCGTTGTCTCATCGAGAATTTGCCAGAACAGTTCCTCGATCATCGGATTGTGCCCGACGATCATCAGCGAGGACCGGTCCGCATACGCCTCGACAAGCTCGGTGTAGACGCTCGTGGGGCCTGTATAGAGCGGGTCGAGATAGCGGATGTCGATGTCCTCGCCGAGGGTGCGATAGAGCGGTTCTGCCGTCTGGCGGCATCGTGTTGCGGTGGAACACAGGATCAGGTCCGGTCGCAGCCCGTGATCGGCAATGGCCTGCGCGGTAAACTCCGCTTCCGCATAACCGATGCCGTCGATCGTGCGGTCAAAGTCCCGTTGGCCCGGCAAGGCCCAGCCCGAACGGGCATGACGAAGGAGAAAGAGGCGGAAGGCTGGGACGACGCTATCTTGCATGTACCTATCCGGTGTTGAGACTCCCGGGACTGGAGGCATCTGGCTGCAGCACAAACGTCCCCGTCGGATCGGTCCCTTGTCCCGCCGGTCGACGCAAAGATCAAGCCATGTCCCGCGTTTTGGCGCTATTGAACTGACGCTCGGCGCACACCAAATGTCGCAATCCGGACGCGATCGAATTCGCGCACCGGCTGAATGACGGCTCCTGCCGGCAGTTGCGGCGGTAACTCGCCGACCAGGACTTGTGTGTAATTTTGATGAAATATTAGCCGGTTAGCCTGAAATCCGCGCAGTGCTAAATTGCCGCGTAAGCACCGTCTACAAGGCTTGAATCAGAGCTTCCATAGGTCTATACACCGCCGCAATGAGATGTTCTTCAGGAGAATCGCGTTGAGTGAGAAGATCGATCTTAGTACCTATGTCCTCTCCGAGGACGAGGAATTCATGAATGCAAACCATCGGGCATATTTTCGTGCGAAGTTGAATGCCTGGAAAAACGATATCCTTCGCGAAGCCCGCGAGACACTGGATCACTTGGCAGAGGAGAGCGCCAATCATCCTGATCTTGCGGACCGCGCTTCCTCCGAAACAGACCGGGCAATCGAGTTGCGCGCTCGGGATCGCCAGCGCAAGCTGATCGCCAAGATCGATGCCGCACTGCAGCGCCTCGACGAAGGCACCTACGGGTACTGCGAGGAAACCGGGGAACCGATCGGCCTCAAGCGCCTGGACGCCCGGCCAATCGCGACCCTTTCGATCGAGGCTCAGGAACGCCACGAGCGGCGCGAGAAGGTTTACCGCGACGAGTAAGTCGCGGAAGATTGCCTGACCTACAGCAAACGGCGCGGTTCAACCGCGCCGTTTTCTTTTGTTTTGCCGTATAGATCGTAGCCGCTCGTGCGGGGACGAGACCGCCGCACTCTCCCTTCACGGTTTGCGGCCCGCGGAGATGTCAGCCAACATCCGGTTCATCTCCTCCTCGATCGTCGGTTCCTTGCGGAGGTCTTCCGGTGTGGCACCGAGCATAGGCTCCTGGCGACCGCCCTGCGCTGGACGATTTTCCGGCCGCATCGGGGCTGTCGGTGTCAGGCGTTGGAGATCTCCGCTGATTTCCGCATCGAGCATGCGCTCGAATTCGGCAGCATCCGGTGTGGCCGGCCGCGTCGGCCCAGGCTGCGCCAGTACCGGCTTGAAGGGCTCAGCGGGGTTAGGTGGCACTGAGCGGTCTCCGCTTGCAGGCTGGACCAACGGAAGCACTCGGTCGCGTGCGGCTGTAAGAACATGGCGCACCGGCTCGACGGCCGTGGCCACAGGCGGGACGTCAGACGGTAGCGGCGCCGGTCTGGAGACCGCTGGCTGTTGCGGCGGCGAGCTAGCCGTCTCGGACTGATCGGCCGCAACGCGCACCGGCGGTGCCGGCTCAGCGCGCACCGGAGCTTTTACAGGCTCGACGGGCCGTGTCATTTGCCGAACCGGTTCGACGGCTGCAAGCTCGGCGGGGGCGGTAGAGGAAACGGGCTGGGGCTTTGCCTCCGGTCGGGCTGCCGCGGTGGGAGTATCGGCAAGCCGTTGTTCCGCCGCGACGCGGACGCCGGCCGATGCCGCGGCTGCCTGCTCCGAAACAATGCGGCTCTCGATGACGACGTCGGTCGGGCCGCCGATCATGATCAAGTGTTCGACATCGTCGCGGCGCACGAGCACGAGCCGTCGGCGTGTGTCCACTGCTGCAGCATCGAGCACGGCAAGGCGCGGCTGCCTGTTCTTGCCGCCACGGACGAAGGGAGAGGATGGCCTGTTCCGCATGATCCAGAGCACCGCCACAAGGCACAAGAGACCAATGGCCACTGCTCCGGCGGCGATGATGAACCGGCTACCGTTGTCCCCCAGGATCGTTTCCATCATAGGCTGAACTCCTTACTGCCGCCCGGATGGCAGCATTTGACGGCTTTTTTCGGGCCGGAACAAGCTTCCGCCCGACATTCCCTGTGAATTGACCGCGGCGCTTCCGCCGAGACGCTTTTTGCTGTTATCTCTGATTGTTAAAGATGATTCCAGTTCGATGGGCGGGAGCGCGGGGAAGGCGGCTACCGATTTCGCGGCGACGTCATCGGATGCCGGTCACTGCATAGTTTCCTTAAACCGGAACCGTTTTAGGGATAACTTATGCAGCAATTCAAAGTATTAGAGCGGCCCTTGTGCGTCTGCAGGGATGCGCGGCGTTGCAAGCGTGCGGGATCGTGCCGGTAGGGCGCCGACCCGGCAGCAGGTGAGGACCCCGATGACGAAATTGCGGCAGTCAGGTGACTACCAGATGCCGGTCGTTGACCGGGGCGTGCGGCCGGGCACGATCCTCAGGATCATCCTGCTGGCGATCGTTCTCACCGCTTCGGCCGCCGCTTTCGTCGTCTTCAAGAATCAGCTCGAGAACGAAATCGTCCTCGGCATTCTCGGCGTGCTGGCCATGGTCGGCATATTCTTCCTCGTTTCGTCGGTCATCGGTTTCATCGAGGTGATGCCGCAGTCACGGCCTGACGAACTGGCCCGTGCCTTCCTCGACGCGCATGAAGACGGGACGATCGTCACCGACCGCAAGGGCCGCATCATCTATGCGAACGCCGCTTACGGCGCTCTGACGGGCGCGAAGAGCGCAGCCGGCATACAATCTCTCGAAACCATCCTGTCGCGGAACCGCGAAGCGACGGAGGCGATCTATCGCCTGACCAACGGGCTGCACGAGGGCAAGCAGGGACACGAGGAATTCCGGCTGCTGAAACCGCTCGCCAACGGCAAGGGAGCCGGTGCGGGCGCCCATTGGTTTCGTCTGAAGGCGCGCGTGCTGCCGCTCGAGGATGCAGACAGCAATCCGCTCTATCTCTGGCAGATCGCCGACATCACCGCGGAGCGCGACGATCAGGAGCGCTTCTTCAAGGAGCTGCAGAACGCGATCGACTATCTCGACCATGCACCGGCGGGCTTTTTCTCCGCGGGGCGCAAGGGCGAGATCTTCTATATCAACGCGACACTTGCCGATTGGCTGGGCATCGATCTCACCAAGTTCCAGCCGGGATCGATCAGCATCGCGGACCTCGTCGCGGGCGAGGGCTTGGCGCTCGTGCAATCGGTGCAGGCCGAACCGGGCCTAAAGAAGACAAAAGTTCTGGACCTTGATCTGCGCAAGATGAACGGCCAGAGCCTCCCGGTCAGGCTGATCCATCGCGTTTCCTCGACGCGCGACGGCGCGCCGGGAGAAAGCAGGACGATCGTGATGTCGCGCGAAGGCGACGACGGCGACCAGTCGGCTTCGAATGCGGCCATGCGCTTCACCCGCTTCTTCAACAACACGCCTATGGCGATCGCCTCGGTGGACGGAAACGGGCGGATTCTCAGGACCAACGCACCCTTCCTGAAGCTTTTCGCCGGCCTCGTTTCGCAGGACGATGTCGAGCGCGGTGCCCTGATCGAGGCCGTAGTGCACCCGTCTGAGAAGGGCCGGCTGCAGGAGGCGTTGGCCGCGGCCAAGGACCGGCAGAGCGATATCGCCCCGATCGACGCGCTGCATCCGACGGATGAGGGGCGTCACTTCCGCTTCTACGTGAACGCCGTGATCGACCAGAGCGACCAAGCTCCCGAGGAAGCGGCGATCATCTATGCGCTGGAAATCACCGAGCAGAAGGCGCTCGAAAACCAGATGGCGCAAACACAGAAGATGAACGCGGTCGGAACCCTTGCCGGCGGCATCGCGCATGATTTCAACAATGTGCTGACGGCGATCTTGCTTTCCGCCGATCATCTCCTGCTGTCGGCCCGGCCGGCGGACGCGACGTTCGCGGATCTGATGGAGATCAAGCGCAACGCCAACCGCGCAGCCGTTCTCGTGCGGCAATTGCTCGCCTTTTCGCGCAAGCAGACCATGCGGCCGACCGTGCTCAACCTCACCGACGTCATTGGCGACCTCAGGATGCTCGTCGACCGCATGACCGGCACGAACGTCAAAGTCGAAGTGGACTACGGTCGCGATCTCTGGCCGGTGAAGACGGATCTCGGCCAGTTCGAGCAGGTTCTTTTAAACCTCGCCGTCAATGCTCGCGATGCCATGCCAGGCGGCGGAACCATCACGCTCCGGACGCGGAATCTGCCGGCAAGCGAAGTGCCGGCAATCGGACGGCGCGAGCTGCCGGAGGACGACTATGTCATGGTCGAGGTGGCGGACGAGGGTACCGGGATTCCGCCGGAGATCATGGACAAGATCTTCGAGCCCTTCTTCACGACGAAGGAGGTCGGCAAGGGCACCGGGCTCGGCCTTTCGATGGTCTACGGAATCGTCAAGCAGTCCGGCGGTTACATCTATCCGGAGTCCGAAGTCGGCAAAGGCACGACCTTCCGCATCCTGCTTCCGCGGTATGTCGAAGCGGCCGAGACACGTGAGGAAGCGGCACACAACGAAACCTCCGCCGCCGCGATCCCGCCGGCGCCAAGCGAGCCACCGGCGGCGGCAGCGCCTCGGCCGGAGCCGGCCGATCTCACCGGCGACTCCGCGGTGGTCCTCCTGGTCGAGGACGAGGAGGCGGTTCGCCGCGGCGGCAAGCGAATGCTGGAGACGCGTGGCTATACGGTCTACGAGGCGGGGTCGGGCGTCGAAGCGCTCGAGATCATGGACGAGCTCGACGGCGCCGTCGATATCGTCGTCTCGGACGTCGTGATGCCGGAAATGGACGGTCCGACGCTGCTCCGCGAATTGCGCAAAAAATATCCGGATCTGAAATTCATCTTCGTGTCCGGTTATGCGGAAGACGCGTTTGCTCGCAACCTGCCCGCCGATGCCAAGTTCGGCTTCCTGCCGAAGCCGTTCTCGCTGAAGCAACTGGCCGTCGCGGTCCGCGAGATGCTCGATTCCTAACGAGCTTCTGCTTTTGCAGTGGAATGCTTGCTGTCACAGAAGTGGGTGGCAAAAAGTTGAAGTTATGCGCTGGCTCTTCGACCGAAATTCCTCTTAGGGGCGTCGCAAAGCTTAGGATTTATGCGAATTGCCAAGAGGCCTGAGGGTTTGTGGCTCTCCAATCTCTATTGCGTGTCTGTCTGGATCATAAAAACGGAATACGCGCTGTCCCCATGCTTGCCGCTCAATAGGATGGATCAGCTCCACGTGTGGCGCAATGTTTTCGAACGCCGCGTCAAGATCTTCATGCTCAAAATACAACAGCAAATTTCTTCGCCCATAGGGTTCTTTCCTGATAAATGCTTTCCGCCAAATTGTTTGTTCAAGTGAAGTTCCTTCGTGAAGCGCAAAGCCAGTCTCGAAAAGAGCGAAGTTTCCGAAATCCTCTAATATTTTCAGCCCAAGTCTCTTCTCGTAAAATTCCTTAGAGTGATTGATGTCGTGGACGAACTGGATAGGATTGATAAAACGCATCGAATTCCTCCCGTGAAGTTCAAAGCCGTTGTCGCGAACGGCCGACGAGGCGACCGTTTTTGCCGCTTACGAAGTCACGAAAATGGATATTCTGCAATGAGAATGCTTCACGAGGGCGTTTTCGGCAAGGAAACCGCTCACAACGTCCGTGTTGCAAGCGATTCAACATCCCTTAATTCCACAGCTCGGTTACAGTTAGTGCTGGTCTACGTGCCGAGACCACCTTTGCATCGCAGCGTTATTTCGCCGCGAGCGCTACTGCGATTTCGGCTGCGAGGCGCGCATTGTTCTCGACAAGGGCGATATTGGTTTCAAGGCTGCGGCCCTCTGTCATGTGGTAGAGGTTGTCGAGCAGATAGGGCGTGACCGCTTTGCCGGAAATGCCGTCGCTTGCGGCATTGTCGAGCGCCCGGGTAATGTAGATTTCCATTTCCTCGCGCGGGATTTCGCTTTCCTCTGGAACCGGGTTGGCGACGAGCATGCCGCCGTCGATGCCGAGGAGATCGCGCATCCGCTGGAAATTGGCGATCGCCGCCGGGCTGTTCAGCATCAGCGGGCTCTTGATGCCGGAATCGCGCGACCAGAAGGCAGGGAAGATTTCGCTGTCATAGGTCACGACCGGCACGCCGCGGGTTTCGAGCACTTCGAGCGTTTTCGGAATGTCCAGAATGGCCTTGGCGCCAGCGCAGACGACGATGACGCCGGTGCGGGCGAGTTCATCGAGATCGGCCGAGATGTCGAAGCTCTCTTCCGCCCCGCGATGGACGCCGCCGATGCCGCCGGTCGCGAAAACGTCGATGCCGGCGCGGGCGGCGGCGATCATCGTCGCGGCGACGGTCGTGGCGCCCGTGCGGCGCTCGGCGATCGCGTAGGCGAGATCGGCGCGCGAAAGCTTCATCGCGCCTTGCGTCTTCGCCAGCGCCTCTAGTTTCGCCTCATCGAGGCCGATATGCAGAACACCGTGAATGACCGCAATGGTCGCGGGGACCGCGCCCTGCTCGCGAATGATCGTCTCGACGCTGCGGGCCATGTTGAGATTGCCGGGGTAGGGCATTCCGTGGGTGATGATCGTCGATTCAAGCGCAACGATCGGCGCACCGCGCGCCTTGGCGGCCGCGACTTCATCGGAATATTCCATCGGCAGCGATGGCGAGGCGGGTTTGGTCATGATCTTTTTCCTTGGGTGACGATGATTTTTGCTTCGATTCGATCAAGGCCGTCGTGATTGCTTCTGAAAAGACGGGAGCGGGCAAAGACGGAAACCCTGCTGCTTCTCGCCCCGCCTTGCTTTCGGCTGCCAATCTCATGACAGCATTTCCGGTGCCGGCACAAGGGCGAGTGCCTGTTCGATGGCCTCCGCCGACATTTCTTCCGACGCGGCGAAAGGCGAACGGAGCGTTACGATGGCCGCAGCAATGCCGTGCCGCAGGCATCCGGCAAGATCGAAGCCAGCAAGCCGAGCGGCGAGGAAGCCTGAAGCCAGCGCGTCCCCGGCGCCGGTGACGTCGGCAAGTGAGGGAAGGGCGGGTGGTACGGCGACGCAGGCGCCGTGGCGATCGAAGGCGACCGCAGCCCGCCCGCCGCGGGTGACGACGCCGCCGCGAAGCCCCTTGGCATGCACCAGCGACGGCCATTCCTCGACCGCGGCAACCTCGGCTCCGGTGATTGCCTTTGCCTCCGCCTCGTTCATGAACAGGTAATCGAGGCCCGCGAGGCACTCGCCGTATCGGATCACCTTTGCCGGAGAAACGGCGATACCGGCGATGAGCCGGCTGTCTCCGGAAGCCGCGCCCACAAGCGCTGTCAATGTCTCCTGCGGCAGGTTCGCGTCCATCAGCACGAGATCGCTCACTGCCAAGAGCTCCCGCGTCGCGCGCTGCTGCAGGCGGCGCGGCGTGAACAGCGTGTAGAGATCCATGTCCGCGAGTGCGATGACGAGATTGCCGTCGTTTTCAAGGATCGCCGTATAGCTCGGCGTCTTGCGGTCGAGAAAGATGAAGGGGCGATCGATCAGGCCGGCGGCGGCCGCGGCCGCAGCCACCATGTCGCCGGCAGCGTCGCCGCCCCGCGGGCCGATCATCCGCACGCGATGGCCAAGGCGGGCGAGGTTTCGCGCGGCATTGAAGCCGCCGCCCCCGGGTTCCTCGAACCACCTGCCGGGATTGCTCGCTCCCGGCGTCGTCGTGCCGCTGATCCGGCCGCGGCGATCGATATGAGCGCCGCCGAAAACGGCGATGTCCCGTGCTTTCATGTCCGCTCCAGTAGCCCCATTGCGAGGGGGCCAGAAGAATTTGTAGGCCGTTCTTCCGCCCGCATTCCGCTCTATTATTCCGGAATTGGGATCAGTCTTGGCCTACAGCGCCGCGCGTCCAACTGGACGCGTAAAGGTCGCTGTAGCACTTTGAATTGCTGCATGATTTTGTCCTTAAATCGATTCCGATTTAAGGAATCATGCAGTAGCCGATCCATCGCGATTCTCAAGGCGAATCGAGCGATGGACGAAAGTCCCGCGGCGTTCATGCGCCGCCTGTGGAAACGGCGTATAAGCGCCCGTGAACAGGAATCGAACAGACAAAGAATAATTTATATTATTCAAGTGGTTGACGCGCCATTGCCAAAACAGAACAAAACATGTACAAAAACTCCTGCGGCGGCTTCATTGCCTCGATAGCTCCAATAACCTAAAGGTGGACCCAATGGCACAAAACTCTTTGCGGCTTGTAGAGGACAAATCGGTGGATAAAGGCAAGGCACTTGAAGCGGCTCTTTCCCAGATCGAACGTTCGTTCGGCAAGGGATCGATTATGAGGCTCGGATCGAAGGACAGTGTGGTCGAGATCGAAACCGTCTCGACCGGCTCGCTCGGCCTCGATATCGCGCTTGGCATCGGCGGCCTGCCGAAAGGCCGCATCATCGAGATTTACGGTCCGGAAAGCTCAGGCAAGACGACACTGGCGCTTCAGACCGTTGCCGAGGCGCAGAAGAAGGGCGGTATTTGCGCTTTCGTCGACGCCGAGCATGCGCTCGATCCGGTCTATGCCCGCAAGCTGGGCGTCGATCTGGAGAACCTCCTGATCTCGCAGCCCGATACGGGCGAGCAGGCGCTGGAGATCACCGACACGCTGGTCCGCTCCGGTGCGATCGACGTGCTCGTCGTCGATTCCGTCGCGGCGCTTGTGCCGCGCGCCGAAATCGAAGGCGAGATGGGCGACAGCCTGCCGGGCATGCAGGCGCGCCTGATGAGCCAAGCGCTGCGCAAGCTGACGGCCTCGATCTCCAAGTCCAACTGCATGGTGATCTTCATCAACCAGATCCGCATGAAGATCGGCGTGATGTTTGGGTCGCCCGAGACGACGACCGGCGGCAATGCGCTGAAGTTCTACGCATCGGTCCGCCTCGATATCCGCCGTATCGGCTCTGTCAAGGAGCGTGAGGAGGTCGTCGGCAACCAGACCCGCGTCAAGGTCGTCAAGAACAAGATGGCGCCGCCCTTCAAGCAGGTGGAATTCGACATCATGTATGGCGAGGGTGTTTCCAAGACCGGCGAACTCATCGATCTCGGCGTCAAAGCGGGTGTGGTGGAGAAATCCGGCGCCTGGTTCTCCTATAACAGCCAGCGCCTCGGCCAGGGCCGGGAGAATGCAAAGCTCTTCCTGCGCGACAATCCGGATCTTGCCCGCGAGATCGAGATGACTCTCAGGCAGAATGCTGGCTTGATCGCCGATCGCTTCCTCGAAAATGGTGGACCGGAGAGCGACGGCGACGACGTCGCCGAGATGTAAGAAGCCGAACGACGGAATTTCATCAAGCCGGCTGTCGTTGCGGCAGCCGGCTTTGCTGCGTCTGGACAGCGTGATGCACGGAAGATAAAAGCCAGTGGTTCCGGCGGCTGCGCTCGTTGGAGGGGCGGCTATGAACATAGGCGCGGGTTGAAGAATGCGGCAGGCGGCCCAGTGAAGGCCGGTCGCCGCCGGGAATGGTGCACAGATAGGACGCAAGATGAGCGGCGTGAATGAAATCCGGTCGATGTTTCTCGACTATTTCCGCAAGAACGGCCACGAGATCGTGCCGTCGAGCCCCCTGGTGCCGCGCAACGACCCGACGTTGATGTTCACCAATGCCGGCATGGTGCAGTTCAAGAACGTCTTCACCGGCCTCGAGCAGCGTCCCTATTCGACCGCCGCAACCGCGCAGAAATGCGTGCGAGCCGGCGGCAAGCACAACGACCTCGACAATGTCGGCTACACCGCTCGGCACCATACCTTCTTCGAGATGCTCGGCAACTTCTCCTTCGGCGACTATTTCAAGGAGCGCGCGATCGAGCTTGCTTGGAACCTGATCACCAAGGAATACGGGCTCGACGCCAAGCGCCTGCTCGTGACCGTCTATCACACCGACGACGAGGCCTACGGCCTCTGGAAAAAGATCGCCGGCTTCAGCGACGACCGCATCATCCGCATTCCGACGAGCGATAACTTCTGGGCCATGGGCGATACCGGCCCCTGCGGCCCGTGCTCGGAAATCTTCTACGATCACGGCGAGCAGATCTGGGGCGGACCGCCCGGGTCGGCCGAGGAAGACGGCGACCGCTTCATCGAGATCTGGAACCTCGTCTTCATGCAATACGAGCAGGTCACGAAGGAAGAACGCATCGACCTGCCGCGTCCGTCGATCGATACCGGCATGGGGCTGGAGCGCGTTGCGGCCGTCCTGCAGGGCCAGCACGACAACTATGACATCGACCTTTTCCGCGCGCTGATCGCGGCCTCCGAGGAGGCAACGGGCGTCAAGGCCGAAGGTGATCGCCGCGCGAGCCATCGCGTCATCGCCGACCACCTGCGCTCGTCCGCGTTCCTGATCGCCGATGGCGTGCTGCCCTCGAACGAAGGCCGTGGCTATGTCCTGCGCCGGATCATGCGCCGCGCCATGCGTCATGCGCAGTTGCTCGGCGCGCAAGAGCCGCTGATGTGGAAGCTCCTGCCGGCGCTCGTCGGCCAGATGGGCCGCGCCTATCCGGAGCTCCTGCGCGCCGAGGCGCTGATTTCGGAAACACTGAAGCTGGAAGAGACGCGTTTCCGCAAGACGCTCGAACGTGGCTTGAACCTGCTCGCGGACGCTTCGGCCGGACTCTCGGAAGGCGACCAGTTCAGCGGCGAGACCGCCTTCAGGCTCTATGACACCTATGGCTTCCCGCTCGACCTGACGCAGGATGCGCTGCGCGCCAAGGGCATTACCGTCGATACCGACGCGTTCTCCGCCGCCATGGAACGACAGAAGGCCGAGGCCCGCGCCAACTGGGCCGGCTCCGGCGAAGCTGCGACCGAGACCATCTGGTTCGAACTCAAGGAGAAGCACGGTGCCACCGATTTCCTCGGCTATGACACTGAAGCGGCGGAAGGTGTGATCCAGGCGATCGTCCGTGACGGCGCCGTGGTCGAGTCCGCTGCCAAAGGCGAGACCGTTCAGGTGATCCTGAACCAGACGCCCTTCTATGGCGAATCCGGCGGCCAGGTAGGCGACACCGGCGTTATCACCACCGAGACGGGCAAGCTCACCGTCACCGACACGCAAAAGCGCGGCGAAGGGCTCTTCGTACACTACTGCGTCGTGGCGGAAGGCAGCGTAAAAACCGGTGAGGCGGCCGCCTTGACGGTCGATCATGCACGCCGCACGCGGCTCCGCTCAAATCACTCCGCGACCCACCTGTTGCACGAGGCGCTGCGGGAAGTCCTTGGTACACACGTGGCGCAGAAGGGCTCGCTCGTTGCGCCCGATCGCCTGCGCTTCGACGTATCGCATCCGAAGCCTATGACGGCGGAAGAATTGAAGGTCGTCGAGGAGATGGCGAACGAGATCGTCGTTCAGAACACCCCGGTGACCACGCGGCTCATGAGCGTCGACGATGCGATCGCGGAAGGTGCCATGGCGCTCTTCGGCGAGAAATACGGCGACGAAGTGCGTGTGGTGTCGATGGGGCAGGGTATTCGCGGCTCGAAGGCAGGGAGGCCCTATTCGGTCGAGCTTTGCGGCGGCACGCATGTCTCTGCGACGGGCGATATCGGCCTCATCCGCATTGTCTCTGAGGGAGCCGTCGGCGCCGGCGTGCGCCGCGTCGAAGCACTGACGGGTGAGGCAGCTCGCGCCTATCTCAACGAACAGGACGAGCGGGTAAAGACGCTCGCTGCGGCACTCAAGGTCCAGCCTTCGGATGTCCTCGGACGGGTCGAGGCTCTTCTCGATGAGCGGCGCAAGCTGGAGAGGGAGCTTACCGAGGCGAAGAAGAAACTCGCGCTCGCGGGTGACGGTCAGAACGGTTCGGGCGATGCGGCTCGCGAGATAGGTGGCGTCCGCTTCCTCGGCCGCGTCGTGTCCGGCGTCGAGCCGAAGGATCTGAAGAGTCTCGCGGACGACGGCAAGAAGACGCTCGGTTCCGGCGTCGTCGCCTTTGTCGGCGTCAGCGGTGATGGTAAGGCGAGCGCCGTCGTGGCTGTGACGGACGACCTTACGTCGAAAGTCAGTGCGGTCGATCTGGTGCGCGTCGCCTCTGCGGCGCTCGGCGGCAAGGGCGGCGGCGGACGCCCGGACATGGCCCAGGCCGGCGGGCCGGACGGCGGACGTGCAGCCGAGGCGATCGAAGCGGTCGCCGTTGCGCTGGCTGGCTGAGCGGCACGCAAAGCAAGGACGAAGAAAAGGGCGCTGCGGCGCCCTTTTTCATGTCTGTTCGTTTCGGATGACTTCGAGCGCTGCCTCGATCGAGGCGCGCATCAGCACGCGCGGCGGCCGGACATGGTGGTGATAGAGCGCGCGGCGTACCTGCGGCCTCGCGCCGGTGATGATGAAGCGCACGCCGCTGCGTTCCGCCTTGCGCAAAGTGCCTTCGATGACGTTTGCGGCGGTGGAATCCAGGAACGGCACTTCGGTGCAGTCGAGAATGAAATTGCGGCGCTGGTCGGCTATGCGGTCGAGGACGGTCCCCACGGTCGCTGCCGAGCCAAAGAAGAAGATGCCGGAAATGCGATAGATTACCGTATTGGGGTCGTCGGCAACGACGGGATGTTCCTCGCCATTCTCCTGGGGCAGAGGCGACAGCGGTTTCGTTTCGCCGATCGAGATGCTTTTCGCCATGCGATCGATGAACAGCACGGCGCCGAGCGCGAAACCGATGACGATCCCCTCCGTGAGGTCCCGAAAGACGACGATGAGAAAGGTGGCGAGCAAGACGACGGCGTCGCCATAAGAGGAGCGCAGGAGCGCCATGACGGCGGGTTTTTCGATCATGTTCCAAGCAACGATCGCGAGCACGCCCGCCAGCGAAGCAAGCGGGATGTAGCTCGCGAGAGGGGCCGCCAGAAGCATGAAAAGCAGAAGAAAGACGGAATGCAGCATGCCGGAAACCGGGCTCGTCGCACCGGCGCGCACATTCGTCGCCGTCCGGGCGATCGTACCGGTGACGCAGATGCCGCCATAGAGCGCCGAGCAGATATTTGCGACCCCCTGGGCGATCAGTTCCATGCTGGAGCGATGCCTGCGCCCCGTCATTCCATCCGCGACGACAGCCGACAGCAAGGACTCGATCGCGCCGAGAAGGGCAAACGAGACTGCGTCCGGGAAGACGGCGGCCGCCTTGTCGAGCGAAAGCGGCGGCAAGGTGGGAAGAGGCAGCCCGCGCGGGATGCTGCCGAACCGCGTGCCGATCGTTTCTGCCGGCAATTGCAGGAGAGCGACGAAGGCCGAGGCGGCCGCGACCGCGATCAGCATGCCGGGCCAATGCGGCCGTAACCGGCGCAGCCCGAGAATGATGCCGATCGTCAGTGCCGCCGTCAGCACCGCTGCCCAGTTGACCGTGCCGGCGGCGTGGCCGAGCGCGATGACCTTGTCGACGATCGGCCCCGGTTCGGCACCGGAAAGCGTGAGGCCAAAGAGATCACGCAACTGGCTTGCGAAGATGATCACGGCGATCCCGGCGGTGAAGCCGACCGTGACGGGGTAGGGGATGAACTTGATATATTGGCCTAACCGCAGGTAGCCCGCGGCGATGAGCATGATGCCGCCCATGGCGGTTGCGAGCAGCAGCCCGTCCAGGCCATGGCGGGCGCCGGTGGCGGCGACAAGGACGATGAAGGCGCCCGCCGGGCCGCCGATCTGCACGCGGCTGCCGCCGAGAAGCGAGACGATGAAGCCGCCGACGATCGCGGTGTAAAGGCCGCGGTCGGGCGTCACGCCGGAGGCGATGGCGATTGCCATGGAGAGCGGCAGCGCGACGATCGCGACGGTCAAGCCGGCGAGAGCGTCGGACTTCAGGCGATGAAGGCCGTACCCTTCGGCAAGAATGCTGACCGTTTTCGGAACGAGGGAGTCGGGCATCGGCGAGGTTTTTTCCGGATGCCGTCACGCTGGTGGAATTGTAGGTGTCGGCATGCGCAGCCTATCTGAGTCGCGACGCCGCACAAGCAGTCGAGAAAAGGGTAAAGGTCAGCAGGATTTGTGAAATCGATCTGTGGTTTGAACGAGTCCGCGAAGCGCGAAAGGTTCGACATGGGTGTTCGGCATGGGTGAAGGTGCGTGGGCGACGTATGAGAAGCGGCTCCACCGCGTATCGGCCTATATCTACGCACATCTCGACGAGGAGCTCGATGTCGATCGGCTCTCCGAGATCGCATGCCTGTCGCCGCACCATTGGCACCGCATCTATCGTGCGGTGCATGGCGAAACCTTGGCGGCGACAGTGAAGAGGTTGCGGCTGCAAAGGGCGGCCGCCGATCTCGTCCAGACCGATCTCCCGGTAGAAGCGATTGCGCGACGCTCCGGCTACCCGAATGTTCAATCCTTCAACCGCACCTTTAAGGCCGTCTACGGCCTTCCGCCAGCGCGGTACAGGAGGGAAGGGAGCCACAAAATCTTCGAAACCTCTTCGACGGAAGGAAATCCTGCCATGTATGACGTCACTCTACGACAAATCGATCCCCGCGCGCTCGTCGGCGTTGCCCATTCGGGCTCCTACATGGCCATCGGCCAAGCCTTCGAGACGCTCTTCGGCACACTGTTTGCACGCAGCTTGGTCCGCCCGGGCATGGAAATGATCGGCATTTACCTGGATGATCCGGAACTGGTGGAGACGGAAAAGCTCCGCTCCTTTGCCTGCGTGACGGCGACGGACGACGTCCCTGTCGAAGCGCCACTGACACCGCAGAAGATCGATGGTGGCCAGTACGCGGTGCTGCGACACAAGGGGTCTTATGCCGATATGCCGAAGGCCTATCAGTGGCTCTATGCGACTTGGCTGCCGCAGTCCGGCCGCGCGATCAGCGACAGCGTGATGTTCGAGAAATATCTCAACAATCCGCGGGAAGTCGCCCCGACGGACCTGCTCACGGAAATCCATCTGCCGTTGAAATAACCCCTGCGCGCGGGTACCGAACATAAAGCGCATCGCATTTAAATGGAGCCATGCGACGCGCTTTCGAGCGACATGCATTAGCCGATCTATCCGATGACACCCCAGTGGCGCAGCCCCTCGATCACGCCGTCGGCATGGGAGGTTTGGGCGAGAAAATGTCGGCGATCATGCCCGATGGCTTGGCGCAGCTCGGGAAGCGCATTGGAAACGACCACGCCGCGCACATGCGGCATTTCGAACATCTCCCGGTCGTTGCCGGTGTCGCCGGCGACGACCACCTCGTCGAGGTCGACTGCCAGTTCGCGGCAAATCCAGGCAAGCGCTCGCCCCTTGCCGCCTGCGTGTGGCAGAATGTCGAGATCGCGTCTGCTCGAATAGATCAGTTTGACATCCAGTCCGGCGCCCACCAGCCTCGCGGCGATCTCATGGATGCGTTGCTCTTCGGCGTCGTGCAGACACCAGCTCGACTTGTGCGGATGCTGATCCGCGGCCGCCTGGGGTATTACGCCCTCGATCGTGTTCATGACGGCCGCGAGTGCTACCGCATCGAGCGGCTGGCCGAGTTCCTTGACGAAGCCTTCGACGCGCGCCCGCATTCGCTCATCGATAATCATTGTGCCGACGCCTCCGATCACGTAGTCGGGCTTCGGCAACAGCTTTGCGTCGACCAGTGCCAGCATGTCGTCAGCTAGCCGGCCGCTGTTGTAAATGAGGAGCGGCCGCTCGTGCCTGCTGAGCGCATCCCAGGCGCATTGGAAGCGTTCGGCGGCTGCCTCGTGGCCAAGAAGCGTACCATCGATGTCGGACGCAACAAGTCTTACGGGCTTGATCGCCATCTTTCACCGCCCCCTCCGCTACCTCGGAAAACGATCGGGCGCTGCAACCTGTTCCGCGCAGCCTTCGGGTTACCCGCCGCGGCAATCGTCACCGGAATGCAAGAAACCCGGCACATCGGCCGGGTTTCGAACATCGCGGCGATCTCGGCCGGCCTCAGGCCGCCATGGCCTTCCTGAGATTCTCGTCGATCTTGTCGAGGAAGCCGGTGGTCGAGAGCCACGGCTGGTCGGGACCGATGAGCAGTGCCAGGTCCTTGGTCATGAAGCCGGCCTCGACCGTCTCAACGCAGACGCGCTCCAGAGTTTCGGAGAACTTCGCGAGCTCGGCATTGCCGTCGAGCTTCGCGCGGTGGGCAAGACCACGGGTCCAGGCGAAGATCGATGCGATCGAGTTGGTGGAGGTTTCCTCGCCCTTCTGATGCTGGCGGTAGTGACGCGTGACCGTTCCGTGCGCCGCTTCCGCTTCGACCGTCTTGCCGTCGGGCGTCATCAGCACCGAGGTCATTAGGCCGAGCGAGCCGAAGCCCTGAGCGACGATGTCGGACTGGACGTCGCCGTCATAGTTCTTGCAGGCCCAGACGTAGCCGCCGGACCACTTCAGAGCCGAGGCGACCATGTCGTCGATCAAGCGGTGCTCGTACCAGAGCTTCTCGGCCTTGAACTGCGCGGCGAATTCCTCGTCGAAGACCTTCTGGAAGATGTCCTTGAAGCGACCGTCATAGGCCTTGAGAATCGTGTTCTTGGTCGAGAGATAGACCGGCACCTTGCGCTGCAGGCCATAGTTGAAGGAGGCGCGGGCGAATTCGGTGATCGACTCGTCGAGGTTGTACATGGCGAGTGCAACACCGGCGCCGGGCGCATCGTAGACGTCGTGCTCGATCGTCTGGCCGTCTTCGCCGACGAACTTGATCGTGAGCTTGCCCTTGCCCGGGAATTTGAAGTCGGTGGCGCGATACTGGTCGCCGAAGGCATGACGGCCGACGATGATCGGCTTGGTCCAACCCGGCACGAGGCGCGGCACGTTCTTGCAGATGATCGGCTCGCGGAAGATGACGCCGCCAAGAATGTTGCGGATCGTGCCGTTCGGCGACTTCCACATCTTCTTCAGATTGAACTCCTCCACGCGGGCCTCGTCCGGCGTGATCGTCGCGCACTTGACACCGACACCGTGCTTCTTGATGGCGTTCGCGGCATCGATCGTCACCTGGTCTTCGGTCGCATCGCGGTTCTCGACGCTGAGGTCGTAATATTCGAGATCGAGGTCGAGATAGGGATGGATCAGCTTGTCCTTGATGAACTGCCAGATGATGCGGGTCATCTCATCGCCGTCGAGTTCAACGACCGGATTGGCGACCTTGATCTTTGCCATGAATATGCCTCGTGCTTTGTGGGACACCGGACGCGATGTCCTCCGGTGGAAAAATCCACAGCCCTATAGCACTGTGAGGCGGCAAGGCAAAGCATGCTGGGCCGAAACTTTGGGTGCAGGAAAGGGGACCGTTGTTTGCGGACGAGCTCTCAATCGAAGACTTTAATTTGGGAGCCATTTGTGCGAGGGAAGCGCCAAACAGAAGGCGATATCGGAAATGGCAGGCACCAACAGCGAGCGCGAACTCTTGACCGAAGGCCCGGCGATCATTCTCGCCTATCCGCAGCTCGGCGAGAACATCGGCATGGTGGCGCGCGCCATGGCGAATTTCGGGCTGTCGGAGCTGCGCCTCGTCAATCCGCGTGACGGCTGGCCGAACGAAAAGGCGCGCTCTGCCGCCAGCCGCGCCGATCATGTGATCGACAGGGCCAAGCTTTACGTTACGCTCGAAGAGGCGATCGCGGACCTCAATTTCGTCTATGCGACCACCGCGCGCGACCGCGATGGCTATAAGCCGGTCCGCTCGCCGATCATTGCGGCGCGCGAACTGCGCCAGCGATTCAAGAGCGGGCAGGGGGTTGGGATCATTTTTGGCCGAGAGCGTACGGGATTGACCAACGAGGAAGTGGCGCTCGCCGACGAGATCGTGACCTTCCCGGTCAACCCCGCCTTCGCCTCGCTCAATCTCGCACAGGCCGTGCTGCTGATGTCCTATGAATGGATGAAGACCGGCATGGCATCGGAGGAGGAGACCTCCTTCCAGGCGATCGAACAGCGGCCGGCCACGAAGGAACAGCTAAACGGTCTGTTCCAGCATCTGGAGGAAGCGCTCGATGCACGCAACTATTTCCGCCCCGCCGACAAAAAGCCGAAATTGGTCGAAAACCTGCGTGCCGTTCTGACGAGACCATCCTTTACCGAATCCGAAATTCAGGTGCTGCGCGGCGTCATCTCTTCGCTCGACCGGTTCACCCGCGAAAATCCGCGTGGGTCGGGCGCGCCGGATGGCAGCCGCAAAGGGCGCGGAGGGAAAGTGCACGGCGGCGGTGACGACGACTGAACTGAAACCCATTCTGGTCTTCGATAGCGGGATCGGCGGGCTGACGGTGCTGCGCGAAGCGCGCGTGCTGATGCCGGAGCGGCACTTCATCTATGTCGCCGACGATGCCGGCTTTCCCTATGGCGGCTGGGAGGAGGGCGCGCTTAAGGAGCGCGTAATCACCCTTTTCGGCCAGTTGCTCGCCAGGCACGATCCGGAAATTTGTGTCATCGCCTGCAACACGGCCTTCACGCTCGTAGGTGCGGATTTGCGCGCCGCCTATCCAGAGATGACCTTCGTCGGCACGGTCCCCGCCATCAAGCCCGCGGCCGAAAGAACGCGTTCGGGTCTCGTCTCCGTGCTCGCGACGCCGGGCACGGTGAAGCGGGCCTATACGCGCGATCTCATTCAGTCCTTCGCCTCGCAATGCCATGTCCGGCTTGTCGGCTCGGAAAACCTGGCGCGCATGGCGGAGGCCTATATTCGCGGCGAGACGCTGGAGGACGAGGCGGTCTTGGCAGAGATCGCCCCTTGTTTCGTGGAGATGGACGGCGGTAAGACCGACATCGTCGTGCTCGCCTGCACGCATTATCCCTTCATGGCGAACGTCTTTCGGCGGCTGGCGCCCTGGCCGGTCGACTGGCTGGATCCAGCCGAGGCGATCGCGCGGCGGGCGCGTTCGCTCGTTCCAGTGCCGAACGGTTTCGGACCGTTGAACGGGGAGGACCCGGCGATATTCACCTCCGGCAAGCCAGATTTCGCCACGCGACGGTTGATGCAGGGCTTCGGGCTGACCGTGCTTTCCGCGTAATTGTCAAAAGGCTGTAGGCAGGATGAAGGCGGCCAGAGCAAGCACAATGGCGATCGCAAGGGCCAAGCTAAGCCAGGAGCGGCGCGCTTCGGCCCGCGAGGTGACGCGGTAAGCGTCCTTGCCCGCTTCGCGCATTTGCTTGTCGAATTGAAAGTGGTTTTCGGTTTCGCGTTGGGACATCAGATTAGTTTGCAACCCTATGTGAGCCCGTTATTAGGCTTCCAAAAAGAGATAGTAGCAGTTCTACCTGCTTTCAACTTTTGCGAGCTTTCTCCTGCGAAGCAATTTTACTGTCTCCGAATGACCAGCGTATTCCTGTGAGTTGTCAGAATAGCAGTCCTGACCGCGGGTAAAACCGTGCTAGGTGTCGATCGTTTTGCGATCCCGGCGGGGTTGCGGATCACTCCATGGTAAAGAGGTGGGAATGAAAGTCGGCATCGACATGGGAACGACGTCCGAGGGGACTTCGGCCTCGCTCGATATCGAAGAGCTTCTGGCGACGCGTCTTCTGGTCCAGGGCAATTCCGGCTCCGGAAAGTCGCATCTCTTGCGCCGCTTGCTCGAACAATCCGCCCCCTGGGTGCAGCAGTGCATCATCGATCCGGAGGGGGATTTCGTCACGCTTGCCGACAAATTCGGCCACGTGGTGGTCGAGGGCGAGCGCACCGACGGGGAGCTCATCGGCATTGCTACGCGCATCCGTCAACACCGCGTTTCCTGCGTGCTTTCGCTCGAAGGGCTGGACATAGAACAGCAGATGCGCAGCGCCGGCGTGTTTTTGAACGCGATGTTCGATGCGGACCGCGAGTATTGGTATCCGGTTCTCGTGGTCGTCGACGAGGCACAGATGTTCGCCCCGTCAGTGGGCGGTGACGTTTCGGAAGAAGCGCGCAAGATCTCGCTCGGCGCCATGACCAATCTCATGTGCCGCGGCCGCAAGCGCGGGCTTGCGGGCGTCATCGCCACACAGCGGCTGGCGAAGCTCGCCAAGAATGTTGCGGCGGAAGCCTCAAACTTCCTGATGGGACGCACCTTCCTCGACATCGACATGCTGCGCGCCGCCGATCTGCTCGGCATGGACCGGCGAACGGCGGAGATGTTCCGCGACTTGAAACGCGGTTCCTTCGTGGCGCTTGGCCCGGCGCTGTCGCGGCGGCCGCTGAAGGTGACGATCGGCTCGGTCGAAACTTCGGCACGATCGACCAGCCCGATGCTGATGCCGCTGCCGGAAGCGCCGCAGGATGTCGAAGATCTGATCTTCACGCCTGATCCCGAGGAATTGAGCCGGCCGGTAACGCGGCGCCCGGTGCCGCAACCGCGTCCCGCGACCGACATTCTGGCCGAATTGTCGCGGCCGCGTCCGGAGCCGGCGGCGGCTGTCGAGGTGAAGCAGGCCCAGCCGGAGATATCCGCAGAGGAGCGGGAAGCGCTGCTCGACAGTCTCTTTGTCGAGATCCTGGGAAATCCCGAGGCTGCATTCCGGCCCGATGCCGAGCTTTTCCAGGATTTCCTCGTCCGTTGCCGCATTCGTCGCGTGCCCGGCCCAGCGCTCTCGCTCAGTGCTTTCCGCCGCAAAATGGCGATCGCCCGGTCCGGCGTCGATGCCGACACAGCGGCAAGCGAGACCTGGTCCTCCACGCTCCGGCTTGCCGACCGGGTGACGGAGGACCTGCAAGGTGTGTTCCTGATGATGGCGCAGGCGGCCCTGCGCGGGCTGCCGTGCCCTTCGGACGCGATGATCGCGCGGGCTTACGGCACACACTCCGCCCGCCGCGCTCGGCGGCTGCTTGGCTACTTCGAGGAGCAGGGGCTCATCGTGGTGCATGCGGATTTCTCAGGCAAGCGCATCGTCGCTTTCCCCGATCTTGGCAAGGAGACGGCTCCGGGCGACGCAAATGCCCCGGATATCGGCGGCTCCGAGCGCGCCGCTGCGGAGTGAGCGGTGGAATTAGCGGAAATCGCTATATTTCCGTCCCATCTCATTGACAATTCGGCGGTCAGTGCTTAAAGACCCGCCCAACGCCGGGCAGCGATGCCCGGTGTTTCATTTGACATGTCCCGTGGCTTCTCCGCGTTCGCGTGATCGCGAGAGGCCTGTCAGAACCCCGAAAATGGGTTCAGAGGAGGGCGTGTTTCCTTGACCGGTTTGGCAACAAACCGGCGTAACTTTTTGAAAGGAAATGCGATGAGCAAGCGCGAATCGTCCAAGTACAAAATTGACCGCCGCATGGGCGAAAACATCTGGGGCCGCCCGAAGTCCCCGGTAAACCGCCGCGAATACGGCCCCGGCCAGCACGGCCAGCGCCGCAAGTCCAAGCTTTCGGACTTCGGCGTGCAGCTGCGCGCCAAGCAGAAGCTGAAGGGCTATTATGGCGACATCCGTGAAAAGCAGTTCCGCGCGATCTTCGACGAAGCTTCCCGCCGCAAGGGCGACACGCCGGAGAACCTGATCGGCCTGCTCGAATCGCGCCTCGACGCGATCGTCTACCGCGCCAAGTTCGTTCCGACTGTCTTTGCTGCCCGCCAGTTCGTCAACCACGGCCACGTCAAGGTCAACGGCGTCCGCGTCAACATCGGTTCCTACCGCTGCAAGCCGGGCGACGTCATCGAAGTCAAGGAAAAGTCCAAGCAGCTCGTGTCGGTTCTCGAATCCGTGCAGCTCGCCGAGCGCGACGTTCCGGATTACATCGAAGCCGACCACAACAAGATGGTTGCGACCTTAGTCCGCGTTCCGGTTCTGACCGACGTTCCGTATCCGGTCGTCATGGAACCGCACCTGGTCGTCGAATTCTACTCGCGTTAATCAGGCCTGGCCTGGCGAATATCGAAACCGCCCGGAGACGGGCGGTTTTTTTGTACGAAGATGCCGGACGAATCCGATAGGTTGGAGCGGGCGCAGGGGACACACCGTATATCTTGCCTGGTACCGCCCTTAGTGAGGAGTGTCGCATGCACGAGCCGAGAACGCAGCAAGACCTTCGGGCGATCATCGACGACATTTATCTCGAGCTGACGCCGCGCCTCGGAGAGGGCAAGGTCGCAGACTATATCCCGCAGCTTGCCCGCGTCGATGCGCGGCATTTCGGGATGGCGATCGTCACCACCGATGGCGCGGTGTACCGCGTCGGCGATGCGGAAGTGCCGTTCTCGATCCAGAGCATTTCCAAGGTGTTCACGCTGACGCTGGCGCTCGGCAAGCATGGCGAGAATATCTGGCACCGGGTCGGACGCGAGCCATCGGGTTCGGCCTTCAACTCGATCGTCCAGCTCGAGCATGAGGGCGGCAAGCCCCGCAATCCATTCATCAATGCGGGCGCCATCACGATCAGCGACCTCATCCTTGCCGGGCATACGCCAAAGGAACTGATCGGCGAGATCGTACGGTTCGTCCGCTACCTCGCTGACGACGAGAACATCGTGATCGACCATGAGGTCGCCCGTTCGGAGACGGCGACCGGCTACCGCAATTTCGCGCTCGCCAATTTCATGCGCTCTTTCGGGCGGCTCGATCATCCGGTCGAGCACGTGCTCGGCGTCTATTTCCACCATTGCGCGCTCGCCATGACCTGCATCCAGCTTGCCAAGGCCGGGCTGTTTCTCGCTGCCGGCGGCGCCAATCCGCTGACCGGCCATTCCGTGGTCTCGCGCCAGCGCGCACGGCGCATCAATGCACTGATGCTCACCTGCGGCCACTATGACGGCTCCGGCGATTTCGCCTATCGCGTCGGCCTGCCAGGCAAGAGCGGCGTCGGCGGCGGCATCCTGGCGGTGGCGCCGGGCAAAGCATCCGTTGCGGTCTGGTCGCCGGGGCTCAATGAATATGGCAATTCGCTCCTGGGATCGCTGGCGCTGGAGATGCTCGCCGGCCGCACCGGCTGGTCGGTGTTCGGGCCGTAGCCGAAGCCGAAGTGCGGGCCTCGCGCTGTTTCCCCTTGATCTTCGGAACCGGACGGGGCAAGTGCAGCTTCAGAACCTTGGGCGCACCGTTTTCGCCCGCAGAATCCGAAGACTGCCGCCATGGAACTCGCACAATCGCCTTCGTACGACACAACGAACATCGCCCTTGATGCGGAACACGTTGGCCTTGATGCCGACGCCCATCCGCTTTTCTCGCGGATGCCGTCATCCGTCTCCTTCAACAAGCTCCGCAAGCGCCTGCTCAGGCAGGTACGCCAGGCGCTCGACGATTTCGGCATGCTGAAAGGGGCGAAGCGCTGGCTTGTCGGCGTCTCGGGCGGCAAGGACAGCTATAGCTTGCTGGCGCTGCTCATGGACCTGCAGTGGCGGGGGCTTCTCCCGGTGGAGCTCATCGCCTGCAACCTCGATCAGGGGCAGCCGAACTTTCCGAAGCACATTCTTCCGGACTATCTTTCGTCAATCGGCGTCAAGCACCGCATCGAGTATCGCGACACCTATTCGATCGTGAAGGAGAAGGTTCCAACGGGAGCGACCTATTGTTCGCTCTGTTCGCGGCTGAGACGCGGTAATCTCTATCGCATCGCTCGCGAAGAGGGCTGCGACGCGCTGGTGCTCGGCCATCATCGCGAAGACATCCTCGAAACCTTCTTCATGAACCTGTTCCATGGCGGCCGCCTCGCGTCGATGCCGGCGAAGCTCTTGAACGACGAGGGCGATCTGATGGTGCTAAGGCCGCTTGCCTATGCGGCGGAAGACGATCTCGCCAAGTTCGCGGCCGCAATGGCGTTCCCGATCATCCCCTGTGACCTCTGCGGTTCGCAGGACGGCCTCGAGCGCAATGCGATGAAGGCGATGCTTGCCGACATCGAGCGGCGCATGCCGGGGCGCAAGGACACGATGCTGCGCGCGCTGGGTCACGTGAACGCCTCGCACCTGCTCGATCCGAAGCTTTTCGATTTCCAATCCCTTGGCCCGGAGCCCAAAGAATGAACCAATCCATCGACATCGCCGCGCTTGCCAACCTTCTGCAGGAGGCGGCGGTCAAGGAAATCCTGCCGCGGTTCCGCAATCTCGGATCGGGCGACGTGCGGATGAAATCCGAAGCGATCGACCTCGTCACCGAGGGCGACGAGGCGGCCGAGAGGCTGATCAAATCGAAGATCGATGCGATCGCACCCGGGGCCGTGTTCATCGGTGAGGAATCCGTGGCCGCCGACCCCGCAATCCTCGACAAGTTGGCCGATGCCGAGCTCGCGATCGTCGTCGATCCGATCGACGGCACCTATAATTTCGCGGCCGGCCTGCCGCTCTTCGGTGTGATGGCGAGTGTCGTCGTCAAGGGGGAGACGGTCGCGGGGATCATCTACGATCCGCTCGGCAACGACTGGGTCATCGCGGAGAAGGGCTCAGGCGCCTGGATGTGCCGGACCGACGGCTCGCAGGAAAGATTGGCGGTCACCGCCGGCGTCGCGCTCGAAAACATGGTCGGCGGCGCATCGACCGCTTTCTACAAGGAGGACGACCGCCGGATCGTCATGGGCAATCTGGCAAAGGTTCGGATGGCCACCAGCTATCGCTGTGCTGCGCATGAATATCGCATCTTCGCCGGCGGCCACCTGCATTTCCTCATGTATCAGAAGCTGATGCCGTGGGATCATCTTGCCGGCACGCTGATCGCCGAGGAAGCGGGCGCCTACGCGGCGCGCTTCGATGGGTCGCGTTACCTGCCGGCCCACACCAATGGCGGGCTGCTTCTCGCGACCGACAAGGAAAGCTGGGAGGAGCTGCGGCGAGAAGTCTTCACCGTCTGATGCCGTGATCCGAGATTGAATAGAAGAAAAGCCCGTCCGGGCAGCCGGGCGGGCTTGTCCATTACATGTGGGCACCGCCATGCTCGTGAGCGGCATCCTTGTCGCCTGGATGAGTGAAGAGTTTCCCCCGTTCCGCCCACAATGTCGCGAGGATGGTGAAGAGGCCGAACAGGGCGAAGCCACCAAAAAGGGGCTGCAGCGTGCCGTTGAACAGTTGACCGACACCGGCCCCGAGCAGCGTGCCGCCGGTCGTCGAAACGAAGCCGGTGATCGCCGTTGCCGTCCCGGCCAGATGCCCCATCGGCTCAAGGCTGATGGCGGTGAAGTTCGTCGCGATAACCGCGAAGAACATCAAGAGGATGGAGAAGAGCAGATAGCTGATCGCAAAGGCCGGTGTGCCGGCGAGCGAGAGGGCATAGCCGATCGCCGCGAGCAGGGTGAAGAGGATCATCGCTGCGTGCGAGATGCGGCGCATGCCGAAGCTGCGGACGAAGAAGCCATTGGCGAAATTCGCAACGGCGATGCCGCCTGCCGTTCCGGCAAAGGCGATCGGCAGCCAGTCGACGAGGCCGTAGACTTCTCCGAAGACCTGCTGAACGGAGACGACGTAGGCGCAGATTACGGCGGAGAAGAGCGTAAGCCCGATCATATAGCCGCAGGTTATGCGGTTCGTAAGAACGGTGCGGAAGCCCGAGAGGACGGCGCCGACCGAAAGCGGCAGGCGATCCTCCGGCGGCAGGGATTCCTTCATCCGGGTCATCGCCCAGATGAACAGGACGGCGCCAATGCCGCCGATAAGGATGAAGACCCAGTGCCAACTCGCATAGACGATGACAAGCTGGCCGAGGGAGGGGGCGACGATCGGAACGATCATGAAGACGATCATCACATAGGACATGACGCGCGCCATTTCACGACCGCCGAAACAGTCGCGGACGACCGCCATGGTGGTGATGCGAATGGCGGCGGCGCCGATTCCCTGAAGGAAGCGCAGCACGAGCAGCGTTTCGAAGCTCGCCGCCTGTGAGGCGGCGAACGACCCCAGCGTGAAGAAAGCCAGGCCGCCGAGCAGCACCACGCGCCGACCGAATGCATCGGAAATGCTGCCGAAGAAGATCTGCGAGACTCCGAAGCCGAGCAGGAAGACGCCGATGACGAGTTGCGTGTCGTTGGCGTTGGCGACGCTCAGCGACTGCCCGATGCTCGGCAGAGCAGGCAGCATGCTGTCGATCGCGAGTGCGATGCTCGCCGTCATCACCGCTATGGTCACGATGAATTCGGCGAGGCCCATCCCGAGCCGCGCAGCGCCTGAGACGCCATCTATATGTTCGGATTGCCGTTCATCGAGCGAAGATTGTTGGGAAATGGAGGTCATTGTCGAAAATCCGTAAGAGCTGATCTTGGGAGGAGAAAAATCGAGCTGGCGGATGAGGCGCTCGCGCCCCCGCTAACCCGCCGGATTGTGCGGCTTGAAAAGCCTGCCGCCTTCAGCGATCAACACGCAGGCAAGCGCGACGACGCCGACAGTGAAGAAGCCGACCGCAAGCGGTGTCACGGAACCATCGAAAGCCTGGCCGATCAGCGCCCCGATCAGCGCACCGCCGATGGTCTGGGTGAAGCCCAGAACAGAGGAGGCGGTGCCTGCCACATGGCCGAGCGGCTCCATCGCCATGGCGTTGAAGTTTGCCGCGATCAGACCGAACTGAAACATCGCTGCGCCGTGGAGGACGATGAAGAGCGGCAGCGACAGCGGCCCCATCAGCGAGACTGACATCCAAACGAAGCTTGCCAACGCAAAACCGAGAAGCGCGGCATGCGACAGCGCCCGCATGCCGAACCGTTGGACGAGGCGCGAGTTGGTGAAAGAGGCCAGCGCCATCATGCCGGCGAAGGCGGCGAAGACCGCCGGAAACCAGATCCCGAGCCCGTAGACCCCCACGAGAATCTGCTGCGCCGAGTTGACGAAGCCGAAAAGGGCTCCGAGGAGAACGGAGGTCGCAAGCGTGTAGAAGAGCGCCAGCCGGTTCGTCAGAACGATGCGGAAACCGTTTGCGATCACCTTGGCCGTGAAGGCACGCCGATGGGCCGGAGCCAGCGTTTCCCGAAGCCGCAGTGCGACCGACGCCGCGACCGCGGCCGCAAATAGGGTTATCACGACGAAGATCATGTGCCACTCGGAAAACAGCATGATCAACTGTCCGATGCTCGGCGCGATGACGGGAACGATCATGAACACCATCATGACCAGCGACATGATCTCCGCCATCTGACGACCGCCAAAGACATCGCGGACGATCGAAACGGTGACGACTCGGGTTGCGGCAGCGCCTATGCCCTGCACGAAACGAAGGGCCAACAGTGCCGAGAAGGTCGGCACGAAGACGATTGCGAGCGCGCAGACGCCGTAAAGCCCCAGTCCGCCCAGTAGTGGCGCCTTTCGCCCGAAGCGGTCGGACAGTGGTCCGAAGAAGAGTTGCGCGCAGCCCATGCCGATCAGATACGCGCTGATGACGTATTGCCGATCATTTTCATCGATGACCCCGAGGCTTGCGCCGATTTCCTGCAGTCCCGGCAGCATGATGTCGATCGAGATCGCGTTGATCGACATCAGCATCGCCATAAGCGCGATGAACTGCACCTTCGTCAGTCCCGAGATGGCAGCGGTGTGGTCTATTGGCTTTGTCATTTCACATATCCCGCCGGCTGCAGGTCGGACGCAGCCGGTTATCGCCGCGCTGAGCCAACACGCGGCATGTGCAAAATTTTAAGTTCGCTGATAAACTCAGTCTTTTATGGTATTCGAGCAGAACGCAGTACGGCCGGGTTGCCGGCCCTGTGCCAAAGATCATTCAAGACGCTCACTCCCCCTAACGCACGGCAGTGAACGAGGCATTCAAAAGGTGCTTCAGGCAGGCTTCCCCGTCACTGCCTTCCATCACGATGTACTTTGTGACCGGTTTGAACTTCGACGCCTGCTCATGAAGCGTGTCGAAAATTAGAATCCCGGCATGTATCTCCAGAATCGAAAAAGGCGGTCACTCCGCCTTTTTTGAGGATCGCGAAGATGCCGGGCCGGAGGTGTCAGGCGGCACCCTTGATCGAAATGCCCTGATCCTGAAGCAAGGACTGCAGTTCGCCTGCCTGGAACATCTCTCGTACGATGTCGCAACCGCCGACGAACTCGCCCTTCACGTAGAGTTGCGGAATGGTCGGCCAGTTGGAATAGTCCTTGATGCCCTGCCGCAGGTCCGCGTCAGCGAGCACGTTGATGCCCTTGTAGTCTACGCCGACATAATCGAGGATCTGTACCACTTGGCCGGAGAAACCACACTGCGGAAACTGCGGCGTGCCCTTCATGAAGAGTACGACGTCGTTGGTCTTGACTTCGTTGTCGATGAAATCGTGAATTCCGCTCATGATGTCTTCCTTCCTGCGCCGGCTTCAAGGGCCGGATGTAGATTGCAGCTTAGATAGCACGCATGCGCATGCTTTTCATCACCCAATCGCATAAATATTGA